>Ga0224529_1000166_pt1 | contig 51109 bp, 38 predicted proteins | sample CBST50metaG_FD_179893 | JGI IMG/M metagenome (GOLD analysis project Ga0224529, IMG submission 179893) | Peat soil microbial communities from Stordalen Mire, Sweden - C.B.S.T50 | ecosystem: Environmental > Terrestrial > Soil > Wetlands > Peat | place: Sweden: Norrbotten County, Stordalen Mire...
TCATGCGCGCGCGTGGGTCGCAAGCCACTGATTGTGGTGACGGCGTCGGGCGGCGCGCGCATGATGGAGGGCGTGGTGAGCCTGATGCAGATGGCCAAGATTGCCACCACACTGGCGCAGTTGGACGAGGCCAGGGTGCCTTACATCTGCGTGTTGACCGACCCGACGACGGGCGGGGTGACGGCCAGCTTCGCCATGCTGGGCGACCTGAATATCGCCGAGCCGGGCGCGCTGATCGGCTTTGCCGGGCCGCGCGTGATCGAGCAGACGATCCGGCAAAAGCTGCCGGAGGGCTTTCAGCGCTCGGAATTCCTGCTGGAAAAGGGCTTTCTGGATGCGGTGGTGGAGCGGCGCGAGCTGAAGAGCTACCTGATCCGCGCGCTGGAGTTCTTGCAGGCGCCGGCGACGGCATAAGGGGGCAGGAACTGGAGTACCTAGTATGGATGTCTGATTGGCATGGGGGACATGGTGCGCCCGTCCCCCCGCTTCCCGGTCAGTACCCCCACCCATATTTTGTAAACAAAATCCTTGTTTTCTTTAGTTTACGAGCATAGGTTCGCTGTAAAATCTTGAAAGCAATGAAGTTCCCTGCAAAATATTCCAGGAAAAGGAGTTATGCGAGGTTTCGGCCTCGGAGAGCCTCTTTTGGATGGAAGGCTGCATAAAGACTTCTGAGACCATTGTGCGGCAAAGTAAGGAAATCATCCGCAAACAATCGGCATTGTGACAGGCGTGCCGCTCGCGCGGCTGAGCGACAATGGATGCAATCATGTTGCCCACGGAGCGCCAATGCGATGCGGCTTTGCAGATTGTGGCCAAACTGCGGGCGGCGGGGCACGAGGCCTATCTGGCGGGCGGATGCGTGCGTGACCTGCTGCTGGGCCGCGCGCCGAAGGACTACGACGTGGCCACCGCGGCCACGCCGGATGCGGTACTAAAAATGTTTCCGCGCGCCTATGCCGTGGGAGCGCGCTTCGGGGTGGTGCTGGTGGACGCCTGCAATGAGGCAGACGACGGCGCGGCGGCGGTGACCGAGGTTGCGACCTTCCGCTGCGATGGCACGTATTCCGATGGCCGTCATCCGGATGGGGTGCGGTATACGCTCAGCGCCGAAGAGGATGTGCGGCGGCGGGACTTCACCATCAATGGACTGCTGCTGGATGTGGACAAGCTGTTTGCTCAAGAGCCGCGCGAAGGAACCAATTCTAGCCACAAAAAAGAGCTTCCCTCAGGGGCTAAACAGGCTGCGGAAAAAGGCGGGATTTTCGGCAAATTGACTGAAGACATCCCTCAGGGGCTAAAGCCCTTCGTTTTTTATCAGCCACTTACGGCACGACTAAAGTCGTGCCCTGACGCAATGCGTCCCCTTGAAACACTTTCCACGAGTTTTTCCGCAGCCTGTAAAGCCCGCAAATCTTTTGCGGCACTTACGGCACGACTAAAGTCGTGCCCTGACGCAATGCGTCCCCTTGAAACACTTTCCACGAGTTTTTCCGCAGCCTGTGAAGCCCGCAAATCTTTTGCGGCACTTACGGCACGACTGAAGTCGTGCCCTGACGCAATGCGTCCCCTTGAAACACTTTCCACGAGTTTTTCCGCAGCCTGTAAAGCCCGTACCCTTCAAGACGCAGTGATCGACTATGTGGGTGGGGTGGCGGACTTGGAAGCCGGAGTGGTGCGAGCCATCGGGCGGCCGGAGCAGCGCTTTGCGGAAGACCACCTGCGGATGTTGCGCGGCGTGCGTTTTGCGGCGCGCTTTGGCTTTGCGCTGGAGACGGAAACCAAGCTCGCTATCCGCGCGCTGGCCGCGAAGATCGCCTCGGTCAGCCGCGAGCGGGTGCGCGATGAGCTGACAAAAATGCTGACTGAGGGCCACGCGCGCCGCGCCTTCGAGCTGCTGGACGAGACAGGGCTGCTGGCGGAAGTGCTGCCGGAAGTGGCGCGGATGAAGGGCGTGGAACAGCCGCCGCAGTTCCATCCCGAAGGCGACGTGTGGGCGCACACGCTGCTCGTGCTGGGGCAACTGGAAGAGGGCTGCTCGCTGACGCTGGCCTGGGGCGCGCTCTTGCACGACGTGGGCAAGCCGCCCACCTTCCGCCGGGCCGAGCGCATCCGCTTTGACGGGCACGTCGAGGTGGGCGTGGCGATGGCGGCGGAAATTTGCCAGCGCTTCCGCTTCTCCAACGGCGAAACGCGGCAGACGCTGGCGCTGATTGAAAACCATATGCGCTTTGCAGATGCGCGGCGGATGAAAGCCTCGACACTGAAGCGGTTTTTCCGGCTGGAAGACTTCCCTGCTCATCTGGCGCTGCACCGCATGGATTGCCTGGCCAGCGCCGGCAACCTGGGAAACTGGGAGTTTGTGCGCGAACGCTATGAAGCGACGCCGGAGGAAGCCGTGCGGCCCCGTCCGCTGCTGACCGGCCATGATTTGATTGCGGCGGGGTACACGCCGGGGCCGCACTTCCATACAATGCTGCGTGCGGCCGAGGACGCGCAACTGGAAGGGGCCGTCACGACGCCAGCCGAGGCGATGGCGTTGATTCTGGAGCGGTTTCCCATCGCGTGATTCAGCTCACTGCCAACTGTGCGGGCGGATGAGATAAAAAGATGTGTGCTTTATCCGCTTGCGCTGGATGAACGCGCACTATCTCCCCATGGAAAGCGAGAATAATTTGACTGCCAAAAAAGTGATTCGCACCCTTGTCGATTTTCAGGCCTCCTGGTCCGAGCTTGGACTGCCCGCCCATGTGCGCGAGGTGCTGGGCGCGGCGCCGCTGGTGCAGACGCCGGAGACCCGCGAGCAATTGATGGATTGGGCGCTTGGCCGGGCCACGGGCGAAACCGACTGGACGCTGGGCAATCGCGACGATCACGGGCAGTATGAGGCGGTTTTTCAGACTTCCGCCGGGGTGCGCGTTACCGAGGCGGTGATTACCAAGGCGCGCAATGGCCTGGCCGTCAACTTTCCCGATCCGGCGATGCGCCGGCGCGATCCGGAGGCGATGGTGATTGGCGACCAGTTGCCGACCGACAAGCCCACCTACGAGCAGCGCTTTGGCGAGCCTTTCGACAAAACCCGCCAGGAGACGCTGGACTGGCTGAAGACGCAGGAGCTGGTGGCCATGCCGTTCTATGCCGGCACCGACGCGCTGGGCTACGGCTCGCTGCTGATTCTGCCGCGGCAGGCGGCGTTTTTCGCCGCCTGCCTGGGCGACTTGCAGGGCATGATTCCGCGCAGCCAGGTTCCGGCGGATTTCAAGATCACCGGCGGAGTGCTGTTTGTGGCGCCGCCCTTCCGGCACACGCACTTTGGCGGTCGGCAGGTGGTGGTGCATGACCGGCAGGAAACGCACCAGGAGATTTTTGCCTATAACCTCTATCCGGGGCCGAGCGCCAAGAAGGGCGTCTATTCCATTCTGCTGGACAAGGGCGAGCACGAGGGCTGGGTCACCAACCACTGCTCCGCCGTGGCCGTGGTCACGCCCTACGAGAACCATCTGATCTTGATGCACGAGGGCGCGTCGGGCGGCGGCAAGAGCGAGATGACCGAGCACATCCACCGCATGAAGGATGGGCGCGTGCTGCTGGGCCGCAACGTGGTCACCGGCGAAGAACGGACGCTGAACCTGCCCGAGGCCTGCCATTTGCGCCCGATTGCCGACGACATGGCCTGCGCGCATCCCAGCATTCAAGGCGCCAGTACGCGGCTGACGCTGGCCGACGCGGAAAACGGCTGGTTTGTGCGCGTGGACCACATCCGCCACTACGGCACGGCACCCAGCCTCGAGGGGCTGTGCATCGATCCGCCCGAGCCGCTGATCTTTCTGAACCACTACATTGTTCCCGGCGGCACGTGCCTGACCTGGGAGCACATTGAGGACGCGCCGGGCAAGCCCTGCCCCAATCCGCGGGTAATTTTGCCGCGAAGGATGATTGAGGACATTCTGGAGGGGCCACAGCGGGTGGACGTGCGCAGCTTTGGCGTCCGCTGTCCTCCGACGCACCACGACAGCCAGCTCTACGGCATTCTGGATATGATGCACGTACTCAGCCCGGCGCTGGCTTGGCTGTGGCGGCTGGTGGCCCCGCGCGGCCACGCCAACCCCAGCATTCAGGCGCAGAAGAGCAAGGAGATGCAGTCCGAGGGCGTGGGTTCTTATTGGGCCTTTGCCACCGGACGCCGCGTGGATCAGGCCAATCTGCTGCTGACCCAGATTCTGAATACGCCGGAGACGCACTACGTGCTGATTCCCAACCAGTACATCGGCGCGTGGAAGGTGGGCTTCATGGGCGAGTGGATGGCCCGCGAATACCTGGCCCGCCGCGGCAGCGCCAAGTTTGCCCGTGATCAGGTGAGCGAGGCTCTCTGCCCGCTGCTCGGTTACATTCCCAACCAGTTGCGCATTGAAGGCTCGACCATTCCGCGCGTCTTCATGCGGGTTGAGGAGCAGATTCAGGGCGGCCTGGAGGTCTACGAGGAGGGCGCGCGCCAGTGGCGCGAGTTCTTCGCCAAGGAGCTGAAGCAGTTCCTGGTTCCCGATCTTGATCCGCTGGGCAAGAAGATCATCGAAGCCTGCCTGGACGGCGCCCATCAGGAGGACTACCGCAAGCTGATTCCCCATGCGATGTTCCGCGACGATGGCGTGTAACGGCAACCGCCCGCAGCCTATAAAGGCCGGAGCCATTGGCTCCGGCCTTTGTTTTGCAATCCATCCAAAGCTGGGGAGGATTGGGCGCTTGCCTGCTCAAATACTCATTTGGGCAGCGGCGCGGAACCGATGATGTTGAAGCTGGCCGCCGACTTGGCTGCGGTTTCCCAGGGCTGCGCGCCGCCCAGCGTGAGGGTGTATTTGCCTTCGAGAATCGCGCGGTTGCCTTTGTCGTCCACGCTCGACAGCGTCCGCGGATCGAGCGTGAGGGTGACTTCGCGACTGCTTCCGGCGCCGATGGTGATGCGCTGAAAACCGGCCAGCGAATAAATGGGACCGTCCGCCTGCGGGGTTTTCAGATAGGCTTCGACCACCTCGTCGCCATTGGCTGTACCAACGTTGGTGACGGTGACGCTGGCGATAAGCGGATCGCCAGCCTTCAAGGTATCAGCCGAGAGCTTGACCGCGCCGTACTTGAAGCTGGAGTAGCTGAGGCCGTAGCCGAAGCCCCAGAGCGGCTTGCCGGTGAAATAGCGGTAGGTGCGGCCCTTCAAACTGTAGTCGGTGAAGGCCGGCAGACCGTCAAGCGAAGCGTAGAAGGTGACGGGCAGGCGGCCGGCGGGATTGCTTTGCCCGGCCAGCGTGCGCGCAATCGCCGTGCCACCCTCAACGCCGGGATACCAGGCCTCGAGAATGGCGTCGGCGTGCTGGCTGGCCCAGTTGAGCGCGACCGCGCTGCCGCTCTGCAGAACCACAATCAGCGGCTTGCCGGTGGCAGCCACGGCTTCCAGCAGCTTCTGCTGCGGCGCGGGCAGCTCCAGACTGGTGCGGTCTCCGCCGTTGAAGCCGTCGATCTTGATGGAATGTTCCTCGCCTTCAAGCTGCGGCGAGAGCCCTACGAAAGCCACCACGACATCTGCCTCCTGCGCGCGGGCCACGGCTTCGTCCAACAGCGCCTGGGCGGGCGCTTCCCACTCCAAAGTGAGGCCGCCACCGGCATGATCGCCGGAGTGCGCGTACTCCAGGCGGAAGTCGTGGGGCAAGGTGTCCGTGAAATCGACCGCGATGGTGGTGGGCTTGATGGACCAATCCATGGTGGGCGGCGCGGTGGGCGAAGCTCCGGGGGCCTGAGTGCCAATTTTCCCGCTCAGGCTGCCTGCGGAGATCACCTTGCCATCAAGCAGAAAGCGGTAGCTCTCGGCGGGCGAGTAGGGAAAGCTGCCGAGGGTTTCGAGCGTGAAGACGTAGTGGCCGGGAGCCGGAACCGTAAGCGAGCCGCTCCAGCGGACGGAGTAGTTGTGGGTGGCTAACTGCGGCACGGGCAGCGCATCCCTCCAGTCGGCTTGCACAGCGGGCTGCGTCAGCGTGGCCACCGGCCGGCCGGTCCAGTCAGGCGTGGCGAAGAATTCCGTCTTGAGGCCCTGACTAAATCCAAAAGCGGAGCGCGGCACGGGGACGCCTACGCCGGAGGCCAGTGTGGAGCCTTGCGCATAGAGAATGGACGAGCCGTGAAATTGCTGCATCAGGCCTTCCAGCGGCGTGACCGGCTGCTCAGGCGTTCCCTCGTAGTTGCCCAGAATCGACTGCAGCAGGTCGGCCGTTGGACCAAGGACGGCAATGCGCGCTGGCGCGGTTTTCAGCGGCAGAATGCCGGAGTTTTTCAGCAGAACGATGCTTTCTTCGGCGGCCTTGCGGGCAGTTTGGCGGTTGACGGCTGAGCCGACCGTGGCGAACGGAATATTGTCCAGCAAACTGGAGCCAAGCGGATTGAAAAGGCCAAGCTGGAAGCGCGCCGTATAAAGCCGCTCGGCGGCCTGCGTGACCAGCTCTTCACTGACCAGCTTCTGGCGGACGGCCTCGGCCAGCGTGTTGAAGCCGGGCGTCCAGGTGCTGCACGAGAGATCGGTCCCGGCCTGAACGGCGAGAGCTGCGGCGTGCATGATGTCCGGAGCTTTCTTGTGCCCCTGACTCACGTCGACAATGGCGCCGCAGTCGGAGACGACGAAGCCCTTGAAGCCCCAGGCGTCGCGCAGATGCTCCTTGAGCAGCATCTGATTGGTGCATGCCGGCCACTCGTCGATGGCGTTGTACGCGCACATGACCGACTGCACGTGACCTTCAACGACGGTGGCGCGGAAAGCGGGCAGATAGGTCTCTTCCAGGTCGCGCGGACTCACGTCGACGTTGAAGACGTGGCGCAACGACTCAGGGCCGCTGTGTACGGCGAAATGCTTGCTGGTGGCCACGGCGCGCAGGTGATTCAGGTCGCCGCCCTGCACGCCATTCACAAAAGCCACGCCCAGCCGCGCGGTGAGAAACGGGTCCTCGCCGTAGGTCTCCTGTCCGCGCCCCCAGCGGGGATCGCGCTCGATATTGATGTTGGGCGACCAGAAGGTCAGCCCATAAAAGATGCGGCGGTTGCCCTCGCGCTGCGCCTGGTTATACTTGGCGCGCGCTTCGGTGGAGATCACATTGCCCATGTTTTGGACCAGCGTGGGATTCCAGGTGGCGGCCATGCCGATTGCCTGCGGGAAAACGGTCGCGTAACCGGCGTTGGCCACGCCGTGCAAAGCCTCGTTCCAGGTCTGGTAGTCGGGAATGCCAAGGCGGGGAATCGCCGTGGCCCAGTCTTCAAGCTGGCTGGCCTTTTCGTCGAGCGTCATACGGCTGACCAAGTCGTGGGCGCGTTCGGCAGGAGTTAGTTTGGGATCAAGATAGGCGCCCTGTTGCGCCTGCGCAACGGACACAAAAGCAGCAAGAACGAACGGTAAAGCGAGCCACCGGCCAAACAGCATGAGTCTATTTCCTCCAGAAATTGAGAGCCACGCCCCCAGAGTGCGCACATCCAGACCAGCCTTCCTCCTGTCGGTTTTCATTCGACCGGCAGAGCATCTGCCGGGCACGGGAAGGAAAAAGTCAGCCAGATCAACCTTATACGGATAGAGGAGAGTTTGGCCATTCAGGCAGCGGAAAAGAGTCTTTGAAAGGACAGAAAGCGCCAGGTTTCATTCCGCGGCATTTCCGCGATTGAGCGCCTCGACAGCGGGCATTTCTTCAAGGGATTCCCCCGCGCCCTTGCCCTCGGACTCCGCGCCGTGCGCTGCCTGCGCGGCGAAGAACGCGTCCACCTCAGCCAGCACCTCGGCCCCGGTGCGCGCGTGATAGATGGCGCCCCGCAGCTTTGCTCCACCAGCCACGCCGTGGGTAAACCAGGTGGCGAACTGCTTCATTCTGCCCGTCGGCTCGCCCAGCCGCTCGGCGCGCGGCAAATCCCGGCTCGCCTCGGCCTCATCGAGCAGCATCTGATAGTAAACGCGGATCATGCGATAGCGGTCGTCGTTGGTGGGCTGATCGTAACGGCCGGTGGCCGTGTACTGCGCGATCTGGCGGAAGAGCCATGGATTGAAGGCCGCGGCCCGGCCAATCATCACCGCATCGCAGCCGGTTTCGGCCACCATGGCCGCCGCATCCTCCGGCGTGCGAATGTCACCGTTGCCAATAACCGGAATCGCCACCGCCTGCTTGACCCGCGCAATCCACTCCCAGCGCGCTTGGCCGCTGTAACCTTGCTCGCGTGTGCGGGCGTGCAGCGTGACGGCCTCAAGCCCTTCGGCCTCGGCCATCCGCGCCAGCTCCAGGCAAACAATCTCGGCGTCGTTCCAGCCCAGCCGGAACTTCGCCGTAAAGGGAATCGTCACCGCCTGACGCACGGCGCGGAATATCTCGCCAATGCGCGGCAGATCGCGCAACAGACCCGAGCCGCCATTCGAGCCGACCACACGCTTGGCCGGACAGCCCAGGTTCAGGTCCACCAGGTCAAAGCCGGTCTCTTCCACAATGCGCGCCGCCTCGGCCAGCGTCTCGGGGTTCGCGCCGAAGATTTGCGCGCCGATGGGGTGCTCGTCCTCATAAAAGGTCAGGTAGCGGTGGCGCTTGCTCTCCCGCATCCGCGCCAAGCCGTCGGCTGAGGTGAACTCGGTCATCAGCAGCCCGCAGCCGGATTTTTCTTGGCCGACCGCCGCGTCAGCGCACGCCTGATCCCTGTTCCCTGATCCCTGTTCCCTGTTGTACAAGCTGGTGTGGCGAATGAAGCGCCGGAAGACCGTATCGGTAACGCCGACCATCGGCGCCAGCACCGTGGCCGGCGAGACCAGCACCGGCCCCACGCGCACTTCGGCCGGCACGCGCGCCTCGGCGGGCATCGCGTGCTCCGCGGGGTTGTCCCAGTTTTTGCTCACGGTAAAGCCCTTGCCTGCCATGAATGCCTTTGAGGTCTCTGAACAGATAATTCCGTACCATTGAATTCGAGGTATCCCAGGTCCCAAAATCGGGACCTGGGGCACCCTGTATTGGTACAAATTCACGCGGTCAGAAACCTAGATTCTTACTTCAATATCAGGTCGGCTCTTCGCCAATAGCCGGGTTTCAATAGCTTTGAGCTTTGCCGGGTCCACACGAAAACGCTCAGGGGCGACCCTTATTTCGGCTGTGGGGGATTCCACGCCATTATCTCTAATAGTGATAACACCAAGGCGACCGATTCCATCCTCGGGAAACAATCCCAAGTTTCCGAGTTCCCCGAAAGCCAGGTCGAAGCTCTCTGCCGGAATGGCAAGGTACCGGAAGTGAGCCGGCATGGACATCAATTCGCGATGAACCCCTTGCAGTTTCTTGCTGTATTTTGGATACCACGAATCTAGATTTGCTTGAAGCTCCTTTTGGCTGGATGGTTTCCGCCGCTGTTCCTCGGAGGGATTAAGGTCACGAGCCAGTTTGATCTCAACAGCGTGCAGATCACCCGCGCCGCCGTGGTCCACTGCCAGGATGTCGGCATGAATCAGGGAAGAGGGTGGCTCCAAATAAATATTGGGCACGGATAGTTTCCGACGCAACAGTTCCGCGACTGCGTTGATTGCGCGTCCCTCTCGCTGGCGTAGCGTCAACTCCCGTGTCTCTTCCTTCAAGATCATCTGGATAACCTTCCTTCCCGCCTTTGCAGAACTCGTTCCGTCCAGGTCTCAAATCGCTTGGCAGCTTCGCAAAGTGCTGCAATCCTGACCTCATTAACCGGCTTGTCACCGTAGGAGATGTCTGTCTTCGCGCTTACCAGACTTTCAAAGTGCTTAATGCCGTGCTGATCAATTTTCGCTTTCGTGCACGCACGTTTCAAGGCGGTAACGGCTTCCCGATGGTTTTCACCGCGTGGTCGAGCACCGCCGAGTTCTATCAAGAGCGCATCGCTATAGGAAATGGCGCTATGCACAGCCAGCAATGCCGCGGCAGAAGCATAGGCTGACAAGTCGTCTTGGCAGAGATTCATGGCGCTAGCAAGCTGTCTAGCTCTGCGATAGTAAACGGTATAGCGCGCCTCGACCATGCAAAGCTATCATCGCACAATACGATTCAAAAAGGCGTCCATACGCTCACGGACTCTCAGCTTGGCAGCTCATCCATTTCATAGACATAGGGCTTGCCGCGCGCTTCCGGATTCCAGCCCGCCGCCATCGCTTGCCGGATGTGGGCTTCCACCTTGGACGGCAGAATATTGGGCCGGGGCTGCTCAACGTATTTGACGCCGCGCTTTTCTTCGACCCAGGCCGGATATTCCAGGTGCAGCTCGCGGCGCACGCCCTCGGCCACCTTGACGTGGATCGCCAGGCCCCTCCAGCCGTCTTCCCCGGAGAACTGCTGCTCGCGGTGCAGATGCCAGACAAGCGAGAAGCCGTCGATCGTGACCGCGCCCTCAATCAATCGCTTTGCGCGTGGCATGGCTTAAACCAACTTTCCGTCAATGCGTCCGTACAACACAACGAGGCCTCCGCCTTGGCGGAGGCCCTATCATCGTACTGGCTGCCTGGGCGCGGTTACTTGGCCGCGGTTGCCGCCGCTGCTGCTGCTACTTTTGCCTTTGCCCCATCGGACTTGGCATACTTGCGGCGGAAACGCTCCACGCGACCGGCGGTATCCACCAGGCGCTGTTTGCCGGTAAAGAACGGGTGGCAAACCGAGCAAATTTCCACGTGAATGTCGCCCTTGTGGGTCGAACGGGTCTCAAAGCTGCTTCCGCAGGCGCATAGAACCTTCACGGGGGCGTAATCGGGATGAATCTTTTCCTTGGGCATCTCTCTGAACAGACCTTTCCTGCAATTGTCTTCCTTATTGTAGGGAATTTCCGGCGTTTTAGCAATTGCTGAAAAACAGGGAATAGGGAATAGGGAACAGGGAACGGCCTAAAACCGGCGAGAGAGTATAGACATTTCGTCCCCGCGGAGATTTTTTCAGTCGCCAGAACGACTGTGACAAGGACGGATCAAAGCCGACCGGCTCGCGGCATTCTATTCCCTGTTCCCTGCTTTCAGCGCCTGCGCAATTCCCGCCCCGGCCAGCGGCGCCATGATCGCATAGCCGGCCGGCAGCGGATGCACGCCGTCCTGGCTGAGAGCGGCGGGCAGCCCGTTGCGGCTGTCCTTCATCGCCGTGTGATAATCCACGTAGACGAAGCCCTTCCGCGCCGCGTAGGCCTTGATCCATTGATTCAGCGCCAGTATCTTGGGCGCGGGCGTCAGGCCCGGATTCCAGGGAAAATCGTAGGCTGGCGTCACCGAGCAGAGCACCACGCGAATGTGATTGGCCGCGGCCAGCTCCGCCATCGAGGCCAGATTGCCTTCCGTCTGCTCCAGCGTCATCGGCCCCGTGTTGCCAGCAATATCATTCACGCCGCCCAGAATCACCACTACCTTTGGTCGCAGAGCGATCACGTCCTGGCGGAAGCGCACCAGCATCTGCGGCGTGGTTTGCCCGCCGATACCGCGATTGATGTACGGCTTGCCCGGAAAGGTACCATCCGGGCCCTCGATCTTCCAGTTATCGGTGATTGAATCACCCATGAACACCACGCGGTTTTCGCCCGCTGCGGGCGCGCCTATCTTCAAATCAGCCTCCTTGTACCGGCCCAATCCGCCAAAATCCACCAACAAACGCGCCTCGAACTGCTGCTGCCAGGCGGATTTTTGCGCCGCTGCCGGCGCGGGTTTGGCGGCAGGCTCCTGTGCCACGGGCGCGAGCAGCAATCCAGCCAGAACCATCGAGGCAAAAATGGCGCGCAAAACAATTCGACGCATGAAGGGTTCTTCCTCTCTTTGCGGGCGCTGAAGCCAAACTCCCGCACTTCTTCGATTGTAGTGCGAAAGCAAAGTGACTGTGTTCTGTTGAGTTTTGTCCGGATCTGCTCGAAGAGGTTGGTACAAGCAAGAAAGACGGGACCTCTGAGGCAAGCGAATAGGTCTCTTTTTGTATTTGAAATGTATAGAGCTATGAACTATAGTTCAGCAGTCGAGCATTCGGAGAGAACGCGCCATGCGGATTTTCAAAAACAGATGGTTTGCGCGTTTCGCGCGGCGCGAGCACATCACGGATGCCAGTTTGAGAGAGGCGGTTTCACGGGCCGAACGAGGGTTAATCGACGCCGACCTGGGCGGTGGGCTGATCAAGCAGCGCGTCGCCAGAGAAGGCCAGGACGTTCCGTCGGCCATCGGATGCTTCTCGCGTACAGGGCGCACAAGCGCACGGTGTTTTTCTACGCTTTCGCCAAAAACGAGCGCGGCAATATCGAACCGGACGAACTGCTGACGGCCCGCGAAATCACGGCGCAATGGATTGCCGCCGACGCAAAGGCAATTGCAAAATCCATTCAGGAAGGCATACTCGAAGAGGTACAAAATGACGACAAAAAAGCCTAGCCGCTTGACACGCGCTCTTCTTGAAGCTGCTGGCGATATGCACAGCGCCGGTATTCTGGATGACGCGGCGCACGGCAAGATCACCGCGCGGCACCTCGGCAAGCGGGCACTCTCCACATCCGCCCCTATCACGCCTTCTGAAATCAAAGATTTAAGAGAGCGGGCCAACCTGAGCCAGGCGGTTTTTGCCCGTTATCTCAATCTATCAAGTGGCTATATATCACAACTGGAACGCGGCGTGAAAAAACCGACTGGTCCAGCTTTGACACTGTTGAATGTCATCCGGCGTCAAGGCGTTGAAGCGATTCTCTAGGCTCGGCTTCCGCGCGATGGCGTGCTGGTTCATGGTATCCGATAAAGCAAAATAAAGCGACGTTGGGCAACAACAAAGGCCGGAGCAACCGCTCCGGCCTTTGTTGTTTTCGAGGATTGTTGGCATCACATCCCACCCTAGCCGCAAAAACAAGAACGCGGCGAGGGTGGGGCACCCATGACCTGCACGATCCGTAAAATTCCCTACCCCTGAATGTCGAACTGCTCGGGATGCAGCGCGGGGTCGCTCTTGACCAGGATGCTCTTGCCGATCAACTCCTCGTACTCGGTGATCCAGCTTTCGTTGTTGGCCTTGAGCGCCTTGACGGTTTCGGGGTTGACGCGCAGCACCACGTCTTCGCCCTCGAAGGTCTTCCGCATCTTGCGCAGCTCGATGTAAATCTCGTTGCAGACGGTTGCCGGGCTCTTGACCATGCCGGTGGCCTGGCAGATGGGGCAAGGAACCGAAAGCGTCCGTTCGAGCGACTGCTTGACGCGCTTGCGGGTGATGGCGACCAGGCCAAAGTCATTGAACTGGAGAACCTTGGTGGGTGCGCGGTCGGATTTGAGGGCTTCTTCCATGGCGGCCATCACCCTGAAGCGGTTCTTGCGGTCGTCCATGTCGATGAAGTCGATGATGATGATGCCGCCCAGGTCGCGCAGGCGAATCTGGCGCACGATTTCCGGCACGGCATCGAGGTTGGTCTTGACGATGGTGTCTTCCAGCCGCGCCGACTTGCCGACGTACTTGCCGGTGTTGACGTCGATGGCGACCAGCGCCTCGGTCTGGTTGATGACGATCGAGCCGCCGCTCTTGAGCCAGACCTTGGCGCAGAGAGCCTTGGAGATTTCATCCTCAACGCCGAATTGCTCGAAGAGAGGCGTGTCCTTGGTGTAGAGCTTGACGCGGCGCACCATGGCGGGCGAGAAGTGGTTGAGGAAGCGCACAATGCGCTCGTAGCCAGCCTCCGAATCGACCCAGATGGCGGAAAAGTCGGAGCTGACCTGATCGCGCAGGATGCGCTCGATCAGCGAGAGATCGTGATAGATCAGGGCCGGCGACGGCGAATCGTCGGAGCGCTTCTTGATGTCGGCCCAGAGATTCAGCAGGAAGCGCAGGTCGGCACGCAGTTCATCTTCCGAAGCGCCTTCGGCCGCAGTGCGGACGATGAATCCGCCGGAGGCCTCGCCGCGCTCGTGGACCAGAATCCGCTTCAGGCGCTGGCGCTCTTCGTCGGAGGCGATCTTGCGGCTCACGCCGATGTGATTGACGGTGGGCATGAAGACCAGAAAGCGGCCAGGCAAGGCGATGTGCGAGGTGATGCGCGCGCCCTTCTTGGCAATCGGCTCCTTGGCGATCTGCACCAGAATCTCCTGGCCCGGCTTCAGCAAATCGCTGATGACGGGCAGGTCAGACAACTGCGCCGAACGGCGCGAGGGGCCGCCGTGGCCGCGAACGGGACGGCCGGCTGGCGCGGCGGCGGCGGCGCTTCCGCGTCCACGGCGTCCGCCGCGGGCGGAGCGGTCACGGCGCTGGCGCGTGGCGGCGGGCTGGCCGGCGGCCGAAGGCTCTTCGTCCTCGTCGTCGTCGCTCTTTTCGTCGAATTTCAGATCCATGCGATGGTCGAGGTGAGCCTCTTGCAGCATCTCGCCCGCATCGCCGGAGCGAACCTGGGCAGGCAGCGTCTCCTCTTCAAAATTGTCCAGGTCGTGATCTTCGGCCTGATTGCGGCGCGGACGGCGGGGAGCCTCAAACTCCTCTTCCTCAATAACTTCTTCCTCGATGAGACCTCTGCCGGGCGCATAAGTCGAGACCGGCGCGGCGACGGGCTTGGCCTCTGGCTTTGCGGCCGCCTTCTTGCCCAGGCCAAAAAGCCGGAATCCGGAAGGCGGCAGCGGGTCCACCTTGTAGGATGCGGAGGCATCGCCTTCAGGCGAGTCCTCTGGTTCCTCGATGTGATCCTCTTCAATGGCTTCTTCGTCGGCTGCTTCGTCTTCCTCGGTCGCGGGCGCAAGCGGCTTCTTCGGCAGTTCAATCGCGGACTCTGCCTCCGGCTCGTTGACCTCCTCGAAGAAATCACTTTCCTCGATGGCATCTGGAGCCGCCTGCGGCGCCGCGCTATCTTTGTGGCGTATGGAGAGTGACTCGCCGGGCAGTAGGCCACTGCCATCCCACTCGAGGGGAGATTCAATCAGTGTCGCGGGCTTGAAGCTGCTGGCCGGACGAACGGCTGCGGCGGGCTTGGCGGCAGGCTGAGTGGGCTCATCCGCCGACGCGCCGCCGTACTTCGAGAGCGACTCGCCGGGCAGAACAAACGGCGCGGGAGCTGGTTCGGAACGAGGCGCGGAAACGCGCTCGGCGCGAGGCGCGCGCTCGGGCGCGGCCGTCGCATGAATCTCTGGCGCGATCTCCGGGCTGTCTTCCTGGGTCTGCTCAATACTGACGGAGGGAGCCTCGGCGGCTTCGGCCTCGCGCTCGGGTGCGGCAGCGCCGCCCCGCCCGCCACGGCGGCGGCGGCGTCCGCGCCAGCGCTTGGCGCCAAGTTCGTCGATCTCCTGCCGCGCGGGGCCAGAGTGCCCGGAAACCATTTCGGAAGAAATGGCGGCGTCTGCCTCGGGCGCTTCCTCCACCACCAGCGGGCGAGCGGCAGATGGCTTTTCAACCTGCTCCTGCGCCGGGCGGGATTCCGTCTTCTGCGCGGATTTCTGGCTCGAGCGGTCGCGGCGAACTTCACGCGGAGGCTGGGCAGCGCCGCTGGCCGTGGCCTTTTCCAATTCATCGGTTTCTTCCTGGTCTTCGAGTTCCAGGAAGTCGGTTACATAAAGGAAGGCGTCGCGTTCAAGGCCCACATCCACAAAGGCGGACTGCATGCCCGGCAGAACGCGGGTGACGCGGCCGTTATAAATGGACCCGGCCAGGGTGTATTCATTTTCGCGCTCGTAGTAGACTTCCGCGAGCTGATCGTCTTCAAGAATTGCCAGCCGCGTTTCATGCGGCGTGCTGGAGATGCAAATTTCTTTTGCCATCGTACCTTTCCGCCCAGCGGCGTATGCCTGCTGGGACTCGCGGCAAGGCGGGATGGAGGCGTGCAGAAGCGGAAGGAGGGGAGATGCGCGGCAGGGGTGCCCCGAGATTTGCTGGTGTGCCGGAGGCCGCGCCAGGGCCTGCCCCGAAGGGCGGCGTGCCGTGGCGCGGGTCTTGCAGAACAAGCTGTACGATACGGGTACCCGATGGCAGAGAGTTTGTGGCCAACCAAGCCGAGGCCCCCGGCGACGAATTTTTGTCGCTGGGGTGGAACCAAGCCAAAGAAGCCGGCGGGGCCGTTCCACCATTGGCGTCTGTACGGTTGCGCCGCGCGATCAAGCCGGGAAAAGCGATTCCCGATGGTCTCCATCCGAGCGGCAAAAGACCACCGCCAGGGATTCCGGAGAGTCCCGCGCCTGCGAAGCAACTGGTACGCCGCCAACGGTTTTCCCGTCTCTGCGTGCTCATGAATCCGATCCTGCCGGGCCTGCGGTCCATCCGCACCTGGCCGGCGTAATGTTTGAAACTAAATCTCTTGAGGACCGGACTGTTCCGGGGGGCACAAGAGGTGAACCTGCGAGTCCTGGTCCGGGCCAACCGGCCCGGCACCCACTCAGTTGACGAACCTGCGCATGCGGACATTCATCGCCGCGCCGAGCGCCAGGAACGTAAACAGCACCGAAGATCCGCCGTAACTCATTAACGGCAATGGAATTCCGGTGACGGGCATAAACCCGATGACCATGCCCACGCTGACCGCAATCTGAAAGGTCAACACAGCCACCACCCCCATGATAATCAGGGAGCCGGACAGGTCCGCGGCTGTTTGAGCGTTCTGAATCAAACGCATCAATATGAGAAAGTATAGCAGCAGCACGAAAATCGCGCCGACGAATCCGTGTTCCTCGCTGAAAGCGGCAAAGATGAAGTCGGCGTGGGGGATGGGCAGGAAGTTGCCCTGGGTCTGCGTCCCCTTGGCCGATCCCTTGCCCCAGATGCCGCCAGAGCCGACGGCGATCTTCGATTGCAGAAGCTGATAGCCGGTTCCCTTGGGGTCGTTGCCGGGATTGAGGAAGCTGGTCAGCCGATCCTTCTGGTAGGGCTTCAGCACCTTGCCGCTGCTCCATGCGCCGGCGATGAGCACGGTTCCGCAGGCAAGCAGAATCAGCGCCTGGCGCAGATTGATGCCGCCCAGGAAGAGGCCCGCGATCAGGATCGGCGCGTAGGTGAGCGCGGTTCCCAGGTCGGGCTGGATCAGCACCAGCAGCATGGGAAGGCCCACCAGCGCAAAGGATTTGAAGATGTCCTTCCACGTAAGGCTGCGCCCGCCCAGATTGGCAAAGTAGCGGGCGACAACCAGAATCAGGATCAGCTTGACCCATTCCGAGGGCTGAAAGTGCATGGGGCCGATGGCGATCCAGCGGCGTGCGCCCAGCGCCTTGTGCCCCACCAGCCGGACGGCGACCAGCAGGAACAGGAAGACTCCATAAGCCCAGGGCGCCCAATCCAACAGCCGGTGATAGTCGATTTTGGAGAAGAGGAACATCGCAATCAGGCCGCCGGAGATCCAGAAAATCTGCTTGGTATGGAAGCCGGTATACCGGGTGTGCAACGTGGCGGAGTAGATTTCCAGCACGGAAAGCACGCAGAGCGCCAGCACCATCGCCAGCAGCGTCCAGTCAAAGTCGCGAAAGCGCAGAAGGCGGTGCATCAGCGGCGTCCCTTTCCGAATCCGCTGCGGGCCGGCAAGGCCGCGCGCGACGAAAACCAGTTGAAGGACGTGGGAAGAGACGGCATCCAAGGCTGACGCGCCGTCACACCTGCGCCGGAAAATGAGGCGCGGAGCCACTGCAACAGTGGAAGCTGGGCGCTGGCCATCACCTTGGCCGGGGCCAGCCGGGCCGGATAAATCGCAAAATGCCCGCCGCGCAGTTGAGCCGTCTGCCGGTTCCCCTGGCGGCCAGCCGACGACCAGACGGCGCCCATTTCGACCGGCTTGTTCACGGTTGCCGGATCCGCTGTGTTGTGTTCCTGCATCCGCTGCTTGTTCACGTAGACGGTGGCCACCTGGGCGGCCAGCTTGGCGGCGTTTGAGCCCCAATCGCCATGCTCCCAGAGCACCGCGACCACGAACTCCGGATTGCGGCGCGGAATGACGCCGACAAACCAGCCATTGGGCCGCGTATCGATGCCCTTCATCAGTTTGATGGCCGTGTGACTGGCGACCTGGGCGGTGCCGGTCTTGCCGGCGAAATCCACGCCTTCCAGGTGAGAAGCCCCGGCCGTGCCGCCCGCGGCGGGATCGGTGGCCCCGGCCATGCCGTCGGTGATAATCATCCAGTTTTCGGGATCGAGGGGAATGCTCGTCTCGCCGGAGCCAGGGTAGGTATCCAGCAGCGCCTGGCGAAAATCGGCGGGAAGCTGCGCGGGGTCTACCACGTGGGGCCGCACGAAGTGGCCGCCGGAGGCGATGCCGCCGATCATGCGGGCCAACTGAATGGGAGTAGCGGTGACCGCGCCCTGGCCGATGCCCACCGAAATGGTTTCGCCAGCGAACCATTTTTCGTGGTAGTTTTTCAGCTTCCATTGCTCTGAGGGCACCGTCCCGGTGGCCTCGTTGGGCAGGTCAACGCCGGTGCGCTGGCCGAGGCCCGCGCTGTGGGCATAGCGGGCAATGGTGTTGATGCCCAACCGGTTGGCCAGGGTGTAGTAGTAGGTGTCGCAGGACCAGGGAATAGCGTGCTGGATATCAACCATGCCGTGATGCCGGTCGCAGGCGTAGAAGTGGCCGAAAAAGCTGGCGCCGCCGTTGCACATTACGCGCATATCCTGCGCCACGCCCTCCTGCAGGCCAGCGACGGACATCAGAATTTTGAAGGTCGAGCCGGGAGCCAGTTGCGCCTGAATGGCCTTGTTCATCAGCGGATGGTCCGGATTGCTCATCAGGCTTTTCCAGTCGGCGCTGTTGATCCGCACGGCAAAGGCGTTGGGATCGTAACTGGGGTGCGAAACCATGGCCAGAATTTCGCCGTTGCGCGGGTTCATGGCCACCACGGAGCCGGCGCGGTCGCCCAGCGCCAGCTCGGCGGCGCGCTGGATGTCGATGTCGAGCGTCAGCTTCAGGCCCTGACCGGGAACGGCGTGCTGCACGCCAACATAGCCCACTTCGCGGCCAAGGTTGTCGACCAGCACGTCACGCGAGCCATCCTGCCCCCTGAGCAACTGGTCGTAAGTCTCCTCGATTCCGGCCTTGCCCACGATGTCGCCGGGGTTGTTGTAGGCAAAGCGCGGATTGTTGAGGTCCTGTTCGCTGACCTGACCCACGTAGCCGATCACATGGGCGGCAAAGCCGTCCCGCGGATAGAGCCGGCGCTGCTGGTCAATGGTTTCCAGCTCGGGCAGCTCGTTGCGGTGCGCCTCGATGAAGGCCTGCTCGTCGGCGGAAATCTCCTGCTTGATGGGGATCGGCTGGTAGCCGGGCGCGGCGCGGTAACGGCGCAGCGTGGCGCGCAATTCATCCAGGTCCAGATTCAAACCGCGGGCAATCAGCGGCAGGTCGGCATCCACATTGCGGTTCTGCTCGCGCACCAGGAAGCAGGAAACGGAGGGGTAGTTGTCCACCAGCAGATGGCCATCGCGGTCGAAGAGCTTGCCGCGGCCAGCCATCAGCGGAACCTTGCGGATACGGTTCTGCTCGGCCAGTTGGCGGAAGTTCTCCGCGTCCAGCACCTGCAACTGCCACAGCCCGGCGGCCAGCGCCAGCATCATGACCAGGATGCCGTACTGCACCACCAGCAGCTTGAAGCTGGAGATCTTTTCGCCGCGCGCGCTGAAAACGGAATGCATGATTTGTGCCCTGAATCCCTCTATAAAAAGCCACTCACGAAGAGTCCGGCCTGCTCGCTCGTCCCTATTCCTCAAAAACCATTTTTTCGCATTCTGCTTTCCCGCGCCCTCACTCCACGATTTTCATGCGGTCCAGGATGTGGTAGAGCGGCAGCGCGATCAGTGAGTTGATGACCGCCTTGATCAGCTCGATCAGCCAGTTCCAATCCAGTTCCAGGCCCAGCAGAATGCGATAGACGAAAAAGTAAATGGCGCTGGACAAAAGCGACAGCGCGAAGGTCAGAATCAGGCGGACGGTGTGGTCCTCGACGTCAATGCGCGCGCCCACGGAACCGGCCAGGAAGCCTACCACCGTTTTGGCGACGCCGTTGACGCCGATGGCGTGGTGGGTGAGCGCGTCCTCAAACAGGCCCAGCCCCGCGCCCATCAGCGTTCCCTGAATCGGATCGCGCCGGGCCAAGGCAAAGTAGATCGTGACCAGCAGCGGCAGGTCGAACCAGACGTAGCCGGAGAGCAGCCGCGGCAGCCAGGCCTGCAGCACCAGCGCCACCAGCGGCGTCAGTGCATAGACCAGCAGCGGATAGTGGGGAATCCCCATATCGCGGCGGTAGTCAGCGCTCAAAACGGTCATGGCTCGGAACTCCTCTCTGCATGGGGCGTCGCGGAGCTGGCCGGCTGGCCGGGTTTGGCGGCGGTTTTCGATGCGGGCTTGGCCGCTGGCTGTTTTCCCGGAGCGCCCGCGGCCGGAGTCTGCGGATGCGCTTTGGGCTTGACCTCGGAACTGGCGGCGGGCGCGGCCGAGGGAGCCGCTCCCGGAGAAAAGCGGTCCGTATGGCGCGGCTGCATCAGCTTGGGCGCCTGCGGCGGCGCTGGCAGCACGGGCGTGGCCGAAGGCTGTCCAGGCTGGGCTCCGGGCGTAGCGGCTGGCGCGGCCGCCGGCGCATTAGGCTCGGTCAGCCCAGGCAGCCTTTCCGCCATGATTTCCGAGGCCTTCTGCTGCTCTTTGATAGCCTCAACCTCGGCGCCCTTCAACTCCTCGCTGGTGGCCAGATCCTGCGCCTCTTCCGGCGAGAAGCGCGGCTCGATGGAGGTAACCACCAACACCTCGTCGAGCTGGTTGAGATGGGCCGCGGGCTTCACGATTACGTCAATGTAGGAGTCGCGCTCGGGATCTCGCACGACCTTTTCCACCACGCCCACGGGCAATCCGCGCGGGAAAATCTGATCGCCCCCGGCGGTGAAGACTTTTTCGCCGGGCTGGATGCGCTGATCAGAGAGGATGCCCTCAATCTGCGGACGGCCTTGGGCGTTGCCGCGCAGAATGCCGCGCAAACGCGTGGTTTCCAGAATCACACCCGCGCCGCTGGTCGGGTCGTTGATGGCCAGCACCTGCGATGAATGGGGAAAGACCTCGCGCACCTTGCCCACAATGCCGTCCGGCGTGATAACGGCCATATCGGGCTGAAGGCCGTCACTGCTGCCCTTGTCAATATAGAAAATGCGGGAGAGATCGCTGCCGCTGGTGCCGATGGCCTGGGCGGCCAGCGTCTTGTAGACGTATTTCTGCTGGAAATCCATCAGCGTTTGCAGCCGCTTACCCTGCTTGGCGTCTTCCAACAGGGAGGCCTGCTCCAGACGGAGGCGGTCAATGGTTTTCTGCAAATCCTGGTTCTGTTCATGCGTGTGGCGCAGGTCAAGGTAATCCTGCCAAACGCTGACCGCACCCATCTTCGTGACATGGAAGAGCTGTTCCGGGGGCAAGATCACCGCATCGGCCCACAGCCGGATCAGGCGCACGCCGGACGAGTCGCGCGGATCAAGCGAGTTGCGCCCGTTGCCGGTGCGATGCACCTGCATGGCCAGCCCGATGAGCTGCGCCACTAAAATGGCCAGCAGCACCAAGATATTCCGGTAACGGACGAAGTACGATTCCATGGCGAAAGCTCATGCCGCGAGGAAAACCAGTAGAGAGCAGGAGCACTACCAGTATACTGACAGCCCTCGAAGGGGGAGCGATTCCCGCGATTTCCGCTCAGGACAAACACAACTTATTCCAATTCTGCGGCGGGTGCAATTTTGGATTGCAAGCAGATGCAGAGACGGCGTTCGGAAGGAGCAGGGGGCTTCACAGGCTGCGGAAAAAGGCGGGATTCTCGGCAGCTTGACTGAAGACATCCCTCCGGGGCTAAAGCCCGTCGTTTTTTATCATCCACTTACGGCACGACTGAAGTCGTGCCCTGACGCAATGCGTCCCCTTGAAACACTTTCCACGAGTTTTTCCGCAGCCTGTTCAGCCCCCTGAATTTGTGGCGTCAATTGAAGCGCCTTCAGGCGCGGTCTTTTTCGGCTGCGAACAGAAAGCCCGGGCTAAAGACGATGCCGTGAATTCTGTCAGGCTACGAAGCTGCATATCGCAGAAGTCAAACAAGGTAGATTGAAAGTCGTTGCTGCTGGGAACAGCAACGACTTTCATTTCCGCAGCTTTGGCGGCAATTGCGCCATAGAGTGAATCTTCAAACGCAATGCAATCATGTGGATGAACGCCGATTTGTTTTGCGCAATTCAGGTATGCGCCTGGGTGAGGCTTTCCCATGGGTTCATCCTCGGCGGAGTATGCAACCTGAATGGTGGATTGTAGATCGAGCTTGCTTAAAACAGCCGCAATCACCGCATGAGGTGACGAAGAACAAAGCCCCATCGGAATCTTTTGCTCTGACAACAAATGGATCACGTCAAAAACTCCGGGCAAGGGCTCAGCGCATTCTGCAATGAGCTGAATGACACGTACATTCACTTCTTGCTCGATTTGCGGAACCGTTTTTCCGGTCCAGGGAAAGAGACTGAACCAATGCCTAAGAGCAACATCCGTTCGCAGCCCCATCGTCTCCTGCAGCCGGCGGTCATCAAGATTCACGCCAACCGTCCGCAGAACCTCAACCCCGGCCTGCCACCAAAGTGGCTCGGAATCGACTAAAAGACCATCCATGTCAAAAATAACGGCTTTGTTCATTCCGCGAATTGTCCCGAAAATATCAATTTCTTGCAGTATATCGCTTGAACAAAATCGCAATGATGGGCGCGTGGCCCACGCCTGAATCTGCCACCACAATTGGGTCTCCCAGGTCCGAAAATCCGGACCTGGGGCACCCAGTATTGGTACATCTTCAAGCTGTCAGATACCTAGTCGCTTTTTCCCGCGCCGGAATCCGTGCCGGCAGGCAAATCCAGCAGGACCAGAACGAACTGTGTCTTGCCATCCTGCGGATCGTCGAAGCCCACGATGTGCTGATGGCGCTTGGACCCGGCCTTCAGTTCAAAATTGCCAGAGCCGGAATGGAAACTGCCCGCATTGATATTGTTCCCATGGTTTTGTTCCTCGGCGCAGGTCAGCCCCTGGGAGGTAACCGCCGGCGTGCCCACCGGCGAGTTGTTCTTGCAGGTAATCACGTCGCCGTAGCGGCCAAGGCCCTTCCGGTAAAAATCCGTTACCTTGTCTTTGGAATCAGATGTCTGATAGGAAGCCACCTTGACCCGCAACGCCCACTGGCCAAAGCCAAGCTGAACGTCGGCGGACTGGTGCTGGTCGCTTTTGACGGCGGTCGCGCCGGGATAGGCTGGAAATCCGAGGTCTTCGGCGGTGAGCGGATTGGTGTTCACGTGTACGCCACCGAAGGGCGTGTCCACCTGCACTTTTTGATTGTCGCCACTGGCGTTCTGGTCCACATGAACCCGGCAGCCCGCCATTCCGGCCACCAACACCAGACAGCCGGCCCAGGCAGTTGGCTTGCGCATCGCATTTCGCGTCATGGAAATCTCCCCCAGAGTCGTTGTACGCGCGCCAGCCCGGAAAGGTTCCTCTATTTCTTGTAGTTGTGGCAGGTTTTTCGCGGCTGGCTTACGTCTCAATCTAGGGAGGCTCTGATTAAGTTGCTGAAAATACCAGCATTCCCTCGGGGGCTAAAGCCCACATTGATTTTGCTCGCTTTATGTACGGGCTGAAGCCCGTACCCTTCAAAACATCGACTTATTCAGAGCTTTCCTAGTGTCACGACTGCATGAATTGGTAATTAGCTATAAACAAGCGCGGGCGGGGACGCCCGCACTACAGCCGGCCGGGAGGCCGGCGCTACACTCTGCTCTTACTTCTTGCGCGCCTCGACGTCGAAGATGGCCGGATCGGGATCCTTGAAGAACGCCGCGTGCAGGCTGCGCACGGCCTCTTCGGCGTCGTCCTCGTCGATCATGAAGCTCATGTTGATTTCGCTCGCGCCCTGCGAGATCATGCGCACATTGATGTGGCGAATGGCGTTGAAGACCTGGGCGGCGATGCCCTGCTGGCCACGGATGTCGTCGCCGACCATGCAGACGAGCGCCTTTTTGCCCTCGTATTTCACGTCGGCCAGTTGGCCCAGCTCGGCGGCCAGCGCGGGCAGCTTTTCGTTCGAGTCCACGGTCAAGGAGATGCTGACCTCACTGGTGGAAACCATATCGACCGGGCACTGGTACTTGTCGAAGATGGCGAAGACCTCGCTCAGGTAGCCATGGGTCATCAACATACGGCTGGCCACCACGTCGATGATGCTGAGCTTCTTTTTGACGGCGATGGACTTGAAGGGGCTGTTGCAGTGCGGGGCCAGCGAGGTGATGCGCGTGCCCTCGCAGGCGGCGTTGCGGCTGTTGAGCACCAGCACCGGGATATTCTTCTTGACGGCCGGGAGGATCGTGGCCGGGTGCAGAACCTTGGCGCCGAAGTAGGCCAACTCGGCGGCCTCTTCAAAGCTGATGGTCTTGACGCGCAAGGCGTCCGGGCAGATGCGCGGATCGGTGGTCATGATGCCGTCCACGTCGGTCCAGATTTCGATGGACCCGGCCGAGAGCGCGCCGCCGACCAAAGCCCCGCTGAAGTCCGAGCCGCCGCGACCGATCGTGGTGGTGATGCCGGCCTCGTTCGCGGCGATGAAGCCGCCCATCACCGGAACCTTGCCCTGCGCGATGAGCGGCAGCAGCTTCTCCGCGGCCCGCTTTTCAATCAGAGCGGTCTGGGGAACGGCTTTCTGGAAATGCGAGTCGGTGATGATGATTTCGCGCGCGTCCACGTGGGCGGAGTGGATGCCTAGTTCGCCAAAGGCCGCGGCGACGATGCGGCTGGAAAGGCGCTCGCCGTAGCTGACAATCAGGTCGGAGATGCGCGGGGTCAGCTCCAGGATGGCCGCCAGTCCGCGCAGAACCTCGTCGAGCGAGTCGAATTTCTGATCGATGAATTCCTGCAGGACGGCCAGATCAGCGGAATTTTTGACCAGGGCGGAGGCCGTATCGCGATGGCGCGCGCGCAGCCGCGAGCTGATGGCCAAAGCCCCGGTGCGGTCGCCCTGCGCGGAAGCCGCGGCGGCGCGCAAAAGCTGGTCGGTCACCTTGGCCATTGCGCTGACCACGACCACCGGCTGCCGGCCCTGGGCCACGCGCCCGGCGACGATGGCCGCCGTGCGCTGAATCGCCGCCGGATCCTCGACCGACGTGCCGCCGAACTTCATCACTACGAGGCTCATGCGAATCTTCCTAACGAACGAAAACATACCTCAGGGGCTAAAGCCCGCGTTGATTTCGAGCTATTTACGGCACGACTAAAGTCGTGCCCTGACGCTTCGTGCTACTTCAAACGCTTCGTGCTACTTCAAACGCTTCGTGCTACTTCAAACGACTAATTTCCACAACCTGTAAAGCAGCACTCTTATCGAACTGCCCTGATGTTTCTCGCTGTGGTCTATCGCTCCAGTTTGCCCTGGCTGGCCAGCAGTTCGGCGTTGAGAATGGTGGCTCCGGCTGCGCCGCGAATGGTATTGTGCGATAGCGCGACAAACTTCCAATCAAGCAAGCCGCAAGGGCGCAAACGGCCCACGGTCACCGCCATGCCCTTGCCGCGATTGCGGTCCAGGCGAGGCTGCGGGCGGTCATTCTGCGGCACAAACTGCACTGGCTGCTCCGGCGCAAAGGGCAAATCCTGACCGGCGAGCGGCTTGAACTCCGCCCAGGCCGCCAGAATCTCTTCGCGCGTGGCCTTCCGGGCCAGCTTGATGGAGACGGCTTCGGTGTGGCCATCGACGACCGCGACACGGTTGCAACTGGCGCTGATGCGCGCCGCAAGCGGCTCGACCACATGGCCCTGGAGCTTGCCCAGCAGCTTGAGCGTCTCCTCTTCCATCTTTTCTTCTTCGTTACCGATGAAGGGCACCACGTTATCGACAATATCCATCGAAGGTACGCCGGGGTAGCCCGCGCCGCTGATGGCCTGCATGGTGGTGACGAAGATCTGCTCGATGCCGAAGCGCTCCGCGAGCGGCTTCAGGGCAAGAACCAAGCCGATGGTCGAGCAATTCGGGTTGGTGACCATGTAACCGCCCGACTGCTTGCGCGTGGGCTGCTCCTCGATCAGGCTCAGGTGCGCGGCGTTGACCTCGGGAATGACCAGAGGCACGTTGGGCGCCATGCGGAAGGCGCTCGAATTGGAGAGCACCGCACAGCCGGCCGCGGCAAACTTCGGCTCCAGCTCGCGCGCAATGGCCGCATCGACCGAGGCGAAGATGATCTTCGGCGCGGGCTGACCTGCGTTGGCCGCGGCGCTTGGATCAGCCGGCGCCACGGTCATTTTGGCAATGCGCTCGGGCAGCGGCGTGTCCAGCCGCCACTTGGCGGCGTCGCCGTAGAGCTTGCCGCTGGAGCGATCACTGGCCGCCAGCCAGGCAACCTCGAACCACGGATGGTTTTCAAGCAGTTGGATGTACCGCTGGCCGACCATGCCGGTCGCGCCCAGAATGCCAATTGGATATTTTGTTTTCATAGCCGTGAACATATTAGTGTACAGGAAAAAGCCACGGTGGCCGCAAATTGCCTGCGCCTCATAGCAATTCTACGTGGGTGAATAGCGCGGTATTCAGCGCCGTTCCTCCCTCCCGTAGGGAGGAGGCGAAAATAGCCCAGGGTGAAACCCTGGGAAAGCATTCGGTCGTGGAATTCCCGCCCCGTAGATGCGGTGTGAAAACCCCGCGCATAAGCTGGTGGCGTGAACGTTCGCTCCGCCCCTACGGGGCGGGAATCCATCTCCTTGCCTCAACCCCAGGGCTGCGCTCTGCTTGCCCTGGGCTATTTTCGATCTGCTCCCTACGGGAGCAGATCGATGGGCTGCTCATTGGATGACGGATCAAGAGGTCCACTTGGAATTGCCTGCGCCTCATAGCCAGCCCAAGGCTGTTACCCTTGTAGAGGCTCGCTTTGACCGCGCATTCGAGCCTTGGGAGTCATCGTTGGGAATGAATAAGCTGATCTTCGCCAATCTGCTGCACCGTCCGCTGCGCTCAATTATCAGCGTGCTGGCGGTGGCCATTGAAGTCGTGATGATTCTCTCCATTGTCGCCATTTTCATGGGGATGCTGGACGACCAGAAGCAGCGCACCAACGGCATCGGCGCCGACCTTGTCGTGCGCCCCTCCAATGCCAGCTTCGTCAACGGCATGGGCGGCGCGCCGGTGCCGGTCAAAATCGCCGAGGTCTTCCGCCGTATGCCGCACGTGGCTGCGGCTTCGCCGGTATTCACCAACTTTGCCATGAGCAGCTCGGTCGAGATTCTCTATGGCATCGATTACCCCAGCTACAACGCGCTGAAGCACTTTGTATGGGTCGCGGGCGGACCGTTTCAGGGGCCGAACGACGTGATCGTGGACGATGTCTTCGCGCGCACCGGCCAGGGACACCGCATCGGCGATCAGATCGAGATTCTCAAGCACCCGTTCCGCATCTGCGGCATTGTGGAAAGCGGCAAGGGCGCGCGCAAGCTGATTCCCATCGAGACCATGGGAACGCTGACCGGCTCCGACGGCAAGGCCTCGGTCATTTACCTCAAGAGCGACAATCCAGCCAACCAGGACGCCATACGGCACGAGATTGCCGCCACCCCAGGGCTGAAAGACTACAACGTGCAAACCATGGACGAGCTGATCTCGCTCTACACGCCGTCCAAGTTTCCCGGCTTCGATCTGGCGTTGGATGTGGTGATTACGATTGCCGTCGTGGTCGGCTTCCTGGTGATTTTCCAGACCATGTACACGGCGGTGCTGGAACGGACGCGCGAGATCGGCATTCTCAAGTCGATGGGCGCTTCCAAGTCCGCCATTATCGGGATGTTGCTGCGCGAGTGTCTGGTGCTGGCCTTGGCCGGCGTGCTGGTGGGCGTGGCGACCACCTATGGCGTCCGCGCGCTGCTCAACTTCAAATATCCCGCCTTCAGCTTTGAACTGACCACGCTCTGGATGGCGCGGGGCGCGGTGATTGCGCTGGCCGGAGCCTTGTTTGGCGCGCTTTACCCGGCCTGGATGGCCGCCCGCAAGGACCCCATCGACGCGCTCGCCTACGAATAGAATCTTCCGTGCGCGCCCCCGTTTTATTCCTCCGTGGGGCGGCTTTGCGGGTGGACGACTGATATAAAACCGTGCCGAAAATGCAATCTTTCGGCTATCTGTGAGTTTTTTTGCAGCCTGTTTAGAGCGGTTCTCCAATTCAGGGGCCTGAAAGCCTCTGCTTCGTCCGAAAGCTGCCCTCTGCATCGAATCGCAATCCAAACTGCATCCGCACCGGAATTGGAGTTAGGATGCGTTTGCCCGGCGAAAGCATCGGATGAAAAGCCCTGCATTCCGGGCGGCTGCTACAATAGGAGTTGCCGCGTTGTGCGGTGCATCGCTTCACTTCTGCACCCCTTCGCAATCCCCAAGCGGCCCAACAAAAGAAAAGGAAGACAATGCCTGCTGCCCAGACGATACGTAATATCGCCATCATCGCCCATGTTGACCACGGTAAGACAACTCTCGTAGACGCCATGCTGCGACAATCGGGAACCTTCCGCGCCAACGAGCAAGTGGTGGAACGGGTGATGGACTCGAACGACCTTGAGCGCGAGCGCGGCATCACCATTCTCTCGAAAAACACCGCGATCAACTTCGCCGGCGGCAAGATCAACATTGTCGATACGCCGGGCCACGCCGATTTTGGCGGCGAAGTGGAGCGCGCGCTGAAGATGGTGGACGGCGTGATGCTGCTGGTGGACGCGGCCGAAGGCCCGCTGCCGCAGACGCGCTACGTGCTGGCCAAGGCGCTGGAAGCCAAGCTGAAGCCCATCGTGGTTATCAACAAGGTGGACCGGCCCGACGCACGACCGCAGGAAGTTCTGGACGAAATTTACGATCTTTTCATCGACCTCGATGCGGAAGAATCGCAACTGGATTTCCCGGTGCTTTACGTGGTGGCCAAGACCGGCACGGCGACCCTCGATCCGAAGGTTCCGGGCGTGGACCTTCAGCCGCTTTTTGAGACGATTGTCTCCACCATTCCTCCCGCCACGGGCGACCCGGACGGCACGCTGCAAATTCTGGTGGCCAATCTTGATTACTCCGATTACCTGGGCCGGCTGGCCATCTGCCGCGTCTTCCAGGGCACGCTGCGGACCGGCGAGGACGTGGCCATCTCCAAGCGCGACGGATCGCTCGAAAAGATACGCATCACCAAGCTGTTCACCTTCAATGGCCTGAAGCGGACGGAGATTGAGGAGACCACGATGGGTGACATCGTGGCCGTGGCTGGCGTGGAAGACATCACCATCGGCGAGACCATCACCAGCGTCGAGAACCCGCAGCCGCTGCCGCTGATCACCATTGACGAGCCGACCATCGCCATTCAGTTCAGCGTCAACAACTCGCCCTTTGCCGGGCGCGAGGGCCAGTTCGTGACCAGCCGCAACCTGCGCGAGCGGCTGCAGAAAGAGCTGCTGACCAACGTCAGCATCCGCGTGGAAAAGACCGAGGCGACCGACAGCTTCAAGGTGCTGGGCCGCGGCGAGCTGCAACTATCCATTCTGATTGAGATGATGCGCCGCGAGGGCTTCGAGCTGATGGTGGGCCGGCCTGAGATCGTCACCAAGACGGTGGACGGCGTGGTGATGGAGCCGGTCGAGCGGCTGACCATCGACGTGCCGGAAGCCTACACCGGCGTGGTGATTGAAAAGCTGGGGCCGCGCAAGGGCGAAATGACCCGGATGCGCAATCACGGCTCGGGCCGCGTGCGCATGGAGTTTCGCGTGCCCAGCCGCGGCGTTATCGGCCTGCGCAGCGAAATGCTGACCGATACTCGCGGCACCATTGTGATGAATTCGATCTTTGACGGCTATATGCCTTACCAGGGCGCGATTCCGCAGCGGCCCACCGGCTCCATCGTTTCCGACCGCGAGGGCTCAACCACCGCGTATTCGCTGAACGGATTGCAGGAGCGCGGCGTGCTGTACGTGGGGGCGGGCGTCGAGGTCTACGAGGGCATGATCGTCGGCGAGCACTCGCGCGGCAATGACATTGACGTCAACGTCGTGCGCGAAAAGCACATGACCAATATGCGCCAATCGACCGCCGACGAAGGCGTCCGGCTGGTGCCTTACAAAACGCTGAATCTGGAGCAGGCCATCGAGTTTGTCGCCGACGATGAGATGGTCGAGGTCACGCCCAAGTCGCTGCGCCTGCGCAAGAAGATATTGCAGGCCAATCGCCGGCCCAAGACGTGGGAGAAGAACCAGTAGCAGGCCGCTCGAAAACCCGCTTGCGCGGGGAGCAGCTAGGCTAATGTGGGCGCGGCTTTTGCCGCGCCCCTTTTTTACGCTTACTCGGGCAGCTTCTGATTCAGTACATCTTGGGCGCGAGCGGCGCGCCAGGCAGCCAGCCGTTCGTAGAGCGCCGCGTCATTCAACGCCAGAATCTCAGCCGCCAGCAGCGCCGCATCGGCCGCGCCGGGCTTGCCGATGGCCAGCGTGCCCACTGGAATCCCCTTGGGCATCTGCACGATCGAAAGCAGCGAGTCCAGCCCGTTGAGCGGCGTGGCCGCAATCGGAATTCCCAGCACGGGCAGCAGCGTCTTGGACGCCATCACGCCGGCCAGATGCGCCGCGCCGCCAGCTGCCGCAATCAGCACGCGCAGCCCTCGATCCCGCGCCGTTGTGACGTATTCAGAGAGCTGGTCGGGCGTGCGATGCGCGCTCAGCACTCGCGCTTCATACGGAATTTCCAGCTCCCGCAGTATTTCGATGCCCGCCAGCAGCACTTCATAATCGCTCTTGCTGCCCATAACTACACCGACTAAAGGTTGTTCGCTCATAGAGCAATTATAGAAGAACGGACAGTCCGTTTCAGCGCAACAACGGCATCGCTTGCGCGCCTAATCGTAAACTCAGTGATGGCGCAGCGCCGTTACGGCCACTTGGATTACCGCAAACAGCACGCTAACCGCCGCCACAAATCCCTTGGCCCGCTGCCAGTTCTGCTCGTGCCGGTCCATGCGCTCTTCGAGATCAGCGATCCGGCCGCCGTTGCCGTCGCCCATCAGGCTGGTCATCTGCGATTTCAATACGCTTAAATCACTCAACACCTGTGCTTCAAATTCATTCATCATCCGCATCCGCTGCCCCCGACTCATCCATCGCTAAGAAGTTACCGCTCACGAACTCAGCGGAAGGTTGATGAACAACGCCGTTGAAAACTCCGAGTAATTCGGCGGCGTTGAGCCATCGTACATCCGGATATAGAAACGGTCGTTGGCGCTCTGGCGAGCAATCGTCATGTTCTGCTCCGTCGCGCGCATCACCAGGTCCGTATCTTCGCCGGCCATGAAGACAAAGTCCCGCCGCCGGATTTCAAATCCCCCGCCTGTGGGTGGTGTTACGCCCGCATTGATTGTTACTGTGCTCCCATTGAGCGCGGTCACCGTAAGGCTGTTGAGATTGGCCAGCAAAGTCGGAGCAATGGCCGCCGGAAGCCATGTATCGGTTGGCACCGTCTCGCTGGTCTTGATCGCCAGATCGTCCGCCCAATCATTGGCAAAGGTAATTGCATATTCCACCAGATCTGGATAACTCGCGCTATAACTCAGCTTGACGGATCGCACGACAACTTGCGCGTCCAAGCTGGTGGATGGCGCATTCAGCAGCAGCGCGTCTCCCGGCCATACGTCACTGGCAAAATTGTTATTTGTGCCTTTGTAAGTGCCGCTCCACAACGCGCTCACGCCGGCCGCCGCCTGCTCGATCGCCAGCGCCGCGTTGCGGCAATCGGCTGAACTGCGCGCCTCGGGGCTGGTCACCGAACCGATCCACGTGGCCACCGAGGGCGTTCCCGCCGCCGCAAGCGCCGCTTGGCTGGCGGTGTTGACGGCTCGTCCCACGGCCCTGCCCACCGTGCGGTAACTTACCACAATTTGTTCGCCTGATACCGGCGCATACCCGGTATAAAACACCAGTTTTCCCGTGCGATCAAGATGGCACTCGGCGCCCTCGCCCGTAGTGCCAATGCGCCGGGTGTAAGCGATTCCGCTGGGAGGCTTGCTCACCACCCAGGCCGAGCCGAGATTGGTCAGATGGAACGCGCGCATGGTACCAACCAAGTCGATGCTGCTAGCAGCCAGGACATTGCACGCTGCGGGAAGGCTGGCTATCGCGTCGTCATAGAGCGTCACTGGCGTACCACCCACTCCTCCTACAAACTCCTGTATCTCTATCTGAATGCTGCCTGGAGCCGTGTTCCACTGCCCGCCATAAGTGATTTGCCCGTTATCTCCAAAGGAACGATAGAAAGCCAACTCCCGTTCGTTCTCCGGGCAATGCACACTCACGCGCAGCGTGTATTGATAGGATGAATTGATTGTGTAAGCCGTTCCCACCGCGCTGCCTTCAATCAGCGGCTGCAATACAACGGTTCCGGTCCCCTGCTGCGAAGTTACTTGAAAGCCGGCTATGCAAGCGGCTTTTGTGTTCGTTCCCACAAAGAAGCCCGCGAGCGCCCCTGTGCTACCTGCGGAAAGAGTTACCCCCTCGGCCTCGAGTAACAGCGTTCCCCCCATCTCCACCGGATCATTCCAGACCAGCAGTGTCTCTCCATCAAGGCCATTGCCACCGGCCATGACCAGTCCGCCCGCGCCCAAAGAAAGATAGAGCGGCGTGCCGCTTTGTGCCCACACGCGCTGATCAATTTTGGCTTCATTAAAAAGTTCGCTGATGATCGTCGATTCCGATGAAACGGGAAAGTATGGATCCGCCGCCAGATAAAACTGTGTTGTTGTCCCGTCGCCCAAAAAGTATTCCGTTACATACGCGACTGGTTCATGCTTGCCGCAAACCGTTACATCATTTGCCAGGGCGCGCTTCACGCTGCCCGTAAACGAAAGGCTTGCCAGGCTCAAGCTGCCATCTATCTCGCTCAGCGAATGCACCGTAGTTTGCACGGCGGAAACAGTTAAAGCGCCATTGATCGCCCGGTACGCGGCTCGCGCCATGCTTGCCACCTGACCGGCGCTTTTGCTCCACAACGCGCCCGCCTCGGAAACAAAGTGGCTTACCGCCGTGCTCAATGAAAGACCTTTCGTTGAAAGACTTGCGATGCCTGTCCGAGTTACCAGCGATGTCATCAATGTCCCAGCGCTTTCGTTCGTCGCGCCGGTGCTGGAAGGCATAAGCAACTGGTCCAGCAAGATTTCGTCGCTCAAAGCCTGAATAGCAATCCGGTAGCGCGGCCCCTCGATTGCCATGCCGGCATATTCCGGTAGAGGACTTACCGCGATGTAGCCTGTAAAATAACTGGTTCCATCGTCCCCCGTTACTGTGAGATACTGGTTGCGCAGCGGCGCTGTCAGGCTGCCGCCGACCGGCAGACTTAGCCACAGTTGGCAGATGGATGGCGCGTTCAGTTTGCGCTCGATCGTCAATGGCCGCACTGCATCGAGCGCGGCCGTGTAGTCTTGCCCATTAATCGTGATCTTCATTGTAACTTTCCGCCCTGCTGTTGATCCGGCAACTAAATACTGTTAGGGTGCCCCATCCATTTCCGCGCTTTTTGCGGAAATGGGTGGGAAGCGATGTCACTGTTTATTGCCGAATCAATAAGTTGCTGACTCGCTTAAACCAGTGCTTTCGCTGCGGGTAAAAAGCTGCGGTAACAAACCACCCGTTCCCCATCCAGCGGATCGGTCACGGGCAGTGCCAGAAACTGCCCTTTGAGCAGCACACGCCCCAGCCCGTCCTTCTGCTTGCCATCCAGCGGCAACGCGGCTTCCTGCGCGCTGGCCATCGTCTGCAGGCGTGGATAGTGAAAGAAGATTCGCTCCCCCTGGCTGCCTTCGATGACAAACAGTGCCGACCACTCCTGATAAAAGCAGCCGCCCTCGCGATCAACAAAGCCAGTTACTGCTTGCAGTTTGGCGCCAGCCGCCGGTGCACCCGCTGGCAGCGCCTCGGCCAATGTCAGGCCTGTGGTAGTTACAGCGGAGACCAATGCAACATTGAAAGTTACGCGGCGTATATAGTCAACATCCGTCAGCGCCGTGCGAACATACGCGCCGGAGATTGGCGTGCCAACATAGCCAGTCTGCGCGCTATAATCCGCGTCCAGCGCGATCATCGAACCAGCGGAAAAAGTGGCCGCGTCAGCCGCCGCCAATGCGACAAAGGTGGATGTCGATCCACTTAGGACTGTAACTGCCGTGGCCGCCGTAGCTCCGTCCGCCGCCAGCGCTGCTCCACTGGCCGGCACCAGAAGATTCATGTGTTGTGAGCCCGTAGCTAAAGCCATCGTCAGCTTTGTCCAGTTCAGAAATTCCAAGCTCACCCGCGCATCAAGCGTCTCTCGCACTTGGCTTCCGGGACTGGCTGGAATGCCCGTCAGCACTGGAGACGTCTTACTTCCTGCCTGGCGCGCAAAGTTTTGAATCCATCCAAGACTTATCCAGGGAGACGGCGGAGAATCAAGCGTAAATCCGCCCTGCGACGCCGGATCAAATAACACGGGCGTTTGCGCTGTCCGGTTTGCCGGAGCGAAATACCCTCGAACCCGCCTCGCCACTGGCGCGGGAGCCGCAAACCAATTCTTCGCCATTTACTCCCCCTGCTCCTGGTAACTGTAAACTGTCACATTTGCGGAACGGCTCAAACAGTCCCGCTGAATCACGGCTGGTCCCAGTTCTGGTTCGTTCCAAAACACATTGGTCAGCATCAATAGCGTTGGAGTTACCGAGTAATTAAGCTTGGGCGTGTAGAAAGGTTGCAGCATCGCCTCCAGTTCCTCGTCCATTGCACTGAGGGCACGGCCACGGTCCAGCCCGCCAAAGCTTTGCGTTCCGCACGTCTGATAGAGGATCTCGCACTGCTCGGCAACCAGCGTGGATGCAAGATTCGGATCGGTGCCCAACCCAAGCCAGCGCAGAATGAAGGTGTCATTGGGTAACTGGCTGAAGGGAGCTTCTGCCTCCTCCACCAGAATTCCCGGGCGCACTGTTCCGCGCAGCATAATCGTCCGATCAGGATTGATCGCCACCAGCCGCGTGCGCAGCGCCATATAAAACGAGTCTTTCGCATTTTGCATGAGTTTCTCCAGCTCACAGCCGACAGCCTACCGATCAGTACTTATGGTTAACAGGAAGCATCTGATAACTGTTAGCTGCTTCCTGTACGCTGTAGGCTGGTTACGTTGCCTGCTGGTGCGTTTCCCGCAGCAGCAGCCGGTATAGATATACCTGTCCGAAGGCTTCGTTTGCGGCAATCGACTCAATCAGGTAATCATGCCCCGCCACGGTAATCGCAAGAGTCATTGCAAATAGAGCCTGAGCCGATTCCAGATTCAGCGTATTCACCTGCTGCGCAATGCTGGTTGCCGAAACGAATAACTCCCACTTTGACTCGCCGCTCTCCTGCCAGGTTGGCCGCAACTTGCGCATTACGACCGGGCTTACCACTGCGTCGTAAAATGTCGTTGCCACCAGTCCCACTTCGGACTGGCTTGTATCTGTGTTGATTCCCGTTACCCGCAGAAGTGCCGTGGTTCCTGTCATGCTTCGCAGCAAGGCATCGGCCAGCATCCGCGGCGCTCCAACTGGGTTACGCGGAGTTGTATCGCTCATCACTCACCCCAGCCTGTTCGCTATGTAGGGACGCAGCCAGGCCTGCACCGTTTCGTCCACCAGCGAGCTTGAAAAATACTGCATCTGCATTGTGTCGATCCGGGTTTTGCTGGCGTTCAGCGCCGGCGTTGACTGCGCATTCCGCACAATCTGCGCGCACGCTGTCTTTATGTCGTTGCCAATTGTCGACAGGCCCGCCGTATAAGTCACCGCCACTTCGTTGTAGGGCAGCCCCAGCACATTCCAGGGCAATGTAACTTCACCCGTATTCGCGTCGTAGTCCACTGAAGCCGCATCAATCGTTGTCCATTGCCCCGGCAATGAGAACATCAGCGCAATCTCCAGCAGTGGCTCATTCGGAAGCTCTCCTCGCCGCGGCCTGGCATAACGGCCTTCGATGCTCACAATCGGCGACGTAGCCGTTTCTAATGGCGCTAGAGGAAGATAACTTAGTAACACTGTTTGCGATCCGCTGGTCAAGCGCAGACGCTCCGTATACTGCGTCACGTTCAGGTCCGGCCGCCTGCAGTAGCTGTTGATTAGTGCCGTGGCGGCCGTAATCCAATCCGCCGTCGTTCCTGACGGCAATCCATAATTTGCGTAATCCGCTGGCTGCAGATATGCCATGAGGTTCCTTCTTTCAGTCGTCAGTGATAAGTGATCAGAAAATTATCAGCGCACAGTGAACAGCGGCCAGTTACTGTTCACTGGCCACTGTTCACTGATCACTGCTCTTGTTTACCGATCCACCAGCACCTGGTAGTGCGCGTAGCCGGCGCCTTTTACGACTAGGCCGCCGAACTTCACCGCGACATACTCGTGAGTCAGCGAGTTTGGCAGGCCCAGTTGGAAGACGCGAGGAGCCGGATCGCCTAGCCAGTGGTACTCGATCAGATCCTCGGTCACGATATAGGCCGGCAGCACCGCTGTGCCCGATCCCGGCGTGCCCGTGTAACTCAGGCTCCAGTCCGGAATCAGCGGCAGATCGCCCGCCTGCGTCGAGAGCATCTTCACCCGGACACCGCCCGTTATGCTGTCGCTATTCAGCACCACGTTGAACTCGCTCTTCATCTCCTGGTCGATCAGGTCCAGCAGCACCGGATTGGCATAGATCGCCGTCGGCCGCACATAGTAGCCGTTGTTAGCCACCATCTGCGCCACGGCCGTCTTGAATCCGTTCACAATCGAAGCGGACGTGCCGATGGTCGTCGTCTGGCCGCCCGCCACAATCTGCTTGATCGCGCCCATGTACTGCGTGGTCGTCGACGAACTCAAACTGGTGTCATTGCCGTTCCAGAGAGCCACATCGTGCGCCACCAACACGCCGGTGACCGTATCCACCAGGTCCTTGGCCTGCAAATAGGCAAACTGCTTCTGCTGTTCGCCCAGTTCGATGTCGAACAGGTTGTAATTGATCTGCGAAACAATCGCCTTCAGCGGCACGCTCCGCTCCACTCGCGTCGGGGTGACAACCGTCGGCACGATGGTGCGCGGATCCACAAAGCCAGCCGTTCCCGGAGTTGGAATCGCCGTCTCCTCGAAGAAGCGCGACGGATGTCCGGTCGCCGGAACCTGCTTGATGCGCTGCCCGAAGGGACTCGAACGCCGGCAGATGTCGAAAATCTCGGTTTGGTATAGCGGAACTTCAACAGCGCCCGGCCCGATAAAATCTGCTGCCGCGTTAATATCTGCAAAGGTTGCGTTCATAGGCTTTTCCGCCCCCTCCATGGGGCTGTTTCAACTGACAGCTAACAGCTATCAGCTTTTATTGATCCGGCGCAAAAGTATTAGCACAGAATTGGGTGCCCCACCCTCGCGACACCTTTGTTTTTGTCGCTAGGGGTGGATCGCACGATGCAAATCTTTTGGGCCGGATCATAAGTTGTCGGTTATTGCTGTAAGCCGCCAAGTGCGCTGCTGACTGCCGGCTATTAGATGTTTGCTGCCGTTACGCAATCGCCCCTGCCCGCAGCAGTTGACTTTTGACCGCAATGCGCTGTTCCAGGCTCAGTCCGGCCAGCGCTGCGTCCAGGGTCCGCACGTCCACCGGGCCTTCGCCAATGCCGTGCTTGGCCAGCATCTCGCTGGTCGTCGAAGGCAGCGTCCGGCGCAGCGGACTCTGCACATTCTGCGCGGCACCGGCCTTCAACTCCTCCAGCTCCTGTTGGGCGGCAGCCAGTTTTTCAGTTAGTTCCGCCTCGCGCTTGCCCTGCTCGACGGTCGCCGTAATCTTTTCGACTTCGCCGCTCAGGGCGCCTTGCCGCTCTTCTAGCCAGCTCAGTGTTCGCTCCAGTTGTGTCGTGGCGGCTTCCAGCCGCTCCGCAACTTCCTGCTCTCTGTCTTCCATCCCATTCCTTCCTTCAGTTGACAGTTAACTTGCCATGTGAAAGCTCGTGGACCGATAGGCCGCCTTGTCCCTGAGCAGAATGGCCGCTCCGGTAAAGGTAACGCGGGTCAGCTTCCACACCTCGGCCCGCATATCTTCCACCCGCGCGTCGGCCAATTCATAACTCATGCCCATCGTCTCGGACGACTGCGCATGAATGGCCTTGGCCACATCGGGAAAATCCCGCGCATACAGATAGCCGCGCACTACCAGCCGCTGCCCGGCCAGATTGGCCTCGGTCAGCAATCCGATCTTGCGCCGCGCATCGTGGCCATCCCATCCCGGCCGGTAGTCCACCGCCATGCCCAACAGCGACGGCAGCGCTTTTTCCGCCGCCTCGCGCGTCAGCATTACACGGTGTCCACGCGCCCCCGCGGGCGCCTTGTCGCTGGCTGCATTCACCATCGTCAACACCCCTTCGAATGCCACCCGGTTGGGGTGCCCATCCACTTGGGGAATCTTTACCGCCATCGCTTCCAGTCTCATTCGCTCTCCGCTCTGTAGAGCAGGAACTAAGGGACCAGGGACATAGGGACTAGGGAAGAAATGAACGAAAGCAGAAAATCGCTTCCGTCCAGAAATAGAATCCCAAGCCCTAGGTCTCCGACAGGTTGAATATGTACCAATGCTCTGGTTCCCTAGGTCCGGGGTCCCCACGAATAGGTCTTCGTCCGTGGGGTGAAGGTCCCGATTTTGGACATGGGAAAGCACGAAAGCATGGCACAAGATCTTGCGGTCAGAGACCAGTCCCTATTCCCTAGTCCCTGGTCCCTGTATTTGCCGCTTCCCCCGTCAATTGCACCGCCCCATTCTGTTCCAGCGGCCCCAGCCCGCGCATTGCCCGCACCTCGTTCACCGTCAACACGTGGGCGTTCAACAGTTGCACCTGTACAGCCAACTCTGTCTCCTCGTCCCTGGCATTCAGTTCGTTGAAGACAAACTCAAACTCCCGCCACCCAATGCACTTGCCGAAAAGATCCCGGGTAATATGCCCAGCCAGCAGCATTGCCATCGGCGAAATCGCTCCGCGAAAAGCCTCGTCGTTCATCTCCGAAGCCGTCGAGCGATTCACATCGCTTTCCAGCCCCAACAGCATTGGCGGCAAACCGAAGGCGTTGGCCACCATCCGGATCAGAAACTCCTGCCAGGCCAGCCGCATATCGGCGTCCGTCCCCTGGGCAAAGCGCAGCACCTCCGGTTTCTGCTCGGTCGAAATCAACGGCACCCGCCCGGTTCCTTCGATCTCGTCCTGCCACCAGCGGATCAGCCGGTCATGCTGCGCCGGCGTTGCCTCGTTCAGCCACAGCGCATACTGCGCCACGGAATTGGCCGCCAGCTTGCCCGCGAAGCGGTGCGCGCTCAGGAACTGATTCACCGTCTCAAAGGCCACTTCCAGCGGTCCCAGTCCAAAGGGCGTAAAACTGCGCGGGTTGATGCGCACGTACATCAGTTGGTCGTCGCGCAGTTCAATCACGCTTGACTCCGGCTGCCCCGGCATCGTCTGCGCATAGCGCGGCGTCTCTGCCTGTCCGTCCCATTTGGGATTGACCCGGATCGACGCGCCATCCACGGCCCACAGCATCGCCGGCCGTTCCCCGTCGCCGGTCGGCTCCATCTCGATGGCTCCGTATCCGCCCGTCAGCGCGTCCTCGATCACCTGCTCGATCAGGGTGCGGAAACTGTCCGCGGCATTCGGTTCTTCCAGTGTTCTGCGCAGCGCCCGCAGCTTCCGTTCCGCAAAAGCCGCATCCTCCGGCCGCACGCCGCGCCGCACTCGCACCTGCCAGTCCATTGCCGCGATCCGGTCTTTGATCACGTTGATCGCCCGGCGCACCACCGGCGTTTCCGCAAACCGGCGCAAATTCATCGGCGTCGGCTTGGGCAGCAGTTGCCCCGGAAATTGCACCGGACTCAGAATGGCGGGCAAGGCCAATGTCTTGCGCTCCGCCTCCGCGTCGGCCGCGCCCGCCGCGATCTCCGCCTTCCGCCCGCTGCCGGTTGTATGCCGCCAGATTTCTCGCAATTGCTCGCCTACCTTCACGCGCACCTTCCTTTTTCGCTGCCCACAAACAAAAAAGGCACGGCCCCCAACAAGGGGTCATGCCTTTTCTAGCTGACAGCAAGCAGCTATCAGCTAACAGTTACCTGGTAAGTCATTAACTAATCGTTATCCGTCCATCACTGCAAGTTTCTCACTTACAAAACCAATTTATAACAAGCTTCAGAAACTATCTGCAAACTTCCGCTAGAATTCTCTCCGACTTATCACTCTCTACGGAAAGCTGTAAGCTGTGCGCTGTCAACTGTTAGCTAGCGAGCCACCAGCTCGCCGTTCACACCCGCAGCTCCCGCCTTGCGGTCTCCGCCACCCGCTCCAGGTCCGAGGTCGTCAGCACCCGGATATGATGCTCTTCCATCGTCTCCACGCCAAAGCGATACATCTCCAGCCGTTCCGGTTCTTCGTCCGTCGCCCCCAGCTTCAGAGCCGGCTCAATTACTGCCGTCAGCTCCAGCTCGGCCTTCTCCACCCGCTCCACGCCGGCCCGCAGTCCCGCCGAGGAAAAGGCCAGCACCTTGGCCATCTCCACGCCCGGCTCCAGGCTCACCGCATGAAACATCCGGATGAACGGTGTCTCCGCGGGGTGGATCACTCCATTCGACCGGTACCCCGCATCAATTCTCAGCGGATCGCCCGGCCGCGTGTACTCCGAGGCCGCGATCTTCTTGCGCAACAAATCCCATACTCCGGCGTGTTCAAACTCCGTCCGCATCCGCGCCTGGATCGCCGCCCGACCGCTCAGCCGCGAGATGCGCGCCCTGGGCGGCGGCTCCACGTAGAGCCGCATCAGCTCTTCGATCCCCGCCGGCAGGCTCTCAGCCAGATAGGCCTTGGGCTCGGTCATCTGCACACTCAGCGAAAGAGCCTCGATGAGAATCCGCATCAGCTTGCCGTCCGGATCCTCCTGTAATTTTCTCCGCAGCTCGCTTTCCATGCCTTCCAGCAGCGCGGTGTCGGCCTCCGGATCCATGCAGCGCACCCGCCGCCAATCGTGCGTAAACCGGATCTGGGCCGGCTCACGGCTGCCCTGCTCGCGCAGCATCACGCCGATATGCACATACTCGTTCCGCACCGCATCCGGCACATACCGGATCAGCCGAAATTCGCACGCTCGCCGCTCGTTCTCGCCCTTCATGCCCGCCGCTTGCCTCTTCTAGTTCACTCTTCCCACGATGCTAGACCCCCATCGGCTCTCTTTCCAATCCTCTATTTCTCCGCTCTTCCCCATCTTGCCCCATTTGGGAAATGGCTGCCGGTCCGATCTCCCGAATCCCTCAATCAGCTCCCGGATCTGGCTCTGCCGCGCCAGCAGCCCTTCCACCAGCCGCTCCATCTCGCTCAGGTCGCCGCCGTACCATTCCGGCGGCACCTCGCTCGCGGCCGCCCACACCGTCTCGGCCGCCATCGTCTCCAACCGCGTCAGCCACGGCTCGAACGACTCCCATCCGGAAATCTCGCGGTACACATCGTTGCGGTAGTAGACCCCGCGCAGCGGTATATTCTCGTACTTCCAATCCCCGGCGTGAAAACAGTACCCGTAGTCGATGAAGACCGCGTGATAGCGCTTTTCCCGCTGCTTCCGCGCGAAGACCGCCTGCCGACCATTGATGTTTCCCGTCCATTTGTCCAGCGCCAGAATCCCGGCAAACTCGCCCAGGTTCCGCACCTCGGCCATCTGCTCCTCGGGCAGGTAATCCACCACTTGCCCAGGCATCAGCCCGCCCACGAATCTTGATCCGAATTGCAACCCCGCTTGGCAGCGCACGCGCGTCTTGCCGAGGTCGATCTCCAGCTCCGGCGTATTCTCCACCAGCCAGCGCGAAACCTCCACCAGATCCACTTCCGGCGCCGTCAGCCCGGCCGCCGTCGCCAGCTTTGAGGCCAGAAACTCGTTGGCCAGCACCCGTATATGCTGCGGGTTGTTCTGGAACTTCACCACGTACACGTGGCCGTCCGCGCCCAGCATCAACTGGCCTTGCGCGCCGCCCCGCATCCGCCGGATATGCTGCACCGCCAGAACCGCCAAGCTCGTTCCCCTGCCTTCCTCTTAGATTCTAAGCGCGTTGCCTCAAACTCGCTGGGTGCCACATCCTTTCCGCGTTCTTTGCGAAAAGGATGGGAAACCACCCTCCCCCGCCGCCTTCCACCCAAAGCAACTAGCCCCCATGACTAACTAAAAATGACCGGAACTGATCTCTGCCCCCTGATCTCTGTACCAACTCCGCCCGCGCTCCCAGCGCAATCGCCATCGCCATTACGCGGTCGTCGTGCGTTCCCGGCCTCGCTCCCGACCCGCCGTTCGGCAAGCGCACAAAACTCCGGCACTCGGCCAGCAGACGCCGGCTCTGAAAGCATTCCGGCCGCTCCACCAGCGCCGCATCCAGCCGCCCCAGCGCCGCCGGCCGGCTCATTGACGTCGTCAGCCACCCCACCTGTCCCCCTTGCCGGTACACCCTTCCATATCCGCACACCGTCTCGATCAGCGCCAGCACGCCGCTGCCGTGGTTGTTCCTCTCCACCACCAGCCATCCGCCGTTGTACTCCGTAGCCAGCGCCGTCACCAGCCGCGCCAGTTCCAGGCCTCCCACGTGCCCGGCAAACTCCGCGCATTGCAGCCCGGTCTCCATCTCCACCACTTCGGCGGCCGAGTAGTCGCCCTCGCTACCGCCCCCAGCCGGGTCCACCGCCACCAAATACTCCTTGCCTTTCAGCGGCGGCAGCCATATCTCCATCTCTCCATTTCGCCGCCGCTCCACCGCTTCCGGCGCCGTCGCCAGCCGCGCCTCAATCGCTGCAACTTCAAAGACCGAATCCCCGCTGGCCAGAAAGCAGCTTTCTTCGTCTTCGGCGTACTCCTGTCGCGTCAGTCCGCGAAAATCCACCCGAATCTGCCGCCGGAAACCGATCTGCTCCAAATCCAGGCCTTCCCGTGTCCTCAGCGCCTGTTCTTCCTCGGTCAGACTGGCCTCGTCCACCGCCTTGGCCCGGTAGCGCCGCTCCATCCACCAGGGGAAGAAGTGCCGCACCATTCCCGTCTCCCGAGCCTTCCACCACTCCTCGTGGAAGCAGCCGCCCACTCCGTCCGGCGTCGATTCCAGAATCAGTTCCGCCCCTGGAGCCATTGCCGCCCGCAGTCCCGCCAGCGTCTCCACCGGATCGCCCGGCCACCGCGCCAGCTCCGAGCAGTGCAGATTCTGCACCGTTAATCCCCGCCCCGCATTCCGGTCTCCCGCTGACACCACCCGGTACTGCGCATCGATCTCCGGAAACACAATCTGCCGCACATTGGCTCGCGAGGTCCGCAGTGGTCCCTCCCGCAGCTCCTCCGGCAAACAATCCAAAAAACGATGCACAATCCGGAAAATTTCCTCAGCTGCCTCCTGCGTATGCGCCACTTCCAGCGTCAATGTCCCCGGCCGGGTGATTGTCTTCAAAAAAAATCGCGCCGCCGCCCAGGTCGTCAACCCCATCTGCCGCGCTTTCAGCACGATATTCCGCTCGCCCCGCCGCTGCTCGAAGGCTCTCTGCGCCGCGTTCGCCTTCAATGGCGCCGTCCATCCCTCCCGCGTCCTTACCCGCAGAAGATATTCGGCCAGCGCCATCCCAACCGTTCGCCCACGCAGGCTCATTGGCCGGACATCCAGAATCCGCCCAAACCGTTCCAGTTCTTCCCGGTCCAATTCCTCCGGCGATAGGCCCCATTCCTCCGCAACAGCCGTGCCTTCTTCTGTTGTTCCCGTCACGGATTCCCCCAGCCGCTGTTTATGTGCTTTGGTCCTGCGTTTCTGACCGCTTGAAGTCGCACCAATGCTGGGTGCCCCCAGGTCCCGATTTCGGGACCTGGGAAAACACGAACGCATGGTATGAAATTATGCTGTTATTGACCCGGCAACTAAATACTGCAAGGGTGCCCCATCCATTTCCGCGTTTTTTGCGGAAATGGGTGGGAAGCGATGTCACTATTTTCTTGCCCGATCAATAGTGACCTACCAGTTTTGGAACTCCTGATACCAGCCCGGTGCGCCATCTCCGCCCTTACCCGCCGTGGTATACGTCGCTGCCGTGTAACCGCTGCCTCCGGAAGCTGTGCAACTGGCCAAAGCGCCGCCGCTCCATGTTGGAGTTACCGTGCCTGCCGTGCCGCCTCCGCCCAGAATGTTCCAGGTAATTCCGGCGCCTGTTCCGCAACCCGCGCCAGCCTGAACCACGGTGCAAGTGCCGTTCAGCGCCCCGCTGGTTACTCCCAGCGTAGCCTTGGGCTGTGTGGTGCAAGTGCCGCCTGTCGCCACGGCTTCCGGCACCGTCGCCAGCCCGCCCGGACCGCCCGCAACATAGATCGAGGGCCATGCCGTGGCTGTTGCCTGGCTTGACAGCAGCACTACACCGCCGCCACCACCCGAACCTGCGCCGGTGGAGTTGGCAACGGCTGGGCCGCCATAACCGCCGCTGGCGTCAATCACGCCTCCGGTGCCGTCTATCGATGCGCAGATGGCAACGAATCCTTGACCTTCTTCACCGAAGGCTCCGCCGCTGTTTGCGCCCGTTTGCCCAGATGCGCCTGCCAACCCCATCCCATCTGTAACTCCCGCGCTAGACAGCATCATTCTCTGAATGTTTGTGGTTACACCCCATGACCAGTTTCCGGCATTGCCGCCATTGCCGCCACTGGCAACCCCAGCAGCGCCTGCTGAATCGGCAGTGGTTCCCGTGCCCCCGTAATACATGACGGTAGATGTTCCGGTTGTACCGGCACTGGTCCCCCCGCCCGATCCTCCGGACGCACCACCGGCGACACCTCTGAAAGACGTCGCTGGGTTGGAATTCTTTGCTCCATTCACAAGCAGCGTGCCGTACATTTTGCAAGCGCCCGTGGCGTGAACCACTAAGCCACCTCGACCCTCTATCGTTGTGTAGACATAAGCTCCTGAGTCAATTGAAAAAGTGGTGTAATGATTGTCGCCATAGAGCGCACAAGGCGCGGATGCGGTGCAACTGGCGGCAGTGGCCTTGTAGGCTCCATCCGCTCCAGTACCGAGATACTCAAGCCAGGCCGGAGTCTGCGACTTCGCCGCAATTGCAGCCTGCGTATAAGCGGTCGTGGCCACCTTTGTGCTGTTGTCTGTCGTTGCTTGAGTTGTCGCGGTGGTTCCGTTCGGCAGCGCGGATGCGGCGCTCAGACTTGTCGCAGACCCACTCGTGTTGTTGGAGATCGTGCCCGTCTGAGAAACAATCTGGCCGCTTGCGTTCGTGCCGACTACCGTTGCCGAGGCCGACAATGCCGCGCCGTTCACTTGCGATGCGCTTTGCACAACTGGATTCAGCGTGCATTGTGTCTGAGTCAACGTAGCTCCAGAGACAGCCGTTGATGCCGCGGTATCCAGAATCAAAGTTCTTGAGGCCGTGTTAAGTAGAACTGTGTCATCGACGATGTGCAGGATATTAGCGGTAAGATTAGCTCCACTTGGCCCGGCCCCGGCTACAACAATTCCGTTTTGGGGCATTATCCATGCCCCAGGGTGAGCCGCGCTCAATGTTAAGGTAGTTGATCCAGCGGCCATGGTGCCTGTCAGCGGTAATGTTGCGGGCGTTGTTGCTCCAGCGCCATTGCCTGAGCAACTTGCCTGGTAGATGGCCGAATTATTTGTTCCAGCAATGCTGCTTTTATTCAAGACCAGCGTCCCAGTCGTCAAACCCTGGACATTGGAAAGATTGTTAGATGCGACGATGTTGATTCCCTGTATCTGGTCAGCACTGTTCGCTCTGCCCGCAGGATAGTTACTTGCGTATGGCGAAAGGTGATTAAGATACGTGTGTAATCCGAAATTCGTAGTAACAGCTTCCAGACTTGTGCCTGAGTCATTGTTCTTTATTTCGGTAAAATCGTAGACGTTTGAAGCCTCTGCGTCGAGTCCCACTTCTCCAGTATCCGACGAAACGATTTTGGCATTCAGCGTTTCAGGGTTATAAGACAATTCATAGCCAAGTAAAGATGATCCGTGAATGCCGATCGTTATCAGCGGAAATGTCTGGTTAGAGCTGTTAAGCCCGTTTTGAATCACTCGGAAGAGCGACCTTTGCAGGCCATCCGAAGCGGTAGAATAAGTGTTCAGCAACTGATTCAGCTCAATTCGTCCATCTATCCAGTTCACCGTTCCGCTGGTTAGGGCATAAGGCAATGAAGAAAGATTGATCGTACCAGATGTGCCTGCGGTAAAATTGGAAAAGAATACTCCATTGCCGCCACTGGCAGATTCATTTCCACCGTTATCATAAGTGCAATCAATAAAATCAAGAGCACCCATGCTATATTGACGATTTGTAGCAGTCGCTAATCCTGGAAAGGCTGCGGCATATCCGCCAAGGCCGTCAAACCGGCTATTGGTGATATGACCATTTAGCCATGTGGGCACGTTAATGCCATTTACAATATTTTTCTCTGCGCCTATGAACTGCACCTCGTTAATCAAAAAAGGTGAGTCAAGTATTCCGTCAGTGAAAAAAAGGTCTGTAGTTGTTGGTCCAGTCGCAAGGTTCAGATGCTGAATGCTGCCTGTTTCAAGCCACCCGCCCGTGGGCTTGATAGACAAAAGCCTGCTGTATACTTGCACCCAATTCGTGCCTGTGGTGTCCGCCCAAGGGTCCGCATCTGTGTTGGCGGCAATAGCCACATAGGCATTGCTCATCCGGCTAACTACTTGGTTCACGCTGTAAGTCGTTGACGGATTCCATGCTCCATCTGTCGTTACTGTGTACGCATTCCCACTTGCATCTTCCACCAGTGCGCCCGTCGCGTGCTGGAGGATAGTGGACTTCCATCCATTTCCCTCCAGATCAAGCTGGCAGTTATTTTCCACCAGTCCCTCCGTCGCAGAGTTGCCGATGACATAAGTACCCGGCTCAAGAATGATACGTGGCCGCGAAGAATAGTAAATTCCCGCGCTCTTGGCGCACACCGCCGCGATTGCATTGTTGATGCAAGCGGTGTTGCCGTTTACATCGGTCCAGACTCCCGCTGCGCTCTGGGTAGCGTACTGCGCCGCGGTCAGCGGTGTGCAGCCATACTCCTGCGTCAGATTCACTACGCCGCCGCCATGAATGTCGGAGTAATTCTTGGTGGCCGCGTTAGTTTCAACCGTTGGATCGCTTCCAAGCGCCACCGCCTGAGCCGAAAGGTTGCCTGGAAGGCTGACTACTTGCGAGCTTCCTGAACCACTGTAACTGGCGCCGGGAAGCAGGTTGCTGAACGCCGCGGCGGCCGTCGCCGCGCCTGTCCCGCCCGCCGTTATGGGAACCGTGTTTTCGCCTCCGATGGTTGTGCCGCTGGCCGTGTAATAAGCAATCTGACCAGTGGTTCCGGAGTTTATGGTGCCACTGGTGCCAGAGCCTGAGCCGCAGGCCGCTCCGGTGTTGGTGATATAGCCGGAGTTATCGATCTGCAGGCAGTTATGGCCGCTGCTTGCCTCCAGTCCCGGAAAACGGATCGCAGTGGTTCCCGTGAAGCTGGCATAAAGGCTGCTGTTGTTCCCACCGTAGACGGCAAACCCCGTTCCGCTCCCCGGTTCATAGTTGACGCGCACTGTCCCAGAGGAGATTGCGGCATTGACATAGGTATCCCCGCCGTTTGTACTCTGGTATGCTTTGAAACTGTTTAGTCCGCCAATGGCCGAATTCAGCGCCCAGTTATTGCTCTTGTCCTTTACCATGTACCACTGGCTGGCGCCGTTCCAGTCCTTGTAGATGAAGGATTCCTTCTGAGCCGTCGTCAAGCCCGCCCACAACGTCGCGTCAACCTCCGCATCTGCCTGGTTCTTTACCATCAGAGAGCTAGCGAAGGTCGGAGTTCCACCCACTTGCAGCGTCCCGTTGAACCACGCATTGCCCGCATTGTTGATCGTGGCTACAGTGGATTCACTGGTTCCACCCGATCCGAAAACCACGCCTCCGGTTCCAGCGTTGTTCGAGCCGTTCAGAACAATCGCGCCTGTTCCCGCCGCATTGATTACCGTCTGGTTATTGGTGCTCGACTGCCCGTTGTTATATTGCCCGATTGACAGCCTGTATACATTGTTCAACTCGTCCTGAATCTCATAGAACTGTTCGCCCGCCGTCGCGTCGCTTAGTCCCGTTGTCCACCGATAGCCATAATCGGTTTGATAGCGGTTCAGCAATCCGCGCTCGTTGCCGGTCCCGGTCCCGATGCGATAGTGATTGGTAACCGTAGCATCCTTCTGGCTTTGATACCAGTCACCATTCAGGCCGTTGAAGCTACGGTGAAATGTATCGAGAAAACTGTTGCGCGTTCCATTATCCGTCAGATCTCCGGTGAACATTGTTCCGCCGGTAATCCAGGAGTTATAACTGCTGCCCAAGTCCGCGACAACCTGATTGGTCGAGTTTTCATTCCGCAATCCGTTGATCGTATTGCTCGTCGCGTTTGCGCCCAGGTGCAAAGCCGTCGAGCACCCCTCGACATCGCCGCCGCTCCATGTGTTGCCATCGCCGCCCGCAACATTGAAGCCGTAGGTTCCAGCGATCGGACTGCCGGATGAAGTGGGGCAAATAATGCGCACGCGGTTGAAGGCCGAGGCGTTGGCGTAGTCATCTGCGACCGATCCGGAAAGATGGCCGGTCAGCAGAAAGCCAGTTCCGAAGCCGTTGATTGTGTCGTTCTCGAAAAGGCCGCCTGCGTAATCTCCCGTGCCGTCAAGCGTGACTGCGGTTTGGCCGGTGAGCTGATTGCCATTCAGGTATAGATTGTCGAGGCGGATTTCCTGCGTGCGATAGAACGCAAAAATCGACGCCGCGGCGCTAGCGCTGGCGGTGTTGAGGTTGGCATTGTCGAAAGAAAAACCTTTCGTGTCGGCCGCATACGTGGAGTCGCCGATGGCAAATGCCGCGCCCGATCCGGTGTAAACCCACACCGTGCCGCCCGCGATTCCGTTGGCGGTGCTGCCGCCTTGGTAGGCGCAGCCGTGAATTGTCACGTTGCGCACACCGGCCGCCACGATGACTTGCTGGGCCGTTGTTATCGTCGCGCATGGCAACAGAATGGTTGCATTCCCTGTCGAAATCGTCAGGCCCGATCCCATCGATAGCGTTCCCGTGAAATTCCGCGCATCGCACGTCCCGCCATAGGTCGAATCCAGCCCACTCAGGCACGCGCTCAGCTTGGCCCCGAAATCACTCCCGGTAAACTGGTCCACCTGGTACAAGGCGCCTAACTTTGTGGCCGTCAATGCCCCGCTCAGCGTCCCACCTGTCAGCGGCACGGCCAGGGCGAATTCGTCGTCTACGTAATGCTTATCCGCCGCCTGCAAGGACTGCGTCGGATCAGCGTTCAAATACAGCGCGCCGCTCAGCGTCCCGCCTGTCAGCGGCAGCACGCTTCCCGCAAGCGCCGCAATCGCATCATCCACATACGCCTTGTCCACCGCTTGAACGGCCTCGGTCGTCGGCATCACCTCCGCCTGGATCGCACCCAGCGTCGTCTGCGTTGCTGCCGGAACCACCCAGTATTCGGTGCTCGTCGTCCCATCGCTCAGGTCGTAAGTCGCCGTGTAAAACTGACCCGCCGGCGTCGCTCCCGCGTTAGGCGCAAGATTGACGCTCACATATCCGGCGCTCCCAATCGTCACCGTCAAGCTGTCGGCGACGATGAGCTGGCCGTCAGCGGTTGTAAACGACGGCCAGCTTATCACCAATGTTCCCGAGGCTGGATTTCCGTTTGCCAGATACACTGTTCCCTGGATCGTTGTCATGCTGACCGTCCCGTGGGCCATCGTTCCCCAGCCCATAAGAACCACCAGCAACAACACTCTGATCCATCTGCCGGCGCATAACCACTTCAGATTTGTGAGCTTCATTTGTGTCTCTTCTTTCTTCCTGGGACAACTGCAAAGAGCCCGATTACGCTCTCCGCTTATCCCGGCAAAGTCATGCCTTCATGCCTGCCCGGCGGCACTTTCCACGCCTGCAAATCCGCTGAAACGCTCAAAATGCGAAGGAAAAATATCTGTTCTTCCTTCCCATTTCACCGCATTCCTTGTTGAATGTTCTTAGCTTAACGAATTTCCTCCAAATTCCCTGCAATTTAGAAATTCCGTTTTATCTCTATTCTTTCAATTACTTACAAAAGCATTCCCCGTCTCTCCAGTTGACACTGATTCGGAATCGAAACAATTCTCTCGCAAAATGAAGATTCTCCCTGCCCACTGGCAGGAATCTCACCCAATCGCCAACTTGCCGGCCCGCCAACTCGCTAACTTGCTGCTCTTTTACCACATTCTGCAATAATCTCTCTATGCTCGTTCTAGCCTCAGCCTCGCCACGCCGGCGCGAACTCCTCGCCCAGGCCGGTTTCTCCTTCGAGGTCCACCCTGCCAACATCCCCGAAGATCCGCTTCCCGGCGAAGATCCCGCCGCCTACGTCACCCGTCTGGCCCGCGAAAAAGCCCAAGCCGTCTTTGACGAACTCTCCGCCGACCACAAACCTATGGGTGCCCCAGGTCCGGATTTTGGGACCTGGGATACCACGAACCTCAACAGCCACTCGCCGGGGGCCTCATCCTTTTTGCGTTCTTTGCAAAAAGGGTGGGAGACCGCGCATCTTGACCGCGGGTCTGCTTCTGTCCTCGTCGTCCTCGGCGCCGACACCACCGTCACTCTTGACAACCTGGTCCTCGGCAAGCCCCAGAACCCCGCCGACGCTGCCCGTATGCTCCGCCTTCTCTCCGGCCGCACACACCGCGTCATAACCGGCGTCGCCCTCGTCACTGCCGCCTCCACGCAAGCCACCGCCGAAGTCACCACCGTCCAATTCCGCGCTTTATCGGAACCTGAGATTGCCGCCTATATCGCCACCGGCGAACCGATGGACAAGGCCGGAGCCTACGCCATCCAGGGACGCGCCGCCCGCTGGATTCCCCGCATCGAAGGCGACTACTCCAACGTCGTCGGCCTTCCCTTGGCCCTTGTCTCCACTCTTCTTGAAGCCTGCTAACTCGCTGGGTGCCTGTAGAAGGTCAAGAGGTTGTTCCATTTTCGGAGCGGCTGATGGGCGGCTTGTAGTTGAGGCTACCATGAGGCCGTTGGTAATTGTAGAAGTTAGTCCAAGGCTTGAGGTAAGCG
>Ga0224529_1000167_pt1 | contig 51108 bp, 44 predicted proteins | sample CBST50metaG_FD_179893 | JGI IMG/M metagenome (GOLD analysis project Ga0224529, IMG submission 179893) | Peat soil microbial communities from Stordalen Mire, Sweden - C.B.S.T50 | ecosystem: Environmental > Terrestrial > Soil > Wetlands > Peat | place: Sweden: Norrbotten County, Stordalen Mire...
AACCCAAAAATCGTACCTTGTTCTGCATGACCGGTTCCTCTCCGCTTGTGGCTCTGAACTGTGTTCCTTCGTGGCTCACAGCTTAACCCACGGCCAGCGCATTGGTGCCGGTCACTCCATTGTGACTCAATGGTCGGTACGTCGCCGGCACAGGCCAACACAACATCCGGCTCTGTGCCCCCATCATTGGTGGCAAACTTCCATATGGAAGCGCCGCGCGAACAGTGCTCTAGAGCCTCGTCCATGTTTAGCCACTGGAGCTGAGGCTGCTTGCCACAGGTAACAATGTTGACGTAATTGCGGCTGCGCAGGCAATGATCGAAGACGCTCAGAAGGCAATTACTGTCTGGCGGATAATACACGCGAATGGTATCGCTTCTGCGTGCCAGAGCGTTGTCAACGAAACCAGTGGCCTGGTGGCTGAATCCATTATGATCATTACGCCAGGCATGGCTTGTGAGCAGAACATTCAGAGATGCGATCGGCTTGCGCCAGGCATACTCGTGGCATTGCTCCAGCCACTTGGCGTGTTGCGTCACCATTGAATCGACAGCCTGAGCAAAAGCCTCATAAGAAGACCACATACCGTGGCGGCCTGTAAGCAGGTATCCTTCAAGCCATCCCTCACAAAGATGTTCGCTCAACACCTCCAGCACCCGTCCATCCGGGCCGAGTTCATCATCAATGGAGACAAGTTCAGCCATGGAACAACGCTTGGTGGCTTCAAAGATTGAGTTCAGCCGATTGGAATTCGTTTCATCGGGACAGAACATCCGAAAATTGGTCAGATTCATTTTGAAGATGTCTCGAAAGAAATCTCCCAATTTGCGTGGGGCTTCGGCAAGAACCTTTCCTGGTCCGGGAATTTCTAGTGCGTAACTCGTAAAATCAGGAAGAGCGAGTGTAACCAGGGACCGTCCGCCATTCACATGGGGATTGCCTCCCATGCGCCGGTTGCCAGCGGGAGCGAGAGACGCCAGTTCCTGAATGAACCTGCCATTGTCGTCGAAGAGTTCCTGTGGCTTGTAGCTGCGCATCCACGCTTCAAGAATCTTGAGATGTTCGGGGTTTTCGCGTACGGTTGCGAGCGGTACCTGATGAGCTCGGAAGGTGCCTTCAATCGGTATCCCATCCACTTCCTTGGGGCAAGTCCATCCCTTCGGTGTGCGTAAAATGATCATTGGCCAGACGGGCTGCTTTTTGAATCCGTTCTTGCGAGCCTCCTTTTGAATTGTCCGAATTTCGTCGTAGCAATCATCCAACGCTCCGGCTAGGAGCTGGTGTACGACCTCGGAATCGTCTCCCTCCACAAAGTAAGGCTTATAGCCGCGCCCGCTGTAGAGGGCCTTCAAATCCGCATCGCTGGTGCGTCCCTGAGCTGTCGGCCCGGATATCTTGTACCCGTTGAGATGCAGTATCGGAAGCACCGCGCCGTCTCGCACAGGATTGAGGAAGTTGACCGACTTCCAGCTTCCTTCCAGGGGGCAAGTCTCGGACTCACCGTCACCTATAACACAGGAAACAATCAGATCTGGATTGTCGAATGCAGCGCCAAATGCGTGAACCAGCGAGTAGCCGAGTTCGCCGCCTTCATGCAGAGAGTTAGGAACGTGCGGCCCGCAATGGCTGGGCACTCCCCCAGGCGTAGAGAACTTGCGAAACATAAGCCGCAAGCCGTCCTCATTCAGCGTGATCTCGGGGTGGACCTCAGTGTACGAGCCTTCCAGATAAGAGCATGCATTGAGCGAGGGGCCTCCGTGTCCTGGGCCAGAGATATAAATGATGTCTGCATCCCGCTCTTTGATGAGACGGTTCAGATGGATGTAAATGAGGTTCTGCCCTGGCGATGTTCCCCAATGCCCGAGCAATCGCGGCTTGATCTGCTCTGCCTTTAAAGGCTCTCTCAACAGAGGGTTCTCAAAAAGATATATCTGGCCAATACACAGGTAGTTCGCTGCACGCCAATAGCGATTCATCTTGTCAAGCATCTCTGGCGAAAGAGGCCCCTTCGGCACCGGCGCTTTTACTTCAAGTTTTCCATCTGCCGCAATGGCAGTGGACAAGGTTACGTCGAAAATGAACTTAGATGAGGTAGAAGCCTGGCTGGCGTTCTCGCTCAAAGTTGACGGTACTCCATTGTGCTCAGCACTCAAAACGAGATCTGTGGTCGCCATATTGTCGATCCCTTCCTATTTCTCCGTTCAGGATTGTAGCGTCTATAGTGGGTTTGGGACGTTGGTATGTTCGGGGCTGTCCGCGATGGGTATCCGAAGTTATTTCGCCAGCAGCTTTTGAATTGTGTGCAGTTCGATGCGTCGTTTTTCGGTAACCTTTGGATATGTCATCTTGAGTTCCTCAAGCGCATCCAGGACGATTTGGGAGACGATGAGCCGTGCATTCTCCTTGTCATCTGCCGGAACAACATACCAAGGCGCATGATAAGTACTGGTGGCATGAATGCACTCCTCGAATGCCTTCATGTAGTCCTTCCAGTATTTCCGCTCATGAATATCTGAGGTACTGAACTTCCAGTTCTTCTCTGGCTCATCGATGCGCTCAAGAAATCGCTTTCTCTGTTCTTCGTGAGAGAGATGAAGAAAGATCTTTACAATCTTCGTACCGTTTCGATAAAGATGCTTTTCCAGGTCCACAATGGAGGCGTACCTGTGCTCCCAAATCTCTTTTTCTTTGCGGAACTCTTTGGGTAGCCCCTGGCTGCGCAGAATCTCCGGATGCACACGAACGACCAGCACTTCCTCGTAATAGGAACGGTTAAAGATGCCGATCCGGCCGCGTTCGGGAAGGCGGCATGTGGAGCGCCAAAGAAAGTCATGCTCAAGTTCCTCGGCACTCGGTTGCTTAAAACTGAAGACCTCGCAGCCTTCCGGATTCACCCCGGACATGACGTGGCGGATTGCGCCATCTTTGCCGGCAGCATCCATCCCCTGAAAGATCAGCAACAGCGCGTATTGGTTGGACGCATAGTGAAGATTCTGCAACGAACTTAGCTCCTCCATGTGTTCGTGCAGAAGTTCCCTATACTGCCTTTTTGTTTTGAAATAGTGGCCAACAAGCGTCGGCCACTCACTAAGGTCGACCTTTTTGTCTGGTGGCACACGAAAAGTCTTCGGATGGATTGTCATTATTCTCACTCGATGTTGCGAACCTGTCTGGTGGTGATTGGCGTGCGCGAAATTCTGGCGGTGCTGGTATCGAAGCTGTGCCAATGACCGAAACTTCTCAGAAAAGTATGGTCTCGCGTTCATCTGAAATCTGAGCAGTTATGCTCAAGACAGGCCAAGGGCCGCGGCATTACAAATTTATTCATGGTTGCACACACAGCATCGACCGAAACACCCAAGAGGGATCTTGCTATCCGCCAGAGCCAACCTATCAGGTCAGTTGCCGGACATCCGTCAGAGCTTCGTAGCCGGATATAACGTCGAAAAGCTCCTCATCTATCGACTCCTGTCGGACCAAGCCCTGATCAGAACCAAAAAATAGCACCGATCCCAGGCTGTTGCCGCGGCTCGATGTCTTCAACTCCATTCGTTGGTCCACTCTCACGAAGGCACGCTGCCAACGCGCGCTCCACCGCCGTCGAGTATTCATCCAGTGAACCCACTGCTTTTTCATATTGTCCAATGCTCGAGGCGGCAAGTGCCTTCATCGAACGAACAACGCCCTCCAGATCGTCGGCTCCGGAAATTTTCCGCGTCAAGCTTTCGATTGTTCCGCTCATGGCGCAGGCTTCGCGGCGGGCTTGGCCGCTGGGACCGGGGGGAATGAGGCCAAAGCCTGTGTGGCGATTTCGAGAATCGCCTTCTGATCGTCATCGCTGAACTTATCGGCTGACATCAATCGCCCCGCCAGGTCCGGTGGAATATCTTTCGTGGCTTTTTGGAGTGCCATCTCAGCGCCACTCACTCGGTCGAGCGACAGGGGATCTTAGGATGCGTTCATAAATAAGGATAGCAACTAAAGGAGAATGGAGATATACTTATTCGGCATGAGTAATGGCGAGAGCTCGTTACGTCGCAAGTTCACCAGCGTGTGGCCGCTGCTTGACGAACGGAGTCGGCGACTTATGGCAGCCAGCGAAGCAGTTTCGTTGGGGTACGGGCGCATTTCGCGGATTCGGCTTGCCAGCGGGATTTCCCGCAAAGCGATTGCCAACGGGATTCGCGAGATAGCCGAGGGATCCGCACTGCCGGGGCGCATTCGCCGACCGGGAGCGGGCCGGAAGAGCATTACCGAGATCGATCCCAAACTGCTGGCCTCGTTGGAGCGCCTGAAATACCCGACTGGCCGCAAGGTAACAAACCAAGAGATTAAGCGAGTAAACCTGAAACAGAACAAGTTTCATGGTGTATGGAATTACACCATTCGCCCCTCAATGCATTAGCCAAGTTGCGACCTTTATTTATTAACGATGCCTAAGTCTATTTTGGCTTTTGTTCAGAATCCAAACCAAAATGGGCATGTCCTACTTCTTGCGGGAGCAAAAGGGGAGGGTACCCAGGCTGCCGGAGAACTTGCTGCCGATTTACCTCACATCTCCCCCGTATTGCAGAAATGCGGCGTTACACTATCTGGCCCACTCCAGCATTTTGAGATTCTGATGCATTTAAACGCTATGGCCGACACGCCAATCAACTTTGATGTGGTGGCGTGCCACATTCTGCCGGACACTTCTTCCCGCTATAAACTCGGCCCATAAATACTATTGATTTCTGCCTAGATAACTCAATAATCGATATTGAGGTACGGAATCGCTATGCCCAGACTGAAGGGGAGCGCCGATCTTTTGGAGGACCGGCGCAGACGAGCTTTGGCGTTGCTGGATGATGGGTTCTCTGTAGTAAATATCCCCCGGCAGAGCCGGGGGGCTTTACGGTGTGAGCCGCTCAAAGCGGCTTGAGCGGGGTCGCTAACGCGGCCCCGACGTTATTGGGGCCGTCTTTCGGCGGCTATTTCCACATCTTCAGTTGGTCCAGCCGCTTGTCCTCGACTTCCTGGTTGCGGATGTACTCGCGTATCGCCGTCTCGTCCCGTCCCACCGTCGACACAAAGTAACCGCGCGCCCAGAAATGCTGCCCTGCAAAATTCTGCTTGTGCTCGCCGTACGTTCGCGCAAGGTGAATCGCGCTCTTGCCCTTGATGAAGCCCACCACCTCCGACACCGCATACTTGGGCGGAATCGAAAGCAGCATATGCACATGGTCCGGCATCAGGTGGCCTTCCAGAACCCGGCTCTCTTTCTGCTCGGCTAAACGGCGGAAGACCTCTCCCAGATGCTGCCGAAGCCCTTCGTAAAGCACGCGGCGACGGCATTTGGGGATGAATGATACGTGGTATTTGCACTCCCATACGGAGTGGCTTAGACTCTCCAATTGGTCCATCCAGATTCTCCTTGACGTGTGCTTTGGTCGGCTCACATCTGGAGTTTCTTGGATGGACTCCCGTAAATGTCAAACTGCTACTGCCACCCCGGCAGAGCCGGGGGATCTCCTCACCCTTTAGTCAGAGCAAACGCATCTGTTAAACTGTTCACGGCTGTGATGGACTGTAGTCATGAGCGAAGAGTGACCGCGCCTATTGGGACGAAGGGCATTCGATTCGTTTGAAGTGGAACTGAGGATCGCACTCTTTCAGTTCTCCGCAGAAAGCTTTGTTCTCAGGCCATGAGAACCCTATGGCATACAAGAAACGGCTAACTCTCTTTACCGTGGCCGGGCCGCCTATTCTTCACTGGACTCCCGCGTCAAGCCCCGGCGGGCACCTGAGGCATCTTCAACCCTATCACGATCGCCTCTCCAATCTGACGAGCCAGAGTTTGGATAACCGCTGTACCGTTATAATGAAAAGGGCGCGCTACGGTGTCGAAAGTGGTAGAGCTAGAGCGGCAGCGCGCAGACGAACTCAAGGGTAAGTTTTGGCCGTGTACTTTTGAATTTGTGTGGACGTTGAGGTCAGTAAACCGCTACGCGGGATGATCCGCTTTTGCCAGCATCGCCATGTTCAAGGCCATTGGAGAGACATGACTACAGCCCACCAACACCCTCTTCAAAAGATCCTCGATAGCCGTATCGCCATTATCGATGGGGCGATGGGCACCACGATCCGCACCTATGGCATGACGGAAGCGGACATCCGCGGGGATCGTTTCAAGAACTCGACCAAAGATCTACTGAACAACGGCGACCTCTTCTCTCTTACTCAGCCAAAGATGATCTGCGATATCCATCGCCGGTTTCTGGAGGCCGGCGCGGACATCATCGAGACGAATACCTTTGGCGCAACCAGCATCACGCAGAGCGAATTCTTCGTCGACGATCCGCGCGAGCACGGCGGACGCAAGGATCCTGACTTCTACCAGAAGATCATCGACGATCCGTTCCTTAAAGGCCTGGCCTGGGACATCAATGAAACTTCGGCGCGCCAGTGCCGCGAGTGGGCCGACCGCGCGGCAAACAAAACCGGTCGTCAGCGTTTCGTCGCCGGAGCCATCGGGCCGCTCACCGTCTCGCTCTCCAACTCGCCCGATGCCAACGACTCCGGCTTTCGCGTCGTTACCTTCGATCAGGTAAAAAGCGCCTACGCCGAACAGATTCGCGCCCTCATCGCCGGCGGCTCGGACCTTCTGCTCGTCGAAACCATCTTCGACTCGCTCAACGCCAAGGCTGCACTGGTCGCGATTCGCGAGGTCTTCGATCAGGACGGCCTTACCGCGAACAATAGGGAACTGCCGGTGATGATCTCTGCCGCTGTGGGCCGTGGCGGCGAGACGATGATCTCTGCGCAGACCATCGAGGCCTTCTGGAACGCGGTGAAGCACATTAAGCCGCTGTCGGTCGGGCTGAATTGCTCTCTCGGTCCCAATCTTATGTATCCGTTTCTGGCCGAACTTGCCGAAAAGTCGAGCGTGGCCATCTCCTGCTATCCGAATGCCGGTTTGCCCAATCCCCTCTCGCCGACAGGCTTCGATCTGGAACCGCAAGATATGGCCCGCTATCTAGGCAACTTTGCCAAGAATGGGCTGATCAATATTGCCGGCGGCTGCTGCGGCAACACCCCGGAGCACATCGCTGCGATTGCCCAAGCGCTCAATGGACAGGCACCGCGCAAGGCGAGCAAGAGCTTCGCCGTGGGCTTTGATGCTGACCAGGGCACAAATGCGGTCGAGGCAGTGAAGCCTTTGCGTCTCTCCGGATCGCAGCCCTTCACCCAGCAGCCGGGCGTTTACCTCATGATCGGTGAGCGCACCAACGTGGCCGGTTCGCCCAAGTTCGCCAAGCTCATCAAGGAAGGCAAATACGAAGCAGCGGTCAGCGTGGCCCGGCAGCAAGTGGATAACGGCGCGAACGTCATCGACATTTGCATGGACGAGGGCATGATCGACGGCGTTACGGCCATGACCCGCTTTTTGCAACTGCTGGCCAGCGAACCCGAGATTGCCAAAGTCCCCTTCATGGTGGACTCTTCGAAGTGGGAGGTCATCGAGGCCGGGCTCAAGTGCTTGCAGGGCAAGGGCATCGTCAACTCGATCTCGCTGAAGGAAGGCGAGGAAAAGTTTCGCAGGAATGCCGCGACTGTCCTCAAATATGGCGCGGCTGTGGTGGTGATGGCCTTTGACGAGCAGGGCCAGGCCGCAAACTACGAAGAGAAGATCCGCATCTGCGAACGCGCGTATCGCATTCTCGTCGACGAGATCGGCTTTCCGCCTGAAGACATCATCTTCGATCCCAACGTGCTCACCGTTGCCACCGGCATGGAGGAGCACAACAACTATGCGGTGGATTTTATCAACGCCACGCGCTGGATCAAGGCCAACCTGCCCCACGCGAAAGTCAGCGGCGGAGTTTCAAACATCTCGTTCAGTTTCCGCGGCAACAACAAGGTGCGCGAGGCCATGCACTCCGCGTTTCTTTATCACGCCATTGCGGCGGGCATGGACATGGGCATCGTCAATGCCGGAATGCTCGAAGTCTACGAAGAGATTGATCCGGAACTGAAGGTGCTGGTCGAGGACGTGCTGCTCAACCGCCGTCCCGATGCGACTGAGCGGCTGGTGGAATTCGGCGAGGCTTTGAAGGCTGCGGGGTCTGGCGCAGGCAGCGCGGAGGCAAGTGAAAAGAAGGCCAAGGAGTGGCGAAACGGAACGGTCGAAGAGCGCCTTTCTCACGCGCTGGTCAAAGGCATTGACGCCTACATCGAGATCGACACAGAGGAAGCCCGCGTCAAGCTGGGGCGTCCCCTGTTGGTGATCGAAGGCCCGCTGATGGACGGCATGGGCGTGGTCGGCGACCTCTTCGGCGCGGGCAAGATGTTTCTGCCCCAAGTGGTGAAGTCGGCCCGCGTGATGAAGAAGGCCGTAGCCCACCTGACGCCGTTCATGGAAGCCGAAAAGGCCGCACTGGAAGCCTCTGGCCAGGTGGTCAAGGCGCAGGGAAAGATCGTGCTCGCAACGGTCAAGGGCGACGTTCACGACATTGGCAAGAATATTGTAGGCGTTGTGCTCGCCTGCAATAACTACGAGGTCATCGACATGGGCGTGATGGTCTCATGCGAAAAGATTCTCGAACGCGCCAAGACCGAGAACGCCGACCTGATTGGCCTCAGCGGCCTGATTACGCCGTCTTTGGACGAGATGGTGCATGTGGCCAAGGAGATGGAGCGACAGGGTTTCAAGCTACCCTTGCTCATCGGTGGAGCCACCACGAGCCGCGCCCACACCGCCGTCAAAATCGCACCCCATTACAGCGAGCCTGTCATCCATGTGCTTGATGCCAGCCGCGCCGTGCCTGTCACCACCAGCCTGCTCAGTGAAGACGGCAAAGCATCCTTTGTCGCGCAGCATCGCGACGAGTATGAGGCACTCCGCAAGGCCCATGCCTCACCGCAACCCAAGCTCGTTTCCCTGGAGACGGCGCGCAAAAGGCGCACGCCGATCCACTGGCGCGCCGAAGACCTGCCACAGCCGGAATTTACCGGCGTGCGTGTGCTGGATAACTTTTCCCTGGCGACGCTACGCGAATTCATTGACTGGTCGCCGTTCTTCCACACCTGGGGGCTGAAGGGCCTTTACCCGCGCATTCTGGAGCACGAAGAGCAAGGGGAGCAGGCGCGCCAGATATTCAAGGATGGCAATGCGCTGCTGGATCTGATGGTGGAAAAGAACCTGCTCACGGCACGCGCCGTCTACGGATTCTTCCCTGCCGGCGCGGTAGGCGACGATGTCGAGTTATACACCGACGAAACGCGCGCAACGGTGCTCGATCGCTTCCATTTCCTCCGCCAGCAAGTGGAACGAGATGCGAGCCAGCCGTTCCGTTCGCTTGCCGACTTCATTGCGCCGAAAGAAACTGGGCTGCCTGACCACATTGGAGCATTCGCCGTCACCGCCGGGATCGGCCTGAAGGAGTTGTGCGATCAGTTCCGTGCTGAGCAGGACGATTACAACGCGATCATGGCCGAAGCACTCGCGGATCGCTTGGCAGAGGCTTTTGCCGAGTATCTGCACAAGCGGGTACGCGACGAATGGGGCTGCGGTGGCACGGAAGACTTGAGTACCGCGGATATTCTTCAGGAGAAGTATCGAGGCATCCGTCCAGCTGCGGGTTACCCGGCCTGCCCGGATCACACCGAAAAGGGCATACTCTGGCATCTGCTCAACGTGCAGGCCAATACCGGAATGCTGATCACCGAGTCGTTTGCCATGTGGCCTGGATCGAGCGTCAGCGGACTTTATTTTGCTCATCCTGAGTCGCGCTACTTCAGCTTGGGCAAGATTGCCCGCGATCAGGTTGCCGACTATGCCGAGCGCAAGGGGATGAGTGTGGCAGAAGTCGAGCGCTGGCTCGGGCCAAACCTGAACTACGATCCCGCTGAATAACATCTGGACTTGCAGGCGGCCAAGTAGCGATCCTACGTTCGCACTGCGCAGGCAAATCAAGACGCAGTTAGTCTCGACACCAAACCGTAATCGGCATACTATCAGTAGTGCTATGGTTCAACATGGCCACAATATCTAAGGCTAAGAGGGAAGCCGGTCCCGTCGTTTCGACTAAACCGGCGCTGCCCCGCAACTGTGAGCGAAAAGCTGCAATCCACGTAAGTCACTGCCTCCCGAGCGGGGTGGGAAGACCGATTACCGCAGCGATCAGCGAGCCAGGAGACCTGCAATAGCACACGAATCGTCCACGGGCGGGGTATACCGTTGGGTCGCTTGCAAGCCTTGGCCCAGGGCCATTCTGTGCCCACAATTCGCCCGACCCGGCATCGCCGACCCGCATGAAAAGGATTGTGTGCGCCGAAGCAAAAATAGACCACCGCCGGATTCTTTGTCAGAACCGCTGTTCGTAATTTTTTCGCCCACCTGCAAGATCACTTTTGCCAACGCCAATCTCTCGTGTAAATCTCAATAAGAACGATTGGAATTGTCAGCCACCAGTTTCCTATCTCTCGATGGATTCGTGAAATAGCAATTCACAGATAGAATGTCCTTTGGCAATGCGGCGCACGATCGCACTTTCGTTGATGATGTTGTTCAGCTGGATGCTGATCGCGCCGCTCTTTGCCCCCGACGCCGACGCAAGTCTCCCGGCGTGCTGCCGCAGAAGCGGCAAGCATCACTGTATGATGCGCATGATGGAGCGGCGCAGCGGCCAGCAGAAAGGCTCCACGTGCGTTTCGGAGAAGTGTCCTTGCTTCCCGGTCAGCACCTGTGCTGCTTATTCTTCAATCTTCAAGCCGGAAGCCGGGGAACAGTTCTACGCGGACGTTGTTCGCCATGCGGCGATTGCTCCGCGGTCTGAGGCGCTCTACCGCATTTCTTCTCTCCGCAGTCATCAAAAGCGCGGCCCTCCAACTCCTCTCGCCTGACAACTTGTGGTGCGTTGCGGATGGGACTGGCATAGCCAATCCCGTCCTGACACTTCGCGTTTTCTTGAAGCAAGGGAGAGAGCATGGAAGCCAAGTTTTTGCTGGCGTTACTGCCAGGCATCTGCCTATGCTGGCCGCCGACGTTGATTCACGCCCAAAATAGCCCCAGCGCTGTCACCTCTGCCGAGTCCGTTTCGGTACAGAGCCAGCCCGTTGCCGTCAGCCCCCGTGCAACCGGCCATATCGCCGGAGTCTTGAAGGATCCCTCTGGAGCGGTCATTCAGGGAGCCAAGGTTGAAATCAGGAGTCTCGCCTCCGGATTCAGAAAATCCCTCGCAACCAACTTTGAAGGCCGCTTCGTCTTCGAGATGCTTCCAGTGGGTCTCTACGAGGTCACCTTGACTGCCGACGGCTTTGATATTGCAATTCTTCATCATCTTGCCGTAACCGCTGGCACCGAAACGGCCGCCAATGTGGTTCTGAAAATCGCTAGCGCAAAAACGGTGGTCGAGGTAACGCCAGCCAGCGAAGTAGGTGACGCAGCCATCGCAAGCAGAAAAACCGGGACCAGCGATACGGCTTCCCTGCTCAACGGTGTTCCGGGGCTTGCTGTTTCCACCAATGGAGGCGTGTCGGGGTTACCGGCGATTCATGGGCTGGCCGATGACCGGGTCAAAGTGCTGGTCAATGGAATGACCGTGGCGTCGCACTGCAGCAACCACATGAATTCTCCCTTGTCCTACATCGACCCCGGAAATGTGGGCAGGGTCAATGTTATAGCGGGTATTACCCCGGTGAGCAGCGGCGGCGACAGCATCGGTGGCACGATTCTCGTCGATTCCGCGGACCCCGAGTTTGCCGCGCCAGGCCAGCGTGCGGTTACGCATGGTGGAGTTACCGCATTTTACCGCTCCAATGGCGTAGTAAACGGAGGAGACGCCTCGCTGACTGCCGCAACCGAGCATCTTAGCGCGGCGTATACCGGCACGTACGTCAACTCCGGCGATTACAAGAACGGCGCTGGAGAACGAGTTATATCGACCTTGTACGAATCCAGAACCTACAACGTGCAGTTGGCCGCCCGCCGCGGCAACAACCTGTTCTCAGTCGGACTCGGGTATCAGGACATACCGGAGCAGGGGTTTGTCAATGCCCACATGGATATGATCGAGAATGAATCAAGATATGCTAACCTTCATTACCGCGGAACCTTCGCCTGGGGGAAACTCGATGCACGCGCTTTTTACGAGCACACCGGACACGAAATGAACATCCTCTCGGAGAAGCAGGCTATCATGGATATGAATATGCCCATGGATACCAGGGGCGCGAACCTGGGTTATTCGCTCAAGGCGGAGATTCCCCTCACCGGGCAAGACATCTTGCGCGCGGGCACCGAACTTCACCGCGTTACTCTTGATGACTGGTGGCCGGCGTCCATGATGATGGCAGGTTCCATGGGGCCAAACACCTTGTGGAACGTACAGGACGGCCGCCGCAATCGCTTCGGAACCTATCTTGAATGGGAGGGCCGCCACGGCTATGGATTTACGCAGTTACTTGGCATCCGCAACGATGAGGTGCTGATGAATACGGGCGACGTGCAGGGCTATAACATGTGTGGCGGACAAATGAATGAGCCGGATGATTGCATGATGGCGACTGAAACCGGAAGCGCTGCCTATTACGCCGACGCCACGTCCTTTAATTCGACCAGTCACAGGCGCCTGGACAATAACTTCGACCTGACCGCTCTAGGCCGCTACGAGCCAGGGTTGAACAGCACCTTTGAATTCGGCTACGCTCGCAAGAACCGCTCGCCCAACCTATACGAACGCTATCTCTGGGTAAAGCAGAGCGCCATGTCGGTGGATATGAACGGCTGGTTCGGCGATCTGAACGGATACACCGGAAACCTGAATCTGCGTCCCGAGATTGGCAACACTGCCAGTATTTCCGCAGACTGGCACGATGCCGCCAAAAAGCAGTGGAAATTGAAGCTCACTCCCTACTTTACCTACGTTCAGAACTATATCGACGCAGGCCGCTGCCTGGTCATCGAAAACGGTCTTGGCAACGGCTGCAGTCAGACCCGCTTCGACGCCACCCTCGCTACGCTCGGCACGACCCCTTACGTCACCTTGCAGTTCGGCAATTACGATGCACGGTTGTATGGCGTGGACGGCACCGGACGCATACCCTTAGGCGGCAACAGCAGAGCGGGATACTTTTCGCTCAACGGCATCTTAAGTTATGTTCACGGTACGGATACCGATGCGGCGGCGGCTGGCTCGCCTGGACAAACTCCTCTCTATCGCTTGATGCCGCTGAACGGGACGGTGGCCCTGGAGCATCACCTCGGCAACTGGTCCAATGTTGTCGATCTCCAAGCGCTCGATCGAAAAAAGGACGTTCAGGCCGTCCGCCTGGAGCTGCCCGCTCCGGGTTATGCACTGGTCAATCTGCGCACCAGTTATCAACAGCCTGTATCCGGTCCTCTGAGCCTGCGATTCGATGCCGGTATCGACAATGTTGGCGCCAGGAATTACGTGCTTCCCCTGGGCGGTCGCTACTACGGACCTACGATGATGGCCATCAAGATGGGAACCGCAGTGCCTGGCATGGGCCGATCGTTCCATGGCGGCCTGACTTTTCAATTCTGATGGAAGGGTGTTCGGTTGCTTGGCTGCCGTTGGAGAAGTGAACTTTGACGACTTCACAGCGAGCATGTGAATGAGGCAGGTCAGGCCACTGAGGGACCGGGGAAGATCAGCCTGTGCAAGCCTGACCGCTCAGTTCTGACGAGACGATTTGAAGTCTATTGTGGAAGGTGGTGCTTGAGCGCCGCGCACTGAGTGGCGGATCGACGAATGCGAGCAGACTCGGCATAAAGCCTCCCGGCTCAATCGGAGCGCAAGGGCTCGCGGCTGAGCGGCAGGCGCATATAAAAGCAACTGCCGCCTTTACTGCCGGCGCCTACGCCAATGGAACCCGAATGGACCTCGACGGCCCACTTGACGATGGAGAGGCCAAGCCCGGTGCCTCCGTTTTCGCGCGACCGTCCCTGATCGGTGCGATAGAAGCGGTCAAAGACGCGCATCTGTTCTTCCGTCGGGATGCCGGGGCCCTGGTCGGTGACGGCTATCTCCGCCGGACTCCAACGCAACCCCAACTGCGTCTGAAGCAAAGCCCGTTCCACTAAAGACAACTGCTTGTAGCACTTCCCCATGCAACATTATCCCTTCTGGATGTGTTGCACTTGGATTTTGAGCGCGACTACAGACGAACCCTGCTCTCTGCTCGTACTCGAATGGGGCGGGGACTAAGGTGGCAAACTGGACGGCGAAGCCGTGAGTCTCGATCCTTGGCTAACTCTCCAATTGCTCGTTGCTGTGAACCGTATCGATACAACTCAGTCATTCATGCTAATCGCAGGAGCGTACACAAGTTGATCTCTATTGCTCGCCTCGAAGCATTCCTGAAAAAGTCTTTTTGTAGCGTGTTGGTATCCGGCAGCCGCAAGTAAGCCCATTGGGCGACGTATCGCATTGCTCTGCAGGTTGACGACAGAGGATGTAAGACTCTATGTATCACCGAGAAGCACAGGCCAGGAGAGTCACAATGCAAGCTGCCGTATTCAATGAAAAGGCGATAGCGCCAGGAAGGTATCTCAGCATCGAGGAAGTTCCGCGACCGCAGACCACGCCCGGTCACGTGCTATTGCGCGTGGTCGCCTGTGGCGTATGTCGGACAGACTTGCATATCGTTGAAGGAGACCTGCCCCCGCTTCGGCAGCGATTGATCCCTGGCCACCAAATTGTCGGAGAAATCGTTGAAGGGGCTACTGACCTGCTGCCGCTGGGAAAGCGGGTCGGCGTTTCGTGGATGGGCGGTACTGACGGCTCATGCCTTTACTGTAAGCGGGGGATGGAGAACCTCTGTGATCAGCCAACCTTCACCGGGTATACGGTTGATGGCGGTTACGCGGAGTATGCGCTGGTGCGGGCGGATTTTATCTATCCACTACCGGATGAACTCGATGCGACGCATGTAGCGCCGCTGCTCTGTGCGGGGATCATCGGATTTCGGAGCCTGCGTGTCGCCGGTGTCCAGCCGGGTGACCGGGTTGGACTGTTTGGTTTTGGAAGCTCCGCTACGCTTGCAATTCCCATTCTGCGGCATTGGGGATGTGAGGTGTATGTTGTGACTCGCGGAGACGCGCATCGAGCGACGGCCAACAGGCTTGGTGCGACGTGGGTTGGAAAAGAGGACGCCAAGCCACCCGTGGAGTTGGATCGTGCGGTGACGTTCGCACCGGCTGGCAAGGTGGTTGTTGATGCGCTTTCCAGTCTTCGGAAAGGTGGCGTGGTTGCCATCAACGCAATCCATCTTGACCAGATGCCGGCGTTCGATTACGACAGGCTGCTCTGGGGTGAACGACAGATACGTAGTGTCGCCAATATGACTCGATCGGATGCGCGTGACTTCCTGACACTGGCGCGCGATCTCAAGATCCATCCGCGGGTCTCCGTCTTTGCTCTTCATGCGGCCAACAACGCTCTTTTGGCCGTCAAAGAGGAGACCGAGAATGGATCTGCAGTGATTGTTCCGTAGTTGGGTGCCTGCGGGGGCCCGAGAGCAAACCTCTCAGTTTCCCGATTTCTGTCAGCCCACAATCATCCTGGCCTCGCTACGGCGCGAGCATCAAGGCAATCACTTCGCTGGTCCCCAAGGCTCGCATCTAACCGTTTCGAAAAGAGGAAATCCGGATGGCATACGAAAGTGTAAATCCGTATGACGGCAAAACCGTCAAGACGTTTTCAGAGTTGACCAACGAGCAACTCGAAAAGAAGATTGCAACCGCAGCTGCCTGTTACGAGGCATGGAAGAAGACCCCTTATTCCAAGCGTGCGGTGATCGTTGCCAGGGCCGGGGAGTTGATGCGGGCGAATGTGGATAAGTTCGCCAAGCTTGCTACTCTTGAGATGGGAAAGCTGATCAATGAAGCGCGCGGAGAAATGAGTTTCAGCGCAAACATTCTTGCCTATTAGCGAAAAATGCTGAGCGCTTTCTTGCGCCCGTGAAGCTCGATCCAACGCACGGCGAAGCCCACATGGAGTCCAGCCCCATCGGTGTAATCTTCTGCATCGAACCATGGAACTTTCCCTACTATCAGTTGGCCCGCGTCGCAGGTCCTCACCTGATGGCGGGCAATACCATTATGGTGAAGCACGCAAGCTGTGTGCCGCAGTGCGCCATCGAGTTTGAAAAGCTCTGGATCGATGCAGGCGCGCCAGAGGGCTTATATACCAATCTCCTCATCTCGCATGAGCAATCCGATCGGGTAATCGACGATCCGCGCATCAAGGGGGTTGCACTGACTGGAAGTCTGGCCGCCGGTCGAAGCGTCTCGGCAAGAGCAGGAAAGAACCTCAAGGTCTCCTCAATGGAATTGGGCGGAAGCGATGCATTCATCGTGCTCGAAGACGCCGACCTTGAGAAGACGATTCCGTGGGCGGTATGGGGCCGTATGTATAACAACGGTCAGACGTATTGTGCAACCAAGCGTTTCATCGTCGTCGATGAGATTGCCGATCAATTCCTTGCGAAGTTCAAGGCCGCGTTAGAGGCTCTGGAGCCGGGCGATCCAATGGACGAAAAGACGACGCATGGCCCGCTTTCAACGGAGGCCGCGCTGCTGCAACTCGTCAAGCAGGTGGAGCACGCAGTCGCCAAAGGTGCAAAGGTTGTGCTTGGCGGCAAGCGCCTCCCATGCGCAGGCTCCTTTATGGAGACGACCATCCTGACCGATGTTACACCGGAGAACCCCGCCTTTCGCGATGAATTCTTCGGCCCTGTGGCCATGTTCTTCCGCGTAAAGGACGAGGCCGCTGCGATTGCACTAGCGAACGACTCCGATTTCGGTTTGGGCGGTTCGGTGTTTACCAAGGATGTCGAGCGCGGAAAGCGCGTCGCCACTCAAGTAGAGACCGGCATGATGTTTATCAACAATATGGACTGGTCGGATGCAGAACTGCCGTTCGGCGGCATCAAGGACTCGGGCTATGGGCGCGAACTCGGCAATATGGGTATTCAAGCGTTTGTAAACAAGAAGTTGGTGCGCACGCACGACATGGACGCTCCGCTGGTTTAGAAGAGCAGAAGAATCCGGCAGTTTGAATTTTGCCAACCAGTGGATCAAGGCGATTGTTGCGGCGCGCACCCGCAACAATGATGCCTCCTTGGAAAACCAGATATAGGGCCACGAAGTCCAGGTTTGGCAAGACCCAGACTTCGCGCTCTCTACCGGTCAAACGAGAATTACTTTGTGCCTTGCAATGTCTTCAGCAGCTTGAGTGTGGCGCTGGCCGCCGGAGCGGAGGAAGCTGGATTCTGTCCGGTAATCAGGTTCCCGTCTACCTGCACGAAGGGCGTCCAATCCGGCCCCTTCGCGTATAGGCCGCCAAGACGTTTCAATTCGTCTTCCACAAGGAATGGAACCACCTTGGTGAGTTGCGCAGTCTCCTCCTCCGTATCAGAGAAACCGGATACGTGCTTTCCCTTCACCAGTGGGGCACCGTCGGGTGCTATTACGTCCTTCAGAACTCCCGGAGCATGGCACACAAGAGCGACTGGCTTTCCCGCACGGTCCATTGCCTCAATCAAAGCTATCGAATGTTTGTCGTTGGCCAGATCCCACAGCGGCCCATGCCCGCCCGGATAGAACACGGCATCGAATTCGTCGGCAGCCACGCTGGCTAGTTTCACCGTGTGGGCAAGCCCATGCTGCGCCGCCGCATCCTGCTTGAAGCGCCTGGTCGCATCGGTCTGCGCATTGGGGTCATCGCTGGTGGGATCGAGGGGCGGTTGTCCGCCTTGGGGTGAAGCCAGCGTAACGCTTACTCCCGCATCGACGAAGACATAATATGGCGCGGCGAACTCCTCCAACCAGAAGCCGGTCTTTCTGCCCGTATTTCCCAGCTCAGCGTGTGAGGTAAGAACCATCAGGATTTTCATTTTCAGCTTTCTCATGGGTTGGTCGTGGGTTGGTTGGGTTATGGCCGTGAGGTTAGCAGCACCCTCGCGGCTCAGTGAGACATCGACTTCGTAAGTGCAACGGCTATCCCGAGCGTGGCGATGGAGAGGATCGTGCTGAGCAGGGTCGTTTCGTCGGATTCACTTCGGGCTCAATTTGTGCAGGCGCAGTAACGTACCTCACTCTAGCGATAGCATTTTGGGCAAAACCGTCCAATACTGTACAGTCGTTTCACGTCAACAGTAGAGTCGTCCTTGAATACGTCAAGTGAAGCACTCGCGCCGGCCGTCCAGCGTACATCGCATCCATTCAGTTCAGATTTACCTCTCTGCCGGTCCACCAGGGATCCGCTTCTGACGCTCGGTCCAGTTTGTCTTGATCTTTTCGTATGTGGTCTGCATCTCATCCAGTTCCAGATCGCTCAATCTCTCGATGTCGATCATTTGGTTTCGAGCCTTATCCATAGCTCGAATCAACTCGTTGAGCTTGAGGTTGATCGCACGCGCATCGCGATTTTGCGTGTTCTGGATCAGGAATACCATCAAGAATGTTGCGATGCCCGTTCCGGTGTTGATGACCTGTGCCCATGCTTGCGAGAAATGAAGAACGGGTCCAGTTGCCCCCCAGACAACGACCACCAGGCCTGCACCCACAAAGGCCCAAGTAGATCCCAACCACACGCAGGCCACTGTGGCGAATCGGCCAAAGTGGCCGTGAACGGTTCGATCCTTTACCTCGCTCTGGTTCTTGTCCATATTCTTGCCCCTGAAACTTGCATACTCGTTGACAATTTTGAAGCCCTTGCGGATTGCTGCGATGAAAGCGGAAGACCTGCGGTGCAAAGGACTGATCACTGGCGTGGTGGTCGAGATGGAAGATCCTCGGTGCAAGAGCGCGGCGATTGAGATGGAAGACCCGCGCTGCAGGGGCCTGAACCGGGCGTTGTGATTGAACCTTGCAACGGATCTTCGGCGCTCACAGATGGTTGCCTGCGTCATGCCCTAACTGTTTTTCTCGACTCCTGAATCCTGTAAGGCATCTTCCTGCGCACCGGATCCGTCCGAATGTTTGGGAATTCCGCTGATAAGCCCCTGATAGTTTGTGAGGCGTTTGCCGAGGATAACCACGCCCTTGGACGTGATTTCATATTCGCGAATATCCTTGGCATGATTTCCTCCCCGCATCTTGATCACCACCATAATCTTGCGAAGCTGGCCATCGATGGATACATACCGTAGCCGGATGATGTCGTCAGTGAGGAAAGAAATTGAGTAGGTACTGAACGGGAATTCGGTGAAAGACTCATCCACCTCAACGGTGCTAAGAATCGTCACTCCGATTCCTGTCAAAGCGAAGATCATCCGGTAGAGCGATTCGCGAAAGTCGGCGCGGAAGCCGGGCGACAGAGCCATCTCAAAGCCCGCCAGGGAATCGATCACCAGGCGCTTGGCGCCAATCTTCTGCACTGAGTCTAGAATTGAGTGCATGGTTTCATCCACCGAGAGATCGAGGGGACGGAGATAGAGAATTTTGAGTTTCCCGTCTTTCCGCGGCGTTTCCAGATCCAGACCTAAACTGCTGGCTCGCTCCGCGTACGCTTGCGGGCGTTCTTCAAAGACCGCCACGATTCCCGGCTCCCCCTGGCGTATGCCTTCAGCAATGAATTGGGTTGCCAGCACCGATTTCCCAGTTCCCGAAGACCCTGCTACGAGGACACTATCGCCTTCGCGAACGCCCCCACCCAGCATCTTGTCCAACTCCGGAATACCGAAGCAAAGGCGCCTATGGCTGGGCGGATCTTTTACGTGTCCGGTCAACCCAAAAGTGCGCGAGAAAGCTTGCACTCCGGCATCGGTTATGCGGAACGTGTGCAGCCCCGGCACGGAATCCTGACCGCGCAGTTTTATAATCTGCAACTTCCGTACAATTGAATTTCGCTCCGGCGTTTGGCGCAGCCAGAACAGACCATCGGCAACGGTAAATATGGGATTATCACGTAGCTCGTCCTCCGCATATTCTCCGATCAAGAAAGTTGTAGCTTGCCAACTAGCCAGAAACAGGGCTAACCGTTGAATGAAAGATTGCAGTTCCATGTCACTTTGCGGCTTCCGAACCATGGTGCGGAAGGAGTCCACAACCACGACGGCAGGGTTAGCTTTTTCAACTTCATCGGTAATCTCCTTCAAAACAGCGCCCAGGTCCTGCTCCAAGACAACCTGGCTCAGGTTGATAAAGCGGATGGCGCCGGGCAGCTTGGCCGGATCGAAGAATGTGTACTGTTGCTGGTATCGCAGCATTTTTATGGAGGATTCGCCCAGAACGGTGAAATAGAGAGCAGGACGCTCTGGAGTGGCATTGGCAAACACGAACTGGTGTGCCAGCGTCGTCTTCCCACTGCCGGGAGCGCCAGCAATGATGTTGAACGAGAATTCGGGTAGACCGCCGCCCACAATTTCGTCGAGGCCCGGAACTCCGGTAGGTAGTTTGTTGATCTCCACTTTACCTTCTGTGGTCATGCTCTTCTCCCGTTCCCCGAATTGCGATCATCGAAGGTTGCATCCGGCCACGCATTGCGTAGCAGGCTTAATGTTAAAGCTTCCCCAAGAAATGTAAGAAGCAGACCAAGAATGCGGGCGATGAGGATAGCCCCTGCTTCACCAGGTGGATCTTCGCCAGCCTGCTGGTTACCAGCCTGATCCTTGTTCATGTTGGTCTGAGGATCAACGTCGCCCAAACCTTTTAAAGCTCCATCTACAGTGACCTGCACCGCGCATAGACCGGGAGCTTCCGTCTGGGCGAGCACCAAAGCACGAGATGCGAGCGATTGAAAGCCGGCAGCCCCGGCAAATGACACAAGACTCTGGCGCAATTTCTCATAGGCGCGAAGGGTTGCAGACTCCATTGGCCTGGAGTCTTTGTCCGCAACGGCTTCGTAGGTAAGAAGTCGCAGGGCCAAATCTCGCATCTCTGGGGAAGTCGTCATTTTCAATTCTGCATCATTCCAGGTAAGAGATTCCGAAATACTTCACACGTTTAGCTGAGGATCATGGATGGCGGTTCCATCTTATCGCAAGATTCTGCACGATTGGGCTATCTGCCTCCAGGCCGCAATGCAGGGTATTAGAGGCAGCGTCGGTGGAACTCAATTCACGTATCCATTTGTCTGTGGAAGCGGTGCGTCTTCTTGCGAGCCTCCAGCCTTGCTTCGGATGAGAGTGAAGACGTCCAAAATAGTAGCAAGGCTGCGAATGTTCCCCGCAACATTCAAAAGTCCATCTTCCATGCCGGAATGTTTGTCAGCCAAGGTTTCAATACGGTCGCTCACGCTCCTCAAGTGGTCAATTTCTAGCAGAAGATCCTCGAAAGCCGCGGCCGTGTCTGGTCCAGCGGCGGCCGAGGCTGTCGTGCCTGCTGTGGTCGTGGCCGACTCTGCCCTGACGTCAACCTGAAGGCGTAAATCTTCTATCAAACGCAGCGTTGTTGCCTCGCCAAGGAAGGTAAGAAACAGCCCGAGTAGTTGCGCAATCAGGATGACTCCAGAGTCGCCATCCTGATCCGTGTCTGTTTGGGATTCGACTTCGCCGAGACCGCGCAAGCATCCATCGGCGGTGACCTGTACCGCGCTGAGCCTGGGAGACTCTGACTTGGCGAGGGACAAAGCACGAGAAGCTAGCGCCTGAAAACTGTCAGCTCCCATAGGTGCGCTTAGCTGGCGGCGCAGCCTCTCATAGACGCGCACAGTTGCAGGTTCGGTTTGCAGGGAGGTTGTACTGGCATCGGTCTCGCAAGCAACGAGGTTGCGGGCCAAATCACGCGTCTTTTGTCGAGCAGGCATCGGTTCCGTTCTTTCTTTGTACGCTATGCCTCGCGTTGAGCGTGAGGTGCCTACAGGCATAATACCCTCTTGCCGGTTGCTATGGTGGCGAGATTCCCGTCGCTTCATCAGACTCCATTTAGAGCCACATAATCCAAGAGACCTGAAATGTTTCCGGAAAGATGAGCACAATTGAACAGCAGGCCCCCGTCGGTGTAATCGTGTGCTAAAGTTTGGATTAAATTGTGCAGCCAAACAGGGCGCAACGAATGCTTGGTCGAACGAGGAACATCCTGCATCCCAAGGCCCTGCTTGCAGCAGATGATTCTTTGCTCATCGCGCACCCCTCCAGCGGTCATCCAGCAAAGGCCGCAACCGGAAGGAGCCCTTCAATGGTTGAACTTGAAAATACCGGATTCGATATCGCTGCTTTGCTCGCGAGCGCTGGTCTGGGTAGAAGAATTATCCAATTTGCGCCGAAGGATGCATTCTTTTCGCAGGGAGATCCAGCAGACTCGGTTTTTTATCTTCAAAAGGGTCGAGCGAGAGTCACGGTCGTCTCCGCAGCCGAGAAAGAAGCAACCATCAGGCTGCTCTCTGCGGGAGAATTTGTTGGTGAAGGGGCACTTGCGGCCGTGGCGGGGATGCGTCTATCTACAGCTACGGCCGTTACCGCCTGCACCGCGCTGAAAATCTGGCGGAGCGAGATGATCCGTTTGATGCACGACGAACGCGGCTTTTCCGAATTGTTCATGAAATATCTGATCGAGAACAGCATGTGCATCCAGGCTGATCTGGTGGATCAACTTTTTAACTCGAACGAAAAGCGGCTGGCGCGAGTTCTGTTGATGATGGCCGAGTACGGCGAACCGGGAGAGCCGGAACAATTCATTCCAAAGATATCTCAAGAGACGCTGGCGGAGATGATCGGAACCACCCGCGCGTGTAAGCTTTTTCATGAATCGCTTTCGCAATCTCGGGTTTATCGAATACAAAGACCGGATCCGCGTTCACAAGTCGCTGCTTAATGTGATTCTGCTCGATCAAATCAGCGAGCAGAATGCCGAGATACCCCTTGGTTTAGCCAATCCACGAAGCGGCCCAAAAGCGGACTATCAGCTACAGTGAGCTTGTCCACGGCCCTCAACCCCACGTCGGCATCTGCTTCTGTATGATAGCCCGGAGCCGCTTCCATATCGACATCCCCATTATAGCTTTTCGCAATTGAGCGAAACTGAGCAGACAGTCGCTGAGTTCAATGTGATATTTATCAGAAATCTGGCGTGTCCATATCAGGCAATAGGATAATCGTGGTCAAAGTTCTCCTGCTGTCTTTGAGACAAGTTGGGACGGCTTAGCTCGTTGTGTAGTCTGTCCTGATATTCCGTCAATATAAGCTATTTGCTACCAGAAGGGGTAGGAATGACAACCGCACACATTAACCGCATTGCGACAGCAACCCCTCAACACGATGTCCACCATGCCTTCATTGACTTTGCGGCCAATTTTCTTGCAGAGGGTACGGTCCGAAAGTTGTTTCGCCGCATGGCGCGATTGTCGGCAATCGAACACCGTTATTCATTCGTGAATCCCAGCGCCACAGCAGATGGTTCGTGGCTGGACGCTGAAAGTATCTATGTGCCAGGCGACTTTCCCTCAACGGCGCGCCGCATGCAGTTGTTCGAAAGATTTGCCCCGCAATTGGCGCACAGCGCACTGGACAAGCTCTCTCTGACTCAAGAGGAGCGACGCGGAATTACGCACGTGATCGTAACCTCTTGCACTGGACTCTACGCACCGGGTCTGGATTTCGAGGTAGTCAATCATCTCGGGCTCAATCCGTCAGTCGAACGTACCATGATCGGCTTCATGGGATGCTACGCAGCAATCAACGCGCTCAAGTCGGCAAATCACATCGTTCGCTCGGTGCCGGAAGCCGCAGTTCTGGTATTGAACCTTGAGCTCTGCTCGCTGCATTTTCAACAAACTCATGAACTGGAGCAGGTACTGTCTTTCCTGGTCTTTGCCGATGGCTGTGCCGCATCGCTGGTAACTGCGCAAAAGAAAGGCCTTGCCATTGACAGCTTTCTGGCACTCAACATTCCGCGGACAAGCAATCTGATCACGTGGCGGGTTGGCGATCTTGGATTCGACATGCATCTCTCTGGTGATGTTCCAGGAGAGATCGGCCGTGCGCTGAAAGAATCAGGCATTGAAATTACGCGAGGGCAATCTATATCCGCCATCGATTGGTGGGCTGTGCATCCGGGAGGCCGCTCAGTTCTTGACTCTGTAGAGAAAGGCCTCAGTTTGCGCACGGATGCACTCGCTTCCTCACGCGATATTCTGGCGCGATACGGCAATATGTCCTCTGCGACTGTAATGTTTGTGTTGCAGCAGATCATGGAACAAGCCCAGGCAGGGCAGCAAGGCTGTGCCATGTCGTTTGGACCTGGGCTGACCGCGGAAACGATGCTCTTCCATGCAGCATAACGCGCCGGATTTTCGCTATCGCTCGCAGCTTGATGAACGCATGGACGCGCCATGCAGCCGCGAGGAGATGCGCGCCTGTCTTTGTGACCTTGCTTGGACAAACCGTTGGACCCTGGCCTATCGGCCTCAGATGCATTGGCTTGATACTCTAGCGGATGAACTATTGGCGCTAGCGGATCCGATCTGCATACTCGATGTTGCTTGCGGCTATGGAGACGGGTTGCGTAGGATTGAGCAATGGGCACGTAAGCGCGGCATTGCCGTGGAACTTACTGGACTTGAGCTGAATTTAGATGCTACGGTGATAGCTGCGGAGGCAACTCCGACATCAAGCAGAATTCGTTGGGTTACCGCGGATGTATTTGCATACATGCCGCCGCATCCGGTAGACCTTGTAATCAGTTCGCTCTTCACACATCATCTTTCGGAAGACAATATTGTTAGATTCTTGCAATGGATGGAGCAGCATGCCAAGCTGGGATGGTTTATCAACGATCTATCTCGCGCTTCGATTCCTTACTATTCCTTCCAAATCTTCTCAAAGCTGGCAAGGCTCCATTCCTTTGTGCAGCATGACGGCCCCATCTCAATAGCGCGGTCTTTTGTGCTGGAAGACTGGCAAAAGATGTGTGCCATCGCTGGACTCAAAGATCATGACATCGATATCGAGCGCTTCGCACCGGCACGTCTGTGTGTGTCCCGACGAAAGCCATGATCATGGAGAATGCATCAGTGAGAACTGCAAGCCCAACTGTTGACAATCTTGTCATTGGAGGAGGGCTTGCGGGTTCAATGGTGGCAATCCGACTGGCAACCGCAGGGCGACAGGTGACTCTTCTTGAGAAGGAGAGCTCTGCACACCACAAGGTATGCGGTGAGTTCCTGAGTCCAGAAGCCGTTGGGTATCTCAATCAGGTTGGGATCAACCCATTGGATCTAGGTGCGGCGAAGATCCGGTTTGTACGCCTTTCCTCAAAGCAGAGAGCGGTGGAGACAGCTTTGCCCTTCACCGCTCTCTCACTTTCACGATTCACTCTGGATGAAGCCTTGCTCTCACGCGCTGAAGAAAGAGGATGCAAAGTGCAGTGTGGTTCGTTCGTGGAACAACTGAATATTCAGGACAACCGATGGTTTGCGCAACTCCGAGGCGGCGAATCGGTGTGCGCTCATACAGTGTTTCTCGCCAATGGCAAACACGATATTCGAGGATGGGAACGTGCGCACACCGACCAAGGCGACCTGGTCGCCTTCAAATTGCACTGGCAACTCGATCCGGCCCAGACCGAAAGGTTGAGAGATTTCATTGAGCTATTTCTATTTCCCAGAGGATATGGTGGACTTTCTTTAGTTGAGAGAGATGTAGCCAATCTATGCTTGGTAGTTCGACAGGCAGAGTTGCGCAGGATTGGCGGGTGGCAAGAGCTCCTCGCGTCTGTACTCGATGATAATCGGCATTTGAAGCAACGTCTACAAGGAGCAAAGGCCTTGTGGGATCGGCCGTTGGCCATCTCTTCCATTCCGTATGGACATCTTGCCGGACAACCCTTCGGTATTTGGTGTGTGGGCGATCAAGCTGCGGTAATTCCATCGCTTACAGGAGATGGGATGTCGATCGCCTTGCACAGTGCTGCTCTTGCCACGGAGATGTATCTGGCTGGCGAAAGCGCTGAACAGTACAACCATAGGCTTCATGCTCAGCTTAGCCGAGGTATGAGTCTTGCAACCCGTCTCTCGCGGTCCATGGTCACCAAAGCGGGCCGCAGCTTGGTCCCCTTCGGCCTTTCTCTCTTTCCAAAATCCATGCGATGGATCGCTGCATCGACCCGTATTCCGAAACAAGCCCTTCTTGCACACCCGTTATCTTCCAAGTACAGAGAGTAGCCGCCCGCTGTAGTTCTATGTCTCTTTGCAAAAGAACAATTCCAGCACATTCTGAATAATCCTCTAACAAGGCAGTGAACTATCTGTGCAATTGGAGACAGTCCGCTTCGGATTCAAGCGCGACAATCTCTGTATAAATTGCTGGAATGTGATGATCACAGTCAAGAACGCGGCACGAACGCACGAGGAGAGATGGGGCTTATGACACAAAAGATGATGAAGGCTGTATTGTTACATGGTTATGGAGACGTCAATCGGCTCTCCTACGAAGATGTATCTTTGCCTGTTCCAGCAGCCGGTGAAGTATTGGTGAAGACGATAGCGGTGAGCATCAATCCAATTGATTGGAAACTGCGCCGCGGTGACCTCAAGGAGATGATGCCCATCGAGTTCCCAGCCATTCTTGGCCGCGATCTCTCAGGGGAGGTGGTTGCGTTTGGTGAAGGCGTAACTGGCCTGAAGGTTGGTGATCGGGTCTTTGGTCTGGTCAATCATTCCTATGCTGAATACGTCGTTTGCAAGCCCGAGGACCTCGCTCAGACACCCGAAGCTCTTGACGGCATCGACGCGGCGGCATTGCCTCTCGTATTGCTCACTGGCGCCCAGGTGATAGAAGTCGGCATTCGACCAAGGCCGGGGGAGGTCATCCTCATTACCGGTGCAATTGGAGGCGTCGGTCGAACCGCTGTCCATGTCGCCAAACAGCACGGAGCGCATGTCATTGCAGGGGTTCGTTCAAGTCAGAAGAAAGAGGCAGAAGGCCTGGGCGCGGATTGCGTCATTACACTGGATGATGAGAAGGAGATCGCCGCTCTGCCTGAACTCGATGCCGTTGCCGACATGGTGGGTCATCAGACCATCGACCAGATTCTCCCTCACATTAAGAAGAACGGTGTGCTTGCAACCGTGCTCGGCGCTCCGGCATCCTCTGAGGGGCGCGATCTGCGCGTTGTGGCTATCTGGGCACAACCCAATTCAGCAAGATTGGAGCAACTTGGCCGTGAAGTGGCACAAGGTGTGTTTTCCATACCCATTAGTAAAAAGCTCAAGCTCTCGCAGATTGGTGAGGCGCAACAGTTGGCCGAGAAGGGTGGCATCGGTAAGATCGTGCTCACGCCATAGGTTGCTGCCGATGTGCATCTGGCCGGCGACTTGTCGAACTCGATCAGTCCATGCCCACAAGCGAATCCCTGCCCATCGAAGCTGGACCAGATATAGGTACTTATGCCGGGGCTTTCGTCAAGCGCGGTGAAGCAACAGTTGTAGTGATGGCTACGGGGCCCGTATTCCACCCCCGGCATGATCCACACCAAAGCTCGTGCGGCACGCCCTATGGGGCATCAACCATTGCCGGTGCAACGGGTAAGCTTCAACCAGCGCCAGGGGACCAGGCAATCGCCAAAGTACAAGGTAAACGCGTGGCGGAAGCCACTCTGGCCCTACGCTCAAAGGAGTAATCCCCCCTCGATCTATCGCTTGCCTCCTCACGCCGTAGCACCACGACGCCACACTACATGTCTCAAGAGGAATTTCCTGACTATGGAGTAAGTATCACCCGCCAGAGCCAAGGCCTCCCTTTGGGAATCGAAGAGCTTAAGTGGTTGTTTCGCGAACTAGCGGCACGGGGGCAAGAATGCAGAAAAGACGCAGCACTAACCTGCTGATTCACACGTGCCTCTGCCGACTTTGCAGTGCACTCCCGTTAGACCGTTGTAAACCCGACTAGCGCCTCCGGCGCAATGACCTGGAAAGTAAAAGATTCGGTGATAAACAGGCTAATCTCGGCCGCGGTGTGGCCATGGTAGCCGATCGCGAAATCTTGCCCCACGGTCAGTTCCATATCGCCGCCGCGGTTGGCGACAAGGAGCGCGTCCTTCATAAACTCGGCGTAGATGACGCGACCGCCGATCTCGCTTTCAATGGCTGAACGTAGCGTGCCCCCTGGAGCGCAGTGGGCTAGAAATTCCCACAAAGGCGGCGAAACTACCAAATTGGCCGGCGCCCCGACACCGCCTTTCAGCATCTGTTCCTGTGCCTCGGAAACCGCATCGACAACGGCATTCATATCCAGCGAAATCTGAATCCTCTGACTTTTCACAGCCTGCTGAAGACCAACGATAGCGCCCGGTGTGAAGCCTTCGTAAATGGCTTTCTCCTCGAAGGCGGCAATTTCTCGGCAGCCTTTGACCACCGCATCCAGCTGTAAATCCTTGGCGCCCCGCTCGATGTTATCCAATTCCCATATCTGCAAGCTGAAATCGACGCGCGTCTCGACCAGCGGGAGAACCTGATGTACGCCATATCTGACAGTTGAGCCATCCTGCCCTTGCGGCATGGTCAGACGGCCAAGCGGCACACAAGCGTGGTCGAGGCCATGCGGCCCGTCGACATCAACAAATTTGCGCCCCGATAAATTGGCAGCCAGCGCTTTCTTTGCCATGGAATCGATCTCGCTCCATCCCTGCGGACTGATCGGAGCAAGTTCCCTACGAAGAAAATTCATTTGTCGTCTCCTTTTTCGGCAGGTTGACTTCGTAAACTTCCGATTCCCAAACCTTGACTGCTTGAGTCCTTGGACGAGGCGTCTCCAATCTTGCCATTTTTGTTCAGGAATTCTTCTTCGACTTCCTGAGCGCCTTGCTGGTAAAAGCCTTCCTCGTCGGGTTGAAGTTCCTTAAGCAGGCGCAGAAATTCGCCAGCATGAACCTTCTCTTCGCGGGCAATGTCGCGAAGAACATTCTGTGCCAGGGCTTCGTCCGTCGACTCGGCCAACTGCTCATACAACTGCGTGGCTTCATACTCGGCGGCGATCATGAAGCGGATAGCTCGCACCAACTCATCATGAGTCAGCAAGCGATCGTTCTTCAGCACATCGAAAGGATTGCGAAAGTCGGGCATTTCTTCTCCTCGGTCAAAACTCACCCATATACGCCACAATTGGAAAAATACACTTCAAGACAATTGTGGTATTGGTCAATTTTGTACAGGACTGCCGCGGAGCCATTGGCCAGCTTCAATCTGCTCCCCATGAATGCCCACGACGGCCGGCTGTTCGGCGTTATTGTCCAGCAGATGATCGTGCAGAACTACGTTCTGCAAAGTTTCGGGTCGTCTGGGAAGCTAGATTTCAGGAAGCTCCTATCGGAACAGGTTGGTGCGGGCGAGATCGACGATCTCGTCTCCCCGCCCGTTCAGGATCGCCTTGATCATGTAGAGGTTAAAATCGACGATCTGGTCCAGCTTGAGGCTGGGAGGCATGGCCAGTTCCTGCCGGTTCACAGCAATATCGACCAAAGCGGGACCGTCATGCGCGAAAGCCTGTTCGAGCGCGGGTCGAACCTTCTCCGGGTCATCAACGTGCAGCCCAAGAATCCCCGTTCCCTCCGCAATCTTGGCAAAATCCGGATTGACCAGTTCCGTGGCATGGATGAGGAATCCGGTCGCCTTCATCTCCAACTCTACAAAACCCAGCGACCCGTTGTTGAACACGACCATCTTCACGGGAAGATTCAATTGCCTGAGCGACAGCAGGTCGCCCATCAGCATGGAGACGCCCCCATCGCCTGAGAGCGTAACTACCTGGCGGCCAGGGTGAGAAATCTGCGCACCAATGGCCTGCGGCAGGGCATTCGCCATCGACCCATGATTGAACGACCCCAGCAACCTCCTGCGACCATTCATAGTCAGATAGCGCACCGCCCAGATTACGGGAGTTCCGACATCCGCGGTGAAGATGGCATCTTCAGCGGCAAGCACATCGAGCACCTTGGCCACGTATTGCGGATGAATCGGCAGTTGCCCCGGCTTTCCTGTTGCCAGGTCGTCCAGACCCTTGCGCGCTTCGCGATAGTGGTCGAGCGACGCATCCAGATGGCGGCGATCCTGCTTCTGTTCAATCCCGGGCAGCAGTGCGCGCAAGGTTTCCACAATGCCACCCACAACGCCCAAGTCCACGTGGCTGCGGCGTCCCAGTTGCTCTCCGCGAATGTCGATCTGCACAATACGCGCGTTCTTCGGATAGAACTGCTGATAGGGAAAGTCCGTCCCCAGCATCATCAGCGTCTCGCAGTTCATCATGGCGTGGTAGCCGGAAGAAAACCCGAGCAGGCCGGTCATGCCCACGTCGTATGGATTGTCGTACTCGATAAACTCTTTCCCGCGCAGGGCGTGGACGATCGGAGCCTGTAGCTTACCGGCCAACGCGACCAGTTCGTCGTGCGCGCCCGCGCAACCGGCTCCGGCCAGGATCGTCACTTTTTGCGCGCGATTCAGCTCCGCGGCCAGGCGATCGAGTTCTTCCCGGCGGGGAACAATCTCCGGCTCCACGCTGGTGAAGGCGACGCGCCGGGCTTGATTGACGGCTTCAGAGAGCGCAACGTCACCGGGGATTACGACCACGGCAACGCCTTTCTTCGCCAATGCCGTCTGGATCGCAACCTCAAGAATGCGCGGCATCTGCGAGGGGTGCGAGACCAGTTCGCAGAAGTGGCTGCATTCCTTGAATAAGTGTTCGGGATGGGTTTCCTGAAAGTATCCGCTGCCAATTTCCTGCGTTGGAATTTGAGCGGCAATGGCCAACACCGGCACCCGGCTGCGATGGCAGTCATAGAGGCCGTTGATAAGGTGCAGATTGCCCGGTCCGCAACTTCCCGCACAGACCGCAAGCTTGCCCGTCAGGGCCGCTTCGGCTCCGGCGGCGAAGGCGGCCGTCTCTTCATGCCGCACCCCAACCCACTCGATCCCCTTGCGCACCCGCACTGAATCCGTGATGCCGTTGAGAGAGTCGCCCGCCACGCCATAAATGCGTTCCACACCGGCTGCGGCCAGAACTTCCACAAATAACTCCGCTACTTTCTTTGCCACTTTTTCGGATTCTTCTGCCGGCTCAGCAGGAAGGAAATCAATATGCTCCTTCAACTGGCTGCGGAAGTCCCTTCTCACTGGTAGATGCAATCTCGTCGCCGAGGATGCAGCTTGTGTCTCCGTTCAAGAATAGACCCGATAACTGCGGAAAGGCCCGGCGAATTCGCCGGGCCTTTCCGCAGACAACTCGCGGCGGTTGCGGAGATCGGCTTACGCCAGCAGTTGCTTTACCTTCTCTTCAATTACGTCCTGGGGCACAAAACCCACAATCTGATCTGCCACTTTGCCGCCCTTGAAGAACAGAAGCGCGGGAATGCCGCGAATGCCAAAACGCGATGGAGTTGCGCTGTTCTGGTCCACGTTGACCTTGACCACCTTCAGTTTGCCCGCATAGGTTGCGGCTACGCCGTCCACCACAGGCGCGATGGCCTTGCAGGGGCCGCACCAAACTGCCCAGAAATCCACCAGCACCGGTTGCTCGCTCTTGAGCACCTCCTGGTCGAATGTCGCATCGCTTACTTCCAAGACTCCCAATCCAGCCATGATCCTCCTTGCGGTATATGTACTCCTTCGAGTGTACCTGCAACCGCGCTTTTATGGGATGCGGGAGGCGGTTGAAAAGTCGCAAACAGCGTCTGAACCGTAAAGGTGAATTCCATACGCATTGAGCGTGATGGGCGGCGTAAAGATATTGAAAATATGTCACTTGCAGTTAAATTCCCGTGCTTCTTGCGGCAGACAAAAGCGCCCGGATCCTGTGCGGATCACGGGCGCTAGAGCAGCCCTCCCCCAGAACTGCCCACGCAGCGAATGTAGGTGTTCGCCGCGCGAATAGCAAGCAATCTTAGGTAATCCTGGAGAGTAATAACCAACGGGTGATTGGCCAGAAGGTCAACAGAGACAAGCCAAAGATTACCCCAATGGTAACCTTTCCATCCATGTGTACGGCGAACGTATTCCGGCCTTCAAACGCGTGGGGAATCAAGCAATTGCTTTGCCCCGTCGGGCAAAAAGCGGCAGACGATCAGTTCCGGATCTGGCAAGCCGTCAAGGGCGCTGCGGATGGCGGCCGAGGCCGGCGCCAGGCCGCTTTCGCTGCCAACGACCACCAGGACGGCAGGGCCGGCGCCGCTCAGAGCCGCTCCCAGAATGCCGTGATCGCCCGCCAGCGGCAGCAGAGGCGGCAGCAGAGGGCAGATTGGAGCGCGGTAGGGCTGGTGAATGCGGTCCTTCATGGCGATGCGGAGCAGGTCGGTCCTGGCCTGGGCAAAGGCCAGCCCCAGCAGTGCGGCGGACTGAATGTTGGCCACCACGTCGGCGCGGGAATAGCTGGCGGGAAGCACGGCCCGAGCTTTGCTGGTGGCCAGCGGCTCCGCGGGAAGAACGACGATCGCCCGCCACTCTGAAGGAGGAACGACGCGAGCCACATGCACCGTCCTGCCCTCGAAGGCGGCGGCGACAAACCCGCCCAGCCAACAGGCCGAGGCGTTGTCCGGATGGCCTTCCAGTGCGCAAGCCTCCTCAAGAATGCGCTCGGAACTCCAGCCAAGCCTGCCAAAATGCACAGCTAGGACGATGGCCGCCAGCCGGCCGGCTGCCGACGAGCCGCAGCCCATCCCCAGCGGAATGCCGTTGACCATGCGGATTGCCAGCGGAACCACGGGTTTGCCGTGGCTCTCAAGCAGCCCTTTATAGATTTCCAGGATCAGGTTGTCTTCAAGCCGTGAACAGCGCTCCCGATTGCGGCCCGTAGCGGCAATCGAAAACTCGGCGGCCGGTTCGGCATCGATTTCGAGAAAAAAGTCCAGAGCCACGGCGGCGGCGTCGAAGCCGGGCCCAAGATTGGCGGAGGTGGCAGGCAGACGCAGCCTGATGCCTCCAGCGTTTACTGTTGAACCAGCGCTCATCCCACTTTGCCCTTCAGCGTAGCCAGCACCGCGGCCGGCGTAGCCTCCACAGCGACCGCATTGCGCCGCAGACTGTCTATCTTCGCTTCCAGGCCGATCTTCTCCTCGTCCTTCAGCAGCGTTCCACGGTGGAAGTCGATGGTGTAATCGGCGTCTTTGAGGGTGTGGCCGGTGAGCACCAGCACCACTGTTTCGCCGGAGCCGATCGCGCCCTTGGCGCGCAGCTTCTTCAACCCCGCAAGAGTGACGGCGGAAGCCGGCTCGCAGCCTAGCCCCTCCGTGCCCAACTCGGCTTTGGCGACAGCGATCTCAGCCTCGCTCACGTCCAGGCACCAGCCGCCCGTATCCTGAATGGCCCGCGCTGCCTTGCGCCACGAAGCTGGATTGCCAATGCGGATGGCGGTGGCGCGCGTATGCGCCTCGACCGGCTTCAACTCGGTTCCCTGGCTGGCCTCAAAGCTGCGCACCAGCGGATTCGCGCCCGCTGCCTGAATCACTGAGATGCGCGGCATCCGCGCCACCAGCCCCAGTTCGTGCAATTCGCGAAAGCCCTTGCCCAGCGCCGAACTGTTGCCCAGGTTGCCGCCGGGGACGATCAGGTGGTCAGGCACATTCCAGTCGAAGGCCTCGGCAATCTCGAAGGCCGGCGTCTTTTGCCCTTCGAGCCGGTAGGGATTGACCGAGTTGAGCAGGTAGATGGGCGCTTCCTTCACAATCTGCGTCAGCAGGCTAAGGCAGCCGTCGAAATCGGCCTTCAACTGGCAGGTGACGGCACCGTAGTCCATGGCTTGCGACAGCTTGCCCCAGGCGATCTTGCCTTCGGGAATCAGCACCAGGCTGCGCAGCCCGGCGCGGGCGGCATAGGCGGCCATGGCGGCCGAGGTGTTGCCCGTGGAGGCGCAGGCCACCCACTCGAAGCCGCGCTCCTTGGCCACGCTCATGGCCGCGGTCATGCCCGTGTCCTTGAACGATCCTGTCGGATTCATTCCCTGGTGCTTGGCAAAAACCTGATCGATGCCCAGAGCCTTGGAGGCGCGCGTCAGGTGGTAGAGCGGCGTATTGCCCTCGCACAGCGTCACGGCGTTGCCAAAGCTGTCCAAAATCGGCAAGAGCTCGCGGAACCGCCAGACGCCCGAGTGATCGAGCGTCTCAGAGGAGCAGCGGCGCTCGCGCCACAGCCACTTGAGCGCGCCGGGGTTGGGCCGGTCAGGCCCCCGACGCTGGTTCCAGCCGGGGTATTCCACTTCAAAAAGGTCTCCGCAGACGACGCAGCGGAAATCCGGTTGAGCTTCAGCGCCCGAAATCCGCGCCCCGCATCCGAAACAGCGTAACTGGTGCAAATTGTCGCTCATATCTGGTTTTAGCCTACCAGCGTCCGGCAAGTTTTGCTGTGAGTTGGAAGTTGAAAACCCCTTTATTTAAGTCAGACCTGCCCCTCAATAGGCTTGTCCTTGCACAGCTGAAATCCCACCAGTACCGGCTCCATCTCAAGGCGAATGCCGAAGCGGGCCTCGACTGCGTCGGTGATCTGGCCAGCCAGAGCCAGAACATCCGCCGCGCTCGCCCCACCCTTGTTGATGAGCGCCAAAGTGTGCCGCGAAGAGACTCCGGCCCTGCCCAGCTCATAGCCCTTCGCGAAGCCTGCCTGCTCGATCAGCCATGCGGCCGGCACCTTGACCCGGCCCACGTTTTCAGCGCCCGCTCCTGCCGGAAAGCGCGGCGGCTCTTTTACGCTGCACTCCGCAATGCGCCGCACCTGCTCCTCCGTGACGATTGGATTCTTGAAGAAACTGCCCGAGCTGCGGCAGTCCGGGTCACTCTCGACCATCAGCATGCCTTTTGCCTGGCGAACGCGGCGCACGGCCACTGCCACCTCGGCAAGGCTGGGTTGCGCACCCTCCGCCCGGCCCTCCAGAATCGCCCGTTGCAGGTCAGCATAGCGCAGCGTTGGCGCGCCGCCTGGGGTGAGCCGGTAGTCCACTCGGGTAACGATGTAGCGCCCGCGGTCAGCTGAGTTAAAGCGGCTGCGCCGATAGGCAAAACCGCACTCGGCGGCCGGGAACTCGACGAAGGTGTGCTGCTCCAGGTCGAAGGCACGCACCCGCTCAATGGCCGAAGCAACTTCCTGTCCGTAGGCGCCTACATTTTGCACGGGAGTTCCGCCCACCGTGCCCGGAATGCCTGCCAGGCACTCTACGCCAGAGCAGGAATCCTCCACGGCCCGCTGCACGAAGTGCTCCCAATCCTCGCCGGCTGCGACCTGATAGATGGTTTGGCCCGTCTGGTTGGGACGCTCCAGATTCTCCGTCGCTCCGGCCTCTACGATTCCCTTCAATCCCACATGCAGCACCAAGCCGTCAAAGCCTGCATCGGAGACCAGCAGGTTGCTGCCTCCGCCCAGCACAAACAGCGCAAGCCCGCGCTCACGCGCCCAGGCGGCAGCTTCGGGAATCTCGTCTTCATGAGCGGCCTCGACAAACCAGCGGGCAGGACCGCCAATGCCAAAGGTGGTGAACGGGGCAAGCGGCTTGTTTTCTGTCAGAATCATTAAATAAAGGCTACATCACCGGGTCTGCCGCATCTAATTCTCAAAGGCAATTCCCCTTGCCGGAGGCAAACATGTATCCAGAACTGATGGTCATTCCCATGCGCGAGGAACTTGTGCGCGCGGGACTCCAGGAAACCCGAACCGCCGCGGACGTAGACGCGGCGCTGGCCCAACCGGGCACAACCCTGCTGGTGGTGAACTCCATCTGCGGCTGCGCGGCGGGCAAGATGCGCCCTGGCGTGCGCCTGGCGCTCACCAACTCCGCTAACCTTCCCGATCGCAAGATCACGGTCTTTGCGGGCCAGGACCGCGAAGCCACCGAACGCGCCCGCAGCTACTTTGAGGGCAATCCACCCAGTTCGCCGGCCATAGCTATTTTGCGCGACGGCAAGCTGGTTTACCTGATGCAGCGTTCCGTCATCGAGCAGGCCACCGCGCAGCAAATCGCCGGCGAGCTGGTCCGCGCCTTCGACGAGTTCTGCGCCAAAACGACGGCGTAATCGATCAATCAGACCTTGCGGATAGGGCCTGGATATTGGGCTATCATCCGATCAACCGTCAACAAAGTGATCCCTTCGACCATAGCCTGAGCAATCAGAATGCGGTCGAAGGGATCTTTGTGTATGGGCGCCAGGGAGTTTACCGCAACCGCGTGTTGGCCCAGGACAGCTAATTCCTCATAGCTGAATACAAAACGCACTCCCCAGACGCTAACCCTGAAAGAAATCGCGCAATCAATTCGCGTCCGGCTTTTCGATGTGGTCGATGACAAGCGTGATTCCGGAGTATTTACCGGGTTTCAGTTCAAGACCGAGTTCGTCAATTGGAAAGCGGGTCAATTCTCCGTCCATGTCACTCGAAGAGGTATCCATTGGTCTCATAGTAAAGTCGTAGTGACCAGTGAGACCTGTCATGTCATGGACTGGACGGTTTGAGAATCGTGACTCAAACGATGCAAGATCTCCCATCGTTGCCCCATAGAAGTGCAATACTGCTTTACCCGAGCCAATCTCAACCACTAAAACGCCACCACTTTCCAGTTTCGGACCTTGTGGAAGCACGAAACCTGGTGGGTTCGCTTTCAGTTTCAGTCCTTTCTTTCCAACAACCATTTTGTAATACTGGAGTTCTGTCGGTTGCGCATGGATCACGAGCTTGCACCGCTCTTTAAGCAGATCCTACATGGCAGAACGGAGCAACTCATGCTTGCTGCTTTGATTTTGCCAAGCTGCCAGGTCGCTATTTGAGACCCGAGCGTCTATGTCATACCAATCTTCGGACCACGTTGGTAAGTTGAGCAGAGGCGTGAATATCCAAGCATCACCGCCCACTGTATCGCCATAGGCAACCATGATCATTTGCGTTATTCTCGTACTTGACCGGTACCCGTCCGGCGAAGGATTTGTGTTGTCCCAATTTTCATCGGATAATGACGATTCAGGCTTAACGGGTTTAATAGAAACTACCTCGAATTTAAATTCATTTTTCTTTGCGGCATCACTGCCGGAATTGTCCCCATGAGCCGCATTGCTGGTTTGCGCTGCTGTCTGTACTCCCCATAACGCAGATCCGATCACCAGACACAGAGATGTCAGGGAAAAGCACCAAAACGTCTTGCTGAATTTGTGCGCCATGTTGCTATTTCATCCTTTCAGGAAATTCGACAAGCACCGTCATCCCGCATTGCGCGCCGCAGAATTCTTGGGTCAAACTGAAATCCCTTCTTTCCAAGACCGCGCTTGATTGCAATTTCCCATAAGCTTGCGGTGCTGAAAACTAGCCTGTTTTGACGATCTTCAAGAACAGGTCGCGCATGCATCGAAAGTCGCTTTTGCTCGAGAGATATCCATAAGCCAAATGAGTGTCGAGGAAAAAGGTCATCCTTCGTCCTTGCCTAGCATCAGTTCCTCAACCTCTTTGTCCAACTGCTTATCGATCTCGTCGAAATCATCCGGTATGGTGTACATTCCCTCCAGGCCGCCGAGCCGGCGCTTCGCCGGCACCGCGGGCGTATCCAACCGGATAACCTGCACCTTCGGCTTCCCTGCCTTGGCAATGATGAAGGAGTCGCCCTGCTCGGCCTCATCGACCAAGCGAGAGAGGTGAGTCTTGGCCTGGTGGATATTGATGGTCCGCATCGCGCCTCCTACATGAACTAAGTTCACTTAGTTTAGTCCATAGCCTGCCAAAATCGTAAGAATTGCCTCCCAAAAGCAAGAACGGCCTCCCGCATGGGAGGCCGTTCTGTATCGGTTGAATGCTCTTGCTATATCAATCGCCCTCGGTCGCCTTCGCCAGCTTCTGCACCTTGCTGTGCTTGATCGAGTAGCCGAAGTAGATCACCAGGCCGGCAAACAGCCAAAGGATCATCACCGTCCAGGTAATCAGGGGCAGACGGCTCATGAGGAAGAGCGCCGTGAGAATCCCCAGGATGGGCACCAACGGAACCAGCGGCGTCTTGAAGGGCCGGTGCATGTCAGGATGCCGCACCCGCAGCACCCACACTCCGGCGCACACGATGGTAAACGCCAGCAGCGTGCCGATATTCACCAGTTCTGAAAGCCGGTCGATGGGCAGGAAGGCGGGCATAAAGGCCACCACGGCGCCCACCACAATGGTCGAAATCCACGGGGTGCGGAACTTGGGATGAATGGCCGAAGCCCACTTGGGCAGCAAGCCGTCCTTTGACATGGAAAAGAAGACCCGCGACTGGCCCAGCAGCATGACCAGCATGACCGTTGCCAGACCGAAGACCGCGCCGATCTTGACCAGCAGCGAGCCCCAGACGACTCCGGTCGCGTCAATGCCCATGGCCACGGGATCGGCAACATTCAGCGCCTTGTAGTTCACCAGCCCAGTCAGCACGGTGGAGACGAGAATGTAGAGGATGGTGCAGACCACCAGCGAGCCAAGGATGCCGACGGGCATATCCTTCTGCGGATTCTTCGCTTCCTGGGCCGCGGTCGAGACAGCGTCAAACCCGATGTAGGCGAAGAAGATCGACGAGGCTCCCGTGGCAATGCCCATGTAGCCGAAGTTGCCGTGCCCGTCGGATGGCGGAAGAAACGGGTGCCAGTTGTGAAAGGCCAGCGACGGGTGGCGCATGATGAAGTAGCCGCCCAGCACCAGGAAGATGCCCACAATACCCAGCTTCACGATCACAATCACCGTGTTCAGGTTGGCCGATTCCTTGATGCCGATCACCAGAACTGTGCTGATCGCCACAATGGCCAGCATGGCCACCAGGTTGAAAACCCCGGTCGCGTGCTGCAAGGTGCTCGGGTTCACCCCGGCAGGCAGAGTAGACAGGAGCATCCAATGCTCGTTGAAGAAAACCAGTTGGGTGCCCGGCGTGGCGCAAAGCTGCGGCGGAATGTAGATATGCAACTGCTGCAGCAGGCTGTTGAGGTACCCAGACCAGCCCGAGGCCACCGTAGCCGCGCCAAAGGCGTACTCCAGCACCAGATCCCAGCCGATGATCCAGGCCACAAACTCGCCCAGCGTGGCGTAGCCATAGGTGTAGGCCGATCCGGCGATGGGAATGATGGAAGCGAACTCGGCATAGCAAAGGCCCGCAAAGCCGCAGACGATGCCGGCCAGCACAAAGCTCAGCGACACGGCCGGTCCGGCGTGATTGGCCGCGGCCTGCCCGGTCAGCACAAAGATGCCCGCGCCGATGATGGCGCCGATGCCGAGCGTGATGAGATTCAGAGAGCTCAATGACCTCTTGAGCGTGTTTTCTCCCACCTCACTTGCTTCTTGCGTGAGCATCGACATGGGTTTGATACGAAGCAATCTGGACATGAATAAGGGACTTCCTTCTCAGCGATTGGTTGCGGACTGAGCTTCAGCGTTTTGATTTTGCCCTGTGAGCCGCCGCGACCAGAAAATATAGACCGGAATGCCGAGTAAAACCAGCACCAGGCCCGGCCAAGTGTACTGGGGCTTGTAACGCAATAATACGATACAGATCCAGGCCGCCATCACGATATAGACCGCCGGCAGCACCGGATAGCCCAGCGCCTTGTAGGGCCGGGGCGCATTTGGCCGCTTGAAGCGCAGTACGAACAAACCCACGATGGTGAGGATGTAGAAAACCAGCACCGCGAAGATGATGTAGTCCAGCAACTGGCTATAAGAGCCGGAGATGCACAGCAGCGTGGCCCACGCGGCCTGCACCAGCAAGCCGGCCACCGGCGTCTTGTAGCGCAGATGCAGCTTGCCGACGGACTTGAAGAACAGCCCGTCCTTGCTCATGGCGTAGTAGACGCGCGCCCCGGCCAGCGTCAATCCATTGGCGCAGCCGAAGGTGGAGACGAGAATGGCCGCGGCCATCAGGTATGCTCCGCCGGAGTGGAAGATCTGCTCCAGCGCAGCCGTGCCCACGCGGTCCTCGGCTGCATATTGCACGCCCCGCGCCAGCACCGTGGCGCCGTGGGGGTCGCCGTGCATGGGCAGCACCAGGATGTAGGCCAGCGAAGCCATAAAGTACACTGTGAGCACAAACCCCGTGCCCAGCACCAGCGAAAGCGGAATATTGCGCTTGGGATTCTTCACCTCGCCCGCGGTAAAGGTGATGTTGTTCCACGAGTCGGCCGAGAACAGCGACCCCACCTGCACCACGGCCAGAATCACCAGCAGATTCACCAGCACCGTGGGACCGCCGATGCCCACCTGCACCGGATGCAACGAGCTCCAGCCGGCATTCTTCCAGAACTGGCTCCAGCCCGCGCCAAAATTCGCCTCCCATGCCGTGGCGTTGCGCCCCACCGTGAAGGCCAGCAGCACCAGCGCCGCCAGCGACAGCGCCTTGGCCGTGGTGAAGACGTTCTGAATCAGCACGCCCAGCTTGACGCCGAAGATGTTCACGATGGCCAGAAAGAATACGACTACGATGCCGGTAAGGTTGGCCGTGCTGATGCCGATCTCCATGTTGCCCAACACCATGGGCCCGACTCGCAGTGCGGGAACATGGGCAATGTGCCAAAGCCAGTTGGTGGTCGAAATCGCCGGGAAAAAGACGCCGAGAAACTTGCCGAAGGCCACGCAAACGGCGGCGATGGTGCCCGTCTGGATGACCATAAAGAGCGTCCAGCCGTAGAGAAATCCCCACAGCGGCCCCAGCGACTCGCGCAGATAGACGTACTGTCCGCCGGCCTTGGGCATCATGGCCGCCAGCTCGCCGTAGCTGAGCGCGCCAATCATGGTGAGGATGGCCGTCACCACCCACGCCCCCAAGAACAGCGCCGGAGAGTTGGTGCCGCGAGCAATGTCCGCATCGACAATAAAAATGCCGGACCCGATCATGGACCCGACCACCAGCGCCGTCGAGCTGAAAAGGCCAAGACTCTGCACCAGCCGGGGAGCCTCAGCCCGATTGTGGGCAGGCTCCGTCTCTGCCTGGTTTGGATTGAGATTTCGGTTCGCCACTTGGAGAAGCATATACCATCTCCGGATTCGCCCGGAATCAGCGTGTTTGCGCGGGTAGGTCAAAGTAGCTCTGCCAAGCGCCGTGCTTCGCGTCATCATTAGGTATGAAAAAGTTTCTGCTCGGATTGGTCCTCGTCTTCTGCCTCGCAGTACCCTATGCGGCGCAAGCGCAGATCGTGGTGGTAGTTCACCACCATCATCACCACCACCATCACCATCCCCGTCTCAACCTGCAATAGGTTCGGATAGAGATTCAAGAAAGCAACGCAACCCATTTGTCCGGTACCCCACTTCGGCCGGGTGCCCACTTTAAGGCGCGTCTTTATCTTCGCGCCTATTGATCCGGACGAAAGCCCTGCGACGGGGTGCCCCATCCTTTCCGCGTCTTGTGCGGAAAGGGTGGGAGACCGCCATGAATTCGTTTCGGGCCGGATCAATAAGGCGGGATGCCACGAAACCATACCGGCCAAACTTCAACCCAGCAATGCCATCCATCTGCGGAACTCGGCTGCCGGGTCCGGCTGGCGGAAGAACGCCCCGGCGACGGCCACCAGCGTCGCTCCTGCTTCCAGCACAGCGGGAGCTCTCTCCAACGTGATGCCGCCGATAGCCACCAGCACCGGATCGGGACCAGCCTGCTCACGCAGCCGCCGCACTCCCTCGATGCCGATGGGCGGAGCCGCGACCTGCTTGGTCCGCGTCGGAAAAACCGCGCCAATCGAGAAATAATCCGCCGGAGTTTGCAGGATTCCCGGAACCAGCGCCGCGCCACCGCCAAAAGTGCCAACGATGCGGTCCGGTCCCAACAACTGCCGGGCCTCGGCGGGCGTAGCGTCGTTCGCATCCACATGCACACCGTCAAATCCAATTTGTTCAACCAGATCGGCCCGGTCGTCGAGAATCAGCTTCACCCGCCCGGCAGGCATCGCGGCGCGAAGCACTGCGGCGTCGGCCAGCAATTCGCCGTCGCCGCCGGTCTTGTTGCGATACTCCAGCAGCGTCACACCAGCCTCGGCCAGCGAGTCGCCCAGACGGCGCAGGAATTCGGCGCGGCCCGTGGGAGGAATGAACGAGGAATCCAGAATCGGATAGAGCTTGGGGAAGAATTTGGCCATGAAATAAGAGTAGTTGAAGCAGTTGTCAGTTGTCAGTTCTCAGAACCCGAAACGCTGAAGCAATTCAGAAGGCTTACACACCCCCGACTTCGCTTTCCGCTGACGGCCTGGAACTGACAACTGACGACTATCGTTCACATTTCGTCCGCCGAAGGCCCATACATGCCGGGGATCGGCTTGCCGAGCAGGCGCAGATAGACTCCCAACTGCGCGCGGTGATGCACCATGTGGCTCAATACCATTTCGCGAAAGACCTGGTGCCGCGGGTCGTCGATCCACTTGTGGCCGCCGAAGATGAACTGCCAATGCTCGTCCCACTTCTCCGGCGAAACTGCGGCCAGCGCGGCGCGCACTGCGGGCAGGCCGCTGTCAAACTTCTCCAGCAACTCCTTCTTGCTCGCGGGGATGTACTGCTCCCATTTATGGTCAGCCGGCAGATCCATCTTGTCCTTGGTCAGAGTCTCAAGAGCCCAGTTCCCCGTCATGTCGGTAAGGTGCCCGGCCAGATGGCCCAGCGTCATCGATTTGGGGTGGGGTTTGTAGTTGAAATCGACGTCCGCGGCAATCGCCTCAAGCATCTTGCGCGTCTTGGCGGTCTCGCGGTCGTACTCGGCAACGATTTCTTTTTGAAAGTCCATGCTGCAACCTCCCATGTTGCCAAGCCAGCATACCGTAAGTTTGCGGAAAAAGCGAAGAAAAAGCGATAAATTTTTTAGCCATGCCCGGCGTCGCGCGCAAACGCTCCGTGCCCCATCCTTTCCGCGTTTTGTGCGGAAAGGGTGGGAGACCGCATGAACTCGTTTCGCGCCGGATCAACAACCGGAGATCCTTCTGTCACCTTCCCTGCGCGTTCAGTTGCCAGATTCAGATTTGGCGGCCAGAAACTTCTCCATGAAACTGGTATCGAACTTGCCTGCGCGGAAGTCGGGGTCGGCAAAGATCGCCTGATGCATCGAGATCGAGGTCTCGATCCCCTGCACCACGAACTGGCTGAGCGCGCGTTCCATCTTGGCGATGGCCTCGGCGCGGTTGCAGCCGTGAACAATGAGCTTGGCGATCAGCGAGTCGTAGTAGGGCGGGACCACGCTCTCGGCGTATTGCGCCGTATCCACGCGCACGCCGTTGCCGCCGGGCACATTGAAGACGGTGATCTTGCCCGCCGAGGGGGTGAACTTCACCGGGTGCTCGGCGTTGATGCGACACTCCATGGCGTGGCCGCGAATCTCGAGCTTCTGGGGCAGGATGGCGCCCAGCCGTTCTCCGGCGGCGATGCGCAACTGCGCCTTCACAATGTCCACGCCAGTGATCGCCTCGGTAATCGGATGCTCCACCTGGACGCGAGTGTTCATCTCGATGAAGTAGAGTTGCCGGTCTTCGTCCATAAGGAACTCGACCGTACCGGCGTTCTGGTAGCCGATATCGCTCAGGCAGCGGCACACCGTACGGCTCAGCTCTTCGCGCAGCTTAGGCGTCACCTGCAGCGATGGCGCTTCTTCGATCAGCTTCTGATGGCGGCGCTGAATCGAGCACTCGCGCTCAAAGAGCGTTGCCACGTTGCCGTGTTCGTCGGCCAGCACCTGGAACTCGATGTGGCGCGGGTTCTCAATGAACTTCTCCATGTACAGCTCGCCGTTACCAAAGGCGTTGGCCGCCTCGGTAAAGGCCGCATGGAAAAGATTGGGCAGCTCCTCCGGGGAGCGCACGATTCTCATGCCGCGTCCGCCGCCGCCGGCCTTGGCCTTGAGGATGACCGGGTAGCCCACTTTCTTGGCCCAGACCAGGGCTTCCTCGGCGGTGGGAATAATGCCGTCGGAGCCGGGCAGAATGGGCACTTTGGCCCGCTTCATCGCTTGGCGCGCCTTCTCCTTCTCGCCCATCAACCGCGTCACCTCCGGCGGCGGGCCGATGAATTTGATGTTGGAGGCGCGGCAGACTTCAGCGAAGTTGGCGTTCTCACTCAACAGGCCATAGCCGGGATGGATTGCATCCACATCGGCGATTTCGGCGGCGGAGATGACGGCGGGCACGTTGAGATAGCTCTCCGCCAAGCGCGGAGGGCCGATGCAGATGGCCTCGTCGGCAAAGCGGACGTGCAGTGAATCGCGGTCGGCCTCGCTATAGATGGCGACCGTGCGAATGCCGAGTTCCCTGCAAGCGTTCAGAACGCGCAGCGCGATTTCGCCGCGATTGGCAACCAATACTTTACGAAACATTCAAGACCCTTTGAGCGGGGTTAACGGGGTTAGCGGAGTTAGCGATAAACAGCGGTGTGGGCGGGGTCCGTCTGGCTAACCCCGCCAACTCCGCTAACAACGCAAGCTCCGCCTTCTTCCCTACCCCAGCCGGACTGAAAAGAGCGGCTGCCCAAACTCGATGGGCTGGCCGTTGGAAACAAAGCACTTGACGATTTCGCCCGTGGCATCGGATTCGATCTCGTTCATCAGCTTCATGGCTTCGATAATGCAGATCACCTGCCCCTTCTCGACGCGGTCGCCGGCGGAGACAAAAGCCGCGGACCCCGGCGAAGGCGAACCGTAATAGGTGCCGACAATCGGCGACTTGACCAGATGCAAACCGGCATCCGGGTCCACCGGAGCCTCCGCAGCTGCCGGCGGAGCAGCGGACTCCGCGGCTGCCGGCTTAGCTGAAGCAGCATGAGCGCCAGCCAACAGGCTGGCCAGTTCAGAGAGTCCGGCCGGCGGGGCCTGTGGCTGATCGAACTTGAGCCGGACCCTCACATCGCCCCGGTTCAGCTCGAATTCGGCAACCTGATTCTCTTTCAGGAATTCGATCAGTTGTTTCAGATCCTGGATATCTTCTGGATTCAGTGGATTCATTCGTTCCTTAAGTCTCCCACACGCGGGCGGGATGGGCTCGATCAAAATGGGTTCAAAGTTCGATGAGGGCCTTGGGCGCGGGCGTCAGCACCTGTCCTCCGGTTTGGGTTACAGCCACCATGTCCTCGATGCGAATGCCGAACCGGTTGGCCAGGTAGACTCCGGGCTCGATGGTCACAACCATGCCGGCGAGCAGCCTGCTTGTCTGTCCGGCGCCGATGCGCGGCGGCTCGTGAATCTCAAGGCCGACACCATGACCGGTGGAGTGCGTAAATGCCTCTGCCAAACCCGCATTGCGCAACACGCCGCGGGCGGCCTCATCCACCTCTCCGCAACTGATGCCCGCGGCCACCGCGGCCACTCCCGCCTCCTGGGCCTCAAGCACCGCGTGGTATGCATTCCGCTCGTCGGCCCTGGGCGTTCCCAGGTAGACGGTACGGGTCATATCCGAGCAGTAACCTTTGAGAATAACACCGAAGTCGAGGGTCAGAAAGCCTCTGCGAGGCAGCGGCGCGGTGGTGGCGCGTCCATGCGGCAGCGCCGAACGCACACCCGAAGCAACGATGGTTTCAAACGACATGCCCTCGGCGCCCAGCAGCCGCGCATGGTGTTCCAGTTCCGCCGCCACCTCGATCTCCTGAAGCCCCGGCCGGATGAAAGTCAGGATGTGCTCAAAGAGCTTGCAGCCCACCAGCGCCGCCTCAATCATCAGCGCCAGTTCGTCTTCGTCCTTGACCATGCGCAGGGGCTCGACCATCGGAGCGGCCAAAGCCGAGAGAAACGTGCGGCGCAGCCGTGACGGCAGAGCGGCCCTCCAGCGAGCCAGTTCGGCCACCGTGGTCCGCGCCGGGTCAAAGCCGGCGAATTCCACTCCGGACTGCGCGGCGAGCCACTCGACCGCTGCCACAGCCGGCGAACTGGAGACAATCTGGACCTCCGCGGCCTCGACCTCTTCAGCGGCCTGCTCCGTATACCGGCCATCGGTAAACAGGCGCGCAGCCCGGCGGGTAATGGCCAGCGCGGCGCTGGAACCCGTGAATCCTGAGAGATAGCGGAGATCGGGCAAATGGGTGACCAACAGCCCATGCAGCCCGGCTTTGGTCAAACGGCGGCGCAATGCGCCAATGCGGCGAAGGTGGTCCACTCCGAAAGGATAAATCACGGAGGGCAGGGAGTAGGGAACAGGGAATAGAGATCAGGGATCAGAAAGCAAAGGCATTGTTTCGCATCGGGTGGCAATGGAGGATTCCGGCTCTGAGCGAAGACCTGGGTGGATGGAACAAGGCTGGCCCGTCGCTCGGCCCTCCCTACTCCCTACTCCCTACTCCCTACTCCCTATTCCCTGCTCTTCACATCGCCGACCTGACCGGCTTCTTCTGGTGCGGGTCGATTTCGGCCTCGGCGGCCTGCAAGTCGGACTGCCGGTCCATCCACTCGTCCAGGCGGGAGCGCTTGAAGCGCCAGCGGTTGCCCAGCTTGAAGGCGGGCACAAAACCCTCCGAAGCGTACTTGTAAAGCGTGTCGGGAGAAATGCCCAGATAGTCCGAGGCTTGGCGAATGTCCATGACCTCGCGCACCTCGGGAACCAGCAAGTTGGAACGGGCCGCAGCGTTGCGCATGATTGCCTCCTCGAAGGAGCAATGCCTTAGGGCAGATTCCGGCAAATCTGCCGGTAGTCTTGTATATAGCGCGGTTTCACCCGCCAGTTCAAGGAATTTCAGGGAGTTACAGGAAATTAACCGGCTTTCCGCCTGCCCGTTTTGAAGGCCTGAAAGGCGATTTCCACCCCCAAATACAGCCGGTTGGGGATCGGCTCATGCCATCCACAAGCGCTTGGGCTGTTGGGACGGATGGTGCATCCGGAGGAGAATTCTGCCGGGCGCGCCAGCTCCTACGTCTCTTTGCGCCACCAGGCGGACCGCTCGTAGCTCTGGAATCTTGTCTTTTCGCCGCGGGAGAGGAAGAAGTCCATGACATCGTCTTTCTGGAGGACCGAGCAGTCTGGCCAAGTGGAATCCTTCTCAAGGTGAGTCGCCGTCTGGTGGCCATCCACCAGCATGATTTCATCGCGGGAGCACTGCACCACGTACTAGGCTTTCAGTGAGAAAGCCGTCCCCGAAGGCGGATCGGGAGGAATCTGGTTGGCGATCTTCGTCAACAGCACAATGAACGCAAGGCAGCCGCAAAGATGGCAATTTTCTTCATGGTTGAAAAGGGCCCCTGGGAGGGGATCCGCCGATGCATGGCTTGCTGCATCCGGGCGCGCCGGATCAGCCTTCTATAGCGCCCGGCGGTGTGCCTCTCCTATGCCAAAGTATAGCGTAGCGGCACACATTTGAGGCCGAAAGCCTGCTTCGTAGCGCACCACGATCTCTGCCCGCCCATAACGGGAAACAGCCCCTAGTTCTGGTCGTCGCGCCGGTGCAGCGTGGGCGGGCCGTCGTCGGTGCCCGATGTACCTGATGTGCCCGATGTGCTCGACGGGCTGGTGGGGTCGCCCGACCCCGTGCTGGCCCGGCGCAGCGACGGCTTGTTCTTGTCCTTCGTGTCGGTCAGGCGGCGCTTGTTCTCAATGCGCGCCAACCGGGCCTTGATGTCATCGAACTCCGAGGTGGTCACCGTGTACTCGTCCCTGCCCGGCAGGATGCGGGCAATCTCCTCCTGGGAGTGCAGAATGCGGTCGGGCGTCTGCGGGTGATCGGCGAAGACCTTGGCCACGGTACCGGGTTTGCGCTTTTCAAGAGCCTGCACCTTCTCAAAGAAGGTGATGAAGGCCTGCGGGTCATAGCCGGCGCGGTACATGTATTGCAAGCCAAGATAGTCGGCCTGCGCCTCGAACTCGCGCGAGAACTTCATGAAGGTGATGGGAACGCCGATCGACGCGGCCTCGTAAATCCCATAGCCCGTCCAGCCGCCCATAAAGATCAGCGGAATCATCCCCACCTGGGCATAGTTCATGCGCGTCTGTTCGCGAACTGCGTGGTGGGCGCAAACGTGGGCGGTCTCATGGGCCATCACCCCGGCCAGTTCCGCTTCCTCGTCGGCGTTCAGAATCAACCCCGAGTTGACGTAGAAAAAGCCGCCCGGCAAAGCAAAGGCGTTGATCTCGTCCGAATCGATGATCTTGATGGTGAACGGCACCTTGCAGTCGGAATTCTTCACAATGTTCTGGCCGACCCGGTTGACGTATTCCACCACCACGGGATCGGTGATGAGTTTGCTGCTCTTCTCCACCTCGGCGGAGTACATCTTGCCCATCTTGATCTCGGTATCGGTCGAGTACCAGTTGCCCATGCCCCGGCCGCCTATGTCGCGATTGCCCACCGCGCTCACGTCGTCGATGCTGCCCGCCTTCACGTTGATCTTCTTGCTGCCGGGCTCGACCACCTTGTCGGGATCGACGCTCACGGCAGGAGTGTCGCCACCTACCGGAGTCGTTCCGGGCGCAGGCTTGTCCTTGGGAGCGGTGGACGGGGTGTCGCCGCCGGCGGAAGTTGTGGCAGATGCAGGCTGTTTTGCTGGAGCGGCCGCGGGAGTATCGCCGCCAACCGGAGTCGTTCCGGGCGCGGGTTGAGCCGCGGGCGCGTTGGCCGGCGCCGTGCCCGATGGAGTGGATTGTGTGGTGGACTGTGCCCAGAGTGCGGCGGCCAGCGCCAACCCAGCCAGCGTCACGGCTTTCGATACTTTGAAAACTGCCCTCATGTCCTCACCTCCACTGCGAAGACAGCCACGCCGTCCGTGCCGCTTCGCTCCACTATTTAGACGCTAACAGCTCTCGGTTTGACAACCGCGCGGCGGAATATTTCCATCGCAATGCGGAATCTCTCCCCCAAAACTCGGAAATATTCATAAACTTCAGCTTGACCGGCGGCAAATGCGGGCCGCTTGGAGCTTGCGCCCGTCTGAATTAGAGTGGAGAGCATGGAGAATCGGGGGAAGACGTCTTGCGCCGAACCATCCTAAGCATAGCAGTCATATCCGTATTCGCGGCAATGCAACTCATTGCCCAGCAGCCACATCCGCATAGCCCGCTAGATGAGGTGCTGAGGCCGCGCGGGCCCATGCCGCATACGCCGGCCAGTACCCAGCGCACCCCCGAGGTGGTTTTCGACGCCACCAGCCTCGGTTCTCCGCTGGTTCTCGACAAAGGCTGGCGCGTCGGCATCTCCGCCAATCCCGCAGTGGCTATGCCTGAGTTCGACGACTCTACCTGGGTATTTCGCGACGCCGGACAGTCCTTTGCCGATGTTCCCGACGAGGATCGTGCAGCCGGCGCCCCCCAACGGGACGCCAGGTCCGGGCCGCAAGCCGATTCCGCCCGTCCCAGGGGTCACCATCGCCCCTTTGCCTGGTTCAGGCTCCATCTCAAGCTGGCCCCAAATCACGGGCCGATTTTTCTGCTCGTCGAGTTGCCGGTTTCGCAAAACGCGTCCATGGGCATCAGCACACAGGGGCCCACCGTGGATGTCTTTGCCAACGGCAAGCAGATCCAGCCCGAGGGGCCGCATGGAGACTCGCCTGAGAATTTCCAGGCAATCTCGCGGATTTACAACCTGAATCTGGCTTCCTCCGAGACTTCCCTGACCCTGGTCTTGCGAAGCATCTACGTCCCCGTGGGCTATGGAGCCTACACCGGATTTTTTGCCACCCGCAAGCTGCGCCTGGGCAACCGGGAAGACCTGGACCGCTCCATGGAGTTGTGGTCTATCCACAACCTCTTCGAGCGCCTGCCGCGGCTGGTCAATGCCATCCTGCTCGTGGTGCTCGCGCTGTTCCTGCTGGTGCTTTACTTCTCGCAGAAGGGCCATATCGAGTATCTGTGGCTGGCCCTGTATGAGCTGCTCGAGGCGCCCATCGGCTTTGTAGAGCTGGCCGGTAGCTCTGCCCGGTTGGATCACCTGTGGTACTGGGCCGTATTTCTGCAATTGCTGGCGGTCTCGGCCTATCTCTATTTCGAGTTTCTGATCGCCTTCCTCTCGCTGCGCAGGCGATGGTATATCGTGCTGCTCCGCTTCACCGCCCCAGTCCTGGCCGGGGTGGGCCCCATTCTGCTGTTTGTCGGCCACAGCACATTCGTTGGAATTTTGATGGCCGTGATCGTTGTCGGCAGCCTTTTGTGGATGCTGGGCTGGCTGCTCTTCATCTTCATTACCCTCATCACGGCCACGCTGCGCCGCAACTTCGAGGCCGGTCTGTTGCTGATTCCCCTGGTATTGAGCCTGGTGGGCATCGTCGAGCCGGTGCTCACGGCGGGCATGAGCGATTGGGGAGGCCGTGCCTACAAGTCGCCGCTTACCCTCCAGGCCGGGCCCATTCCCATCCACTTTGCCTCCATCGCCGATTTCACCGGCATCCTGGTGATTGTGATCATCATCTTCGGCCGCTTTCTGCGCATTCACCATGACCAGGAGCGCACCTCAAGCGAACTGGCCGCGGCGCGCAGCGTGCAGGAGCTGATGATTCCCCACGAGAAGCTTGAAACTCCGGGCTTTGAGGTGGACTCGATCTATAACCCCGCAAACGAAGTGGGCGGCGACTTCTTCCACGTGCAGCCGGCAAGCGACGGCGGGCTACTGGTGGTCATCGGCGACGTGGCCGGCAAGGGATTGAAGGCGGCCATGAACGTCTCCATGCTGATGGGAGCGCTGCGCCGGACCCCGGAACGAAGCCCCGCAAAAATTCTGGAGGCTCTGAACCGCGTACTCACCGGCAGTGAGAGCTTCACCACCTGCCAGGCCGCATGGTTCAGCGCCAATGGAGAGCTGGTGATAGCTAACGCCGGCCACCTGCCGCCTTACCTCAACAGCCAGGAGGTCGCACTGCCCAACGGACTGCCGCTCGGCGTTCTGCCCGACGTGAGCTATGAGGAAGTCCGCCTCTACATGCACCCTGGCGACCGCATTCTGTTGATGTCCGATGGAGTAGTCGAGGCCCGCCGTCCTTCCGGCGAGCTCTTCGGCTTTGACCGCGTCCACAACCTGAGCAACCAGTCGGCCTTCTACATCGCCGACGCCGCCCGGGAGTTCGGCCAGGAAGACGACATTACTGTCCTCACCGTCCGGCGGCTGGCCAAGGCGATGGCAGCGTGAAAGGCGCGCGCTATCCCAGGTCTCAGAAGCTAGGCATAAGTCGATGTTTTGAAAGGGCACGACTTTACTGATACGGCCCAAAAGCACTTAGAACTTATCCGTAAATAGATATGGTCTGTCTCCAGCAAATCAGGGCTGCGGCTAAGGAAAGCAAGGCGAAGTAGCTGGCCTCCGATTTCTCGAAGCTGACCAGAAGTTTGCGATAACGATT
>Ga0224529_1000170_pt1 | contig 50859 bp, 43 predicted proteins | sample CBST50metaG_FD_179893 | JGI IMG/M metagenome (GOLD analysis project Ga0224529, IMG submission 179893) | Peat soil microbial communities from Stordalen Mire, Sweden - C.B.S.T50 | ecosystem: Environmental > Terrestrial > Soil > Wetlands > Peat | place: Sweden: Norrbotten County, Stordalen Mire...
TCCTTGCGCTCATAGCGATCGTAAAAGGCCTTGGACTTGGCATGGACGACCGTGTACTCGGAAACCAATTCGCTAGACATGTGCCATCCGCTCCTCTTCCGGCGCCGTCGCCAGAGATCGCCGCGCCAGTGCGCGCACCAATTCAAGCACTTCATCGTGCGACGGCACATTGCCGCCCATGCGATTCAGGAACTCGACCGGCCGCGTGCCGTTCAAAGCCAATCGCACATCTTCGAGCAACTGGCCATTGCTCATCTCCACCACCACGAAGACGCGCGCGTGCTTGGCGAGCCTTTGAAAATGCTCTATGGGAAAGGGATACAAGGTAATGGGACGCAGCACGCCCACATTCATGCCCTGGGCGCGGGCTTCCGCGGTGACGGCCTTCAGGATGCGGCCGACAATTCCGTAGCCGACCAGCACGATCTCCGCATCGTCCGTAAACCACTCTTCCGCGCGCGTTTCATCGCGCTCCGCACACTTGTACTTGGCCTCCAGCTTGCGGTTGTGAGCTTCAAGATCGTTGCTATCCATGTGCAGCGAGGTAATCAGATTGCCGCGCGACACAACAGTGCCGGCCACGGCCCACTCGGGCAGGTGCGGCGCGACGGCCTGCTGCGGAAACTCGACCGGCTCCATCATCTGGCCGACAAATCCATCGGCGAGCACGACCACCGGGTTGCGATACTTGTCCGCCAGCTCGAAGGCCAGCGCGGTCAGGTCCGCCATTTCCTGCGCGGAGTGCGGCGCCAGCACGATGGTGCGGTAGTTGCCATTGCCGCCACCCTTGACCACCTGGTGATAGTCGCCTTGTTCCGAGCCGATGTTTCCCAACCCAGGACCGCCGCGGGTGATGTCCGCAATCACGCAGGGCAGCTCGGCGCCAGCCATGTAGCTGATGCCTTCCTGCATCAGGCTGATCCCCGGACCGCTCGAAGCCGTCATGCAACGCACCCCGGCCGCTGAGGCGCCATAGAGCATGTTGATGGACGCAATCTCGCTCTCGGCCTGCAGAAAGACGCCGCCGGCCTGCGGCATATAGAGCGCCGCGGCCTCGGTAATCTCGCTGGCCGGCGTGATGGGATACCCATAGAAGGCGCGGCATCCGGCGAGAATCGCGCTCCTTACAATTGCTTCGTTCCCTTTCATCAGTTGCTTGCGCATTCGCTCGCTCCCAAAGTATTCGTTTCAGCTCCGCGTGCCACCATCGCGGCATGGCTCACGGCGCGAAGCACCGTAATCGCTCCCGGCTCAGGGCACGCCATGAAGCAGATGCCACACCCGGTGCAGCCTGCGCCCGCATAGGTTGCGGTGCGATAGCCGTAGTGGTTCATTTCCTCGCTCATGTGGATCACTTTGGGCGGGCAGGCTTCAACACACAGCCCGCATCCCTTGCACTCTTCGCCGTCGACCCGCAACAAGCCCCGGTCGCGCTTCACCACAACTTCCATTCGATGCTCCTCTCAGCCGGCCACGCCCATCGGGCTTAGGCGGCCACCACGGCCTTGCGCTCCAGGTAATGCGAGCGCACGGCGAAATCTTCCAACTCTTCCTGAAACTGCGGATCGGCAAGGTCGATAAGCGCCTGCGGGAGCCGGGACTTCGGTCTTTTCTTCACAAGGACCGTCGCGGCGGTCACAGGTGAATTGCCCCCAAAGCCCGGATTAGTCTGAGCTTCGCAGGGGGTACAAGCAGTGATGCGCGTCACTTGCCTGACGGATCAGGAGAGATGGAATTCACTCAGGATAATGCTCATATTTATCAATATGTTACAGGAACTTGCGCACCCGGCTTGGTGGGATCGTCCCAGCCCATCTCTTCTGATGTTCCTCTTTCCTTCCGCCAGACACAACTTTCGCCGCCCTTGCTTTCCCGGAACTGCTGAATTCTAATTCGGCACGAATGAATACTCCCCGCAATCCCGCCGTGAAGGCCGCCACCATGCTGGTTGGATTCAGCGCGGTCAGCGGCCAGATTGTCCTGATGCGGGAACTCATTCAGGTCTTCAACGGCAACGAAATCTCGCTGGGCATCATGCTCTCCACCTGGCTCCTCTGGACGGCCGCGGGCAGTATGTTGATGGGAAGAGTTGGCCTGAAAGAAGACAGCGCGCGCCGGAGCGTCGCGATTCTCGAATGCCTGCTGGGGCTGAGCCTGCCGCCGACCATCTGGTCACTGCGCTTGAGCAAGACCCTCTTCGAGACCGTGCCGGGGGAGTTGGTTGGACCCGTGCCGGTCCTGTTGGCGTCGCTTGCGTGTCTGAGCATTTTTTGCGTGCTTTCCGGTGCGCTGTTTGCCGCCACAGCGCGCCTGTACACGCAGGAGTGCGGTGTGGATGCGCGCGCCGCATCCAGTTCGGCTTATCTGTTGGAGGCGGCTGGCTCCGGCGTCGGCGGCGTCGCCGCAAGCCTCGTGTTTGTACGCTTTCTTGAGCCCTTCCAGATTGCCGCCGTGGTGCTGGTGCTGAACCTGACGATGGCGGCAGTCCTTCTGTCGCGGATGAATCGCATGCAGCGCGTGACCGGAGTTGCGGCAGGTTTGCTGCTTGGGTTTTTCCTCATCGCCGAAGCAGCGCCCTGGCTGGAACAAGCCACGCTCGAGCGCCAGTGGCGCGGCTTTCAGTTGGTTGTATCGCGCGATTCAATCTACGGCAACCTGGCAATTACCGATACCGGCGGCATACGCAGCCTGTACGAGAATGGCCTTCTGCTTGCCAACGCGCCCGATGCGAGCGCCGCCGAAGAGGCGGTTCACTACGCGCTGCTGGAGCACCCTGCGCCGCGACGCATTCTGCTGGTCGGCGGCGGCGTGAATGGCAGCATTGCCGAGGCTCTCAAGCATCCCTCCGTCGCGCGGATCGACGATGTGGAACTCGATCCCGCCCTGATTGAAATGGCGCGGCAGTTCTTTCCCGTGGAGTCCCGCTCGGCCTTCTCCGATCCGCGCGTGCACATTCACCTGGCCGACGGGCGGCGCTACCTGAGATCGACGCGCGACACCTTCGACGTCATCGTGGTGAATGCGCCCGACCCGCAGACCGCGCAGTTGAACCGCTTCTATACCGCGGAGTTTTTCCGCTCCGCGCGCGATCGTCTCTCGCCGGGCGGAGTGTTCTCCTTCGAGTTGCACTCGTCGGAAGAAGCGATCAGTCCCGATCTGGCGGAGTTCTTGCGCTGCATCGACCACACCCTGCGCGAGGCCTTCCCGTATGTTGTGGCCATTCCGGGCGACACCATCCACTTCTTCGCGGCCACGCGCCCCGATGTGCTGACGGAGAATCCGCAAACCCTGGTCGTGCGGCTCAAGGAGCGCAAGCTCGACACGCAGTATGTGCGGGAATACTTCATTCCCTTCCGCATGATGCCGGACCGCAGGTCGCAGGTGCGCGAAGAGTTGCAGCCGCTTGCGTCCACTCCCGTCAATCGCGATTTCACGCCGGTGGCCTACTACTTCAACGTGGCTCTCTGGAGCATGCAATTCAAGCCGGGTTACGCGCGCTGGTTGCGGGCTGCCGAGCATGTGGACTTCAGCATTGTGCTGGGCATCGTGCTCGCCGTCTCGGTCTTCGCGGCGCTCCTGGCTCTTGCGCTCACGCGGGAACAGCGCGCCCGCGCGTCGGCCGCCGGCTCGATTGCCGCAACCGGCTTTACGCTGATGGCCTTGCAGATTATTTTGCTGCTTGCCTTCCAATCCATCTATGGCTATGTCTACCACCAGCTCGCCATTCTCATCGGGCTCTCGATGGCGGGGATCGCCCTGGGAAGCTGGCTGGGAATGCGCCGCGCTGGCATCGGCGGGCGTTCCGCGCACCGCGCGCTTTGCTCCACACAGTTGCTGCTCGCGCTTTCCTGCCCAGTACTGATGTTGCTGATCAGCCTGCTGACCCGAATTTCGGGAACGGCAACGACATGGCTGGCGGCGCAATGCGTCTTCCCTGCCCTGGCCGCTCTTACGGGCGCACTGGGCGGCTACCAGTTTCCGCTCGCGACAAAGATATATCTCGCGGATAGCACCAGAACACAGAGGCTCGGCACACTCTATGCCATCGACTTGCTGGGCGGCTGCGCGGGCGCCCTGGTGTTGAGCGGCTACCTTATCCCGGTCTTTGGGTTCTGGAAGACCGCGTCCCTTGTGGCTGCGGTGAGCCTGGGACCCGTTCTGCTGGCCGCGCGGGTGAGCCTGGAGTCAAAGACGCTTCCCTTATAGCTTCTTCGTCCCATGCTCGTTGAAGACCACCGCGGTGAACATGAAAATATCCGTGTCCTCTTCCTTCCAGCAGTCCCTGGGCATTCCCGCCTTGGCGCAGGTTTGTTCCAGGAATATCTGCCGGTCCCATTTCTGTTCCACCGGAACCTGGGGAAGCAGAAGGCCTTCGGAGTCGCCGTTCTTCATCAGCAAACCGTGCTCGCCGACCTTGATTTGCGCGGTGTCGGTCACACGCCGCAAGGGCGAGAGCACAGAGATTTCATATTCCAGGCGCGATAGTTCCATCACGCCGACCGGCTGGAACCTGGGATCGCGCAAGGCTGCGAACTGTGCCGTGTCGCGCACGGTGATGTAAAGAGGCTTGATCGGCGAGGTGTAACCGATGCATCCGCGCAGCGCGCCGGACTCGGTCAGAGTCACAAATGCGCCGCGTTCCTGATTCAGCGCCTCGCTCGAGCTTTCCTGCGGAGCATATGGCTTCCCCTCTCCCACCGCGTGTTCCACCGACTTGCGAGCCACGGCAAGCAGTTCGCTCTTCTCCGCGTCGCTGAGCGAGAAGGGAGTTTCGGCAGCCTTGGCGCCATGAGCTTTCACGAACACATCGGCGCTGTAGCCCACCACCCGGGAATGATCGCCCGTTACATCTCCGGAGTTGGCGTACTTCAACACCTGCGCCTTATTCGCGCCCATGCGCTCGGCATAAATCATGGTGGCCACGATGGGCGCGCCGCCGCAGGCCTCCCAAATCCGCGTCTGGAAGTTGCGCGACATGCTGAAGTAGTCCCACGCCTCAAGCGCATTCAGCGCCTTGTGGTCGATCTTCACCGCCTCGTCGTAGGGGTGGTAGTGGGAGAGGTCGGAGCTGGCCAGGACCAGCGTTTCTCCGCCCTTTGGGTCGCTCTTGATCAGCTTGGCCAGCGCCACTCCCAGCGCGCGGCTGCTCTCGTAGCTCTGATCTCCCATGACGATGGGCACAATCTCGAAATTGCCCAGTACGCGCTGCAGCCAGGGCAACTGCACTTCGATAGCGTGTTCGCCGCCCGCGGCGGTGGCATTGTGTCCGCGGCCGGAAAGCTGCATGGAGGGATTCATCTTCGCCAGTTGCGCGGCGAAGGCCTTGTCGACGGGAACGTTCCCCAGCGGCGTGGCATAAGCGTCGCCGTCATAGACCGAGGTGAAATCGAAGGCTTCATAATGCGACGGCGCAATGATGACCACGCGCGCGTAGTTGCGGCCCTTCAATGTGGCGTAGGTATAGGCGGCCACGGGTCCGGAGTATTGATAGCCCGCGTGCGGCGCGACCACGGCAAGCAGCGGATCGGTGATCGGCGGAGGAGTCGCTTGCGCCAGCAGTCCATCCATCATGCTGGTGAGTGCCGCCGGATCGGCCGGATAGAAGCTGCCCGCGACCGCGGCCGGCCGAACTTTTTCCGGATTCGCCGCCTGCACATTGGAGGCGCGGACGTGCTTCAGCGGCGTGATAACCAGCAATGCGAAGAGCGGCGCCACCAACCAGCAGGCGTTTGGAATCATGGCAATACTCATGTGCGCGACCTCCACTGTCTCAAGCATGCCAGATGCCCGGAATCGGCTGCTGGCAGAAGGTACAGCTATTCTTGCGGATCAACATCTTGCTTGCTGTAAAACCAACGCGCTCCACCAACATGCGCTTGCACTTGGGGCAATACGTGTTCTGCGCCGGATGGCCCGGCACATTGCCAATGTAGACGAAATGCAGCCCCTCGGCGTCGGCAATCGCCTTGGCTCGTTCCAGCGTGGGCACCGGCGTAATGGGCAGGTTCTTCATCAGGTACTGCGGGTGAAACTGCGTGAAATGCAACGGCACATCCGGGCCCAGGTTGGCTTTGATCCATTGCGCCAGGCCGCGGAATTCCTGATCGCTGTCGTTGAGCGTGGGCAGAACAAGATAGACGATCTCCGTCCACTTGCCCATCTTGCGCAGGGTCACCAGCGTTTCCAGCACCGGCTTCAACTGACCCGTGACAACTTTCTGATAGTAGGACTCGGAGAAAGCCTTCAGGTCGATTTTGACGGCGTCCATTTTTCCGTACGCAGCCTTCAGCGATTCCTCCTGCATGTAGCCGTTGGAAACAACAATGCTGCGGATGCCGGCCTGGTGGCCCGCGTCGGCCGTGTCCATCAGGTACTCGGCAAAGACCACCGGCTCGCTATAGGTGAAGGCAATGGTGGGGCAGTCATATTGCTTTGCCAGTTCCGCAACCCGGTGCGGAGGCGCGTACTCGGCCGGAATCTGCTCGGGCCGCGATTGCGAAATCTCCCAGTTCTGGCAGAACTTGCAATTAACGTTGCAGCCGGCCGTGCCCAGCGAGAAAGCAACTGAACCTGGCAGATAGTGGAAGAGGGGCTTCTTCTCCACGGGATCCACATGCGCCGCGGCCATGCGCGAATGGACCAGGGTATAGTACGTGCCTCCGCGGTTCTCGCGCACGCCACAGTAGCCGCGCTCCTTGTCGCCCACCGTGCATTCGCGCGGACAGAGTTTGCACTTGATCTTGCGGTTGGCAAGTTTCTGGTAGAACCTCGCTTCGGTGATGAACTTCGCGTCGTCCTGGCGGTCTGCGGCAGCGCCGGAAGAGAGGCCGGCGGCGGGCTGGGCCACTGTGCCCGCACCCAGCGCCGCTCCCGAAGCCAACGCGCATTTCAGAAACGAACGGCGATCGAGTCCCAGGCCTGTCTCGCGGCCACTTCCGGCCCATCCGCACATCCGCACATCCAGATCGCAAAACATGGTGAACCTCTCATTCAGCTTGCGGCTACGTCTCGACGACCGTGATTCTGGCGGGGTCGTTGTTGCCCAGTCGATGCTCGCTGTCCGCAGCGGTCGCAATATAGCGGGGCGGCCGGCCCGCGGCTTCCAGCGTCTTCCATCCCTTTTCCGCGCGCTTGCGCTCGATCATCTGCCAGCCGGTATGGTCGAGCGCGACCGGATCCTGCGAGACCAGCAAGGCGTTCGCGGTCCAACTGAACTCCGGCTTGTAGGCCGGGCCACCCTCGTACATGGCGGTGGTTGCGTCGCAAATGGTCAGCCGCATCCGGGTGCGAATCTCCGGCAGCATGTTCACGTCCGCGACAAAAGGATTGCAACCGTCCAGATGGTATTTATTGGGGTTGTGAATCACCCCGTACATATTTTTGAGGGCAATCGTCACGCCCGCGCCGTCGTGATCCTTGAGCACAGGAAGATTGATCAGCACATTGGTGCGCTGGGTCAGAATCTTCGACAAGCGGCTGCCGACGCTGCCCCAGGCGGCCAGATCCTCTTCGTAATCGACGCGGTCCGTGCCGTAACATTGCACGCGGTTTCCGCCGATCGAGAGATGAAAACCGGCGCGCTCCAGTTCGTTGCTGTCGCGGTCCCAGACCACGATGTCGCTGGCCTTGATGCCCGCCTGCTGCAATCGCTCGCAGAGGACCGCGACCAGTTGCGGATTGGTGGCGATGCCGCGCCCACCCAATGTATTCACTTTGAGGCCAACCGTGTCGCCGGGACGAACCACTTTGGCCCACGCCTCGGCCGGGTGATCCCGGTCGAAAAGCGTCTGCATGGCGCGATCCAGCAGAGCCAGGACGCGGCTGGAGTCCACCGTGGAACCAGTTCCGCGCAACTGCGGGTCCCGCGCGACGACAACCCTGGATTTTGCCTTTGGAACCGCTGGAACCGCTGCCGGTTCTGTCACCGCCAGATTTCCCGCAGCCCCGCCCGTAAATAGAAAAGCGCCCCCGGCCAGGGATTTCCTCAGAAAATCCCTTCGACTGGCGCTGTGGGCTGTGTTCATGGGCGTTCTCCCGGGTGCCGGAAAAAGACGGCTCATTCTATCGCCCTCAACGACATTTACCGCGATCCGTGTGCGGCCGCAGTGATGGCCGGCACTCCCCCGCCTCGCCGCCGGGCGCCCAGCCCTTCCCTTTGCACCGCTCAAAGACCGGATTGGCCCGCGCCAACCGTTCCTTTTGCGCAGGTGAACGAGTAAACTTGAGCCATGGCGGAGATCAATCGCAGGAAAACGGGCACGGTCAAAATCGGGCAGGTTCGCGTCGGATGGGCAGTCCCGGTCGTCGTGCAGTCGATGACCAACACCGACACGGCGGACATTGCGGGCACCATCGAGCAAGTCGAGGCTCTGGCCCTGGCTGGCTCTGAGATCGTGCGCGTCACGGTGAACAACGAGGACGCAGCGGCAGCCGTTCCCTACGTCGTGGAAGGCCTGGACAAGCGCGGAATCCACGTCCCCATCGTGGGCGACTTCCACTACAACGGCCACCTGCTGCTCAAAAAGTTCCCCGCCACCGCGCGGGCTCTGGCCAAGTACCGGATCAACCCCGGCAACGCATCGATCGGCAAGAAGGACAACGACAATTTTCAGGTCATGATCGAGTGCGCCATCGAAAACCAGAAGCCGGTGCGCATCGGGGTGAACTGGGGCTCGCTGGACCAGTCGCTGCTGACGCGCATGATGGACGAGAACAGCAAGCAGGCCCATCCGCTGCCGGCACGCGAAGTCATGATGGAAGCCATGGTGGTGAGCGCTCTGGAATCGGCCGCCGCCGCCGAGCGCTACGGGCTGGGCCACGACCAGATCATTCTCTCCGCCAAGGTGAGCGGAGTCCGCGACCTGATCGACGTCTACACCAACCTGGCCGCGCGCTGCGACTATCCGCTGCACTTGGGACTGACCGAGGCGGGAATGGGCGCGAAGGGGCTCATCGCCTCAGCAGCCGGCCTGGCGCCTCTGTTGTTGGCCGGTATCGGCGACACCATCCGCGTCAGCCTGACCCCCAAGCCGGGCGGCGACCGGACGGAAGAAGTGCTGGCCGCACAACAGGTTCTGCAATCGCTCTCCATCCGCAGCTTCTCGCCGCAAGTCACCAGTTGCCCAGGCTGCGGACGGACGACCAGCACCTACTTCCAGGAGTTGGCCGAGCAGATTCAGAGCTTCCTGCGCACCTCAATGCCGGAATGGCGGAAGAAGTATCCCGGCGTGGAGGAGTTGAAGCTGGCAGTGATGGGCTGCGTGGTCAACGGGCCGGGAGAATCGAAGCACGCCAACCTCGGCATCAGCCTGCCGGGCACCTTCGAGGAGCCCAAGGCGCCGGTTTACGTGGACGGCAAGCTCTTGAAAACCCTGCACGGCGACACCATTGTGGCCGAGTTCCAGCAGATTCTGGAGCACTACGTCGAGAGCCACTACGGGCAGGGCGCCAAAAGCACGGAGCTGGTGGGGACGCGGTAGAAATCGGCAAAACCTATCGATGAGCAACGGGTCCGAAAAGCTTGTGCCACTCTGCAAATGGTCAGAGTGGCACAAGCTTTTCGGACCCGTTCCAGTTCAAATTGAATGAGGTCTCGCTTCCCTTCCTGCCGATTTCGCGCTAGGATTTCGGCAATCTTCCTGGGAGGCTTTCCGTGGTTCTGAGCCGATTCGGCTGGATCGTGCTGTTTTCCGCAGTCTCGTCTACGCTCGCCTTTGCCGGCACGCCGAAGGCGTGTGTCAGCGCCGACGAGGCTACCAAATTGTTAAACAAAGACATTTGCATTTCGGCGCATATCTATGACGTGGTGGAGCTTCCTGATGGGACGCGCTACCTGGACGTATGCACGCCCGATACGCCGGACGAACGCTGCCGCTTCACCGTCGTGAGCCTTTGGGACGATCGCGACGAGGTGGGCGAACTGCGCAAATACCGCGACATGGACGTGCGGATTCGCGGAATTGTGCGGCCCATGCACGGGCGCGCCGGGATGGTGTTGAGCCATGCGCGGCAGTTCTACGGCGGTCCGCCGAAGTTCCGGCCCAACTCCAAACTGGTGCGCGGCTTCAACGCCGACCAGAGCCGCCCCGCGGTGAACGACCCGAATCTCCGCTCCCAGGGCGGCCGCCGCGCCTTCATGAATACAAATAACCAGGAGACACTACCGGGGAAGTGAGGGCGGCCTGGGTCGAATCAGGCGCCTTCCTCGAGCTTCGGCGCGAACCGTGCGCCAGCCCGCAAAATCACGCAGGAAACCACCAGCGAAATAAGCGTCGCGCCCAAACCCAGGCGCAGGCTCCGCGTGCGGTCGGAGATGTAGCCGATCATCTGCGGCGAGAAGGTGTCGCCGAAACAGTGAATGAAAAATAGGTTGAGGGAAACGGCGGTGGCGCGGACCGGGCCGCTGACCGAGTTCACAATGGCCGCGTTGAGCGGGCCGGTGTTAAGAAACAGGAAGAACTCGGCGGCAAAGAGCGAGGGAACGGCCCAGGCCGGGGGACCGAAGAAGACCAGCGCGCCACAGGGCAGGGTGAGGGCGACGCTCCAGAAAGAGAGCAGATAGAGCGCACGATGGTCGGTACGCAGCCAGCGTTGGGCGATCCAGCCGCCCACCAGTGTTCCTGCAATGCCATCGATCACGGTGATGGCTCCGACCGCCAGGCTGGCGTTCCCGGCAGAGAAGCTGGCTGTGCGCCGCAGGAACTCCGGAACCCAGGCTGAGATGCCGCCCATCGCGAAAGTCAGCGCGGCCAGGCCGAAGGTCGCCGTCAGAAACGCCGGATTGCGGAAGAGGCCAAGGACGGTCGAGCGGTCGGCGGTGGCCCGTATGTGGTCGCTCGAGCCGCGCTCCGGCTCTCGTCCCAGCCAGCCGTAGAGCGCCGCGATCACCAGGCCGGGAACCGCGCAGACAAAGAACGGCGCCCGCCAGCCCCACAGGCTGCCCAGTTCCCCTCCGGCCAGATAGCCAAGCGCCGCGCCCACCGGAATGGCCAAATAAAAGATGGAAAGGATGCGGTTTCTATCCCGCTCCGGATAGAAGTCGGCCAGCACGGTAGGGGCAAAGATGCCGAAGGTGGCCTCGCCCACGCCAACCAGTGCGTGGCGGATATAGAGGGTCGTGTAGTCGTGGACCCATGCGGTGCCCAGCGTTGCCACGCTCCACAGCACCGCGCCGAAGATGATGAGCGGCTTGCGCGGAAAGTGGTCGCCGAGCCAGCCAGTGAGCGGCGCGGCAATCATGTAGAAAAGAAACAGGGCGGTGGTCAGCGCGCCCATCTGCTGGTCGGTGGAGTGAAACTCCCGCTGGATCAGCGAGACTTCGCCGGGCAGGATGTAGCGGTCCATGTAGTTGAGCAGATTCAGGCCGATGAGCAGCACCAACGTCCCCAGAGCGGGGTTGATGGGCGCGAGCCGAGACTGGGAAGTGACTGCCAATCGAGGTCCAACTCACCTGATTGAAGAGATTCAACACGAATATCACAGTGAACTGCAGAGGACTCGAAGTTTGCGCCGAAGCGGAACACACGGCATGGACAGGTGACTATTCTTTCGGCCGGGGCCAGCGGGCTTCAACAGTGGTGGAGATGCCTCCGCGCGGACGGAAATCGCCATGCACCACGGCCCATACCGGGTCGCAGGCCTTCACCACGTCTTCCAGCACCTGGTTGACGATGTTTTCCTGGAAGATTCCCAGGTTGCGGTAGCAAAAGAGGTACTCCTTGAGCGATTTCAGCTCCAGGCAGCGCTGGCGGGGCATGTATCGAATATTCAGGATTCCGAAGTCCGGCAGTCCGGTCTTGGGGCAGACCGAAGTCAGTTCGGGGTCCTCGATGACAATCTCGTAGCCCGGAAACTGGTTCTGCCAGGTTTCGATGGCGGGAAAGGCGAACTCGAGGCCGGCCTTGGCGTGGTCGTCGGTGTAGCGGGGGTCGGAAGCCATGGTTCGATTGTACGAGCCTTCGCAGAGGGCGGCCAGATTTCCGCTGTCTGCATTTTTCTGATTCCTTGGGGCCGTTTCAGCGTCCTATATACTGGCTTTGGTTGCCTGAATGACACAAGAAAGAAAGCAATTTAACCGGCGTTGGCTTTGGTTGGGCACGGCGGTCGTACTCATTGTGGTGTTTTTCTCGGTTCGTTCCATGACCAGGGAACGTCTGCCGGTACATGCGGCTCAAGTTGCTCATGCGCCGCTAGTGAGCACCATCAGCACCAACGGCCGCGTTGAGCCCGAGGTAAACTTCGAGGTCCACAGCCCCATCGCGACTACGGTCAAATCGGTCTATGTTCAGGCCGGCGACGTGGTGCCGGCAGGCAAACTGCTGATGACGCTGGACGATGCGGAGGCGCGCGCGCGTGTGGCGTCGGCCCAGAGCGGAGTAAAGTCCGCTGAAGCCGGGCTGGAGGCAGCGAGTCACAACGGAACCCAGCAGGAACGGCAGATGGCTTCTGCCGATGTGGCGCGAGCCCGCCAGGAACGCGATCAAGCACGCCGGGGCCTCGAGGCCCTGACCAAGCTCAACTCCACCGGAGCGGCTTCCGCAAGCGAAGTGGCAGCGGCACGTCAACGTCTGGATGCAGCGGAAGGCGGTCTCCATGCCGCGGAGGAAGGTGCACACAATCGTTACTCGTCCGCCGAGGTAGAGCGAGCCAAGGCAGCTCTGGCCGACACTGAGGCCAATCTTGCGGCCGCGCGTCAGGTTCTCGCGCAGACCTCGGTGCGCGCTCCCGCCGCCGGAACCATCTACAGCATCAACACTGGGCGCACGGAGTATGTCGAGGCAGGAAAGCTGCTTTTGCAGTTGGCTGACCTGCACCACGAACGCGTGCTTGCCTATTTCGACGAACCGGAGATCGGCGAACTGGCAGTCGGCCAGAAGATTCAGATCAAGTGGGACGGCGACCCCCAGCCGGACCGCGTGTGGAACGGGCACATTGAGAGGACGCCGGTCACGGTCATCACCATTGGCACCCGCAATGTGGGCGAAGTGCAGGTGAAGATTGACGGTGCGGACGGAGGCCTGCTGCCGGAGACCAATGTGACAGTGAAGGTGACCACTCACAGCGAGGCCAACGCCCTGAGCGTGCCGCGCGAGGCGCTGCACTCAGAGGGCGGCAAGCCCTACGTCTACAAAGTGGTAAACGACGAGTTGGTCAGAACCGCTGTAACCACCGGAACCATCAACCTGACGCAGGCCGCCATTCTCTCCGGACTTGCGGAGGGAGATAGAGTGGCGACTGGGTCAACCAATGGGCAGCCCTTGCAGGAAGGCGTCCTCATCAAGGTTGTGCGGTGAGGGCATTTCTTGCAGTGCTGCTGGCGGCAGCCACGGCGATGGCTGCTCCAGCCCAGGGCGGCAGGGACCAGCTGGCTCAGGCCAACGTGGCTCTGCAAACCGGTCAGGCAGACAAGGCTCTTGCGCTGCTCAACCAGCTTGTCCAGCCAGGCGTCGGTCCCGCCGAGGCGCATAACCTGAAGTGCCGCGTGCTTTACACGCTGGAGCAGTGGGACAGGGCCGCGGACGAGTGCGAGCAGGCGGTTAAGCTGGACGCTCAGAACTCGGACTTTCACATGTGGCTGGGGCGCGCCCTTGGCGAGAAGGCGAGCCGGGCTTCGTTCCTGAGCGCCTATTCGCTGGGCAAGCGCGTGCGCGGAGAGTTTGAAGAAGCCGCCCGGCTGAACCCCCGCAACCCAGAGGCGCTGGCCGATCTGGGCGAGTTTTACGATGACGCTCCCAGCGTAGTGGGCGGCGGGCTCGACAAGGCGGAATCCGTGGCGGCGCAATTGGCAAAATTCGACCCCGTGCGCGCCCACCAGTTGCGGGGCCACATCGCCGAGGCGCGCAAGGACTACGCCACTGCCGAGCAGCAGTACAAGCAGGCCATCGGCGCTTCGGCGCAACCGGCCTTCGAGTGGATGACCCTGGCCAGCTTCTACCGCAGGCGCGAGCGCTGGACGGAGATGGAGTCGGCTCTGCGCAGTGGAGAAAACGCGGCGCAACACGACAAAAAGTCAGGCGTGGCGCTTTACAACGGTGCCGGTGTGCTGCGCGCCTGCCACCGCGACCCGGAGTTGGCGGCCAAGCTGCTGGAGCAGTACCTGGCCGGCCCCCGCTTTACCGAAGAAGCGCCGGCCTTTGTGGCGCATACGCGGCTGGCCGTCTTGAAGGCGCAGTTGGGAGACCCGGCCGCAGCCAGCCGGGAACAGGCCGCGGCCCTGGCCCTGGCCCATGATTACAAACCAGCTCAGGAATTGAAACATTGATCGGAAGAGAGCACGTGAGAAACGGACACAATCCGACGAAAGCCTGGGCGCGCATCCTGGTCGGCATGGCGCTGGCTGCAGTTCCCGCGCTGCTGCCGGCACAGGTCTCGCTGGCCACAGTGGTCGACCTGGCGCAGCGCAACTCCAGCACTGTCAAGCTGGCCGAAGCCGATGTTATGAAGGCCCAGGCGGAGCTATCCAAGACTAAGGACGTGTTCATGCCGAGCGCGATGCTCGGTTCAGGACTTCCCGCATTCCCCTCGGTTGGTTTCACCGGGGGTGTGCCTTCGATCTTGAACGGGACCGTCCAGTCGCTTGTTTTTGACCTTCCTCAGAAACAGTACATTGACGCAGCGCGCATCGGACTCAAAGCGGCCGAGCTCAACTTGAAGAATGCCCGCGAACAAGTGGCCCTGGACGCATCGACCGCTTATCTCGAACTGGATACGGTCGACCGCGAACTGGACGCTTCCGGTCAACAGCAGGCCTTCGTCAATCGCCTGGTGAAGATCGAACAGGAACGCACCGAGGCCGGTGTGGACCCGCTGAGCGAATGGCTCCAAGCCCGGTTGACGGCGGCCCAGTTAAGACTCAACCACTTGCACCTTGAGACGCGTGCAGAGACCCTTGCCAAGCAGCTTTCCGTGCTCACCGGACTCCCCACAGGCTCCATCACACCAGATCGCGCCTCCATTCCGGAAATCCCCCAAGTCCATGCGGACGAGACCCAACGCAGCACAGCCGGCATCGCCTCCGCGCAAATGCTCGCCCGCTCCAAACAGAGGGTCGCGCGCGGCGACTCCCTGAGCGGGCTCTTTCCGCAGATCGTCTTTAACGCGGAGTACATCCGCAGCACCAAGCTGTTGAACGACGCTGACGCCTACTACAAAAAGTCCATTCCAACCAACAACTTCAGTTCGGGGTTCTCTATTCAGATTCCGGTGTTCGATATCGGCCATTACGTAAAAGCCAAGGAGTCCGCAGCAGACGCCCTTCGCGCCACCGTCGAGGCAGAGCAAGCCCAACGGCAAAGCGAGGTGCAAATCGCCCAACTGACCGGAAGCCTGCGCGAACTGGATGCCGAAGCCGAGATCGCGAGTCTAAAACAGCAGATCACCAGCCAGCAGTTGCAGTCCGTGCTGGCGCAACTGGAGCTGGGAAACGGCGCCGCCGGCGGACCGGGCGCGCCCGCGCAACTCACCCCCAAGGCCGAGCAGTTGTCCCGCATCGACGAGCAGCAAAAGCTTCTGGAATCAATGGATGCGGGTTTCGACCTGGCCAAGGCGCGGCTCAGCCTGCTCTGCGCCCTCGGACATATGGAAGACTGGCTGCACGAACTGCACGCAAAATAGAGCCGGCGCAAGACCGCGGCAGACGGCCCGCGGAACTCTCGAAAACGCCAAAATGTTAGAATAGAAGGGATGCCTATGCCTTTGAAGACGCTGTTCCTGAATCCGCCCTCGTTCGAGAATTTCGACGGCGGCGCGAGTTCCCGCTGGCCCGCTACGCGCGAAATTGAATCCTACTGGTACCCGGTCTGGCTCACCTACCCCGCCGGCCTGCTCGAGGGTTCGCGCCTGCTGGATGCGTCCCCGCACCATGTCTCCGCCCAGGAGACCATCAATATCTGCAAGGACTACGAGTTCCTGGTGCTGTTTACCTCCACCATCGGCTGGAAGAGCGATCAGCATCTGGCCATGGCCATCAAGGCGGCCCATCCTGCCATTCGCATCGCCTTTGTCGGCCCGCCGGTGACCACCGACCCGGAAAGGGCGCTCGACGAGTGCCCGGCGCTGGACTTCATCTGCCGCCGCGAGTTCGACTACTCCGTGGTCGAGTTTGCCCAGGGCAAGCCGCTCAACGAGATTCTGGGCATCAGCTACAGGCTGGACGGCAAGATCGTTCACAACCCCGACCGTCCGCAGGTGGAAGACCTGGACGCGATGCCGTGGGCCACCAAGATCTACAAGCGCGACATGGACGTGACGCGCTACAACGTGCCCTTTCTGCTGCATCCCTTCATCGCGCTCTACACCACGCGCGGCTGCCCGGCGCAGTGCACCTTCTGCCTCTGGCCGCAGACTCTCAGCGGACACGCCTGGCGCAAGCGCTCCACAGACGATGTGGCCGCCGAGCTGGCTTGGGCCAAGCAGAACTTCCCCGGCGTCAAGGAGTTCTTCTTCGACGACGACACCTTCAACATTCAGAAGGCCCGCACCGTCGAACTGTGCGAAAAGATCAAGCCGCTCAACCTGACCTGGAGTTGCACCTCGCGCGTCACCACCGACCGCGAAACGCTGAAAGCCATGAAGGATGCCGGCTGCCGCCTGCTGATCGTGGGCTTCGAGTCCGGCGATCCGCAGATTCTCAAGAACATCAAGAAAGGTGCCACCGTCGAGCGCGCGCTGGCCTTCGCCAAGGATTGCCACGATCTGGGCCTCAGTGTCCACGGCGACTTCGTTCTGGGCCTCCCCGGCGAAACCAGGGAATCCATCCAGAACACCATCAAATTTGCCAAAAAGCTGGATGTGGAGACGATTCAGGTTTCCATCGCCCATGCGCTTCCCGGCACCGAACTCTACGACTACGTCAAGGCCAACGGTTTCATGACCAATGCCACGTCCATGAGCGATGAAGGCGGCCACCAATTGGCGCACATCGAGTACCCCGGCCTGCCCGCCGACTACGTGCTCGAGATGGTGCACCGCTTCTACGACGAGTACTTCTTCCGGCCCAAGGCCGCTTTCCGTGTAGTCTGGAAGGCTCTTCTGAATCGCGATTTGGGCCGGCTTTACGTCGAAGCCAAGTCCTTCCTCAAGTTGCGCTCGGAGCGCAACAAGATGGTCAAGGTGGCCCGAGGAAAACAAGCCGACCCGCCCGCATCCGTCGGCGCCGGCGTCTAAACCTGCTCCTGCATTTTCCATCGAGGGCGGCGCCACTGCGTCCGCCCTCCTTTTACGTTCGCCTGTACGAAGGGCTCCTTGAAAGCACGGATGTCTCAAGCCAAGTTATCGCCGCGACAATACTTCATTCTGGCACTGGTGGCCATTTGCGCGCCGCTGGGCGACACCTGCCTCTCGCGCGGCATGACCCGTCTGCCAGCCATTTCTCTCTCCCATCCCGCAACGCTCCTTGCCGCTGTCTTCACGCCCTGGATCGCTGTAGGCATTGCACTCCTGATCGGCTTTTTCGCCTGCTATTTGACGGCTCTTTCCTGGGCTGACCTTACCTATGTCCTTCCCGCAACCGCCATCGGCAACGTCTTCGTCGCGCTGCTCTCCCGCTTCTGGCTGCATGAACCCATTTCGCTGGAACGCTGGGCAGGAATTCTGCTGATCACGGTCGGAGTGGGCTTCGTTGCCCAAGGTCCGCCGCTCACCGAACGGCCCGTGGCCGAATCCGAAGCGGCCGTTCCAGAGGAGCAGCTGCTATGACCATTCCCTACCCTGCCATCGCGCCCGGCCCCTGGTCGGCAACCGCCATGATCGCCGCCATCATCCTTACTTCGACCGCCGGTGAGGTTCTGACCGCCGCCGCCATGAAGTCCGTCGGCGACCTGGACGAGATTCGCGCCCACTCCGGCCTGAAGGGCGCTATTCGCGCCGTCCTCACTTGCCCCCTCTTCTTTGCCGGGGTATGCTTTCTGGCGCTCTCCTTCTTCTCTCTGCTCTTTGCCTTGAACCACCTGAACCTGAGCCTGGTGGCGCCTGCCTCGGCCTCGCTCACGCTGGTCACCAACGCCATCGCCGGCAAGTTCATCCTCAAGGAGAATGTTGATCGCCGCCGCTGGGCCTCCGCCGTCCTGGTTTGCATCGGGGTCTATCTGCTGGCGCATTAAAAAGCAGGGAGTATGAAGCAGGGAGTAGGGAATAGGGAGTAGAAAACAGAATTGCTGCGGCGCGGTCCAGGCTCTTGCTTCGAATAGGGATGATTTCTCTCTACCGCCTGAGAGCGTTTTCGTTCGATTGAATGCGCTGCCGATGAACAAACCGGTTGAATGAAGAGCTTCATGAACAAAATCAGCAAGTTAGCTTCCGCTTCGCGGAAATCGCAAGTTAGCGAGTGGGGCTGCTCAGGAAGGCTTGCTTTTCTACTCTCTATTCCCTATTCCCTACTCCCTACTCCGACCCACCGCATCAATCCGCGCGGCTTCAAATCCGGATTGAGAATCGCCCGCGCTTCTCCGGCGTCTTCGCAGATCGCCTCCGCCGCCAAGTGTCCTGACCGTGCGCCACTCTCCATCGTCGAGGGCCAGCCCGTCGCAACCCAATCGCCGGCCAGAAAGAAATGGGGCCAGGGCGAAATGGCGGGCGGTCTTGCGCGATCAATTCCCGGCGGCACTCCAAACGTGGCGCGCACTTCCTTCACCAGCGCGACCTTCTCGAGTTTCGCTTCCTTCGCGCGCGGAAAGAACTCGGCCAGTTCGCTGAGCGCTAGCGTGATCGCCTCTTCCCGCTTGAGCGCCGCAAAGGGCCGCGTAGCGCTGACCACCAGTTCGATGTAGTGGCCGCCGCGCCCGGTCTGCAGCCGCGACTGGTTGTACATCCAGTGAATCTCGCGGTCCAGCAACACAGCGTGTTCCAGTTCCGTGATCTCGCGGTCGAGCCAGAGATGCACGCTGCAAATGGGCCAGTGCTCGTGCTGCTCGATCTGCCGCGCCAGTTTCTCCGCGCCTTCCGCCTGCGGCAGATGCGGCAACAATCCTTGCATCGCCTCAAACGGCAGCGCCGCAATCACATAGTCCGAAGTCAGCTCGCCGGTGCGCGTCCTCACCGTCCACTGCGCGCGCTGCGCATCCCACGCCGCGCCTTCCACGTACGCATTCAGGTGGACGCTGCCGCCGCGCTCTTCGAGGAACGGAATCACGCCCGCGTACAACTGGCTGAGCGGAACCGTGCTCATCCCCATGCTGCCCGCCTGGGCTGAATTCATGAAGAGTTCTCGGATCACCTTGGCCGCATAGGGCAGCGCGATCTGGTCGATCTCGGCATTCAGCGCGCTGGCAATCACAAGCCGCCAGAAGCGGTTGAGCGCGCCTCCGGTCTGGCCGTTGCGCCTGAGCCACGCGCCCAGCGACTCTGTGGAATCTGCCGGAATGGGCCGCATCAACGCACTGAAAGCGCGGCCCAGCGCGAGCTTGTCGGCCAGCGTGAAGGCGCTTGCGGTCAGCAGCTTGGGCAGTCCGTGCAATGGTGCAGGCAGCCACGACGGACCAAGTTGCGAGCGCCGCCCGCCGGGCTCGATCATGGTCATCTCGCTGGTCCAGTGGATGCGGTCCGCCACGCCGATGCGGCGATAGAAGCCGATGAGATTGGTGCAGCAGCCGAAGAGCACGTGCTGGCAATTGTCGATCACCTCGCCGACGCCCGGATGCAGATAGGATGAAGCGCGTCCGCCCAGGTAGCCGCGCCGCTCCACCAGTTGCACGCGAAAGCCGGCCTCCGCCAACGCACACGCGGCACTCATGCCGGCCACTCCCGCGCCGATCACGGTGACTGTCTTTGCCGGATTCTGCCCTGAAACGGTCAACGCCTCTTCCATTCTCTGCGCAGCCCATTCTCTCGCATCAGGCGGTTAGCCGCGCCCAGCCCATGCGCGTCATGCCCACGGCCAAAATGCCGAGCTTGTGCCGCATGGGCACGCTGGCGCGGCTGGAGAACACGTCGTAGTCCGCGCCTTCGATGCGCTTGAGCAGGCCGTGATAGATGGTGACCAGCACCCACATTGCAGGGCGGCTCTCGCGGTCGATCAACGGCAGCAATTCCTCTGCTGAGCGGTAGAAGTCTTCGGCGCGCTCGGCAATCGCCGCCAGCAGCGCGCGTTCGTTGGCGGTGGGCGGCGCGCCAGACGCGCGATGCAACAGAGAATTGAGCGTAACGTTGTGGGCCGCCAGGTCATCGAGCGGCAGATAAACGCGATTGCGCTCGGCGTCCTCGGCCACGTCGCGCAGAATGTTGGTCAATTGGAAGGCAATGCCCGTCTCTTCGGCCAGCTTTTCGGCGCGAGGGTCCGAATAGCCGAAGATGCGGATACAAACCAGTCCCACCACCGAAGCCACCAGATAGCAGTAGCCGTAGAGGTCCGCGAAGGTAGCGTAAGTGTCGGGCGCATCGCTTGCCGCCGGCTTCAGATCCATCGTGGTGCCGGCCACCAGTTCATCCAGCAGGCTCAGCGGAATTCCGAAGCGTTCGGTGGCGTCGCGCACCGCCAGAAAGACCGGATCGGAAGAGTCGCCGCCGTGGCAAACGCCACGCCAATCGGAGAGCCAGGAATTCAGGCGGCGTCTCCGCTCCTCACGGGACAGGCTCTCGTCGTCGGCCAGATCGTCGGCCTTGCGCATGAAGGCATAAATGGCGCAAATGGCGTTGCGGCGCGGCTCCGGCAGGGCGACGAAAGCATAATAGAAGTTCTTCGCCTCGCGCTTCGCGATGGCGCGGCAGGCGGCGTAGGCGCTTTCCAGGTGGGAACGATCCATGGTGAGTACCGTGCTCAAGCCGCGTTCTCCGCGTTCTTGCCCAGGCGCAGAAACGGCAGCAGCTTGCCGCTGACGGCGCGCAAGGCCAGCGCCAGCTTGGCGCCCTTGGTGATGGCCGGTCGAGCCGTGAGCACGTCGTAGTCCTGGCGCTCGATGGCGCGCAGAATCTCAAGCCCGCCGCGGCTGAAGAGGTCCAGGTCGAGAGCCAGGTCGCGGTTCACCATCCCGATCAGCGGCAGTCCCTGCTCAAAGAGTGAGCGCGCATAGTCCACTTCATGGCGCAGCAGGGCGCGGAATTCCGGCGTGGCAATGCCCTGTGCGATGGTCTCGTCCGTGACGCCAAAGCACTGCATGTCGTCCTGCGGAAGATAGACGCGGCCCTTGGCAAAATCCACGCTCACATCCTGCCAGAAGTTCGCCAACTGCAGCGCGGAGCAAGTTGCGTCGGAGAGCCGGAAGCGCTCCTCGCTCTGCTCGCCACAGGCGTAAAGCACCAGGCGCCCCACCGGATTGGCCGAGTAGCGGCAGTAGGCCAGCACTTCCTGCATTGAAGCGAAGCGGGTGACGGTCTGGTCCTGGCGAAAGGCGGCCAGCAGATCGGCAAACGGCTCTTTGGGAATGGAGCAGGCGCGGATAGTCTCGGCCAGCGCCACAAAGACCGGATGGCGCGCCCTGCCCTCGTAACAGGCGTCCAACTCGCGCCCCCACAAATCCAGCAGCGCCAGAGCGGCGGAACGGTCGCCGACCTCGTCGCCCAGGTCGTCGGAGACGCGGCAGTACGCGTAAATCGAGTGAAAATGCGGGCGCAGCGCCTGGGGCAAAAACCATGACGCGACGTGGAAGTTCTCGTAGTGCGAATCGGCCAGATGTTTGCACCAGGCGCGCGCCTCAGCCAGCGTAGGCGTCACTTCAGGCATACGGTAGCTGGCAGGAAGCGCCGCCCAGCCGCGGGCCAGCAGCGCTTCATTCTCCAATTGCGGTGTTGCCGTGGTCATCTGGATCCTCAGGGCACAATGGCGGTTTTGATCTCGCTGCTGCGGTTCATCAGCTTCTCAAAAACGCGGTTGAGTTCGTAGAGGTGGGCATGGCCGGTGATGAAGGCTCCTGCCTGAAAGCGGCCCCCGGCAATCAGTTCCAGCGCCTTGCGGCACATGGCCGGTGTGTGGTGGAAGGTGGCGCGCAACGTGATGTCGGAGTAGTGAATCCGGTTGGTGTCGAGGCTCACGTGCGTCCCCACCGCGCATCCGCCAAAGAAGTTCACCGTGCCGCCCTTGCGCACCATCTCCACGGCTTCTTCCCAGGCATCGGGAACGCCTACCGCCTCGATGGCAATGTCTACGCCGCGGTTCTTGGGCGTCAGTGCGCGCGTATCGTGAATCGCCTTGCGAATGTTGGCCGTCTGCACCACGTGAGCCGCGCCCAGCTGTTTGGCGGCTTCCACCTGGCCGTCGTGCTTCACAATGGCCACCACCTCGCAGCCGGCAAGCGCAGCCACGTGCAGCATCATCAGTCCCAGCGGGCCGCCGCCAATAATGGCCACAATGTCTCCCGGATGGGGGCGCGAGTCCTCAAAGCCGTGCACCGCGCAGGCCAGCGGTTCCGTCAGCGCCGCGTGTTCCAGCAGCACATGGTCGGGCACATGCAGCGTATTCTTGGCCACGATGCGCTCCGGAATGCGGATGAACTCCGCATACGCGCCGTTGTTGAAGAGCAGATCGTCGCACAGGTTCTCCTGCCCGTGGGCGCAAAAATAGCATTGGCCGCAGGGCGCGGAATTCAGCGCAACCACCCGGTCGCCGGGAGCAAACTCCGTGACGCCTTCGCCCGCTTCCACCACGGTTCCAGCCAGTTCATGGCCAAACAGCGCCGGAGGCACGATCATGCGCGCATGGTACCCCCTGCGAAAAACCTTCAAATCCGTGCCGCAGGTCAAGGCCGCCCCAACGCGGACAATCAACTCGCCCTTCGCCGCCTCGGGAATCGGAACCGCTTCAATCCGGACATCTTCACGGCCGTGGAGGATTGCAGCCTTCATGGTTGTCGCCATCAGCTTCCTCCTAGTCTGCCCCCGCCCCGGAGACTGGCTCAATCATAATCTTCATCGAGTCCGCCTGCGGGTGGGAAGCTACTTCAATCGCTTCCACTGCCTTTTCAAGCGGAAAGCGGTGCGAAATCAGTTGTGTCAAATCGAATCCATGGCCATAGCCGCCCAGAACCAGGTCAGTCACCTCATCCAGATTCTCGAACGAGGAAGAGTAGGAGCCGAGCAGGGCCTTTTCGTCCATGCACACGGCGCCGGGGTCGATAATGGTTTCGCCGTGCTGGGTCTGGGCAAAGAGCATCACCCGGCCGCCGGGCCGGACCGCCGCCATCGCCGTCTTGATCAGTGCATTGGCGCCCACGGCCAGAATCACCGCATCGGCTCCGCGGCCATCGGTCGCAGCTCGGGCGCGCTCCACCACATCTTCCGTCCCAGCATCAATGGGTTCATGCAACCCGAATTTGGCGGCAATGGCATGTCGTTCGGGATAGAGATCGGAGGTCAGCACGCGCGCCCCGGTGCGGCGCGACAGCGCGGCCAGCATCAGGCCAATCGGCCCCTGGCCAATCACCAGCACCGTATCGTCCTCTGCCAAATGGAGCAGCTTGACGCCCTTCAAAACGGTGTTGACCGGCTCGATAAAGGCCGCCTGCTCAAACGGAACGCCGTCTGGAATCCGGACCACGCCGCGGTTGGCGACAATCCAGTCCATTACCCGGATGTACTCCGAAAAGCCGCCGCCGGAAGGGATCATCCCCGCCGTGGAACCCACTTTTTTGTACTGCAGGCACTGCGCGGGGGTGTGCTTGCGGCAGTAGTAACATTCGCCGCAGGGAACGTGGTGAAAAACCATCACCCGCTCGCCGATCTTGAAATCCGTGACGCCTTCGCCGACCCGCACAATCGTCCCGGCCATCTCGTGGCCGAAGATGCGCGGCGCGGAGTGCGAGCCGGTAGCGATCTTCTTCAGATCCGTTCCACAGATGCCGCAGGTGGCGATCTTGACCAGCAGCTCGCCTGCGCCGATCACGGGGACAGGGACAATTTCCAGGCGCAGATCGTTCTTGCCGTAGTACACGACGGCCCGCATCGTGCCGGGGAGGCTCGCCTCTTTTTTGTTTTCAACGTCCACGGTATGGATAGGCATTTCGCTTCCTGATGGATGAACTTTCATCGAGATAATCGAGCAGAATCTCTTGCAGCCGCTCGGCGGCCTTCTTGCTATTCTCGCCCATCCGCATCAGCCGCGGCCAGTGCCAGGGACGGACCAGGACAAAAAGGATGAACTGGGCCTGTCGAAATTGCCCACTTGCTGAGATAAAGCGGTTGAAATCGGGTAACTTGTCCCGGAATCCGTCGCTGACTCCCTTGATGCAATCGAAAGGAATGCCGCGCATGGCCGCCATCCGCGCCACACCGGTCGCTTCCATATCCACCATGGCAGCGGAGTAAGTCGCAGCCAACCGCTGCTTCTCGTTTTCGTCGGCGACTTTGGAACTGGTGACCAGCCAGCATGTCTCTGCCAACGATGCAACCGGAAAGCGTTCCCCGGTGCGAGCGTCAATGACTCCGGAGACGCGGTAAGCCTCCCCCGGCACGAACTTCTCGCTCAAGGCTCCCGTCCAGCCGATGGAAATGACGTGGGAGATGGGGCCGTCCTTTTCGACCTCGGCAAAGGCCCGCGTGGCTGCATAAAGACCGGCTCCGGCGCAGGCGGCAATCCATTCGCCCTGCTCCCCCTTGTCGTCCAGAAAGCCCCAACGCCAAAGTTGAATGCCGTTGCGGGATTCATGCTGCCAGCCACGCACCATGGGCTTCAGTTCGCCGGCCATGGCGGCGATAATCGCGACTCTCGTCATGCCTGGGGCGCATAGCCATTGGCGCGGAACCACTCGATGGCGGCGCGCATGGCCGGGTAAACGGGCATAATGCGGAAATCCAGTTCCTGCTGCGCGTGGGCGCTCGATGCGTACATCTTCTTGCGGCCCATGCGCACTTCTTCCAGCGTTGCCCGCGGCTCGCGGCCACGCATGTGGCCGGTGATCCACTCCTCGAAAAACGCGTAGGTGGCGGCGACAGCGAAGGGGATTTTCACCGTGGGCGAGGGAATGCCGGTGATGGCCGACATCTTGTCCAGAATCTGCTTCAGGGTCAGGTTTTCGCCGCCCAGGATGTAGCGATGCCCCGATTGCCCCTTGGTCAGCGCGGCCACATGGGCGCGGGCTACCTCCGCCACATCCACCAGGTTCAGCCCGGTGTCCATGTAGGCGGGAAACTTCCCGTTGAGAAAGTCCACAAAAATGCGCCCGGTAGGCGTGGGCTTGGCGTCGTTGGGGCCGATGGGGGTGGTGGGGTTGAGGATGATCACCTGCTGCCCATCCTCGGCGGCGCCGATGGCCTGCTGTTCGGCCATGAACTTGGACCGCTTGTAGTGGCCCACCATGTCGGCCAGTGAAACCGGCGTGTCCTCGTTGATGACGATGCCGTCGGTGCGAAAGTGCATGGTGGCCACGCTCGACGTGTAAACCACGCGCCGCACGCCAGCCTCGCGGGCCAGCCGCAAAAGATCGCGCGTCCCGTCCACGTTGACGCGGTACATCGTTGCGGGATCGCGAATCCAGAGCCGGTAGTCTGCGGCCACATGTACCACTGCGTCGCATCCAGCCAGCGCGGAAGCAAACGAATCAGGGTGGGCCAAATCGCCCACTTGCGTCTCTCCGTGGATGCCTTCGAGATGGGCAAGATTGCTGCTCTTGCGCACCAGCATGAGCAGCTCTGCGCCCTCTGCGGCCAGCGCCCGCGCCACATGATGGCCTACAAAACCAGTCGCACCTGTAAGGAAGATTTTCATCGTTTTAGCGATGATAGCAGTGTTAGCAGAGTGAAGCAGCGGAAGCGCGGCTCACTCCCGTCGTCCGGCGTCACCAGAGCTTTTCATTCGATCCGACCGTGCATTGGCTAACTGGCTGCGGGCGCTTCCGGCCAAAGTCGGTCGTCCAGCATTCATTCAGCACAGAACAATAGCAGGCATAAAAAGTGATATCGTCGGCATCCCTGGCATGATTGAACTCATTAAAGAGATCAAGGCCGCCCTTACCTGGCTTGATGGAAATAGGGTCAATCTCCTCATGGGCCGGAAGAACAGATCCAGAGACATTGGAATACTGAATTTGTGTCTCTCCGTCCTTCCTCGCCTTGAGAAAAGCGGCGGCGCAACAAGCGCGCAAGAGCGCATGCTCCTCGCTATAAACGATGCCCTTGTAGCGTATTTCAAACCGATCGATAATTGCCGGCCCTACCCCGCCATTGCCGATGACCTGTCGAAACATCGGCTTGCCCGATGTGTCAAATTCAGTTCCGGCAATTTTCAGAAGCGGCATGGTGCTGGCCTCGACCATCTTCTGGTTCTGATCGACCATCCGCTCCATCGTCCTGCCGTGCTCGATGGAAACAACGAGCGAGACAACAGAGATAAAAATGGCGCTAATACCGACGACCAGATCAAGCCAGGAAATACCGATTCCGTGGCCATGATGGCCGTGTACGTGATCCAACTCCGGCATCAATCCCGGCACTTCACCCTCCTCACTTGCTTGAACGATCTCAGGTGACAATTCCGGAATCTCATCATTCTCGATGCCGTCTTCCATTCCGCATCTCCGAAACACGCCTTAATACAATCGGAAACACATCAGTGAGCGTACACTCTCTCCGTACTACTCCAATCGGTCGGGCACAAGCGCAATGTTCTTCTCGCCGGCCGCTTTCTTCTCATTGTAGTTCTTCACCCAGTCTTCCCAGTGCTTGCCAGCGGCGCGATCCTTGCCGCTGAATTCCATACGGGCAATCTCCGCATAGCTTATCTTGCGCTTCTCCGGGGCATTGGGGGTGAAGTACTGTACATAGGAATCGGCCAGCGTAGCGCCGGTGCGGCGATTGAAGATGAAAGCCTCAATCCGCTCGCCGCTCTTGAGCGTGAGAGTTACGTCGCCGCGATAGTCGAAGGCTTTTTCCAGAGCCTGGCGCAGCTCTTCTTCGTTGGCCAGTTCCGGAACCCAGCCCTCCAGGTTCTCATGCTCTGTGCCGGGAGCCAGTTCCAGCGCCTCAACCTGTGCCATGGTGTATTTCTTTACTTCGGCGCTCATACGTGGGTCTCCTCAAGGCTGTTGGCGGGCTCTTCAATCTGTACCAGCGCAGCAGGCTCATGCGGCGCAGCCTCGTCCAGCAACTTCTGCGCGCCCGCGTCTGGATATTTGCTGAAGGTGCCGCGGACCATGGCCACAAAGCCCTTCCATGAGCCAAAGCCGTCGATGATTGCAGGCGTCTCGTAGCCGCAACTGACCATGCAGTTGGCGCACTTCGGATTGCCGCTGGCCACGCCGTATTGGTCCCAGTCCGTGGTTTCCAGCAATTCCTTGTAGCTCTCCACGTAGCCGTCCTGGAGCAGATAGCAGGGCTTCTGCCATCCAAAGATGTTATAAGTCGGCATGCCCCACGGAACGCATTCATAAGTCCGATTGCCCATCAGAAATTCCAGAAACAGCGGCGACATATTGAACTTCCAGGTGGGCTTGCGATTGGAAAGAATCGCGCGGAACAAGCGGCGCACGCGGGCCCGGCCCATGAAGTGATTCTGGTCGGGAGCTTTGTCGTAGCTGTAGCCGGGCGAAAGGATGATGCCCTCAACGCCCATGCCCATCACTTCATCGAAGAAGGCGCGCACGCTGTTGGGGTCGGTGCCGTCAAAAAAGGTGGCGTTGGTCGTCACGCGGAAGCCGCGCTTCACGGCCTCCTTGATACCCTCGACGGCAATGTCGTACCCGCCCTCGCGGCAAACCGAGAAATCGTGATGCTCGCGCTGCCCGTCCAGATGCACCGAGAAAGTGAGGTACTTGGACGGCGTAAACTCCGGCAGGCGGCGCTTGAGCTCCAGTGCGTTGGTGCACATGTAGACGTACTTTTTACGCGCAACCAGGCCGTTGACGATCTCCACAATCTGCGGGTGCAGCAGCGGCTCGCCGCCAGGAATCGCGACCATCGGCGCACCGCATTCCTCCGCCGCGGCAAAACACTCCTCGGGGGTAAGCTGCTTCTTCAGAATATGTGGCGGATATTGCACCTTGCCGCACCCTGCGCAAGCCAAGCTGCAACGGAAGAGCGGCTCCAGCATCAGCGTCAGGGAAAAACGCTTCTGGCCGGTCAGCTTCTTCTTCAATACATACGTGGACACCGTCCACATCTGGGAGATAGGAATAGCCATCTTTAGATTATCCTCCAACGCCGAGAGCGGCGCGTTCCATGGCCCGCTTGTAGCCGGTCAGGGCCATCAGCGGGAAATATTGGCGATACATGTGGTAGGCCAGATAAAAGACGCGGGGGAAGCCCGTTCCGGTGATAATACTCTGGCGAACGGCTCCCTCCCCCATCGACTCGTCCCAACTACCCTCTTGCTCCTGGTGCGTCAGCAGCCACCGCACGCCCTTGGCCAGCGAGTCCGAGCGGTCGTCGCCGGCAGCCAGCAGCCCCAGCAGCGCCCATGCCGTTTGCGATGGAGTGCTGATTCCGACACCGCGGGTGTCCGGATCGTCGTAGCTGCCGCAGGTTTCGCCCCAGCCGCCATCGGGATTCTGCACCATGCGAATCCACTCCGCTCCCTGTTGCACCTGCGGTTCCAGATGATCCACGCCGATGGCGTCCAGTCCGCGCAGCACCAGGAAAGTGCCGTAGATGTAATTCACGCCCCAGCGGCCAAACCAGCTTCCATCCGGCTGCTGCTCGCTGAAGATGAATTTGATCGCTTTTTCCACGCGCTTGTCGCCGCGCGCGTAACCATAGCTGGCCAGCATCTCCAGAATCCTTCCCGTAATGTCCACCGTGGGCGGATCGAGCATCGCATTGTGATCGGCGAAGGGGATGTACTGGAAGATCATCTTGGTGTTGTCTTTGTCGAAGCTGCCCCAGCCGCCGTTCTTGCACTGCATGGCAAATTCCCACTGGATGGCGCGCTGGGTCACTTCGTGCTGATAGCGCTCGCGGGGATTGTCCACCTTGTTCAGCGCCAACAGCACCTGGGCCGTGTCGTCGGTGTCGGGATAGAACTCGTTATTGAACTCGAAGTACCAGCCGCCCGGTTCGGTGTTGCGCACTTTCACGGCCCAGTCGCCCTTGTGCCGGACTTCCTTTGAGAGAATCCAGTCCGCGGCCTTGATCATGCGCTCGTCGTCGCGCGGCACGCCCGCCTCGCCCAGCGCGAACAGCGCCTGCGCGGTGTCCCACACCGGAGAGACGCAGGGCTGCATGCGGAAGGTGGGCTCCGGCATCGCTTCGTTGGCCGGTTCTTCGATGCCCAGTTTCTCAAACTCATCCCGCGCCCGGATCACCTGCGGATCGTCCTCGGAGTAACCCAGGCAGCGCAGGGCGATGATGGCATTCAGCATGGCAGGATAAATCGCGCCCAGGCCATCGGTCATCTCCAACCGCTCCAGCAGCCATTTCTCCGCGTGCTTCAGGGCCAGCGTGCGCAGGGGGCGGATGTGGACGGCCTCCATGACGTGCATGATCCTGTCGAGAACGATGAAGAAGTTGCGCCAGGAAAGGATCGATTTCCGGTCCATGCGCAGGCGCATCATCGCGTTGGCCCGCCCGCCCACAAAGAGTTCGTCAATTCCCTGCTCCGGCGGAAGCTTCTTGAAGGGCTTCTTGGCATACATGATCGCCAAAGGAACAAGAATCGAGCGAGACCACGAAGAAATTTCGTAGATGTTGAAGTAGAACCACTTGGGAAAGAGAACAATCTCCGGCGGAATGGCCGGGACCGCATCGTAGTCGTACTCGCCCAGCGAGCAGAGATACATCTTGGTGAAGGTGTTGCACGCGACCACGCCGCCGTGCGCCAGAATCCACTTGCGCGCCTTGGCCATGCGCGGCTCCTCGGCGGTCAGGCCCATGATCTTGCCGGTGGAGTAGCACTTGACCGTGAGCGAGATGTTGCCCGGCCCGCCAGGATAAATGCTCCAACTGCCGTCCTCGTTCTGGTAGCGCATCATCTCGGTAAACGCGCGCTGCAGCCGGCCTGGATCGCCGCTCTCAAGCACTGTGTGCAGATAAATGTAATCGGCCTCGAGCATGGAATCGGCTTCGAGTTCCCCACACCAATAGCCTTCGGGATGCTGCTGGGAGAGCAGGAAGTCCCGGGAGCGGACAATCGCGGACTCCACGTCCGCCAAATCCGCATCCAATCGCCCGAATCTGGGCGCAACGGTTTGCGTCATTCTCTGCTTTGCTTTCATGCGATTTGAAACGCCTCAATTTCTGTCCGGAGATCCCGGATCAAAGGCTCATTGCACCAGCCCGGATTTGGTCGTGGCTGAACCGAGCCCATCCCATCCATCCAGCAACTCTACTTGAACGGCTGGGATTGCGGGGCTTTGTTTCTTTTCACCTGGCGCCCATGCCGGCAATCGCTCCGCCTGGTCGCGGTATCCCGATTACCCTACGTGCACAGCGTCCCCGCCACCCGCGCTGCCAATCGCCTGGACAATCTCCGGCGGCAGCCCGAAACGCACGTTTTCCGGCATGACTTCAACTTCTTCGACGCTCGCAAAACCATTTTGTCGCAAATAATTCACCACATCCTCGACCAGAACTTCGGGGGCCGAGGCGCCGGCCGTCACGGCCACCGTGTTCACATCCTTCAGCCATGCCGGATCGATGGCCTGCGAGTTGTCGATCAGGTAGCCGATGGTCCCCAGGTTGCGCGACACTTCCACCAGGCGGTTGGAATTCGAGCTGTTGGTCGAGCCAACTACCAGCACCAGTCCCGCGTTGTGCGCCACGTTGCGGACAGCCACCTGCCTGTTTTCAGTGGCATAGCAAATATCCTGGGAGTGCGGGCCGACAATGTTGGGAAACTTCTCCTTGAGCGCGTGAATAATATCATGCGCCTCGGCAAGGGAGAGCGTGGTCTGCGTCAAATAGGCCACCCGGTTGGGATCGGGGACACTGAGCGCCGCTACTTCCGCAACATTTGAAACAACTTGCGTCACATCGGGGCATTCGCCCAGCGTGCCTTCGATCTCGTCGTGGTCGCGGTGGCCAATCAGCACCAGCGAGTAGCCCTGCTTGGCAAACTTCACGGCCTCGATGTGGACCTTGGTCACCAGCGGGCAGGTCGCATCGATCACCTTCAGGTTGCGGCCCCTGCTCACGTCGCGAACCGCGGGAGAAACCCCGTGGGCCGAATAGATGACCCGCTGGCCGTCGGGCACGTCGTCGATCTCATGCACAAAGATCGCGCCCTTCTCCGCCAGTTCATTGACAACATAGCTGTTATGGACAATCTCGCGGCGGACGTAGATGGGCGCGCCGAAGGTCTCAAGCGCAATCTTGACAACATCGATCGCGCGCACCACACCGGCGCAGAAGCCTCTCGGCTTCAGCAACAACACCCTCTTCTGGCTGGGGGAAGTCCCGGCGGGAGTACCGTTCGAGGAGGAATTTAAGACAGTTGTGGTCACATAGTCAGTATACCAAGTACTTGGTTCAGGGGTAGACGGGCTGGTCCAAGGGGCTCGGCAATCGCATGAACGCCCCTTGTTCTTCAAGTCGGTTCTGTCCAATGCAAAAGCAGAGAATTCCCTCGCATCCGCACACCATAAAGAGAAGCGGCTCGATCCAGCCAGTTCAGAGGGCTCGCTTCGTCCCCAGAAGAGCCGGTTCGGCGACAAGCTCCTCGAAGAGGGTCCGGTAATGAATCATGGCCTGACGCAACTCTTCCGTGGTGGCCTGGCCCTTCATCTGCCGAAGCGCAATGCTGTGGGCTGAACGGTAGTTCGCCGTAACCTGCGGATGGTCCACGGAAATGTCCGCGGCGCGCTGTTCAAAGTCGCTTACGGGATAGCCGCGAGCGGTCATCACATCGCGCAGCAACTGGTCGGCCTCGGTCACCGCGCTGGCGGGACCGTCCACGAAGTGCGCCTGCACTCTATCCCAGGCCGCGACAAAGCGTTCATGGTCCTCGGCAGCCAGTGGGCGCACGTGGAATGCCTCGACGCGGTCCGCGCGCTTTTCAAGCTTGGCCTCGGCACTCCGCCGACCGCCGCCTTCTCGCATGGCCCGATCGTATTCACTGGCGCCGAACTGGGTGTGTAAGCGCGACGTCCGGCGTTTTTGCAGCACCACTACAGCCGCGCAGACGGCAATCACAAACACCACGCTAACGACGATGATCGCCCATTGCATATTGCTCAGATCCGAAAGGTCCATGACATGTCTCCAGTTCGTATTTCACTCGTTCTGCCAAGTGGGGATGGGAAGGTTGAGGGTTTCCTGACAGAAGTGGATGATACGGCGGCCGCAGGGTGCCGTGGCTGTTCAGACTTGCTCATCAGCGCCGGAATTCACTTCAAAATAGCTTCTTTGTTGGCGCGATTCACGCGACGAAATACCTACCGGCTGCTCGCAATCATCTGCGCGGCGTGCTGCAGGCTGGTTTCAGTCACTTTCGCGCCGGATAACATTCTGGCGACTTCGTGGGTGCGGGCGCGATCGTCCAGAAGGCTGACTTTGGTGCGGGTGCGTCCTTCGGATTCACGCTTGTCAATAAGAAAGTGCTGGTCGGCGAAGGCCGCAATCTGCGGCAGGTGAGTAACGCACAAAACCTGCTGGCCGCGGCCCAGGGACTTCAGTTTCTGGCCGACGGCCTCAGCGGCGCGGCCGCCAATCCCGATGTCGATTTCATCGAAGACCAGGGTGCGCGGGGTGGGGTTCTTCGTTTTCGGCTTCACGGACCCCTCCTCGACGCTCACTTTGAGGGCCAGCATGACGCGGCTCATTTCGCCGCCGGAGGCGATTTCGTCCAGGGGCTTCAGGGGCTCGCCGGGGTTCGTCGCAATGCGATATTGCACCTGGTCCCAGCCGTGAGCGGTCCAATCCGACTGGTGCACGCTCTCGGTAACAGCAACCTCGAAGCGGACCTTCATGGCCAGGGAGTTGATCTGGCTTTCGGCGAGTTTGGCCAGCTTTTGGGCGGCGGCCTGGCGCTCGGCGGTGAGCGTGTGGGCGGATTTCCGATACGCCGCCGCCGCTTCATCCAGGTCCTTGCGCAGGACTTTCAGCAGTTCGTCGCGATCCTCGACTTCCGCCAATTTGCGTACAACCTCCTCTCCGAAGGCGATGACCTCGGCAACCGTCGATCCATATTTGCGTTTCAGGCGATCGAGAAGCGCCAGACGGTCTTCGATTTGAGCCAGCCGCTCGGGACTGGCGTCCAGCGTCTCCGTGTAGTCGCGGAGGCTGGTGCTCAGGTCCCCGACCGTGGCGCGGACGGACGCAAGCTGCTGCACGGCCTCCGCGAAACGCCCGTCGTAGCGGGCCAGTTCCTCCACATTGCGCAGGGCGGCGCGCAAAGAGCCTTCGGCGGAGGATTCGCCCTCGTAGAGCTGCTCAAAAGCGCCCATGGCGGCTGCGAAGAGCTTTTCGGCATTGGCCAGGACGCGCTTTTCGGTTTCCAGGGCCTCATCCTCGCCGGGCGTCAGATGAGCCGCTTCGATCTCCTTGCGCTGGTAGCTCCACAGATCCACCATGCGCAGCCGGTCCTGTTCGCCCTGGAGAAGTTCGTCGAGCTTCGTAGCGGCCTGGCGCCAAAAGGCATGGGCCTGGGCCACGGCATCCGTGGAGATGCCGCCGAAACGGTCCAGAAGGGTGCGCTGCTGCGCCTGGTCGAAGCTCGATGTGGTCTCGTTCTGCGCGTGGACCAGAGCCAGTTCAGGGGCGAGCTGGCGCAGAACGGCGACCGTGGCCGGCTGGTTATTGACGAAGACGCGGCCCTTGCCCGTCGAGAGAATTTCCCTGCGAAGAATCACTTCGGTCCCGCCGGGGTCGATGCCGTTCTCCTCCAGAATGCTCTCGGCGCCCGGGGTGGACTCGAAGACGCAGGAGACAACCGCCTTGTCGGCGCCGTGGCGAACCACCTCGGCGGAGGCTTTGCCGCCCATCAGCAGGGCCAGCGCATCCACCAGAATGGATTTGCCCGCGCCGGTTTCGCCGGTCAGCAGATTGAGCCCTGGGCCGAAGACGGCGATGGCGTGATCGATGACTGCGTAATTCTCAGCGCGCAACTCGACGAGCATGGTGGAGCAAACCTCGCAAAAAAAGGACGGCTGCCTGTAGATCGTGGTTTCCCGCCCTTTCGCCGGAAAAAAGGCCCAGGGCACGGGACACGAAATTTCTGTCCGACTTCCGCTCCCGCTCTCGCCGCTGTCGCCACTTGCCGCGGGAGTTAAGGCGTTCGAGACGAACAGAAAACGCAACGGGAATCCGAGCGCAGCATAGCATGAACGGCCTCTCCCTTGGCCCGCAGAGGAGAGCCGAATGCGGCGGAGGGACCACATCGATAACTTGGAGCGCGTCTCGCGGTCTGTTACCGTTGATGGTGAGGTGAATACCGATTTTGACTGCTGTCTTCGTCCTAATGCTTCAGGCCGATAGCGGCGCGGCCCAGGGGACGCCGTCGCTGGCCCAGGGTTCGAATGCTCTGCTTGAGATGGTCATGAACAACGGCCCGGTGGGGCTGGCCGTGCTGGTGCTGCTGCTCTGCGCAAGTCTCTACTCGTGGACTGTGATTCTGGGCAAGATTTCCACTTTCCGCAAGGCGACCCAGGAGAGCCGAAAATTCATCCGGGCCTTCCGCAAGGCAAGCCGCCTGCAAGAGATTGCGGTGCTGGCTGCGGACTACAAGTTGAGCCCGCTGGCGGCGGTCTTTGAAGATGTGTACGAGACCTACAAGCGGCAAACCGGCGGTTCGGGCCCGCCGCGCAATCTGGTTCCGCTGGAACGCTCGGCACAAACAGCGGCCAGCGAAGCGGTGAACAACCTGGAGCGCCGGATGACTTGGCTGGCGACGATTGCCTCCGCCAGTCCTTTCGTGGGCCTGTTCGGCACGGTCATGGGCATCGTCAACGCCTTCCACGGGCTCGGTGAGGCGGGAACGGCAACGCTCCGGGCTGTGGCCCCAGGCATCAGCGAGGCGCTGATCGCCACTGCCGCCGGCCTGTTTGTGGCCATTCCGGCGTTGGTCGCGTACAACCAGTTCTCCGCGCGCATCCGCAACTTTGCCTCCGCCATCGACGACTTTTGCCGCGAGCTGCTGAACTCCCTCGAAGAGATTCCGGTGCGCGTGGCTCCCGCGCCGAGGGCTGCAATTCCCGAACCCACCCGGGAGGTGGAGCGTGGCCTTTACAAGTAGCAGCGGCCAGACACGCAGTTCGCTCGCGGACATCAACATCACGCCGCTGGTTGACGTGGTGCTGGTGTTGCTGGTGATCTTCATGATTACCGCGCCAGTGCTGCAGTCGGGAATCGAAGTGGCTGTGCCCAAAACGCGCACGGTGAAGGAGATTACCGAGCAGCGCCTGGTGGTGACCATCGACCGCGACCAGGAGGTCTTTCTGGGCGACCAGGCGGTCAACGTCCACGAACTGGGCCAGAAACTCCACCAGAGGGGCGCGGACCCGGCCAAACAGGTGATTTATCTGCGCGCCGACGAGCGGGTTCCCTTCGGCGTCTTCGCCAGCGTGATGGACGAAGTGAAGCAGGCCGGAATCACCAACATTTCCATCGTGACGCAGCCGCTCGACACCAAGACCGCGACCACGAGCGGGAATTAGGGCCTTCAAGGAAGAGTCACAGAAAAACAATGGGCACTCTTGCGCAACGCGGCCAGCAACTTGAGCAGGAACTGACGCCGGAGCCGGTAGCGGCGCCGGCGATGGGTTCCATTGCTCTGCATGGCGCGCTGGCCCTGGGCATCGTGCTCTACGGGATCGTTGGCGGCTACTTTCACGGCAGCATCTGGGGCAATCCGGGAAGCGGCGGGTCGATCCAGGTGAACCTGGTAAGCAGCGCCCTGCCCTTGCCTGCCGATCAGCCTCCGAACCAGAATGTGCTCTCCACCGATACGCCGAGCCAGGCCCCCGCCGCGCCCACTCCCAAAGAGAAGCAGACGGTCGACGAGACGGCAATTCCCATCTCCAGCAAACAAAAACAGGCCCAGGCCCAGAAGCAGAGCGCGCCCAAGACGCCGCCCCACCAGACCGTTTCAAAGATGGAGAACCGGGCGCAGTACGGAGAGCAGGCTGGCTCGTCGATGCCACGGTCCGCGCAGTCGCAGGGCGGTTCCAACGGCCCAACCTCGGTGGGCGACGGAGATTTTGCCAGCCGCTTTGGCTGGTACGTGGACGCCATCAACCGCAAGATGGCCACCAGTTGGAACAAAATGGAGGTGGACTCGCGCACTCCCAAGGGCGCGCGGGTTTATCTGGTCTTCACCATTCGCAAGGATGGAGGCCCCAAAGACGTGCAGATCGACCGGTCCAGCGGCAGCCCAACTCTGGATCGCTCCTGCATTCGCGGCGTGCAGCGCGTCGATACCTTCGGCCAGCTCCCATCGTCTTATAATTCAAGTACGCTGAAGGTCTCCTATTTTTGCGAGTACTAGGTTTCTGACAGATTGATCTCGTACCACAGATTCATCTTGGATCTTCTACCAAACATGGGTGCCCCAGCACCAGCACCAAAGATGGGTGCCCCAGGTGCCTCGCATTTGGGCACCTGGGAAAGCACGAACTCAACGTACGGAATGATGCTGTCAGAAACATGACATCGGTTCCACAGTGCGCGGAATCCAAGCTGTGGAATTCGATTCGACCGGCTCCAGAGTCTGGGCGAGTTCATCGGACTCAACCATCCGGTCTTTACCAGGAAGGATCGCTCATCGCATGAAGGCATTTTCCCGGCTTCTGCCCTTTTCTCTTGTCGCCCTGCTCTCTTTTTCGGCTGCCTCTTTGCCTGCCCAGGACTGGGTTCACACCGGAACCAATCTCGGCAATGACCGCATACGGCTCGCGGCCGCCGATCTCAAACCCGTGGGCGGCGATCCGCAAACGCCGGCGCTGAAGGCCGCTTTCGACGCCACGCTCTACGGGGATCTGGCCAACGCCGGCATCTTCGACCTGGTATCGAAGAGCCTGGCGCCCCAATCCACGCCCGGCGCGCCGCAGGAGATCAACCTGGCGCAATGGTCCGCCGCGCCGTCGAGCGCGTCCATGGTGGCCTTTGGCGCGCTCTCCGCTACCAACGGCCGGCTGGTGGTCTACGGGTGGCTCTTCGACGTGCGCAACACGGTGAGCCCGCAAGTGCTGAGCAAGCAGTACAACGAGGCGGCCAGTACCGACATGGCGCGCACCGTAGCCCATCGCTTTGCCGACGAAATCATCTACCGGCTGGGCGGCGGCATCAACGGCATCGCCGAAACCAAGATCTACTTCGTCAGTTCGCGCACCGGGACCAAGGAAATCTGGGCGATGGACTACGACGGGCAGAACGAGCACCAGGTCACCCACCTGGGCAGCATCTCGATGTCGCCGCGCATCTCGCCGGACAACACTCGCATCGCTTTCGCTTCACTGGGCCGCGACGGATGGGCCGTGCGCATGTATTCGCTGGAACTGGGACGGCTGGTCAGTTTCCCCGGCGGCACTGCCGGAGGAAGCAACCAGTCGCCGGCCTGGTCCGGAGATGGCGCCAAGATCGCGTTTTCATCCTCGCGGGCGGGCGATTCCGAAATCTACATCGCCGATGCCAGCGGCTCGAATCTGCGAAAAGTGACCTCGTTCCGCGGACCGGACGTTGCGCCCACCTGGAATCCCCGCACCAACGCGCAAATTGCCTGGGTCAGCGGACGCACCGGACTCCCGCAAATCTACGTCATGGACCAGGACGGAGCGAACATCCAGCGCATGACCGACGGCGGCTACGCTGTCTCGCCGTCCTGGGCCCCCAGCGGGCAGTTCCTGACCTTCAGTTGGAATCGCAAGTACGGGCCGGGAGCGCCAGGCGGGCAGGACATCTACGTGATGGACATCGCCAGCAAGCGCTGGCTGCAGTTGACCCACGACGCGGGCAGCAACGACTACCCCAGTTGGGCGCCGGACACGCGGCACATCGTCTTCCAGCGGGAGATCGGCAAACATACCGAGATCTGGTCCATGCTGTCGGACGGCACCCAGCAGCACCAGTTGACCCACTCCGGCAACAACTTCATGCCCAATTGGAGCTGGAAGTAATCAAAAGGACGCAAAATGCCATTGGCGACATTGTTTGTCCCATGGAATATCGCGGCCAACTGCACTATGATGGTTGCGATACCAAAGGCCCGCCGGTGCTCGCGCTGAAGGGTTGAGGTGAACAAGTAAGCCGGTGCGCATTCCGTCATCGAGCAGGATGCACCAGCGGCATTGCGAAAGAAATGCTCGAATTCGCGGAAGGAGTAACCCATTGAACCGACGTAATCGAATCCTTGCACCAGTTGTTCTGCTTGTAGCCTTGGTAGCCGTCGCAGGTTGCCACAAGAAGGCGCCGCTACCTCAGGTAGCACCGCCACCTCCTCCAGTTGCAGCCGCGCCCACCGCGCAGATTACCGCAACTCCCACCTCCGTCACCGCCGGTGACCAGGTCCAGTTGAGCTGGCGCACCACGGATGCCGCCTCGGTTTCCATCGATGGCGTTGGCGATGTGCCCACTTCGGGCGTCAAGACTGTAACCCCCTCCGCCTCCACCACTTACCATCTGGTTGCCCGCGGCGAAGGTGGTACGGCCGAAGCCAGCGCGCGTGTCACCGTGAATACGCCGCCCGCCGTGGTGGTTCCCACCAACACCATGAGCGCCGAAGAAGAGTTCAAGGCCAACGTCCAGGACGTCTTCTACGACTACGACACCTATGACATCCGCGCCGATGCGCAGGGTACGCTTGCTCACGACGCCAGCTACCTGACCAGCCATCCGGACGTGAAGGTGGTCATCGGTGGGTACTGCGACGAGCGTGGCTCCAACGAGTACAACCTGGCCCTGGGCCAGAACCGCGCCGACGCCGTCAAGAACGCGCTGATTACCGCCGGAGTCGCGGCCGGCCGCATCCGCGTGGTCAGCTACGGCAAGGAGAAGCCCTTCTGCTCCGAGTCGACCGAAGAGTGCTGGCAGCAGAATCGCCGCGCCGGTTTCACAATGGACCGGTAAAACTTGATCTAGCAGTCAACAGTTGACAGCCGACAGTTGACAGGCAATTGGATGGGTACACCCCAAAGCCAGTGACCTGTCAACTGTCGGCTGTTAGCTGTAAGCTGTTAACTGTCCGCTGTAAGCTGTTAGCTTTTTATTGGGTGAGACATGCTGAAAACAAACGCACTTCGCAATCGCCTTCTCGCGGCAGCCATGATGGCCGCGCTTCTGGCATCCGCGCCCGCGCCGGCGCACGCCACCTCCAAAGAGATCATCGAACTGCAGACCCAGGTGCAGCAACTGCTGGACATGGTGCAGCGGCTGCAGTCCACGATGGACACGCGCTTTGGCGTCCTGCAGCACCTTGCGGAGCAGACCGCGGACGACGCCAACCGGATGACGGCGACAGTGAACGCCTTGCAGCAGAAGATCAACGCACAGAGCGAAGCGGGCGCCGGCAAGATCGACGCCGTCTCCGGCCAGGTGCAGTCGCTGAACGACTCGGTCGACGAGTTGAAGTCGCGCATTGCCAAGCTCGATAAATCGATCCAGGATTTGCAGACGCAAGCGCAGAATGCCCAGAATCCCGCCGCGGCGGGCGTTCCGGCAGGTGCCATGCCTGGGGCTACCGGCGCCGGTGCACCCGGCCCGGCAGCGAACCAGGCTCCGCCCTTGCAGGAAACCTTCCAGGCTGGCGTACGCGACTACAACGCCGCCAAGTATGATGTGGCCACCGGAGAGTTCCAGGATGTGATTCACTACTATCCGATGGACGATCTGGCCGGGCAGGCACAGTTCTACCTGGGCGAGATGGCTTACCGGCAGCAGAATTACGCCGATGCGGTGAAGGCCTACAACAACGTGCTCGAGGGGTTCCCCGGCAGCCCCAGGGCGTCGGCAGCCCAATTGCGCAAAGGGTTTGCCTTGCTGCAGGAAGGCAAGAAGGACGCCGGCGTTCGCGAGTTGAAGTTGCTGATCCAGCGCCACCCGCAAACCCCCGAAGCCGGAAAGGCACGCGAAAAACTGAATAGCCTGGGCATCCGGGCTTCAGCCCGCTAAAACTCAGGAAGAATAGAAAGCAACAGAAAAGCCCCGCAATCAGCGGGGCTTTTCTGTTGCTCGAAACAATAAGCGACTTGCCTACTTCAGATTGGCCATCAGGGCGTCGAAGGCCGCTCTCGGAGGCCGGGTGACGGACTCGGGAAGCGTGGAAAGCGGCTGGTCAACAACGTTCAGCAAGTCAATGAAGGTGGGCTGTTCGGTGTTGATGTAGAAGACGCCGGTCAGAATCTCGTCTTTCTGCTGCGCCTCCATCAGGGTGCGCACCGCGTTGGCCTTGTCCGTGGGGTCGTAGTCCTCCAGCAGCTTGCGCAAACGAAGGTTGGAGCCGTCGTGCATCTCCACTTCATAGATCTCGCCGGAGTCGTAATCCACCTCGATGTCGTCGAAGCTGGCCACAAAGCCGATCTCGTTGATGGGCTCGTCGTTTTCCTGCATGAACTTGTAGCTCTTGGTCGAGCCTTCGTGGTCGTTGAAGGTGACGCACGGGCTGATCACGTCCAGCAGGACCGTTCCCTTGTGGGCGATGGCGGCCTTGAGCATCGAGAGCAACTGCTTCTTGTCGCCGGAAAACGAACGGCCCACAAAAGTAGCTCCCAACTGAATCGCCAGGGCGCAGGTGTCGATCGCGGGCAAATCGTTGATGACGCCGGTCTTGAGCTTCGAGCCGAGGTCGGCGGTGGCCGAGAACTGCCCCTTCGTCAAGCCGTACACCCCGTTGTCCTCGATGATGTAGATCATGGGCAGATTGCGGCGCATGAGGTGGACAAACTGCCCCATGCCGATGGAGGCGGTGTCGCCGTCGCCGGAGATGCCAATCGTCGTCATGGTGTGATTGGCCAGGATGGCGCCGGTCGAGATGGCCGGCATGCGGCCATGAACGCCATTGAAGCTATGGGCGCGGCCCAGAAAATAAGCCGGGCTCTTCGAGGAGCAGCCGATGCCGCTCATCTTCATCACCCGCTCCGGCTCGACGCCCATCTCGAACAAGGCATCCACGATGCGCTCGGAGATGGCGTTGTGGCCGCAGCCGGCGCAGAGGGTGGACTTGCCGCCGCGATACTCAAGGATGGGTAGTCCGATGTGGTTGACTTTGGGGCTGGGAGTTGCGGTCGCCATGTTAGAAGCCCTCCTTGGTGGCAAATGCATCGGTGATGGTGCGCGCGTCGATGGGCAAGCCGTTGTAGTGAAGAATGCTGCGCAGCTTCACCACCTGGCCGGCGGGAAGATCGAGCTTGAGCAGGCTGGCCAACTGCGCGTCGCGGTTCTGCTCCACAACGTAAACGCGCTCGTGCGAGGCGACAAACTCGTGAATCTCCTTGGCGAAGGGATAAGCGCGGATGCGGAGATAATCCACATCGCGGCCATGCTCCTTCTTGATCTGGTCCAGGCTCTCGCGCAGGGCGAAGTCGGTGGAACCAAAGGCCAGAAAGCCCACCTTCGAGGCTCCGTCCCTGACCACGACCGGCCCAGGAACCAGGGTGCGCGCGCTTTCGAACTTGCGCACCAGCCGTTCCATCACTTCCTGATACTCGTCCGGCTTTTCGGTGTAACCGGCCGCGTCGTTATGCCCCGAACCGCGGGTAAAATAGGCGGCCTTGGGATGCAGCGTTCCGGGCAGGGTGCGCCAGCCGATGGCGTCGCCGTCCACGTCGCGGTAGCGCGCGAACCCGCCCAGCCGGTTCAGGTCCTCGGCGGTCAGAACCTTGCCGCGGTCCAGAGGCTTCTCGGGGTAGATAAAGGGTTCCGACATCCAGTTGTTCATGCCCAGGTCCAGGTCGCTGAGAACAAAGATCGGAGTCTGCAAGCGCTCGGCCAGGTCGAAGGCCGCATACGTCAGCTCGAAGCACTCCTTCACCGAGCCAGGCAAAAGAATAATGTGCTTGGTATCGCCGTGGGAAAGGAAAGCCACGGAGAGCAGGTCGGACTGCTGGGTGCGCGTGGGCATGCCCGTGGAAGGCCCGTTGCGCTGCACATCCACAATGACGCCGGGAATTTCGGCATAGTAACCCAGACCGCAGAACTCGGTCATCAGCGAGAGTCCGGGACCGGAGGTCGCGGTCATGGAACGCGCGCCGGCCCAGCCAGCACCCAGAACCATGCCGATGGCCGCCAGTTCGTCCTCGGCCTGGACCACAGCGAAGGTGGCTTTGCCCTCGGGGGTCACGCGAAATTTCTTCAGCAGGTCGGCGGTGGCTTCAATCACCGAGGTCGAAGGCGTGATCGGGTACCAGGCCACCACCGTGACGCCCGCAAAAACCGCGCCCATGCCGCAGGCGGCGTTGCCGTCCACAATGATCTTGCCCGCGGTCTTGTCCATGTGTTCAATCACGAAGGGGTCCTGCTTGGGCAGGTTCTCCGCGGCATAGTCGAAGCCCGCCTTGACCGCGCCGAAGTTCAGATCGAAGACCTTTTGCTTGCGCGCGAATTGCTTCCGCAGGCCGCTCTCCACCACTCCCAGATCGATCTCGAGCAACTGCGAGACCACGCCCACGTAGATCATGTTCTTCACCAGCTTGCGCAGCTTGGCCTCGGGGCAGATGGATGCGGTGAGCTTGTCAAAGGGAACCGGATAGCAGAAAACGTCGTCGCGGTACTGCCTCAGGTCCATATTCTGCTCGTAGATGGCAGCCCCGCCGGAGGGAAGGTCGAGAATGTCCTGCCGCGCCGTCTCGGGATTGAGCGCCACCAGGATTTCCGCCTCGCGCTTGCGGGCCACATAGCCCTCTTTGCTCGCGCGGATGATGAACCATGTGGGGAGGCCCGCGATGTTCGAGGGAAACAGGTTCTTTCCGCTGACGGGAACGCCCATTCCGAAGATGCTTTTCAGCAGAACGCTGTTGGCGGATTGGGAGCCGGAGCCGTTGACCGTTGCTACGTTGATGCTGAAGTCGTTTGCTACGCGCTTGCTCGTGCTCAATGCGCCCTGTTCTTGACCAAGGGCCAGATTGCCTGTCGCCATGGGGCGGAATTCCCTTCCGATCAGCTCTCAAAAACAAGAGCCCATCACTTACTCACGTGTGATTATAGTCACGCGCAACCGCCTTCGTCCCGGCCCAGGCCGCAAGGACGATTCAGGCGGCTCCGGGAAAAAAGCAGGGCGGAAGCGGAAGCGCATGAAATTGGAGTGTTTTTAACCGAAAAAGGCGTTGCAGACAACGAAAAAGTCCCTGCTGCAAGGGGAAGGGGCTTTTCGAGATCTTTCAATGAGCATGCTCCTTTTTCCGCCGGCTCTATACACTGGTTCCACCCTCGCTGTGCCCCGGACCCGCCGCGGCAAAAGGCCACCCCTCTGCCCGTTGCTGGATACCACGCCATGCCGCCCCCGACAGGACTTCCAATTCACCGTGATCCCACCACCCGTTACACTCCAACCCAGCCACCTGAATGGTGTTCTGGGAGAGATAACCGTAGAGAAATTTCCGGATTGGCGACCAACCAGGCGCAACAGCGATTCTGGACCCTGCGGCGTTTATCAGGAGGAATCCTCTGAACGGGGCTCAACCCATTCTCAATGAGCGCATTGGGCTGTTTGCGTAAACCCAGAATTTTGCGGATGCTGATCGGCGGAGCCTGGGTGACTTTCGAGGGCATCTTTCTTCGATTATCGAATCGAAGATTTTGCAGCAACCTATTTCGCACTATTGAGCCAACAAGTGAGCAGCAATGGCGCGAACTTCCCTATTGTTGTAATAGCAGAAAAGCCTCATTCAGAACGTCTACAGTGTTTTGATCTGGCTGCCCGCCCTGAAAATTTGTGATCACCTCGAGCGCAGCGGCAATTTGGGACTGCGCCTCCTCTGGGTTGACGTAGAGCTTCTTTCTCACCATTTCAAGGATCGCTACTGCCGCCTGATAGAACACAAATGGATGGGATTCGGTCTTCACCCGTTCAATGAGCCACCTGAAATACCTTGGATGCGGTTCAACTTGGAACATGCAAATTGCGGCGAGGCGCCTTCCTACAGAATCAGATCTCGTAAGCTCTGTCCGAAGTCCCAAGCCTGCGATAGCCAATGTTCGCATTCCGGCTGCGATCTCGTTCATCTTTCGAGTTCGCATGTGACCTCGTGGAACAATTGAGCGAACGATCTCATATTCGCGTGCTAAATCGTAAATCTCTCTCCGAACGGTATCCCGAACGTTTGTGTCTGGAATTCCCGCTATACGAACTTTCGCGTCTAGGCTTTCAGCCGCCTGTATCTGATTCTTCGGGACTGATTTCGACGAGTCAGTCTCACTTATCTGAGCGCCTGCTTGGATCACGGCCTCTTTCACTTCTTCTTCAAACTCTTCTAATTCAATCTGCCCGACCTTCACCCTTTTTGCTAAAGAAAGTTTTCGTCCTAGTACTTTTAGAAGAAACGCAATCCTTGCCTTATGCGTACACAAGAACCAAAGGACTACCCCAGGCCATGCAATAGAACTCAAAATTGCGGCGATGCTTGAGAGCAAAGCTGCCCAGGATGCGGGCGGTTCAGTCACGTAAACCTCCTAGAGATGAAGCACGAAGTGTACTCAAAAATCCTATTTCAGTCGCCCAATAAGGCGACCGTGACACTTGCAAAGATTTCACACTCGGTATCCGCCGGTTTAGGCTCAAATACAAGTTAACGACAGACCAAACCATCGACTGACCGGTTCATTCACAGCCTTAACAGTATAGAGCCCTGAAACGCCGATGTCGCCAGAATGGATTCTGGAACGATGCAAAATCCCCAATGCGCTCAACCAGGCCGGATAGATCCCCGAATGTCTCCATGGAGACTGGAATCCGTTGACTTGCGCTTGTGACTTGATCCCAGTTGCAATGGGCGTTTGCGAGGCGTAGTCCTCGATAATCTCTAGGATCAGTTGATGTGCGAAGTCATGGACGGAGGCGCAGCATCCTGAGCGCTGCCCCATGATGGATTTGGATGAGGCCCCATATTCAACACAAGGACTGCGCCGTCCTTAATATCGGACTGGCTAAACCACGATTTAGTCCACGGCCTGCCATTGAGCGTTGCCGATTGAATGTACATGTTCCCAGTCGAATTGTTATGGGCAACGATCTCGAACTTCTTGCCATTGCCCATCAAGAGTTGCACTTTATCAAACAGCGGCGAGCCAATGATGTAGTCCTCGCTCGACGGGTCAACCGGGTAGAAGCCCATGGCGCTTAATGTGTACCAGGACGAAGTCGCTCCCTGATCGTCCATGCCGGGATAGCCATACCCGTACTTGTCGCTGCCGTACATCTCGGCAAGAATCTGGCGAATCAGCTTCTGCGTTTTCCAGGGCTGGCCACCCCAGACGTAGTAGTAAGCGGATTGCTGGTCAGGCTGGTTCCCCTGAACGTACTGACCGATTACGCCGGTGCAGTCGCGGCAGATGCCTTTGGGGTTGTAGGGCGTGGAAAAGAACTCATCGAGCTTCCGGTCGAAGGCCTCGCGCCCGCCAAGCAAGTTGATCAGCCCTTGCACGTCGTGGGGTACAAGCCAAAGTGTCGACCAGCCCGACGCTTCCTTCATCATGAAGTTGTAGTAAGGCTCCTGCGGATCGAAGGGAGAAATCCAGGCCCCGTCCCCGGTCCTGCCACGGACGAAGCCGATTGACTGATCGAATACATTCCTGTAGTTGCCCGCGCGCTTCAGGAACAACTGCTCGTCCTCTTTTTTGCCGAGCAGGCCTGCATACCGTGCCATTGCATAATCGTCCCACGCGTATTCGAGGGTCGTTGCAGCTCCGGCCTTTCCACCGGCATAAGGGGGACTGGGGTTATTCTTGGGCACGAAATCCGAGATCCAGCCATTCTTGTCGTACTCGGCCAGATATTGGCGCGGACCGGCAGGATCGATGGCGTTTTTGCGGAGGTATTCGTAGACCGCGGCGTAGTCAAAGGGAATGCCGCGCTTCCACGAACCCAGGTACAGGAACACCGCGTTGTCGCCGTGGAACGAGGTGTTCATAAATCCCTTTTCTCGCGCCATGTCGAATTCGGAGGCCAGAATGTCTCGCACCCTCTCGGGCTCTATCAATTCAAGCAGCACAATCTGGTTGCGGCCTGTATCCCAGAAAGGCACCGGACCGTAGCGATCATGCGTCGCCACTTGTACTTTGCCGTTCAGGTCGCTGAATGACTCGCCTTTCGCGGCGATCAGGCGCGGACTGGCAAACGACTGGAACAGCGTCGAATAAAACATCGCCCGCTGCTTCGGAGTACCGCCTTCCACCTGCACGTGGTCAAGCAGCTTCGCCCATTCGTCGCGCGCTGCCTGATGAACGCTGTCGAAGTTCCAGTTCGGCAGTTCGTCGTGCAACCTCTGCTCCGCTTGGGCGTAGCTTGTACCGTGCGCGATCTTCACCAGAATCTGCTCGCCAGCTTTGGAGTGGAAGGTAAGGTACGTGCCGGAGTAGGCGCCCTCTACCGTCCGGGCGTGGGGGGAAACATCCATATCGCCGATGCCCCAGCCTTTGTTGTTGTTGGGCGCCTTGCGGAACGTTCCGCAATCGCTGAATGCCGTCGAGAACTCCGCGACGAAGTAGGCTCCGTCGATAGCCCCGCTATCCTGCGCTACGCCTCGCACGGTGTGGTCGCCGACAATCTCCATCTGCCCACCATGCAAGGGAAAGTTGACCAGCACATTTGCCTTCTCCGTTGCTGGAAAAGTAAAGCGCATCAAGCTTGTCCAACGGGTTGCGGTGAGTTCAACGCCGGTTTTGAAGGTATCGAGATATACGGAGTAGTAGCCAGGCGAAGCCTTCTCACGCGTTTTGTCGTAGATGCTTTCGCGATAGCTGGGCGGCATCGACCAGTCGCCGACTACCGGAGACAGGATCGGTTCAGCGCCACCTCCATACGTGGAGCCGCCACCACCCGAAAAGCCGAGCATCGTGGGGTTTGTGTAGTAATAGGGGGTGGCGACACCGTTCGGAAAACTCAACTCGATGTTGTTGTTGATCGGTGCAGCTTCCACTGAACTATGTGGCAGTCGCGCTCCAGGAGATGTTTGCCCTGAATAGACAGGCTCTCCCGGCGGCGGTGCATTGCCAATCAGCTCCTGCCGATCCAGCGGTGCTGTTCCGACCAATGGATTTGCCAAATCGACAGCCTTTCCGGCTCCTGATTGGGCTATGGCCATACATTGGGTCCCGACTACAAAGAGCGTTCCAACGAGTCGGAACAACCCTCGCTTGCTAGCCTGAGATTTCATCGTGCTCTCCAGATTGGAATGACCACCGCAAAACTGCACTTTTTACCACGTCAAAATTATAATGTCTGAAACACTTCCGTGTCGGGCGATCCAACTGGATTGAGTCCCGGGCGGGTGGCCCAGGTGCCGGGAGAAGTGAGAACAACCAATGAAGATGGGTGCCCCAGGTGCCTCGCCTTTGGGCACCTGGGAGAGCACAGACCTCGTCCTGGGAAACCTCAAAAGCTTCATCCCGCGCAGATTACTACCCTAAAGTCGCCTTCTCGACTGCTTTTCGGGATTTTCGGGCTCCGGGTGAGTCACAGCCTACCCGGCAATGACTGCTTGATCAACATCCCCGCACGCCTTCGCCGTGGATGCTGCGGCTCCGTCCCTTGCGTGATTGCCTGGCGGCAAAACGCTGTATCGAGTGCGGTCATTTCATTGCATTGTGTCGCGCCTACAGCGGAATCAGAATAGATGTACCCGGACGCAAGCCCCTCAAGTGGCTTTTTCCTTAAGAAAAAGCCACCTTCAAGAGTCTAACCAAGAGCACGGGTATTCTGATTCCGCTCTAACGTTGTACAGGATGGCGGAATGGATTGGATTCAGCACCCGTCTCCCAGGGAACGAATCTCGCCCGTCCTCGCTCCAAAATACGCGTCCTCGCTCCAGAATACGAAGTAGTTGAACGGCGATTTCCTTTGCGTAGAATTAAGCTCCATGAGCGCATGATGTCTTTAGGAATGACCTTTTTCGAGGTCGATGTTGAGCAAAAAACCAGCCAAAATCGCCGTTTACACCCACCCCCCTATATTTATTAACCGCTTTTTCTACGATAAAACTCATGTAAGTATAAAATAATGAATAAGATACAAAATTTAACAGTTAGCTGAAGAGTAACTGAAACCCGCCGATTTTTGCCCCTTTTGAGCGTTTTTGGGCCATTTTTGGCCAAAACTGCCTCAAATCGGTGCCAAAATCTCTCCGTTTCCGGACTCGGGGCAGGTCCTCTCCGCAACCCGATGGACCGCATCAGGCGGGAAGAATCAGGCGCGCGGAGTCGTGCTGCCAGCGTGCAAGCAGCGTGGTGGCAACCACGATAAGAGCCAGCGTAAGGCCGATCCACAGGCCGTAGATGCCCCAATGAAGAAGGAAGCAGAGGCTTAGCCCCAGCGGAAGCCCGAGAATCCAATAACCGACCAGATTGGCCAGCATGGGAATACGGGTCTCGCCCAGGCCGCGCAACGCGCCGGTGGAGACAGTCTGAATGCCGTCGAAGATCTGGAAGGCCGCGGCCAGGGCAAGCAGGCCGGGGGCAACGGCCATCACCCTGGGGTCGCGGGTATAGAGGGCGACCAGCGGGCCGGGAACAGTAATGAATGCCACGGCGCCCAACAGCATGAATCCCGTGCCCAGTGCCAGCGCCAGCCAGCCGGCGCGGCGGGCGCGGGCGCGGTCTCCGGCGCCGACGGCATGGCCCACGGAGACCGCGGCTGCCGAAGAGACGCCCAGCGGCACCATATACGTGAGGCTGGCGTAGTTGAAGACGATCTGGTGCGTAGCCAAAGCCACCGGGGTGAGCCAGCCGGCGGAGAGAGTGGCCAGGTTCCAGGCGCCTACTTCGAGCAGAATCTGCCCGGCGGCGGGCGCTCCCAGACGCACCATTTCCCTGAGCCGGACCAGGCTCGGCCCCGGCCAGTTGCGGAAGAGCGGATGACCGCGCCGACGCTCGTAGCGCCACGCAAAGCCCAACAGCGAAGCGGCCATCAGGATGCGGGAGAGTACTGTCGAGAGCGCCGAGCCGTTGACGCCCATGGCCGGAAAGCCCCAATGACCGTAGATGAGCAGCCAGTTGCCAAACCAGTTCAGCAGGTTGGCCGCAACGTAGGTAATGGTGATGACCTTGGCGTCGCCCACGGCCTGCAGATAGCGGCGGGTGCCCCCATAGAGCAGCAGCGGCAGCGTCCCCCAGTTGAGAATGCGCAGGTAACCGGCGGCTGGCGAAGCCACCTCATGCGCAATGCCGGAGTGCGCGAAGCCGAAGCTGGCCACGCCAACAAGCAGCATCAGCGGCAACGTAAGGATGCAGGCCATATAAACGCCCTGCGCCAGCCAGCGGTGGCAGTCCTCGTGGTCGTTGCGGCCGTAGGCCTGCGAAACAAGCGTGTCCAGCCCCAGCAACAGCCCGAAGCCGCAAAGCGAAGCCGTGTAATAGACGGCATTACCGAGGGCCACCGCGCCGATCGACGCCGGCCCCAGCTTGCCCACCATGATGGTGTCGACGATGCCCTGGGCCACCCAGCCCAATTCGCTCAACACCACCGGAATCGCCAGCGCCACCATCGCGCGCAGTTCCGGCTTCCACTTGGCTTCCACTTGCCCCATGTTCCTAATCTACAGGTCGAGGTGGACCGGGCGGAGGGTGGAGCGCTTCCCTGCCCGCACCAGTTTGAAGGGCGCTTGCAAAGCTTCGTCCTCGAGACGCCAGGTGAAAAGAAAAATCACTCGTAGTGCAGGGTTTTCGCCAAATCCAGCCGCAAGGCGCGCCGCGTGGGCAGGAGCGCCGCCAGGACCACAATGGCTCCCAGTACGCCGAGCGCCGCTGCATAGCTGAGCGGGTCAAGGTTGTCCACCCCGTACAGTGCCCTGCGCAGCACCTTCGACGCGGCAGCCGCAATCCCCGTCCCCACCCCCATGCCGATGACGATGGGCCACGCAAACTGCCGCAGCACCGCGGCGAGCACCTGAACTTTCTTCGCGCCCAGCGCCAGACGGATGGCGATTTCCTTCAACCGTTGCGAAACGGAAAAGGAGACCAGGCCGATGATGCCGACGCCTGCCACCATCACCGCGACAAAGCCGATCAGGCTCACCACCATCGCCACGCGCTCAACGCCCAGAACATTCTCTTGATAAAGGAGCTTGATCGGACGCGCCTCGGGAAATAGCTTGGGATCGAGGCTTGCGCTGATTGACTTCACGATCGGCGGCAGAGTTCCAGGTTCGCCAGCCGCCTTCACCATCACCACCATGTCGGCCATGTCCGCCGTCTGCGCCGGCCAGTAGAGTTCGACTGCATCGTCGTCGTTGATGGCGTTTACCCGCGCGTTTCCGGCCACACCCACCACCAGGAAGCTGTCGTCGCCATTCTTGAACTTCTGCCCGATCGGGTTCTGTCCCGGCCACTGTTTGCGCGCCAGAGACTGGCTCACGATCACCGCATTCTTTTCGCCGGCATAGAAGCTGCGCCCCAACACCAGAGGAATGCCCATGGTGCGAAAGAAGCCTGAATCGACCCAATTGGGGTAGATAGCCACGGAATGGCCGTCGATCTCCGTGGTCATCCTATCGACGATGTGTCCCAATGGCGGCATCTCGACTAGAGAGACCGACTTGACCCCAGGCACTGCGAGCAGCCGGCTCTGCATCTGGGTTAGAAACGCCTGCGCATCGGCCGGCGTGTAGCCGTGCTGGCCGAGTTGCGGATCGACTGAAAGCAACTGCTCATACCCAAAGCCAGGGTCGGCATAGAGCGCATGGAGCGAGGCCCGCACCAACAGGCCGGCCACAATGAGCAACACACAACTGGCCGCCACCTGCGCGCCGATCAGAACCTGGCGCGCAATGGTCTTCCGCTGCCGCTGCCGCGCAATCTGCAGGGCCGGCGTAAGGCCGAAGAAGAGCGCCGCCACCACGGAAATGCCAATGGTAAACAGCAGAACGCGCCAATCCGGAACCGCCGTCACCCACTTGGGCGTATCCAACCGGCTCAGTGCGACCCGCAAGACAACGT
>Ga0224529_1000171_pt1 | contig 50546 bp, 33 predicted proteins | sample CBST50metaG_FD_179893 | JGI IMG/M metagenome (GOLD analysis project Ga0224529, IMG submission 179893) | Peat soil microbial communities from Stordalen Mire, Sweden - C.B.S.T50 | ecosystem: Environmental > Terrestrial > Soil > Wetlands > Peat | place: Sweden: Norrbotten County, Stordalen Mire...
GGATGGGCGGGTACGAAAGGCTAAGAGGCAAGACGTGAACTGATCCGTCGCTGCGCGTCCACGCTTTATCGAGAAAGACATGGCCGGACGATCTTTTGCAAAGGTCTCGGCGATTCTGGTGAGATAGCATCGTTAATTATGGCTAGAGCAAGGAGTCCGGAGAAACGAGAGGCGATACTGCGAGCGGCCGTGCAAGAGATTGCAGAAGCAGGTCTGGGCGCCTCGACCGCGAAGATAGCAAGGGGCGCGGGTCTAGCCGAAGGAACAATGTTCACGTACTTCTCTTCCAAAGATCAATTATTGAACGAACTCTATATCGAGTTGAAGACCGAAGTGTACCGGCGCGTCCACGCGAACTTTCCGTACGCATCCAGGCTGCGCGAACGAGCGCGGCACGTTTGGACGGAGTATTTGCACTGGGCGATGGAAAAGCCAGAGGAGCGGAAGGTCTCGGTGCTGCTCAATCTTTCCACGGTCGTCTCTGTTGTGACCAGAGAGCGCATCAGCGCTGAGCGTGGCGCGGTGGCGCAGACCTTAGATGAACTTGGCGAACGCGGTGCGTTCAAAGGTTTGCCCAAGGGATTCGCATCCTCCGCGATGGCGGCAATGCAAGAAGCCGTGATGGAGATGGCCGCGAAGAAGCCGCGGCAGAAGGCACTGCTCGTCGAGCAGGCCTTCGATGCCTTCTGGCGGATGGCGAAGTAAGTGATTCGTTTCCTTAAAATAAATGAGCAACCACTTGCTCATTATTGAATCTAGTCAAAAGGAGGAAAACATGGCTAAGGTTTGGTTGATTACGGGAAGCGGCAACGGCATGGGGCGCAACATTGCGGAGGCTGCGCTTGCGACAGGAGATCGGGTTGTTGCAGGGGCGCGGCGTCTGGAGGAGTTGGACGCTCTGGCAGCGCAGTATGGAGAGCGCGTCACACCGGTAAAGCTGGATGTTCGCGAAGAAGAGGCCGCAAAGGCCGCCGTGCAGACCGCTTTGGACAAGTACGGCCGTCTGGATGTGCTTGTGAACAATGCGGGCTATGGATATTTTGCTCCGTTTGAGCAGATGACGTCGGAGCAGTTTCGCGATGTGATCGAAACATGCCTGTTCGGTGTTGTCTATACGACACGCGCGGCGGTGCCGGTGATGCGCAAGCAGAAGAGCGGGCACATTTTTCAAGTGTCTTCCATCGGCGGGCGCATGGCGATGCCAGGCAACTCGCCCTATCACGCGGCGAAATTTGCTGTAGGTGGCTTCAGCGATTCGCTGGCTGCCGAGGTGGCGCCGTTTGGCGTAAAGGTGTGCTCATTGGAGCCGGGTGGCATACGGACGAACTGGGCGCAGAGGGCGAGTGAGAACTCGCCGGAGGTCATGCCGGAGTACGAAGAGTCCGTCGGCGCCATCTACAAGCTGCTGGCTGCTATTCGCGGAAACGCGGAGGGCGATCCAAAGAAAATTGCCGAAGTGATTGTGAAACTGGCGAATACACAGGACGTACCGAAGCGCTTGATCCTCGGCAAGGACGCGGAGATTCGCGTGAAGAACGTCGAGTCGGCGCGTGCTGAGGAGGCGGCGAAGTTTCGCGGACTTACGCTCTCGACGGTATTTCCAGACGCGCCGGCCATTCCGGGCTTGCTGAATCACTAACAACGGGGCCGGGCACTGCGGTGTCCGGCTTTCATTGAGTTCAACTCCGAGAAACGCCGCAGGGCGCAGGATGAGGGCGTTGCTGGACAGCCGTCCATTCACCAGTCTCGACACAGTTACCGCTGCCTGAGGTGGCGGCGATGCTGCCGGGTCGATGCCGTCCCGGTAGAATCGAAGAGTGAGCCTCGATTTCAAGCTGATTCGAACAAGTGAAGGCGGCGGACGGCGGGCGACGATGCAGTTGCCGCACCAGACCGTGCAGACGCCGGTTTTTATGCCCGTGGGCACGGCCGGGACGGTGAAGGCCGTTTCCCAGGACGTGCTGGAAACATTGGGCGCGCAGATCATTCTGGGCAATACTTACCACCTCTACCTGCGGCCGGGGCACGAGCTGATCCGGCGGATGGGCGGGCTGCACAAGTTCATTAGCTGGCCAAGGGCCATGCTGACCGACTCGGGCGGGTACCAGGTTTTCAGCCTGAGCAAGTTGCGCAAGGTGACGGACAACGGCGTGAGTTTCCGTTCGCATCTGGACGGCAGCAGCCACTTCTTTACGCCCGAGCACTCCATGGACGTGCAGATGGCGCTGGGCGCGGATATCGCGATGGCCTTCGACGAGTGCACGGAATATCCCGCTGAAAAAAGCCGGGCGCAGGAAAGCCTGCGGCTGACGATGGCGTGGGCACGGCGGTCGCTGGACCATCATCGCGCCAACCGCCATACGGTTCCGTGGTGCGAAGAGCTGGGCGGACAGACGCAGAACCTGTTTGGCATTGTGCAGGGCGGGACCTACCGGGATCTGCGGCGGGAAAGCGCGGAGCGCCTAGTGGAGATGGAGTTTGACGGCTACGCCATTGGCGGGCTGAGCGTGGGTGAGCCGCGGGAACTGACCATGGAGACCATTGCCGAGGTGCTGCCGCTGCTGCCAGCCGACAAGCCGCGCTACCTGATGGGTGTTGGCTATCCAGACGAGATTGAGATGTATGCGCGCATGGGCGTGGACATGATGGACTGCGTGCTGCCGACCCGGGCGGCGCGGCACGGGCTGCTGTTCACCAGCGAAGGGCGGCTGAATATCAAGGCTAAACGATATGCAGAAGACCAAGGGCCGGTGGATCCGGAGTGCACGTGCATGGTGTGCCAGAGGTACTCGCGCGCGTATCTGCGGCATTTGATGCAGTGCGGCGAGGCGCTGTCGGGGATTCTGAACAGCATCCACAATTTGGCGTATTACCTGGGGATTATGGAACGGGTCAGGAAGAGTTTGCAGCCGGAGGGTTAGTCCGGCTGCAGGTCATCCGCGCATCGTGCTTGCCCATCCGGAGTTTGAGGGTGAGAGGTTCTCCAATACGCGTGCACTGAGCAGGGCCGTGCAAGGGAGCTTTTTCTTAGGGAACAGCCCACTCTACGGCCAAGGCTTTGGTGCACGTCAATTGGAGAACCGCTCGAGTTTCCATCGGAGTGTCGAGGAACCTCCGCTTGTTTTCCATCTGTAAATAGAAGCGCGTCTGCGGTTGACGCTCTAGCGCTCAGCTACTACCACTGGTACCGGCGCACCCTTTGGAGTCGCCAGATAGCCTGTTACCGTGTTCTTGGCGCTCACGTTGTTGACCACAATCTCAAACAACGCGGGATCCTTGCCGCTGTAGAACTGGAGCGGCTCGTTCAGGCTCTTGTCCTTCTTTTCGTACTGTTTGTCGTCAGAGAAGACGGCGATGGTAAACCGGCTCTTCTTGGAGTCTGCTTTCTTCAGTTCCAGGGTTACTGTTCCTACCTGCTTCTTCTGCCCCTTCAGCAGCGTGAACTGGTAATAGTTCCGGTCGCCCTTGTGCTTCAGAATCTCCAGCTCTTCGCCATTTCGCGCAATCAGGGAGCTGTGGCCGTTCAGATCACCCTTCATCGACGTTAACTGGTTGTTGGTTTCGGCCAGGTCGCTCTTGGTTTTGGCCACATCGGTTTTGACGCCGCCGACATCGGTTTGCACGCCGGTCACGGTGTTGGAAACCGCCGCCACCTGCCCCTCGGTCTGCTTCTGCGCGGTTGCCAGCCGTGCGGTTGTCTGCTCACCGCGCACCTCGCGGACCTGCAGCGCTGCCGAGCGCGTATCCAGTTGTTTCTGCGTCAGGCCAAGCGAGGTCTTCAACTCGTCCGTGGCCACATTGAGCCGCGCATCGGTATCCTGCAAGGCTGCAGTGAGCTTGGTGTTCTGCGCCGCTGCATTGGCCAGAGCCTGTTGCTGGGTCGCCAGTTGGGTGCTCAGCGTGTAGCTCCAGATCACCCCGCCCAGTCCCAAAAGCATCGCCACTGCAATCGCTGCCAACAGTGCGCCGGAATACCTTTTGGGAGTTTCTTGAACCACTTCAACTGTCATGAGTTTCCCTTCTGAGGCTCACCGTACAGGAACCGATTTCCCCTGTCTGCTCTTTACGGCTCACATTCCGGCCTGAGGCGAGTTCCGACGGAAAGAGGAAGACGCGCGCGTTGCAGGCGGGTCAACGCGCCGATAATCCGCTCGATCAAGTCGGCCCAGTCGCCCGGGCTGCGCTGCCGGAGGAGGCGGGCGGTGGGGTACCAGGGCGTGGTTGCGCGGTGCTGCATCCAGCGCCAGTCGGACAGATAAGGCAGGAGAATCCACACCGGCTTGGCCATGGCTCCGGCGAGATGGGCAACGCAGGTGTCTGTCGAGATCACCAGGTCCAGCGTGGCGATGAGCGCCGCCGTTTCGGCCAGATCGCGGTCGCGACTGGAGCCGTCCCAGACCAGAACGTCGCCGGGCAGGTCGGCCAACTGCCCGGCCGGCGTGCCCTTTTGCAGCGAAAACCAGTCGATGCCGGGCAGCCGCAGCAGGGGTAGGAACGTTTTGAGACGCGTGGAGCGCTGCCGGTCTGCCTTGTAGGCGGGGTTTCCGGCCCAGGCCAATCCCACGCGCAATGGCGCCGGGCCCGGTTGGAGATTTGGGAAGCGGAGCCCCTTTTGCAAGACAAGTTCCGGGTCCGCGCCGAGGTAAGCCCCTTGCCAGGGAACCGTCTCGACCGTGGCGCCGAAGACGGCCGGCAGACTCATCAGCGGACACTCCAGATCGAACTCTGGAGGACGCGCGCCGGGCAGCAGGATTTGCGCCTGCCCGGCGCGGACTGCGGCCAACGAACCCAACAACCGCGCGACGGGCGTTTGCACTTGCAACAGGGCCGTGCCGCCGCGCGCGGCAATTTGCGGTACGTAGCGGCAGAACTGAATGGAGTCGCCCAGGCCCTGCTCGGCGTGGAGCAGAACCCGTCGGCCCTGGAGCGGCTCACCCCTCCAGCGGGGCTGACGGAAAACCCTGGGCACACGGTGAACTTCGCGGAAGTCCCAACGCGCCTCGTAGCCCGGCCAGCCCCGCTTCCAATCGCCCACCCGCAGGCGGGTCATGGCGAGGTTGTAGCGCGCTCCGGGGCAGGACGGGTCGCGCTCCACCGCCTGTTCGTGCGCCTGCAGGGCTTCGTGGACGCGGCCCAGGTCGAGCAGGGAATTGCCGCGGTTGGAGGTGGCGGCGCGGCTACCCAGTTTTTCAGCGCGGGCAAAGACCTCGATGGCCTCGGCAAAGTGGGCTTCCTTGTGAAGCAGAATGCCGTACGAGTTGACGGCTTCAGCGTTGTCCGGCTCGCGCGCCAGCGTCCAGCGCAGCCAACCCCGGGCTCCGGCCAAGTCCTGCTCGCCGGTGCAGAACTGGCACCAGGCCAACTGCGTGTCGGCCCGGTCGGGGTCAAGGGCAAAGGCCTTGCGCAGATGCTCTGCCGCGCGGGAGGGGCGTTCTCGCCGGCGCTCCAGCAGAGCCAGGTTGAGCCAGCCGTTGATGAGGTCGGGGTGCAGCTCAACCGCGCGCAGCAAAGCCGCCTCGGCGCAGGCTTCGCTGCCCTGTTCGCGCAGCAGATTGCCCAGATTCACCCATGCCGCGGCAAAGTCCGGGCGCAGCACCAATGCCCGCCGGTAGCGCGCTTCGGCCTGCTTCGCCTTGCCCATGCGTGCCAGCACAAAGCCGACGGCAAACTCGGCCTCGGCCAGCCGCGGTGCAAGGCAGAGCGTTTGCTCGTAGTGGACCAGCGCCTCGTCATCACGGCCAAGGCAAACAAGGGCGTGGCCCAAACCCAGGTGGGCGGCAGCCAGCGCGGGGTGGCGACGGAGCGCAAGTTCGTACTCCTTGACCGCCTCTTCGGCGCGATCGGTCGAGATTTTCAGCTCGCCTAGGCCCATGCGCGCCAGGGGGTCCATGCCGTCGAGGCGGATGGCCTCGGCGTAGGCGCTCTCGGCCTCGTTGCCGCGTTGGGCGGCCTTGAGCGCCTGAGCGAGGGTGACCCAGGCGGTGCCCAACTTGGGCGCCGCACCGACGGCGGCGGTGGCCATGGCAACGGCAGCTTCGTTTTGATGGCTGGCCATCGCGACGAGGCTCATGCCCATAAGCGCCTGGGGCTGGCGCGGATTGACGGACAGGGTGCGCTGGTAGCCGAGCGCCACCTCGGTGAGCCGGTCCGTCCACCCCGCTGCGCGGTTGTTCTGCTGGTTCTCGCTTGCCACAGCTTTCTCCACGGTGGCCGCGGGAGTCGACGAGAGCCCGATTGCGATTCGTGGGGCCTCAAACGGACGCAGACTCGCTGGGCCGATACCTTGGAAGCTAGGACTTATCGGCTGGGCGCACAACGGGAGAGACGCGCGGGGGCGCAGTTTTCGGGGCGGAGTTTCCCGCTACGGTGCGGATGCAGTTTTGGGAATGAGGCAGAACTGGACGGGGAGCCGGCGTTCGACAGGATGCGGCGCGACGATCAGCGGTGGAGCCGAAACGACCGGAGCCACTGGAAGAAAGAAGGCGCAGACGGGCATTCGGAATAAACCTTCCGGTTGAGCGCCATGAGGATCTGGATGGCCTGCATGCGCTCTGGAATTTGCGCGTACGAGGCATACTCGTCCACAAACTGGTTGGTGAGATATTCGATGGCGTGACCCAGGATGCGGGTAGCCTGCAGCGCCTGGATTGTGCTGTAGGGACGGCTCTGGGTGCTCTTATCGAATACGAGTTCGGCGGATCTCGAGTCTGCGATGCAGAAGCTCACAGGGTTGTTTCCCATGTTCGTAAATCTCAGTCTTTCCACAAGAACTCCTGCAGATCATTTCGTTCATCGCGCCTGCAAGGCTTTGCAGATAGGGGGAGCAATCCAGCGATCAGTAACACCGGAGACGGTAACAGGTAACATCGACACTGGTAACTTTAGAGTCGCGCGGGCTCGGTCGAAACAATGAGCACATTCATGACCTGGACTCTGATAACTTCACAGAACCATATCACTACAGCAAGGAAACTCGGCATATTTATTTCATGTTTTTTTGACGCCGCGTGCCGGTGGTGCCCAGACGGACAAAAAGGGGCAGAGCCAAGACCTGGAAGTTGGCTATGGGCCACGTCGAGACAGCAGGATTCATGGCTTGCAACCTTACTGTTGCAAGCCGTGGACTTACTTGCTCAACTGCTTCACGAAGAAGTCGGCCATGAGGTGGTTGGCTTCGCGGGACTCGGGCAGTTGCGGGTTATACCAGAAGGCGTGGGGCAAGGCGTCGAAGACGACTAGACGCGCGTCCACGCCCGCGTTCAGATAAGCGCGGTGCAGGTTCACCGTGCCGCTGAGCAGCATATCGCGGCCGCTGGTGATGAACAGCGCGGGCGGCAGGCCGCGGAGGTCGGCATAGATGGGCGAGAGCACCGGGTCGAGGGGATCGGTGGTGGTGATGTAGTCGGGGTCGTGCGGGTGAGTGCCCGGCGGGTCCAGGTGGCCGGTGAAGCCGCTCAGGCCATAGAGAGCCTGCGAATCGCCGTCGCGGGCAAAATCGCCCAAGCCGCTGAAGATGCCCAGGGCCGCGGGCTGGGGCAGGCCAAGCTGCTTGAGGCGAACGGCCACTTCGGCGGTGAGGATGGCTCCAGCCGAGGTTCCGTAGATCACGATGTGCCCGGGCTTGTAGGTTTTGAGCAGTTCCTTGTAGACGGCCACCGAATCGTCGACGGCGGCGGGGAAGGGATGCTCGGGAGCGAGGCGGTAGAGGACGGCGACGACCTTGATTTTGGCGTAGTCGGCTAGGGGGATCGACTCAGTGTAGGAGCCGGAATCGGAGTTGAAGCCGCCGCCGTGGAGGTTGAGAAGCACCTTGTCCTGGTTGGCTTCGGGCAGGCCCTCGGGTGTGACAATGCGCACCGGGACGCCGGCGATCTTGTCTTCGACAAGCTGGTTGGGGCAGAGCTTGCTCCACGCCGCGGCGGCGGTGAGCGCCCAAGCGTCGGTCCGGCTGCGGCGCAGGGCGAGGGGCTCTGGCGGGCCCTGATCGGGCTCGGCGCGATGCAAGAAGGCCTGTGCCTCGGGGCTGAGGGTGGACGGAATGGGAACCACGCGCGTGACGTGCGCCGTGCCCTGGGCGTCGATGTAGCTGGTGTCGCGAGTGGGCGCCTGGGCAGCGGTGGTGGGCTGGGGCTGCTGGGCGGCGAGAGCGGCCGAGGCCAGCAGCAGAAGCAGGGCGGCGGGATGGGGCATGGCACTCATGGAAGGGGACTCCTCAAGACGAACTTGGCGGATTGGCGCGCGTTGCGGCGCGGAGGTGCGGGCACCGTCCACGATAGCAGAGAGGGCGGGGCTGTTCACACTGTTCTTGGGGCCGCAAAAGCAGAAGAGGAGCGCTCCGTGAACGCTCCCCTTTGCCTTCCGGCACCTCTTGGGATCAGTGCGGCAACACCAGCAGGTTGGCATCGAGCAGTTTTTCAGTGAGCCGGTCCAGGGCTTTGGGGAACTTGTAGGAGATGGTTCTCACACTCATTCCCAGCAGGGTTGCGGCTTCAGCCTGGGTGTACTCCTGGAGCACGATCCGGCTCAGCATCTGGCGATCCAACGCGCCCAACTGGTTCAGACACGTTTCCACGTCGAGGACGAAGATGACCGCATCCTCAAAGGTACGCACCGGACGGCTGGAGACCCATCCGCGGGCGATGGGGTCGCCGAGGATGGAGGGCGCTCGGCCCACCTGCATGGAGGCATACAGATAGCGGCGCAACATGCTTTCCGTATGTTTCCGGTAAAACGCCAGGCAGGCATCCAGCTCGGCGGCGGGGGCTTTTGCCGGGATCGGCAGCGCGCGCGCCGGCGGCTTTTTCTGCCCATCTCCTCCCTCTTTGTGCCACAGAGCTTGTGAACTGCCGGTTCCCCAGACGATGGGCAACTGAAGGGCTGCACTCATGCCGCACCTCCTTCAGCGCTGGCCAACACCCAGACCTGGGCAGCCGGTTTGCGGCAGGGACGTCCGCGCCGCTTGCGGCTCTCCGGTGAGGGAAAGTCTTTCAGTTTGATTTCACATTCCTTGCAGTACACACTCCCCTGGGCCTGGGTCCGGTACCAAAGACAGCCGCACCCCTCGCAGACTTTCAAGTGCACGCGCAATTCCATGACTGAATCTCCCTATTTGCATTCGCACCCGACGGTTTTGTTGATTCGTTGTTGTTCCGCGGGGTAAAGAGAAGGAGAGGCGGCTACTCAGGTTTCTTGCGTCCTGATGGGGGAATGCCGTTCGCGATCTCTTGTTGTCTGTCATGCTCATAGCGCGCAGATTCTGGAATAGTCTTGCCTTGGTGTGCCTTGGGCGCTTTTGGCAAGCGCGTCGAGGCGGGATGAGATCGCCGGTTCAGGTCGAAGTTCGCCGGCGTGTTCATAGAGCGCCATGGGGCGAGAAGTGCACCCCGTTCAGGATGGCGGCACTGAACGAATCCCAGTAGATTCCCAAAGGCCAATGCGAGATTAAGTAGAGCAAATTTAGAAATATGCTTCCCTGGCGTCAATCCTCCGCGCGGCTTTTCTCTTTCAGCGCTTTGCAATCGTTGAGCGAGCACTGAGAATGTAGGCCAATGAGCCCGAATCGCTTTTCCACGAGAAAGCTGAGAGTGTTCTTCCCCATTGCTCAGGGCGAACGATCCACAGATGAACTTTACGCAGATGCAAGAACGGCTCCGCCTGGAACTGCTGCGCAGGATACAGCGGGGGTCGTTGAGCGTCTCGTTGCTGGCGCGGGAGACGGGGTTTGGCCAGCCGCACATTTCGAACTTTCTGCGTGGGCGGCGGCAGCTTTCCCTGGAGGCGGTGGACCGGATTCTGGCGGCGCAGCATCTGACGACGGCGGACCTGACTCCGGCCAGCTGGCAACCTGGAGATGAGTCGGTGGACGTGGAAGCCAGTTCGGTGCCGATTGTGCCGCACGCGGTGGCGATGTTTGAGCCGATCATCCGGCCTCCGACGGTGCAATCGATGCTGCATTTGCCGGCAGGGCTGCTGCAATCGCTGCGCGCGCGGGTCGCCAGTCCCAGGCGCGTCGCCTGGCAGCGTTTTGTAGCGGTGCGCGTCGCGGCGGCCGATGGGCCGCCGATGGAGCCGCTATTGCTGCCCGGCGCTATTACGCTGCTGGACCGGCACTACAACTCGCTGATGCCGTATCGGCCGAACCGGCCCAATCTCTATGCCGTACAGAAGGGGGCGCATCTGACGCTGCGCTATGTGGACTTTGTCGCAAGCCGGCTGGTGCTGCGGCCGCACAACATCGCCTACCCGGTGAACCTAATCGAGATCGATCCGGGGAAGTCGCCCGGCGACCTGATTGCCGGACGGGTAGCGCTGATTTTGAATGAGCCGTGAGAAGCCGCCTGGCAGCGGGGTTGGGCATCCGGTGCGTGAGGGATGAGCACGGAGACGCGGAACAAGTCATGGTGGACAAGATTGCCGGGAACTGTTGCGAGGTTCCGGACGTAGCATTATGATTCGGTAACATTCTGGCCAAGCCAGACGCCGGCACCCATTGCGCCGGCACTCACCCAGCAACCAATCTTTGGAGGTCCGATGACTCGTAACCGCTCCCGACTCGGGATCGTTGCCTTGATGCTTGCTGTTCTCTTTCCTTTCTTGGCATTTGCCCAGACACCAGCCGCTCAAACGCCGCTGCTGCTGCGCAACCCTTCGCTGAGTCAGGACAAAATCGCTTTCCGGTATGCGGACGACATTTGGACGGTCAGCCGGCAGGGCGGCGAGGCCGAGCGGCTCACCTCGGTGGGCGCGGTGACGGATGGGCCGTACTTTTCTCCCGACGGCTCGCAGATTGCCTATACCGCGCGGCAGAATGGCGGACGGGACGTGTATGTGATCGCGGCCTCGGGGGGAATTCCGCGGCGCATCACGTGGCACCCGGGAGGCAGCTTTGTCGCGGGCTGGTCGCCGGACGGGAAGTGCGTGCTGATCAACAGCGGCGCGGCCAGCTATCGCCACTACGTGCGCCTGTTCTGCGTGCACGCCGACGGCTCCGGGGTTCCCGAGCCGCTGCCGGTGCCTTCCGGCTATGAGGGCTCGTTTTCGCCTGACGGCCAGTCGCTGGCCTACCAGCCCTTCACCAAATGGCAGCCGGCCTGGAAGCGCTATGTGGGCGGGCAGACGACGCCGATCTGGATTGTGAACCTGAAGACGCTGGACCTCCAGAAGGTGCCGCGTGAGAACTCGAACGACTCGAACCCGGTGTGGGCGGGCAACTCGATCTACTTTCTTTCGGACCGCAACGGGGCGGTTTCGCTGTTCAAATACGACACGGGCTCAAAGGAAGTGGCGCAGGTTGTGCCCAACAAGGGCTACGACCTGAAGTCGGTGCAGGCAGGGCCCGGCGGGCTGGTGTACGAACAGTTTGGATCCATTCATCTGCTGGATACGGCCACCAACGCCGACCAAACGGTTTCCGTGCAGATTCACGGGACGCTGGCCAACCTGGAGCCGCACCGCGCTCTGGTGACTCCGGAAGAGATTCAGAACGCCGCACTTTCGCCAACCGGCGCACGGGCCGCGTTTGAGGCGCATGGAGAAATCTTCACCGTCCCCGGCGAAAAAGGCGATACGCGCAACCTGACCAACACGCCCGGCGTGGCGGAGCGCAATCCGGCCTGGTCGCCGGACGGCAAGACGATTGCCTACTTCTCCGACGCCTCGGGCGAATATCAGCTCTATCTGCGGGAACAGAACGGCTTCAAGGCGCCGACGGTGATCGATCTCGGCCCCGACCCCAGCTACTATTACAACCCCACCTGGTCGCCAGACTCGAAGCACATTGCCTACGCTGACAAGCATCTGCGCATCTGGTATGTGGATGCGCCCTCGGGCAAACCGGTGCTCGTCGACAAGGGCGTCTATGGCAGCTTTGGCAGCGACTTTGGGCCGGTGTGGTCGCCGGACTCGAAGTGGATCGCCTACCACCGCGATCTGGAGAACCAACTGCGCGCCGTGTTTGTCTACTCGCTGGAGACGCACAAGTCGACCCAGGTGACGGACGGCATGAGCGACGCGTTCAGCCCGGCCTTCGACCCCAGCGGCAAGTTCCTGTACTTCCTGGCTTCGACCGACGACGGGCCTTCGCACGCCGGAATCGATCTTTCTTCGCTGGACCGGGCACAGTCGAGCGCCGCGTATGTGGTGGTATTGGCCAAGGACGGCGCTTCCCCGGTTCCGCCGGAGAGCGACGACGAAAAGGCCAAGGACGAGAAAAAGGACGACAAGAAGGCGGACGAGCCGAAGAAGGACGATAAGGCCAAGGACTCCGCCAAGAACGAAAAAGCCAAGGACAAAAAGGACAGCGACGCCGCCAAATCCGGCGACGAAAAGGACAAAGACAAGGACAAGCCCGTTACCGTAACGATGGACCTGGAAGGCATCGGCAACCGCATCCTTGCGCTGCCTATTCCGGCGCGCAATTACGGGGGGCTCACGACCGGCAAAACGGGCGTCATTTATCTGGCGGAAGACGCGCCGTTCGGGCGCTCCTCCAATGAGGATGGCGGCGCCGACATCCGCGCGATCTGGCGGTTCACGCTGGAGAAGCGCCAACCCGAGACGGTGCTGAGCGACGTGGACGCGTTCCTTGTGTCGCAGGATGGAGCGAAGGTTCTGTATGCGCGCAAGGGCGGCTGGACCCTGGGACCGGCTGCGGACCTGAAGCCCGGCGACGGCGGTCCCGGCAAGCCCCTGAACCTGGGCAGCCTCGACACTGTTATCGATCCCCGTGCCGAGTGGCGGCAGATTTACCACGAGACCTGGAGGATCGAGCGCGACTTTCTCTACGACCCCAACATCCACGGCCTCAGCATTCCCAAAATCGAGGCCAAGTACAAGCCGTACCTGGACGGGCTGGCCTCGCGCTCGGAGTTCAGCTATCTCTCCATCGAAATGCTGGGCGAAATCACCGTCGGCCACATGTTCATCCGTGGACCGCGGAACCCGGACCACTCTCCCAAAACCGGCTTGCTGGGCGCCGACTACAAGGTTGAAAACGGCCGCTACCGCATCGCCAAAATCCTGGGCGGGCAAAACTGGACCCCCGGCCTGGCTTCGCCGCTGACCCTGCCCGGCGTGTATGTCCGGGAGGGCGCTTACCTGCTGGCGGTAAACGGCCGCGAACTGCACGCCGCGGACAATCTCTACGCGCTTTTCGACGGCACGGCGGGCAAGCAGACCGTGCTGCACATTGCCTATAACCCCGAAGGAAAAGACGCCACGGACGTAACAGTGGTGCCCATCGACGACGAGGACGGGCTGCGCAATCTGGACTGGATCGAGGCCAATCGGCGCAAGGTCAACGAGCTTTCCGGCGGCAAGGTGGCATATGTGTATATGCCGAACACCGGCGGCTCGGGCTACACCAACTTCAACCGCTACTTCTATTCGCAGCTCGACAAGCAGGCCCTGGTGCTGGACGAGCGCTTCAACGAGGGCGGTTTTATTGCCGACTATGTGGTGGATGTGCTGAAGCGGGTTCCGTTTGCCGGCGCCGCGGAGCGGGATGGCAAGCCCATCCATGACCCGGTGGGCGCCATCTTTGGGCCCAAGGTCATGCTCATCAATCAGAACTCCGGCTCTGGCGGCGACGCCATGCCCTGGTACTTCAGGAAAGCAGGGTTGGGCAAGCTGGTGGGCACGCGGACTTGGGGCGGACTGGTGGGCATCGGCGGCTATCCCCCGCTGCTAGACGGCGGCTCTGTCACCGCTCCGCGCTACGGCATCTACGGCCTGCACGGCGAGTGGGAAGTCGAGAACCGCGGCATCGCTCCGGATGTACCCGTGGAGGATTTGCCCAAGGACTTTGCCGCGGGGCACGATCGGCAACTGGAAACCGGCGTGCAACTGGTGCTGGACGAGTTGAAGGCCAATCCCGTGCCGGAGATTCCTATTCCGCCATTCCCGAACTATCACAAGGGCGACGGGCTGGGGAAGGAGTAGCCGCGCGGGTAAGTGAAGCACAAAAGGAGCGTGCGGGGAAGACCCTGCACGCTCTTTTTGTGCTTCGTACCCCCGTTGTATTTCTCTAAACTTCAGCGAACTGTGGTTGCTCTGACGACATGGGAGCGACGGGGCAGGAGCGCATGCCGAGCAGTTTGATCTCCGGCTGGATGTATCCCGGCTTCACGGGCTCTGTGCGCATCAGATCCGTGCTGAGGTATTTCTTGTTGTCGTCGGGGAAAACGGTGACCACGACGGCATCCGGACTCAACGCGTCCTGCGCGCGCACGGCGGCCAGAAAATTGCATCCGGAAGAGATGCCGACACCCAGGCCGAGCTGCGAGGTGAGAGCCTGCGCGGCCAGAATGGCATCTCCATCCGAAACGGCAATCGGCGCATCGAGGAACGCAAGGTCGATGATCGACGGAACAAACTCCTCGGAGATGCCCTCAATGCGATGATGGCCGACCAGGGCCGGGTTGGAGAGCACTTGCGACTCCATCGGCTCGGCTGGATGAATGCGAATATGGGGCAATTTCGAGCGCAGAAATTTGCCCACGCCCATGACCGTTCCGCCGGTGCCCACGGCGGCAACAAATGCGTCCGGCTCAAGCCCCTGCACTTGAAGCTGTTCCCACAGCTCGGGAGCTGTCCCCAGGATGTGCTCTTCCACGTTGGCAACATTCTCGAACTGGCGGGGCAGAAAAACCCGCGGATGCGTTGCCGCGTACTCTTCGCTCAGGCGCAAACAGGCCATAAAGCCGCCCTGCTCTCGGCTCACGGTGACCACCTGCGCACCGTAGCTGGCGATGAGCTGCACGCGTTCGGCGCTCATCCAGTCGGGCATGAAGATCACCACCGGATGGCCCATGGCGCCGCCGATGGCTGCGCACGAAATGCCCGTGTTGCCGCTGGAGACCTCGACAATCGTGTCCCCGGCCTGAAGTTCGCCGGACGCATACGCCGTTTTGAGAATGTGGTAGACCATGCGGTCCTTGATGCTGCCGGTCAGGTTCATCTGTTCGCACTTGGCAAAGAGGGTGCGCGGTGTGCCCTTGTAGAGAAAGTCAATGGCCAGCAGGGGCGTATTGCCGATCAGATGCGCCATGCCTTCCAGATGCCGCTGCGCCACGGTGCTTTCTCCTGAGTTGGCGTGTAACGTATCTTGAGTCAATAACATAAGATCCCCCGTCGCTCGGAGTGCAGGAGCCGATCCCGTGCGGACCAAGCCTGTTCCTGGAAGCCGATGCCTTATCCTAACCAGGCCATCGTCCGACGGGAAGTAGCGTTGAACGTCCCATGGGGAGTTCTGCCTAATCTTGTAATGAAGAATTGAAGTTTTGCCTTACGATAAAAGCAGCGACGAGAGGGCATCCATCATGTTTCAGCCATCGACACTCACACTCGACCCCGTAGACTGCAAGATTCTAATGGAGTTGCAGCTGAATGCGCGGATCACTTTTGCGGAAATCGGGCGGCGTGTGGGCTTGTCGACGCCAGCCGTCATCGAGCGGGTTCGACGCCTGGAAGAAAGCGGCGCCATCGAGGGGTACCATGCGCGGATCAATCCCGCCAAGGTCGGGCTCCCGGTGCGCGCCGTGGTCAAGATCAGCATTGCAGGAGACCGGCTGGCGCAGTTTGCGCTGTTGGTGCAGAAGGTTCCGGAGGTGCTGGAGTGCCATCGCGTGACCGGCTCGGAATCTCACATTCTTCAGGTGGTTGCCACAGACGTCGGGCACCTGGAGAGGATCATCGACAAGCTGATGCCCTACGTCGCAACCAATACATCGATCATTCTGGCCTCTCCGGTTTCGTGGAGTCCCATTGAGCTTGTCCCTTCGGCCAGCGACCGGAGCGATGCCTGAGCACAGGCAGTACGACCTCGGCCGAGTCGTGTGAATAGGCTCTGGAAGCGATGCCTCCGAATGCATGTGGATTTCGTGCATTCCCTTGGGGGCGAGATCGATTCTCGTATTCCTGTGAGGTGTGCATCCCGCTACGCACACCCGCAAGAACGATGCGGAGTGTGATGCCGACGGTCAAGGGACCGTTGGCACAGGAACCTATGCCACTCCACTCCTCTTTAGAGCGAAACCAGAGTCACTGTGTCCTGTTGGAGATTATGCAAGGTCGCCGCTCCCTGGTGGTCGCGTCGACTTGAGAACCTTTGCTTTCGGGATACATCTACTCTGGTTTCGCTATAATCTCGGCGCTCAGCCAAGAAAGTCGCGCACGAAGCCAGGGTCGCGGAAAGATTCCGTGCCCCCCCGGCGCAGGGTCGACAGAGCGGCAGTACGATTTCCGAAAGCGGCGCAGGCTTCTGGCGCGTCACCGCGGAGATATGCGGTCAGGAACCCGGCATCGAAGCTGTCGCCGGCGCCGACGGTGTCCAGCGGAGTGACCGGTTCGGCGGGAACGGACCAGCGGTGGCCAGCGTTCTGCACCAGCGCACCTCGCTTGCCGCACTTGACTGCAACCAACGGAACACGCTTTGCCAGAGCTTCGATTGCGCTCTCGGCATCGGTCTTGCCGGTAATGCGGCAGGCCTCGTCCTCATTGGGCAGGAAGAGATCGACAATGCCCAGGAGCTCATCCAGTGCGCCGCCCCAGCGATCCTCGGGATCGTCGTTGGTATCGAGCGAGATGGAAAGGCCCTCAGCCTTCAGTTGCCTGCAAATCCGGGGTAGATCTGGCTGCAGCGCCTTGTGGAGAAAGAGCGAAGAGAGATGGAAATGCCGGCCCGAAGCGAGGTAGGGCAGATCGAGGTCGTCCGCACACATCTCGAACATGGTTCCCGGATAGGTGAGAATATGCCGCTTGCTTCCATGGGTAAGCAGAATCGTGACGCCAGTGGATGTGCCGCCCGAGACGCGCTTGATGCGAGAGAGGTCGATTCCCCTCTCCGACAACCGTTCGAGGGCGATGGCGCCCAGCGGGTCGTCCCCAAGCCGGGTTACGAAGCCGACGGAGACACCCAGCGCAGCCAGATTGTGCGCGACGATGGCCGAGGAACTCCCGAGAGTCATGCCAAAGTCGGTGGCGAGCAATTCGCGCTCCAGGGGCATGGCTTCAGGCAGGCCATAAAGGATGAGGTCCATGTTGATCTCGCCCGCGATGGTGACATCGAAACGCTTCTTCATATTGCTCCTATGTGATGCGAGTGTGACAAAGCGGCTAAGGGAGTGAAGGGCGTTGGGATGGAGCTCCTTGCGAAGATCTGCCTTGATCGCCATTGCCAAGAGCTCTGAACCTGATCCCGCCGCGAAAAGAAATATTAGCATACAAAACGGAAGTATAGAGCGGCAATGCAAGCGTAAAAAATGCCAATATGGCGGCGGGTCGAAATCCCCCGCATCCTCCACAGACTGACCGCTGGCGGAAACCACATCGCCAGACGACTCCCTCGAACAGTGCTCCGAAAGTGGAGCTTAGAGCGAAACCAGAGTCACAGTGTCCTGACGAAGATTGTGCAAGGTCGTCGCTCCCTGCCGGTCACGTCGACTTGAGAGCCTCGCTTTCGGGATACATCTACGCTGGTTTCGCTCTAGCGGGCATGGAGGCAGCGCCGGCGGCAGGCCTGGGACTCGGGCAGGCCGCCAGCCAAGCTCATTGCCGGCGCACCTGCCCGCCGCAGACGGACATCTACCTTTGTGACGCCACAACCTCTAAGGGGTGGGTGGGATGAATCGTGACGCCGCGAACCACCCGGCTGATCACACCATCGGGGCTTGGACTGTCGGGATTCAATCCGATACGCAGGCTCAGATAATATCCGAGCAACTGCGGTCCCAGGATCTCATAAGGGGTGCGCAGAGCATCGTCTATGTGCGGCGCTACGGCAGGGATGAGCTGATCGAACAAGCCCTCGGATCCTTCTGGGTCCACGATGCCAACCAAGTATCCGATCCCCTTGGTACGGAGTTCGCGGATCAGATCTTCCTCATAACTGCGGCGCACCGTGTCGCTGGATAGCAAACAGAGGACAAGCGTATCCGGGGTGACGAAAGACATTGGACCATGGCGAAGGCCCAAATAGGTCTCAGTGACCAAAGGGAACTTGCCAGCGGTCATTTCCAGGGTTTTTAGCCCGGCTTCATGCTGCCAGCCGATCAGAGGAGAAGAGGAGAGAACCACGATGCGATCACGGACGCGCGCGGCCACGCTCTGGCATGCGCGATCGATGTCCGCCAGCAGCGAGTCGGCGCGCTGGCTGTACTCATCGACGGAGGCGGCGGCCGAATCCGGTTGAGCCAGGATCAGCCCGGCGAGTACCAGATTGGAGAACGAACTGGTCATCACAAGACTGCGGTCATTGGTGCGCGGGTCAAGGACAATCAACCCGTCAAGCCCGGACCGCGACAACGCTCCGTGTTCGTTGCAGACAATCGCCAACTGCAGGATGTCTGGCCGCAAGGCGCGAACGCGCTCGACAACCGCCGCGCTTTCCGGGCTATTGCCGGAGCGGGCAAGGGAGATTACAGCATCGACATCAACCAGATAGCGTTCCGTATCGATCAGCAGGTCGGTGGTAGGACAAGCAACGGCCCGAGGCCAAGCGCTTGCAACGGCACTCGCTGCATAGGCCGAAGTTCCCGCTCCGGTGAGCAGGACGCGAGCGCCTTGAAGTTTGGAGACCAATTGCATCTGCTGTGCTGCTGTACGGACAATATCCAGTGTCAATGGCCAGAGAAGAGGCTGCTGGTGGATTTCCGGCAAGGTATATTCGGGTGCGGTTGCGGTAAACGATCTACTCTTGGTGGACGTAATAGGGTGTGACATCTCGACTCCATTTCCGAGGGGCAAACTTTAGAGAACGGCGGTGAAAATGTACCGCGGTCAAAAAGGGGGCAAATAGCGGTCCCCAGATGTGAACCTATAAGAAAGAATATATCCACAGTACGCAACCGTCAAGTCTTTCATTAGAAAACTATCGAAAACGCGTAGAGACCCTATTACGCACAGAGGTACGGCCCCGGAAGCCTTCAGCGCTTGTGCATTCCGGTCCTTCATGCAGGATGTTGCGCCAGGTTTTCTTATAGCGAATGAAGTTGGAGTTGTAGTTGCGGCCAGATGATCGTGCCGGCCAGCGAGGGTATCACGAAAGACCGCTCGATCATCGGGATCATCATCCTGGTTCCAATTGACAATAAAACGATCATTGTCGTAACGTAACGAAGCATGCGGAATCTACGCCTTTGACTTCACATCTAGGTGTCCTTGTCTATTCGAATGGCGCTTACCGCGATGTGCAGGTTTCGAGGTGCGATACGCTTTCAACGGGGCGAACCGTGGCGTGTTTTGGCTGTGTCGCCGACGCGCCAGAAACAACTACTGAAACCGTTCACTCTGGTAGCCGGGACGCGGTGCTGGGACTGGCTGCAGGGCAGGGACGATGCAAAATGCCTGCAAGGGAAAAGGGAGTCGACGTGAAGCGATTGATTAGGCGGAATATAGGCGCTCTGCTCGCAGTGGGAGTGGTTGCCTTGGGGTGTCATGGAAATGCGAGTGGGCAGACTCTGCCGGCAGCGTCCCATGGGGGGCGGGTACTCGGCTCAATCCAGGGAAAGACTCTTTCGGTTAGCGTGAATTCCGAGGGGTTATACACCATTGCGCGCTCCGGCATTCCTGGTGCGGTGTTGCGTTCCGGCGTCGAGGCGGACGTCGATTCCCAGGTTCTGCGCTCGTCCGAATATCCTCAACATAAAACGGAGCAGTCGGCGTTTAGCGACGAATTTGGCGCGGGATCCATGCTGACGGTCACTCACAGTGGCCTGCCGGGAAAGCCTGATTTGGTTTGGACTGCGCGGCTGTATCAGGAGCAGCCGTGGGGCGAGATTGAAGTCAAGTTGCTCAACACGACGGACAAAGCGGTCTCCGTTCAGGCCATTCGGAGCATCCAGACAACGGATTCTCCGGTCATAAGCCTGCACGGCCCGGCCTCCGCCGACCGGATTCTGTCAGACAGCTATAGCGAGGACCGGCCCCAACTGGCGATTCGCGACTTGGGCGAAGCACGCAAGGGAATGCTCCGGGCGGTGGGAAGCCAGCTTATCTATAACCACGAGAGTGGAGAGAGCCTGTTCCTCGGCGCCCTTACGTCTGACCGGCTGTTGACCATTTTCCATCTGAAGGAACAAGGGACGGGCGCGGACGCGAAGATCCTTTCCTATGAGGCCGTGGCCACGGGAACCACCGAAATCATGAAAGAGGAATCGCTCCTGAGTTCTCCTGCCTCTGAACAGGTGAGCCTGAGCCTTCCCGTCAATGCCGGGGCCAGTTTGTCGTCTGAGCGCCTGATGTTTGCCGTCGGGACTGACTATCATGCGCAGTTGGAGCAGTATGGACATGTAGTAAAGCTGTTGCACAAGGCGCGAGTCAATGCTCCGACGCCGATGGGCTGGTGGAGCTGGACGGCGTACTACTTCGGGCTCAACCAGGGAGCCACCATTGCCAATGCGGATTGGCTGGCGGAGAATCTCAAAAACAGCGGGTACAACTATTTTCAGATTGACGAGGGGTATCAATACGCGCGCGGCGAATACACGACCCCCGACGCCAACCTGTTTCCCCGCGGACTGGGGTACGTTGCAGATGCAGTGCGGCGCACAGGACTGAAGTTTGGAGTGTGGACGGCGCCTTTCGAAGTGTCGGAGCGTGCGTGGGTATATCAGAACCACAAGGATTGGCTGTTGCATAACGCCGCGGGCCAGCTCATTCATATTGGCAGTGTGACCGATCATACCGATCTCCTTTATGTGCTGGACACGACCAACCCCGGCTCGCAGGAATATCTCAAGCAGACGTACAGCACCCTTTACAACTGGGGTGTTCGCTTCATCAAGATGGATTTCATGGATGACTCGGCGGTCGAAGGTTCCTATTACCGCCCCAATACAACCGCGCTGGAGGCTCAGCGGATCGGCTTGGCGATCATCCGCAAGGCTGTGGGAGAAGATGTTGTTCTCGATAAAGACGGCAGCACCATGCTCAACCCCGTCGGGCTGGTGGACGCAGGCCGCATCTCTCAAGACACGGGACATACTTTCGAAGCCTCCAGAGATGCCGCTTCGGGTATTGCCGCGCGCTACTATATGAATCGCAATTACTTTATCGCCGATCCGGACGCCTTCACCGTCTCTACTCAGACCGTCGACGACCAGTCCTGGCACGGAGGGCAACGGTCGCTGACCTTGGACGAGGCGAAGGTGTCGATCGCTTTGGCGGCCGTTTCGGGGGGCATGTTCGAGCTGGGAGACGATCTTCCCACCTTGGGAGCTTCGCCGGAACGGGTGTCCCTGGTAAAGAACACGGAACTGATTGACATGGCCCGCCTGGGCCGTTCGTCCGTCCCTGTTGACCTGATGACGTATACGGCCAGCGATGGCCAGCCGAGCGTCTTTCTACTGAAAGAGGACAATCGGCAGTCGATACTGACCATCTTCAACTGGACCGAAAGGGAACTCAACCGGACCCTTCCCTTCTCAGCCATGGGTTTGAAGGAGCCGGGGAAATATCAGATAACGGAAGTATTCGGAGACAAGAGTTGCTGCAATACCTCAGCCGACGCGATCAATCTGGTTCAGCCAGCCCACTCTGTGCGCATGTTCAAGCTGATCGAAAATGGACTGCCGGCTTCCTCGCCAGCCTTCGAACTCCGCGCGGCAACCGAGGCCAAGGCAGGAGAAACGTTGACCTTCAGTGCCGAGGGAACGCAGGGCGAAGCGCCGGTGCTGGCGTGTCACTGGGACTTCGGCGATGGCTCAACTGAGGATGGAATGAAGGTCCAGCACGCCTATACCCAGTCAGGCACATTCACGGTGCGGGCAACCGGAACGGGGCTTGAGGCAAGCACGAGTACCAAGACCCTCACGGTTACGGTATCCGGCAACATCTCGACACGGTTCGTTCCGACCGAAAAGAAGCGCCCGGAGTAAGACGGCAGCGTATTGCTGGATAGCCACGCCGGTGGCTATCCAGCAACACTCTTCATTCTTTCCTCGCAGCCGGCAACAGCTGCGGATATCTGGAACAGACTCAACCGCGCTTCGTCTACTGACAAACAGTTCATTGTCCCATTCGGGTCACCACGATTGACGCGTTACGGGACGGGCAGATGGCGGGAGTCGTGGGGGCAGTTTCTGTGATTCCCGGCAGATGCAGATGAGAAAGCCAACACCGCTGCTGAATTGCGGCGAAGCGATTCTTGATCAGTTGCGGGTCGAACTGTGCGTCTTCCGATCCCCTGGCGCACAGGAACCGTGTTGGCAACATCAATAGATGAAGCGGCAGCCAAGGAGTGCTCGGGCAACGGATGGCGCCGCTGCCGTCTGAGAGAAGCGCCGGAGCGGAGATCATCAGCCGTAGCGGCAACCCAAGCCGCTCCCCAAGAGGTTCAGGCGGCTGATCGTTGGCCCGCAGGTGACGAGCCCCGATTCTCCCTTCAGCCACCCCGTCTGGTCCGCCTCCTGGGCAGACCGGGCGGCCCTGGTGTTGAGCGCAAACTTACCATTTCTTGCGACAGCCCTTCTGAGCGAATGGTTTTTCGGCGGGCCGATCTCCGTGCGGCGATCGGCTGTTCGTTTGGAGCCGCAAGTTGCCAGGTCTGTACTTCTGTACGACCAGTTCGATGGGGGCATCGCAAGGCCCTCGACAAACCTTTCGTAACGCAACTATGGGAGAAGTTTTCGCTTGACAGAATGTCCGGTATCATCGTAAAACGATGACATCTGATCGCACTCGAAACTTAGCGTACGAGAAGGCAAAAAGAAAAGTAAGTATACGGAGAGCAACACAGTGTTTAGGATGCTTCCATGGAGCGGAGGACAACGCAAATGAGATTGATCGAAAATAACGAGAGTTCGGGAAGCCGGACTTTTCACACCTTGCGATGCAAGGCAGCCCTTATTCTCTTTTCATTGCTAGTGGTTGTCTTGGGGACAGAGCCAGCACGCGCCCAGTACACGACCGCTCGCCTGAGCGGCTTTGTGCAGGACATCAGCGGTGCCGCGATTCCCGGAGCAACCGTGACGGTGGCACAGGCGGGAACCGGTTATAAGCAAATCGTCAAATCTGACGCAACCGGAGAGTACAGGTTTCCCAGCCTCCCCATTGGTACCTATCGCCTGAAGGTTGAAATGGACGGCTTCACCACTTCTGTGCAAGATGGCATCGCCCTGTCCGTCGGCCAGGCTGCCAGCCAGAAGGTTATCTTGAGCGTGGGTGCGATCACCCAGCAGGTAACGGTGGAGGGGAGTGTCAATCAGGTGACCACCGACGATGCGGCAATCACGCAGGTCATCAATGAAGAGACCATCCAAAGCATGCCCATGAATGGGCGCGAAGCGCAACAATTGGTCTTTCTTGTTCCCGGCGCGATCAATGTCTCGAGCCAGGACTGCGGTTCAAATTGCGAGGGTGGCGTTCTCCCCGGCGAGATTTATGCAAAAGTCAATGGCGGCGGCTCAAACGGCGTCTATTACCTGTTGGATGGCGTGGATTACAACGACAGCTATATCAACGCCAATCTGCCTCTTCCGAGCCCGGACGCTCTGCAGGAATTCAATGTGCAAACCGACAACATGAGCGCCGCCTATGGAAACGCTACCGGTGGAATTGCGAATGTGGTCACAAAGTCGGGATCGGATCAATTCCATGGCGATGTCTTCGAATATCTTCGCAATTATGCGATGGATGCGAAGAACTACTTCGCCACTTCACCAAATCCGTTGAAGCAGAATCAGTTTGGCGGCATTGTCGGCGGCCCGATCATCAAGGGCAAATTGTTCTTCTTCGGTTCGTATCAGGGCACACGCCAAAACACGGCGCTCAACGGACAAATAGCTCAAGTGCCAACCCTGGCGGAGCGGGGCGGCGATTTTACAGATCTGCTACCTACCGTTTTGACGAACCCTGATCCGCTGGCGCCCTATCAATTCAACAACAATGTCATCGACCCCAAGGCGTTCGACGCCACGGCTCTCTATTTGATGAATCACATTCCCCTGCCCAACGATCCTGCGGCGGGAGATCACCAGTTGCTCTACAACGCCTCTCCTTCGGTCCAAAACACCGACGAGTATCTGGCGAAGATCGACTATAACGTCGGGCAACACCATTTGAGTGGCCACTATTTCCAACTGAACTACACCGTTCCGACAACCCTGCCGCCCACGAGCAACATCTTGGCAGGCAACCTGGAAGATCCGCAAAGCTTGGGGCTGAAGAACGTCAGCGTGGTTGACATCTACACGATCTCGCCCAATATTCTTCTGAACAGCTATTTCGGCTGGACCAGCCAGACCGGCCAAACGTTATCCGCCGCACCGTTCAATATCGCGCAAGCCGGCTCGAATATTGCCGTGCCCACCAATTTCCCGGCCACCCTCAACGTAATGATCTCCGGAGACTTTAACGTAGGCGTCCAGGCTGCCACCGGAACCTGGAATCGTGGAGATGTATCCGATCGTGAAATTGCCACCTTCATGAAGGGCGCGCACGAAGTCCAGTTTGGAGGCGAATGGAAGCGGATTCGTGCTCCGATGGGCAATTCCTATCAGGCAGACGGCGAGTACAGTTTCGACAACAGTCTCACCGGCAACAACCTCTCCGACTTTTTACTTGGAAACGTGTCCAGCTTTACACAGGGAGGCGGCCTGTACCTGGACTTTACCGGAAACGAATGGAGCTTCTTCGCGCAGGATAACTGGCATGCAACTCACAAGCTCACGGTGAGCGCTGGTTTGCGCTGGGATCCTTTCGTTCCCTATACCGACAGTAAAGGCCGGGTTGGCTGTTTTGCACCGGGAGAGCAGTCCACCCGCTTTCCGAATGCGCCCCAAGGCCTGCTCTTTGGCGGAAGCCATCACGATGCCGGCTGCCCCGAATCCTCCCTCAACAGCGACATGAACAATTTTGGCCCACGTGTGGGCTTTGCCTACCAGTTGACCGGGGATGGGAAGACCAGTATCCGCGGCGGTGCAGGCTACTATTACCAGGCCCCCAACACGGTAGCCTTCCAGGATGTAGTCGGGATTCCCCCGTTTGCCCCCATCATCAATATTCAGAACACCAATTTCACCAACCCCTATACGGCTGCGAATGTAACGAATCCCTTTCCTGCCCAATTCGGCCCCACCAATCCGGGATCTTCGGCTACGTTTCCGCAGAACATTTCTTTCACGGAGATCTTCGACAAAAACTACCGTGTGTCGCAAATTCTGTCGTATAACCTGACCATCGAGCGCGGCTTTGGCGCCAATTGGTTCCTTCGGGCGGAATATACCGGAAACAAGGGCACTCACCTGGGTGGTACCGGAGACCAAGAGGCCGGACTGCTGCAAATGAATCCCGCGATATATATTCCGGGTCAGTCGACGGAGAGCAATGTTCAGGCGCGGCGCCGCTACCCAAGTTTCGGCTTCGTCGATGCGATCAACTCGGGAGTAAACAGCAACTACAATTCCGGACAGTTTGAGCTTGAAAGGCGCTTGAACCGCGGCCTCTCATTCCAGACCAACTTTACTTGGTCGCGGGCTTTGAACGACTTTGCACCCAACGGAGAACCGGGTGGATTGGCCACCAACACCTGCGCCTGCGGCCGCTCTCTCGATTACGGTCCCGATGCTGGAGACGTCAATAAGGTCATCAGATTCTCGGGAAACTATGCTCTTCCTCATGCTCCATTCAAGGGAGTTGCGGATAGAGCAATCAACGGATGGAGCCTGAGCGTTATCTCGAATTGGCAAAGCGGCTTTCCTTTCACCGCATTTGCCCAGGACGACAATTCCTTCTCCTCGATCGGCGCGGATCGTCCTGACATCACGGTGGCGAACATCGGAAAAACGGAGTTGAGTCACGGGAGATCGCATTCCCAATTGGTGAATGAGTGGTTCAATACCGCCGACTTTGTTCCCAATCAGGTAGGGACCTATGGAAACATAGGCAAGAATTCTCTCCGTGGACCGAGGCTCTTTGACGCTAACTTGGCGCTCTTGAAGACGGGAAAGGTAGTGGAGCGCGTCGGGTATGAATTCCGGGCGGAGTTCTACAACGTCCTCAACAACGTCAACTTCGACAATCCCGATGCCGGAATTCAAGACAGCAACTTTGGCAGCATCGGCGGCGCCGGGGATCCCCGAATATTGCAGATGGCTTTGAAACTGAACTTCTAAGTAGCGTCTGCCTTAGACAGTTGTTGAATCACGTACCGTTCTTCGCCGGATGGGCAACGGTCCAACAGGCATGCGTAGCGACGGGCGATCTGAGGACGGGATGTTCCCTATCAAGGGGGCACCGCGTTGTGAAAGACGCCCGCTGCGAGCGGTTCGCATGTGGACGAAGAATGTCTTGCTTCCTTGAGCCCGGAGGTCTGCGCACAGTGTGTGGACTCCGGGCACTTGTCGCTTGCAATTGTGTCGGCCCTGCTCAGACTGTCCAGATAAGGTGCTTGCGCCGTCTCGCAACAGCGTACAAAAGACAGGCATCTGGTTGACCCAGTTATGCAGGTCGCGCCGACCAGAACGTTACCGTGGCATTGGCCATCAAATCTACTTTATGGGCGTTGCTATTTTAAGCTTTTTATTGCGTTTACTTCCTTTTAGTGTACACTTGGCATATTCGAGCACTTACCTTCAATGCTGGGAGGGGATGAGCCGTAGCTCTTTCTATCCTGGCGAATCAGTTAGCCGAGAATTTCATTCCTCGGCGGAAAGGCCACGAGAATCACGGTTTCGGCCTCGATGTCATTGGGGCAAGATGGTTCGGCGTGCACTGAAAAGGAGTTCAACAGCATGACCATATCGGCAGCGTGGCGATCCTCGGCAAATGCCCTAGCCTTCTCGTTACTTTTTTTTACAGCTTTGACAGTTTCTGCAAGCACCACCGATGGGCATGTAGCGGGCGAATATGAACTGTGCGGGGAGCGCCTCGCGGCTCGCTTCGAAGTGACGAATGGCGGCCTCAAGGTGAAGGAAATCGAGAACCAGAGGAGCCGGGCTAAACTCCTGCCGAGGGAGGCTTTCTCACTACTGTTTCGCGATGGGCGTGTGCTTACCGCCTCGCAGCTCAAGATGAGTGCGGCTCCCACGGAAGAGCAGGTGGAGCCCAACCCGTCTGCGTCGCGACAGGCAGAGCGGCTTGCCGGACGAAAGCTCTGCGCGGACTTGGGCACACAAGACAACGCGCTCACGGTGCACTGGTGTGCGGTGCTGCGCGACGGTGCAAATTATTTGCGCCAGGAGATCACGCTGCGGGCTGCGGCGCAACCCGTGGATATTGCCGAGGTGCGCCTGTTCGACTTCGAGGCTCCCGGTGCGCGCGTGGTGGGGAAGGTAGCCGGTTCGCCGTTAGTGACGGGCGACTTCTTCTTCGGTTTCGAGTTTCCGCTGGCGGTAAGCGAGGTGAAAGATGCGCGGGCAACGGCCATCCTGACCCGCGTATTGCCTCTTGAGGCGGGGCAATCCATTACCTATTCCTCGGTGATTGGAGTGGCCGATCCCGGCCAACTGCGGCGCGAGTTTCTTGCCTATCTGGAACAGAATCGCGCGCATCCGTATCGCACCTTCTTGCACTACAACACCTGGTTCGACTTGGGCTATGGCGAACGCTTCAAGGAAGCGGAGGCCCTGGAGCGGGTGCATGCCTTCGGAGAAGAACTGGTCCGTAAGCGCGGCGTAACGGTGGACTCATTTCTGTTTGACGATGGCTGGGACGATACCCGTTCGATTTGGCAATTCACTTCGGGGCTTCCCCATGGCTTTTCGAATATCCAGAAGGCGTCGGCGCAATATGGATTTGGGATTGGCGTTTGGCTCTCTCCGTGGGGTGGCTACGATGTAGCGAAGGAGCAGCGCATTGCCGCAGGAGAGCAGGCGGGGTTGGAAACGGTGAAGGGAGGGTTTGCACTTTCCGCACCGCGGTATTACGAACTCTTCGAGAAAACCTGCCTCGACATGATCACGAAGTATGGCGTCAATCAGTTCAAGTTTGACGGCACAGGAAATGCCAGCCAAGTGTTTCCGGGCAGCCTTTTCGACAGCGACTTTTCAGCGGCGATTCATCTCATTGTGAGACTGCGCCAACAGGATCCCAACCTCTTCATCAATCTGACGACAGGCACTCGGCCCTCGCCGTTCTGGCTGCAGTATGCCGACTCCATCTGGCACGGCGGAGATGATTCAAACTTCGATGGTGTCGGAAGCTGGCGTCAGAAATGGATCACGTACCGGGATGAACAGACCTATCGCAATGAGGTCCAGGATGGACCTCTCTTTCCGCTGAACTCGCTCATGCTGCACGGCCTCATCTATGCAGATAAAGCCGAACATCTGAACACCGACCCGAACGGCGATTTTGCCGACGAGGTGCACTCCTATTTCGGCACCGGTACGCAACTACAAGAGATGTATGTGACGCCGTCGCTGCTTTCCAAGCAGGACTGGGATGTTCTGGCGGAGGCCGCGCGCTGGTCGCGCAGCAACGCGGCGGTTTTGAAGGACACGCATTGGATCGGGGGCGATCCAGCCAAACTCGAGGTGTATGGCTGGGCTTCGTGGACGCCGGAAAAAGCGATCGTGGTGCTGCGCAATCCGTCGGCTCATGCGCAGGAGTTTCTGCTGGATGTGGGCCAGGCCTTCGAGTTGCCGCTCCATGCGCCGCAGAACTATCGGGCGCACAGCCCCTGGGCAGGTGATCGGGCGTCGGCTCTGCTTTCCTTGCACGCGGGAGATGCGCAGCGGATTCAGCTCCGGCCGTTTCAGGTTCTGACCTTGAATGCTGTACCCGCAAAGTGAGATGTCAACGATGACTTCTTTTGAACAAACCCAAGTCAATAAACGGCAGCCTCGCTTGGGGTGCATGGACGCGGATTCGCGGATGTGCACCCCAAATGGGCAGCCTGATGGAGGAATACAGTGTCGAATTTTCTTGAGCAATTGACCGTTCGGTGGCATCAGGGCTCTCCGAAGGGAATCTATTCAGTCTGTTCCGCGCATCCCTGGGTTCTTGAAGCATCCATTGACCAGGCGCTCGAAGATGGATCGTATCTGCTGATCGAAGCCACCTCCAACCAAGTGAATCACAAGGGAGGCTATACCGGCATGTTGCCGGCGGACTTCCGGCGCTTGGTTACCGGGATTGCCGCCAGGAAGGGGCTCGACGAGTCGCATCTGATTCTCGGCGGAGATCATCTGGGGCCGAATCCCTGGAGGACGCAACCGGCTGCTACGGCCCTGCGCGAAGCGGAACAGATGGTTGAAGCCTATGTACGGGCCGGGTTTCAGAAAATCCACCTGGATGCCAGCATGGCTTGCGCGGACGATTCTGCTCCGCTTTCCGATGAGACCATTGCTCGTCGCGCCACAGCCCTCTGCGCCGTGGCGGAGCAGGCAAGCGGCAAGGAAAAGCCTGTCTATGTGATCGGTACCGAGGTGCCGGTTCCAGGAGGGGCGACAGAGAGCTTGACCGGCCTTGCTGTAACCGGTAGAGAGGCGGCAGCCAAAACGCTGGCCATACACCGCCGCATATTTGCCGAAGCGGGACTCGCCCACGTGTGGCCGCGGGTCATCGCGCTGGTGGTGCAGCCCGGTGTGGAATACAACCACGACAGTGTAGTCAATTATGACCCTGCTAAAGCTGTGCATCTCACCGAACTGCTCAAGGACGAAAAGGGCTTGGTCTATGAGGCGCATTCCACGGACTACCAGAGCCTCGAGTCTTATCGCAATCTGGTGCGCGATGGATTCTCCATCCTGAAGGTCGGCCCGGCGCTCACCTTTGCCATGCGTGAGGCTCTGGCGGCGCTATCGTCGATTGAGAGAGAGCTGGTTGAGCCGGAACGGTGTGCCCACTTGATGGACGTGGTGGAGCGCGTCATGATCGAAGACCCAAGCGAGTGGGAGCATCACTACACGGGGGACGAACATGCCCTGCGGCTGCAACGGCGCTACAGCTATAGCGACCGGGTGCGCTACTACTGGAACAATCCCCGAGTAAAGAAGGCGGTGGAGGCGCTCATGTCGAACCTTCAGCAGGTAACCATTCCCGAAACAATGCTGAGCGCCTACCTGCCCGACGAGTATCTCGCGGTCCGTTCCGGCGCCTTGCAGCCCGATGCGCATTCCCTCATTTTGCACCGCATCCGGGCGGTACTGCGGACCTACGCAGGCGCTTGCAGGGCGTAGGCGACCTGAAAGCTTTTGTTCTGGACCACGATCGGCGTTCCCCCAGAATTTGGCGGAACGCCGATGCCGGTTTCAATCGATTCCTTGACGATGGCTCGGCACTTAACCGCAAGGACAGGACCATTTGGGACAATGCCGAAGCTGTCGGTCGGGAATAGAACTCGTGTTCTGTAAGATAAAGAACTTGCGAACCCATACATCTCTGTAAGTTATTGATCCTTTGTGCGGGAAATCTGACTTCTCCGCACACTTCTAGACGCGGATTACCTCGATGCCTGCCGACGTCAGTGCTTCCAGATCTTCGTCACGAATCTGGTTGTCGGTAATCACCGTGTGAATGGCGCTGGGTGGTACGATCTGCGCTAAGCTGCGGCGGCCGAATTTGGTGGAATCGCAGACCGCCACCACGCGCGTAGCAGCATTGACCATGGCACGGTTCACACGCGACTCGAGGACATTCGGTGTGGTCGGTCCAGTCTTGACGTCGAATCCATCGACACCAAGAAAGAGAATATCCGCATGGATCTCCCTCAACACTTCCTCGGCCAGAGGCCCCACTAAGGAAAACGAGTTCTTGCGCAGCGTCCCGCCGACGAGGATGACTTCAAATTCCGTTCCCGCCAATTCGGTAGCGATGTTGACGGCATTGGTGATAATCGTAAGGCGCGAAAAGCGATGCAGTTCGTGGGCTATGGCGGTGGTTGTGGTACCGGAGTCCAGCACGATGCACCAGCCCTCTTCCACCAGCGAAGCAGCCGCTTTGGCGATACGCTGCTTCTCCTTGAACTGCTTCTTCTCCTTCTCCAGAAGCGAAGGATCGAGCAACGTGCTGTTTTGCGTGGAGAGGGCTCCTCCATGAGTGCGCTGTAGCAGCCCTTTGGACTCGAGATAATCGAGATCCTTGCGGATGGTGATGCGGGAGATGCCGAGTGCATCGGAGAGTTCCGAGACCAGAACGCGGCCATCGCGCTGGACTAAGGCCAGTATGTGCTGTCTGCGCTCATCGATGAGCATATCGGTACCGCTTCTCGTATTGACTTCCATGTTTCGTATCCCTGTGAATTGTTCTTTATCATACCTGTGAGTCCTCGAGAGGCGTAAGATTCGGCTCAAAACAATCGTCTGAATTGAACAAGAATCATGCAGGAGCTTGAGGTTTTTCGTCAGGTATCCGCATCTGAGGTCGTGTATACACACCGACTGAGTAGCACGGTTGGGAGCGCATCAATGTTGTATGTTGCTCAATTAATTAGTCGATCCAGAAAAAGTCGATTTCAAGCACATGCAGAAGACTTTTGCTCTGTGCTCGACCACTGCAGGACCGGAATCGATTCCTAGACGCGCATCAGGCAGCGCAGAAAAATGCACCAGAAATCTCCGAGGAGCTTGTGAGAGTTCATCGCGGCTGCAGCCAGGATGGAGTTGATCGCATCGCCGGCAAGCCCTTCAGCCGGTTGCGTTCCGGTCGGTGCTCACTCTTCAGATGTCCAATGCTTGGTTCGACTGCGGCGCGGCGTTTCATCCATATTGAGGGCAGCCTGCCCAGGCAGCACACGCCAATCGTTCTGAAATGAGAAATGCAGCGTCCTCACCTGCAGCACTCATCTCTGTGAGTTTGCCTGTCGGTTTGCTTCGAGTGATCTTGTCTGCGATGACATGAGCCGAATGGCCAATCATCGCAATGTTGCGAAAGAATAAGTTCTATGTGAGTTTCTTGTCAATGCCGATTTGCAACTGTTTATTTGCGAAATGGTTCGGTTGGTGAGAGCTTTCTGGCTGTTTCGAGACAGGAACGCTGCTGACCGTGGCCCTACATAGCCCTCTTCCGCAGATAACCTATGTTTAATCAGCAATATCTATATCTGATTGGGCTCGTCTGTGAATTTGTCCATATGGTGCACTCCTCACGTGATGGGACTTTTCTGCTGGCGAAAGTATTCACAGAGCGATGTACGGGACTACTGACGAAGAGGCATGACAGTACACGGGCGGGATGAGCGGCGACTTCATGGATCAAGCCCGCGGTTCATCGCCAATCCGGCCTGCGGGATGGAGAGTGCGAACACGACAGCAAGATGTGTGTCCTGCGCGAGTCCATTGTTTACAGGGTAATGGCGGGTATCGGGCCTCGAATCATGCCGACGTTCCCATCTCCGCTCCTGAAATCCCGTACGGTTTGGTTTCCCCACTACGGCTTCAAAGCGGCCATTTCCGGCGGCGCTTCTCCGCTCAGTCCCCTGGTTAAGCCTGCCCCGGGAGGAAATCCTCAGGGCGCAACTGGGGATCTGTCTGGGGTGTTGCTGGGGCGCAGAGTTTTCCGAAATGCTTTCGATATCTGTCAAGCGCAAGCATTGACGATTGTCTTAGTGGGATATACACTTGCGTAGTATTTTGCATTTCGTTGATTTGTGGCAACGCGCTGCGATTTGTTTGATGTTGCCCCAACAGGGAATGGAGTTTACATGTCGCAAGACCTGAGTGTGCCCGCGGAAACCGGCCACCACACTGCCCCCGGATTCACCTTGCAGGAAATTCTCCGGCAACCTCTTCTTTGGCCGACCACGCTGGAAATTGTTCGCGCCGCATCGGACCGCTTGAACCTCCCGGAAAGGCTCAACCATGCTCGCATTTTGGTGACCGGTGCAGGGACATCAGCCTACGCGGCGAGCGCCGTCGCTGCAGCATGGCCAGGGGCGCTTGCCATTCCGACCACCGACCTGTTGACCGACGCGGAACGATACCTGTTCGAAGTGGACGCGGTTATCTCCATAGCGCGTTCTGGCGATAGTCCGGAAAGCGCAGCGGTTGTCGAGCGCGTTCGCACCTTGCGGCCGGACATTCTGCAGTTGGCAATTGTCTGCAACGAACACGGAGCATTGTCGCAGTCGGGGCTTGACGGGTTGATTGCCCTTGACCCGCGCACCAATGACCGCAGTCTTGTGATGACTAGCTCGTTTTCAAATCTGGTGCTCGCGGGACTGATCCTGGCTCAGCCGAATGCGGCTGCAGATACAGTCGTTGAGTTCAGCAAGCGCGCAGCCGCATTGCTGCCCGAGATTGATCAAGTATGCAAGCGCGCGGTTACTCGCGTTCGCGACCGCATTGTAGTTCTGTCCTCGTCGCCTGCGCTTGGCTGGGCGCGCGAAGCAGGACTTAAGACGCTCGAGATGACCAACGGCCACTTTCCGGTCGTCACGGAGACATACCTTGGACTGCGGCATGGCCCGATGTCCTTCGTCAAATCCGACACACTTGTTCTGTGCTTGTTATCGAGCGATCCAGTGCGCCGCCAATATGAGGCAGACCTGATCCATGAATTGCGTTCGAAGAAGATTGGATACACAGTTGGCATCGGAGATCCAGCTGAAGCGCAAGGCTTATTCGATGAGGTCATTCCCGCCGTTGCTCCACAGGCAGACGACGCTCTGCGCACACCGTACGAGATCGCTGGTCCGCAGTTGCTCGGATATCATCTGAGTTTACGAATTGGATTGAACCCCGACAGCCCCAGCCCCAGCGGTGTCATCAACCGGGTGGTTCAAGGCGTCAGAATTCATCAGGCGTGACGATGTGAGGCCGGGGCGCCGAGCCGTTAGAAGCGTAACTGCGGGTGGAAGGCGTGCGAGCCATGAGCCTTGCCTTTCCCGAACCTCCCATCTGCCGGATTTCCAGCTTGCACGAGCATCGCCCTCCGGCTATTGAAGAGCAAACGAATCGAGAAATCCCGTCATGACGCAGCAAATTCAAGCGAATTCTGTTTCCTCGCCTTCTGCAGGAGGGGCCGTCAGGCTCCAGCGCACACTCGGCCTGTGGAACCTCATCATCATCGGCATGGTCATTGTTCAGCCGACCGCGCCCATGGGCATTTACGGCGTACTCAGCAACAAAGCCCATGGCCACGTTGTCACAACCATCCTCATCGCCATGGTCGCCATGCTTTTTACGGCCATCGGCTATGGCCGCATGGCGCGTGTATATCCCAGCGCCGGCTCGGCTTACACCTACGTCGGCCAGGAGATACACTCCGCTCTTGGCTATATCGTTGGCTGGAGCATGGTGCTGGCTTATCTCCTCAATCCCCTCATTTGTACGGCCTTCTGCGCAAAGGCGGCCATGAATATCCTTCCAGGTTTTCCTTACTACGTCTGGATTCTCTTCTTCGCGGCCTTCTTTACCTGGACAAATCTGCGCGGCATCAAAACCTCGGCACAGTTGAATGAGGCCATTTGCGCAGGAATGGTGGTGGTGGTTCTGCTTTTCCTGGGCTGCGTTATCCACGCGGTCTGGGGCATTCAACACGATCCCGGCTACTTCACCCATCCGTTCTATGAGGCAGCGAACTTCCATCCTGCCTATATCTTTGCCGGAACTTCCGTCGCCGTACTTACTTATATCGGCTTTGACGCCATCTCGACGCTCTCGGAGGAAGTTAAGAATCCTGGCCGCAACATTATGCTGGCCACGGTTCTGGTCTGCCTGATTACCGGCATCCTCTCCGGGTTGGAAGTCTATGCGGCGCAACTCATCTGGGGATCGAAGCCATTCGCGAGCAATCAGGTTGAGTCGGCCTTTGCCATGGTGTCTGGCAGGGCCGGCGGCATGATTCTCTTCCAGATTGTCAACTTCACGCTGCTCATCGCCAACATGGGCTCAGGCATGGGCTCGCAACTCGCCGCGGGACGCCTCCTCTACGGCATGGGACGCGGCAATGCTATTCCCAAATCGTTTTTCGGCGTCATCGAACCCAAACACCATATCCCGCGCAACAACATCCTGCTGATCGGATTCGTGGCGGTTGTCGGAGCCGGTCTTATGGAATTCTTCTCGAACAAGTTGGGCGGCGGCGCCTACGAGATCGGCGCCCAGGCCCTGACTTTCGGCGTTCTCATCTCCTTCATGGGGGTGAATGCTTCTTCTTTTATCTACCAGTGGCGCAGCCCTGAAAGGAGAAAGCTTATTGGACTGGCCATTCCTTTCCTAGGCTTTATCATCTGCGCCCTGCTCTGGATCAATCTCACCCGCGCGGCGTTTCTGGTAGGAGTGATCTGGTTGGTTGCCGGCATCGCTTACGGAGCAGTTCGCACGCACGGGTTTCGCGCCGACCTGGTCAATTTCGAGATTCCCCCAGACCAAGCCTGACCTGGAACATTGCGGCGCTGCTCGGAGCATGTTCCTCGACAGCGCCGCTCCATGGGAATCAGGTTGTCAGCAGAGAATTGGTCTACCAGTTCTTCGTTGAAATGTCCGCCGATGGACCTTGATTCTCCGTGCACCGTATCCCGACGATGAACGCCTGTACATCCTGTGCGTCCAGTCGCTCAGCAAGGATCACGAATGAAATCAAAGAGCGAGGTACTCCTTCTTCCAGAGAGTTCTATTCGGGAACAAGGAGGTCGATGGCTTGCCGTTTTAGCCGTTCCACGAGGGCGGAATTCATTACAACGCCGTGAGATATAACTCCTTCAGTTCATCGGGCAAAAGCTTCACGGGATTTGCCTTCATGCTACTTGCGCGTTGTGCCTTTTCTACCACCTCGTCGGCATGTTCCGGGCCCATTCCAAAACTGCGCAGAGACCGTACTTGAATTTCACCCGCTAGTTCTTTGACGAAGCACACGCAGTCTTCTGGCTCGGCATCACCTCGTCCGGTAAGACTCCGAGCTACTGTCCGATACCGTTCAATGGTCTCGTCGAAATTTGAAGAGTGTTTCTGCTCACGACGTAGGTGTTTGAGATTTGCCGCGATTCCGTAGGGCAAGAGAGCGGCGCAGATTGCTCCGTGCGGAGCATCGAACATGCCGCCCAGCGGACCTGCGAACCCATGCACGACCCCTAGACCCGCATTTGTCAAAGCCAGACCACCCAGCAAGCTCGCGAGAGCCATCTCTGTTCGAGCGCTCTTATCCTGCCCGTCGGTGTACACGCGCTTCAATGATCGCGCAACCAACGGTAGACCCTGCAAGCAGAAACCATCCGTCATCGCATTGGCACGGATCGAGACATAAGGCTCGATCAACTGTGTCAAAGCGTCCATGCCACTTGACACCGTTTGCTCGCGGGGCAAGCCCATGGTTAGTTCGGGATCCACAATCGTCGCGATCGGCAGCATCCATGGGCTGCGCAGACTCACTTTCACGCGTTGCAACGGCGAGAACAGCACAGCATTGCGCGTCACCTCCGCCCCTGTACCGGCCGTCGTCGGCACGGCGATCCATGGAGCGCTCGGATGCGAGATCTGCTGTCCTTTTCCGATCACTTCGAGATAATCGAGCACATCGCCTTCATTGCGCATGAGCGCTGCAATTGCCTTTCCTGTATCCAGGGCACTGCCACCGCCAATCGCCACGACTCCATCGCAACGCTCGTCTGCCGTGCGCCGAACCCCTTGCCGCACAACGTCGATGCTCGGCTCACCCGGAACAGAGAACAGGCTGACCTCAACGCCGTCTTCTCGTAGCAATCCGACGACCCCGGCGACGCGCTCCGGCGAGCGGCCTGTGACGACCAAACATCGGCGCATCCCATACAGACGCGCAATCTCCGGTAACTCCTTAACTCTTCCCGTGCCAAATAGAATCTGTTTTGCTGTGGCAAAGTCGAATGCACACATTGTTAGCCTCATCCTTACTAATTCGGTGCTCGATGATTGCATATTGTATTCCTATCCTTTTCGCAAAGAGTGCAGAACAGATGCGGCGCGAGATCACAATCCGGTCGCACCGAGTCAGTACAATGCTTGATCCAGTTGAGCGATGTCACTCTTGACGCATCAATCCGTGCTTCATGGTCACCAATATGAAAAAGAGTCTGGCGGGGATTTACGAAGCGGTCTGCTGCCAACGCAGCAAGATCGACAATCGCATCCAGAAGTTGAAGCCGCGCGATGTGCACTGCATCGCTTGCACGAATTTCCAGGTCAATCAACTCCGGTGCTGATGACGGCGACGCCCCACGTGCTGGCGCAGGAGATCAGACCAGCTACCGCGATGGCCCGCGGACCCTGCGCGAACTCCTACTGAAACTCGGCGTTCGTGCAGTTGCTTCGGTGCGCCGCACCGTGCTGTACCTAAACGAGTCTGCGCGCTTGCGGTTTCCACTGCTGTGCCCGATGGAACAAGCTGACAAGCCGCTTCAACAAATTCCTCGAGCGCCGAGGTTAATGGCACGTTGCTGCCAGAGTTCGATCTGCTGGTCGTCGCGTACAGGCACATTACCGCGCCGAAGGGAACGGTTTTTCGGAGAGCCAGACCTGATGGGGGAATGTCTTTCGTCGCGGACCAACTTTGGAACAAGAAATGCTTTCATATTATATCTAAATAGAGACTTTCTCTGGACAATCGAAACAAAACGATATATAAGGATCAACTAACTACATTCCAAGCCCTGGGAGGGGGCACTACTCATGAGAAAATCTGCGATCAATTTCGTTTTGCTTTGGCTGATTTGCGCGACGGGAGCGGGGTGGGCGCAGGTCGATACGGGCACCCTGACGGGGAGCATCAAGGACTCGAGCGGTGCTCTGCTTCCCGATGCTGCTGTCACCGCGACCAACCTGGAAAATGGCGCAGCCACCTCAGCAAAAGCCGACGCCAGCGGCAATTATGTCCTCACACCTCTCAGGATCGGTACCTATTCACTTACCGCGAAGGCGGCTGGTTTTGGCGCGGAAGTGCGTACAAACATTGTCCTCAACGTGCAGCAGAGCATTCGACTTGATTTCATTCTTAAAGTCGGCTCCATCTCGCAAACAACGGTCGTGACCGGAGCAGCGCCGCTGCTGGAAACGGAAACCGCCTCGCTTGGCGACGTTGTCAGCCGCGCGCAGGTTGAACAATTGCCCCTTAACGGTCGGCGCTATACCGATCTCGCCACGCTCACGTCCGGAGTGTCAAAAATCACCGAGGGACCCGTGAATGGGAGTGCGACTCCGACGAATGGGAATGCCGGTGGCGACTTCTCAGTGAACGGAACCAGAGGAGACCAGAACAACTTCATTCTGGACGGAGTCGATAACAACTCCAACGACAATGGCGACCTGGCTTTCGTCACCAGCGTAGACGCAATTGCCGAGTTCAAGGTGCAGACCTCGAACTACTCGTCTGAATTTGGCCGGAGCGGCGGCGCCATCATCAACGCGACAACCAAATCAGGCACTAACGAGATCCACGGAAGCGCCTGGGAGTTTCTGCGCAACGATGTCCTCGATGCTCGAGGGTACTTTGAATCGCCGGACCAGCCCAAGGCGCCGTACCGGCAAAATCAGTTTGGCGGAACGATCGGCGGGCCGATCGTCAAGAACAAAGCTTTCTTCTTTGGCGACTATGAAGGAACGCGGATCGGATCAGCCGAGACGGATTTCGCAACCGTCCCAACCGTGACCGAGGTCACTGGGGACTTCAGCGATATTCTTGGGCCACAAACCGGCGTCGACGCCCTCGGACGACCTGTCTATACGAATGAAATCTACAATCCAGCCACGACCCGGTCTGTGAATGGACAGACAGTGCGAGATGGATTTGGATTCGATCCGGGTTCCGGCTTGCCGATCCAGGGACAGGCCAATGTCATCAATCAGGGCCTGATGTCCATCGGCTTGAACTATGCCGCTCTGTATCCTGCCCCGAATATTCCAGGAGCCTTCGCCAACAACTACACGGTCAACGCGCCCGGCCACCAGCAGGTGGACCAGATGGATGTACGCGTGGACGAGAACGTTACATCCAAGATCCAGCTGTTCGAACGGTATTCTCATGCTCAGGCAACCCGATTTCAGGCCCCGGTGTTTTCAGGGATTGCGGACGGAGGCTCCTATAACACCGGCACTCGCCCCATGAATACCGATGGTGCTGTGTTTGGGTATACGCACATCCTTACCTCGAACCTCGTAAATGCCGCGCGTCTCGGGTTCAACCGGATTCATTACATTTCCAACTCTCCAACCTATGGACAGCATTATCCAGAAGCCGGCCTGCAGGTGGCGGGTGTGCCCAACAACCCGTCCGTCAATGGGCTCACGTGGTTCACGCCCACTACAGTTACCAGCCAGGACATCCAGATTAGCGATACGCTGAGCTGGGTGCACGGCAAACACATGATCAAGACGGGTCCTCAGATTCACTGGGATCAGTTCAACATGCTGCAGATCGGTCAGCCGCGCGGCGTCATGTCGTTCAGCGGACAGTTCACCGCAGTCGACCCTGGTGCGCAGCAAAGTAGCGGGAACGGCATTGCCGACATGCTCCTCGGGCTGCCGGTTTCTTCCAAGATCTCGACCGTCTCGTACTTCGGCAATCGCGAACATAGCTATGGGGCATTTGTCGCGGACACTTATAAGGCCACCTCGAATCTGACGTTCGACCTCGGATTGCGCTACGACTATGCAACCCCGATGTATGAGGCACATCACCGGCAAAGCAACTTCGATTACACGAAGGGACTGATCATCCCCGCGGGTACGGCGGGTTATCCAGAGAATCTTGCGACTACAGATCGCGATGATTTCGCTCCGCGTGTTGGTTTCACCTACAGTCCGCGCCACTCCAGTTCGTTCCTGGTGCGCGCAGGATTTGGGCGCTTCTTCGTATTTCAAGAAATCCGCACAGGCGATCCGCTGCAAACTGATTACAATCTGCCGTTCTTCTACGAGCCCACGTTCACCAGTGACGGGTTGACGCCGGCCATCACCTTGGCAACCGGATTTCCTGCGCTCAATGCAGGCCAGGCGCCGGATGCCGGCGTGACCAGTCAGGACTGGAACCCGCACACTGCCGTCTACGATGAGTGGAATCTCAATCTCGAATACCAGCTTCCATGGGAGGTTCTCATCTCTCCAGCGTATGTAGGGACGAAGGGAACTCACCTGCAGGTGCTCAGGGATCCAAACCAGATTCGCACTCCTGCGGCGACATTCGATCAGACCCTGCGGCCATATCCAAACTATGGACCCTTCGCGTCCATCGAGAATCGCGGAAATTCCACATATCACGCTTTTCAGTTCAAAGCCGAAAAGCGAGCTAGCCACGGTCTCTATTTCTTGAGCGCCTACACCTTCAGCAAGTCAATCGACGATCAACCCGAAATTTGTTGCAATGCGCCATGGCCTCAGGACAGTTACAACATTGCCGCGGAAAAGGGCGTCTCCGATTTCGACAATCGTCAGCGCTGGGTAAACAGCGTCGATTATGCGCTGCCTATTGGGAAAGGACAGAAGTTCTTGAAAGAAGGTCGCGTTCTGGATCTGGCTCTCGGCGGATGGCATGTTGGCGGAATCCTCACGCTCCGCAGTGGATTCGCTTTCTCGCCGGAGATAGGATACGACCCGAGCAACACGGGCTCTCAAGGACTTATGAGGCCCGATCGGATTGGTAATGGAGACGTTTCTCATCGCAGCACCAAATTGTGGTTCAACGTTGACGACTTTCCTGTTCCTACCTGTGCCTGTTTCGGCAATGCCGGGAAAAACATTCTGGAAGGCCCAGGTGAAAAGGCCGCGGACCTTTCCGCACGCAAAATCTTCGACATCACCGAGCGGGTCCATCTCGAATTTCGTTCGGAGTTCTTCAACGCCTTCAATCATGCCGTCTTCGCTCAACCAGATTCTTTCATTACGGACGGACCTGGAGCCGCGGGCGTCATTGAGTCCACCGTCATACCGCAGCGTCAGATTCAATTTGCGACGAAGCTGGAGTTTTAAGCGACTCCTTTCGCCAGAACGGGCAACTGGAATCCGCGCTGCCTGCGCGGAGCAAATGGATCCTCACGGAAAGGAATAGATCGGAGCAACCTCGATGCAGCGAAGAGACTTTCTTAAAAGCAGTGCCGCATTGGCCGCAGCGGCTCAACTAGGAACCCGGTATGCACAGGGGATCGTCCCAGCGCACAACTGGGACAAATATGACTTCGGCTCTGGGCCTAAGGTCACCGACCGCCTCAATCAGGGGCCGTTTCCGCAGTATCCACCCGACGCAGTCATTGCCGGCGACGAAGTCGTCATGACGACAACTCCATCGGAAGACGTGGTGCCCAACTATGGCAAAGGGCTGGTCACATACATCACCGCTGACATGGGCACAGACGAAATCAAATCGGCCAACATCTCGCAGGCCATCGAAGACCTGGTTCGATTCCCCCTGGGGCAACAAATTTACATTCGTCCAACGTGGCGGGAACTTCAGCCTCGGCCTGGGCGCCTGGAAATGCCCGACTATTTAAAGCTCGTCTTTGACCTGGCCAAGAGATACGACAAGCGTATTGGCTTGCGTGTTCAGATGAGCGCTCCGGATTACACGCATCAGCCTGCTCTGCCCGATTTCGTTCTTGACAGGGTTCCGAAAGTTAACCTGACCCTCAACGGGACGGAGAATCAGACAGAGGCGAAACGATATTTGAGCAATCCGCATAGCCGATATCAGCCCCGCTTCGACGATCCATTCTTTCAGCAGTCATTCAAAGAGTTGGTTGGCCTGATGGCGGCGGAATTCAACGGCAATCCCCAGATCGAGTTCATTGATACCTTCATGTATGGCTTCTGGGGAGAAGGTCATACATGGCCATTCAGCAATAACCCGTTCCCCGATTACCCGACAGCGGAGCGCACCTGGATAGAAATGCTAGAAGTGCAATTAGAGCATTTCACCAAGACCCCGCTGTTGACGAACACCCAGCCCGACTACAGCCGAGTTGGCAATTCCGAAGTGCTGGATCGCAGCATTCGCAGCAACAACTGGATTCGAAGCGACACAATCTTCATCGAGAACGAGCAGATTGAAGCTCTCAGCAATCGCCCGCCTTGGGTCGGAGCAGTCCTTGAGCAGCCGCTTCCTGGGACTCCTCCCGACCCGCTTGCTGTGCAGGAGGGGGTATCGCCAGCGGACAACATGATCGCTCATGTGATGGACATTGGCGCGAATTACTGGTCGCTTTGGAACTTCCACAACATCAGCGTCACGAATCTCGCCAATTATTACCAGGCATCCCCCGCCTCGTTCGATCGGATCAATCGCCGCATCGGCTATCGTGTAAGACCGTCAATGATCTGGAGCTATCGGGACGGAGATAATCTCGGTCTCATTATTGGCTTTTTCAACGACGGCATCGCAGGCGTTCCTGGCGTGTTGCGGGTCACGGTGGAGAGTGAAGACGGTAAAGTTCTCAGGAGCGGTTGCCTCGATGCTGGCTATCCTCTGCCCGGAAAAATGCGGCAAGCTCAGCTTGTGGTGCCGCAGCAAACAAAATGGCAAAGGCTGAAACTCAAAGCTGATATCGAGGTAAAGGGTATGCGATATCCCGTGCGCTGGGCATGTCACCAAAAACTGAACGACGATGGCTCACTTACTCTGCGTCCTAACCTTCATTCTGGAGTTTAAGTACCACGGCCGATCGCCAACGATGTTGAGATTTCCGGGAAACGGTGTTCATTTTTGGCGAGTTTCTGATGTTCACTGCAATCACGAGCGAATCCAATACACAGTCAGGGGGCATTACATGCGGAGGAGAGACTTTCTCAAGACGGGAGCAGCTGTCGGAGCAGTAGGCAGTCTGATGCGACCGAAATTGTGGGCAGACGTTCCCGATCACTTGTGGGAAGGCTATAACTTCGGTTGCCCGCAAGTTTCAAACCGGCTTGATCAGGGCCCGTTCGGTATAACTCAGGATGACGGCTGGTACACGATTTTTGCTACACAGCCTTCTCGCGACCACATTCGAAACTTCGGCACAGGTCTGGTCGGTTACACCTGGGATGAAAACGGTCCGGCGCTCGGTGTGCAGTGCGGCAGAGAGACTCTCGAAGAGAGCGTTGAGAAAATGGCATCTCTGCCTTTCGTTGACATCCTGTACATCCGATGCGACTGGAGAGACATACAAAGCAGCCCGGGCAAGCTGCAACTCTCACCGGTATGGGAAGCTACTTTCGACGCTGCCAAGCGACATAATCTGGGAGTCGGCTTTCGAGTTCAGCTGTCGAGCCCAAACATCCAGCCGAAAAAACTCTCTCTACCTGACTTTCTGCATGACCGAGTTCCCTTGTGAACATTGGCCACAAATCCAGGGAGCACCACACACAGTTTGATTTCTACGAGCCTCGATACGACTCTCCGGAATTTTATAAAGCTTTTGCTGAGTTGAATGAGCTCTTGGCTGCACGCTTCGATGGCAGTCTCCAACTGGAATACATGGACCTTATGATGTATGGGTTCTGGGGCGAAGGTCACACGAACGATCTGCCCAACCCGTTTCCGGATTATTTGACCGCCGAGAAGACCTTCGTTCGCATGACGCAGTTGCAGATGGACACCTGGAAGAAAACTCCTCTTGTCGTCAATACTGAGCCCGACATCAGTCGCGTTGGTAATCGTCAGGTGCAGGATATGGCGGCTCGCTCTGGATGCTGGCTGCGTTCCGACAGCTTGATCATGGACGAACCTGTTCAGATCGAAGAACTGAGTCATCGCCCTCCCTGGATGGCCATCGTTATGGAAGATGGCGAGAATCGCCACTATGTGCTGCCTGAATTTGCAGCCGCAGAAGTAGCCTGTTTACGCGAGCTTCCGGACTCGATGCTCGCATTTGTAGGTGCCGACGAGGAAGTGCGGCCGATGGACGACTATCCCCGCCGGACCGGGGGTCCCATCGACCGTCCCTATCGCGAAAGCACCAGTTTTCATGCGCTGGATATCGGCACAAATTACTTTGGACTCTGGACCGAGGCCGACAATATTCGGCGCTATCACGAGAAGTATCCCGACTCATTGCGTGCCATGGAGCAAAGGCTGGGCTATCGCGTGCGCCCGTCGTTGATTTGGCAGAGAAAACGCTACGACACAATGGAACTCATCCTGGGTATCGCGAATGATGGTGTCGCGGGAGTGCCCGGAATCCTCGGGATCTTCGCGGAAAGCCTCGATGGACGGATCAAAGTCGGAGGCAATCTGGATGCGGGCCAACCGTATGCCGGCCGAATGCGTCAGGCCTCCATCATTCTGCCACCGAATATGGATGGGCAGCAGATTGTTCTGCGCGCCGAGCTGGAGGTCAAAGGTGTGCGACGCCCAGTGCGCTGGGCTTGTCATGAGAAGACCAATGCAGATGGTTCGCTGACCGTCCGTCTCAAAAAGGGAAGCGATCCTGACTGGAAAAAGGGAGTATAGCCTGGAGGCTCTCGCGTCGCAGGTAGACATCTGCCTTATGATGTGCAGGGTGCCGGGCTATCGGGCCCCCTGCGGCGCAGTAGATCCGTGATGGATTCTGCGCTACCCAGTTCTGCCTGATTCGTTTGGATGGAACTTTCTAGTGTGCCGTCTTTGCGCCGCCAGCCGCGATAAAGCGAATAATACCAAACGAAGCCGGCTGGTGAAATGAGTGCTCGGGAAGGTTCAGAGGCAATGCACCCCAGCTAAGCGAATGCCGCGAGGCTTCAGGCCCTGCCCCGTCACAACGGTAGAAGTTCACCTTCCATTCTGTCCCGTCGGCCCCTGTCGCTGCCATGGAGGCCACAGGGATACGCATCTCGGCCGTCCAAACATGCCGCGCAACATCAATTCGCGTCTCGTGGCGAAAGCCCGAATTCCAGTGGAGATCGGTAAAGGGATGTTGCGCCAAATCGATCTCAAGGTCCAGCCACTGATTGTTTGGAGCGACCTCGAATTCATAGTAGTGCGACGGATGATCGGGCGTCGGATTGATAAATGCCTCCACCACATCCTTCTCCCATAACTCCCATCGCTCGGGTCCCGGATCTTCGTCCATATATGTATTCAGATCTTGATAGTGGCACCAAAATGCGAGATACAGATATTTGTGGGTCCATCGGCTCGCAACCAGGGTTTCCGCTTCAGGATGGTTCGTGCGAGAGAAAGCGGATTCGTCGAAACGAATCCGTTTTGCTCCGGTCCAAAACGCCCTTTCAAGATCTCCGTCAGGATCGACATCGATAGCGGAGAACTCAGAAAGGATCACCGGATGGTGACGATTCACAGCAGGCCTTTTACCGTCATTGGCCTGTCTATGCTCAGCACCTTGGTCTCCTTCCACTGCAGCACTCCCATCGTTCGTTGCGTTCTGGTTTGAAATCGGCACTTGTGTACTATCCCGAAGAATTGTATCAGGCAGAACAAAGGCAAACATGAGGCATGGCGCAAGCATGCAGTAGGAAAGCGCACGCTTGCGCGGTGCGGAAGATGTCAAAAAGTGGAAGTCAAAGTTGCGAAAGTGCAGAGGCAAGGGTGGCCACCTATCCCTGGAGATTGCGTACCGCTAACTTCGAATTGCGATGCTGTAAGGTGGTTCTCGATCGCGCTCGAATCCTTGGACTACTGGAGGTTCTTCTCGACCGCGACGAATTACACGGTGATGTTCAGAAGCCGGGCAGCGTTCTGGTTGTAAACCTTGTTAAGAATACTGCCGGTCAGTTCGATACCTGAGATGCGCCACCGTCCTTGGGGAGGCGTTGCGGCAGGCGCGTAGTCGAAGTACTCATCGGCTGTCTCCAGAAAGCGAAAATAGATCTGATATAACGCCTCGCCAAACACCTGCTGTGGAAACTGATCTCCGTGCGGCGTTGCATCGGTTCCGAATACGATGCGGTCTTGATATCGATCGAAGAACCGGCGCGCCGCGCGCGGTTGCCGGCCAAGTTCGTTGAGCCGGGCCGCAATGTCCACATGCATGTTGGGAAAACGGTCGAGGCTGGCCGAAACGTCCTCGAGGTTCTCTGCAAAATTGCCAACATGCAGAGCGACAAACTGGGTTTTCGGGTGTCGCGCAAAGACGCGGTTCCGCGCTTCGAGGATCTCGGCATTGGAAGGATATTCCCGCGAGGCGAACGACCAGTCCGGATGATTGCTTAGCTCCTCGTACCGCTCATTGAATCGATCGGTGGGGCGAAAGAAGGCAACCGGATCAGAGACATGAATGGCAACGGGCAGGTGGAGGCTGCCACACGCATCCCACATCGGATCGAATCGCGGGTCGTCAATCTTGACGAGGGGACTGCTCGTCGTATGCTCGCGAAGAAACAGCCCCAAGGTCTTCAGGATTTTTAGGCCACGAGCGCCGTCACGGTGCGCCTGTGCGATTGCGTCCGCCTGTAGTTGCGGGTAATCCGGACGCCCGAAAAGGTCGTAGGAGGGCTCGGTCATGGAATAGAACCTTCCTTCATAGCTCCGGTCAAGATGGCTTATTGAGTCACGCAGGCCTTCTCCAAAGCCGCCGGTCAGGTTAACCATCGCGCGAACATTCGTGCGATCCATCACCGGAAGCAGTTCCTCCGGCGTAGCGTTGTGGACTCGTGCCGCCCCGATCGCAACGCCGTTCACCACGCGCGCCGAGTCGGTCACATGAGTATGGAAATCGATGACTGGGTATTTGGAACGGCTTACATGTGTCTCGTGCACGTGAAGCATCGATTTTGGCTGGTAGTCCGCCAGAGGAAGGGAACCTTTCGGAGAAAGCTCAGCACTCCGCTGCTCTGCTGAATCCTGACCAGAGTCTTTGGCCCACGCTGCCGGTAGCCCCGCAGAAAGTGCTCCCATACCCGTGGCGGTCAACATCGTTCGACGACTAATTTGGCGCATCTTGTCCCTCTGCCTCCGTTTAGCTTTCCTCAGCCGCTTGCCCAGAACTGAGTAACGGAATTGCCTGCCCCTCACCGCCGGAAACAAGCAGCAGCCGCGTGAAATCCGGGCACCAGCATTCATCCGAAACACAAAACTTAGCATAAACGCTTGTAAAGGAAACTTCAAATAATAAAATAATCAGTATTCGAAAGAATTCGCTACCCGGATTGGGGTTGCGCACCACCTGCTGACGAGTCGATCAGGCTGTACTCATGGCTGAGTTTCGATGGCAACCGACGAGCCTTGTTTGGATACCGAAGACCGGCGGTTGCTCCAGGCACATGCCCTCAGAGGCGCTTTTCATCAACCGCTTCGTGGCCATTACAAGCGAGGCGCATGGGATGGAGGCCCCTTGCTGGAAGGCCATCCGCGTCTCTTCGCTCTGCCTCGACGAAAGCAGTCTGTGGGAAGCCTTGCAGATCGAGTAACAGTTTCGAGCCATAGACAGTCTGGCACGGCCGATGGCCTATGCCGTTCGCGTCCCACATCAAGGAGAAGGACGAGAATGAATCTGGAAAGGTAAGGTTCGGACAAACGGCACGGATGGCGTTTGTCTCTATCCACCAGTCCAGCCCTTCGCAAGTTGAGTGCAACCGGGAGTCGGCTGCGCGTCAGTCTGGTTTGGTGGCAAGAGCCTGCTGATTGGGGGCCAAGGAACAGGCGGCCGTAGTGACGAAGACCTTGGCCTTTCCTGTTTTGGATCGGTGATGCGCTCCGGATTCGCCAGCATAACCGCATAAATCGCGGAAAGTCCCGCTACCATACGTTGGAGACAGCAGCCGGTTGTCGAGCAGGGGCGATCCTGGGAACCTCTGCTCGCACTGCTACACCAGAATCAGGTTGCAGCCTAGCTCGCGCAGCTTCGTTTGAATCTCCTCGCTCAACCCCGTGTCGCTGATCACAGTTCGGATCTTCGAAAAGGGAGCGATGCGCGACATGCTGCGCTTGGAGAACTTGCTGGCGTCGGCCACCAGAATGATCTCGCGCGAGATCCGCAGCATGGCCCGGTTCAACATCGTCTCCTCAATGTTTGCGCCACTGACCCCGAAATCCGGATCGCATCCGGCTCCGCTCAGGAACATCTTGTCGGCCAAGAATTGCTCGAACATCTGTTCGCTAAAGCGTCCGCTGATCGAAGCTGACTCTCCGCGTACCGTCCCTCCGGTAATGAAGGTTTGCACATCCCGCGCATCCAGCAGTTCGACCGCAATGTTGACGCCATTCGTGATGACGTTCAACCCCTTCTTCTTCTTTAAATGGCGCGCGATTTCCAGGGTCGTCGTGCCTGAATCCAGGATGATGGTCTCGCCATCGTTGATCAGGGAAGCAGCTTTGGCACCGATGCGCTGTTTTTCGCTTGAATGTTCCTTCAGCCGCTCCAGCATAGGCGGTTCGCGCAGAATGGTGTCTGGCAGCAGTGCTCCCCCATGCGAACGCACCACCAAACCGCGCTGATGCAATTCATTCAGATCGCTGCGGATGGTGACCGCGGACGTGTTGAACAGGTGGGATAGATCACTCACCTTCGCACTCCCTGCACTGCGCACCATCTGCAGAATCTGCGTCCGCCGTTCCTCGGCCATCAGCCCGTCGACTCGCGGCTCTGTCGCAGAAGCACTCTTGGCAGCCTCGCGGACCATCGCCGAATTTTTCGGTTCAGAGATTGCACTATCCTTCGTCATCCTGTGCCTCTTGTTCTTTTCTAGTGTGCGCAAGACCAGTTTAGCGCAAGAAACGCTTGAACATGAAGAAATGCGGAATACTTGGACCTTGGACGTCACCCGAATTTGGCCACCTGAAAACCGGCCACTTTGAGGGGGAAGAGGCATTCGCTCCGATGGTGTAATTAACCTCTGTTCGCATAAGGAGTGCCTTGCGCAGAGAGATGCGGGAACAGGTGATCGGGCTGGGGCGTCTTGGTTGAGCGCAAACCTCGCCGCCAGAGAAACCATCATGGTCAACGGAGCAAAGGGAGCGGCAGCGAGGATTCCTGTGCAACTGGCGAGACATCTCGGCGCTGCGAGAATCATCGCAACTGGCCGCAACATCGACTCCCTATGGGCCAGAGTGCGAAACGGACACGGAAGTTCTCATACTTGTCATGCAACTCAATGAGGCTGGAATCTCTCCTCAATACGATTGCATCATTCCGATGCGCCGCACGGATTCGCTGTACACAAGTGGGACGACATCGGCACGGCTATCCAGAAAGCAAGACGTATCCGCGGACTAGAGCCGGCGAAATCAGGCCCAGTCCCCCAACCAGTGAAAGAGTCCGAGCGCGGAGGCCAGAAAAGGCCTCAAAGGGTCAAAAACGGGACCCTGGTTGCAAAAGAACCCTGAAAGCGGCTTCATGAAATGGGGAGTTGACCGGATGGCGGGCTAAAACGGGTTGCACTCGAAAAATATATCGATTTAAGTAACTGATTATATTGGAAATATCTGTGGAAATTCTCAACCGCCAGGTTGGCTCGCCCCCCCCGAAACAAGGCATAAAGTGGCGCAATGCACCACTTTATGCCTTGCGTTTCATTTAGACCTCGTGGGTCGAGTCCTGATTGTCGAAACGGGTGTACTTGGAGATGAAGTTCAAGAAGACTGTGCCGGTGGGGCCGTTGCGCTGCTTGGCCAGGATGATCTCGGACTTAGCCTTGTCGGCCTCGGACATCTCCTCGTCGCGGTTGTAGTAGGCCTCGCGGTGAATGAAGGCGACCACGTCGGCATCCTGCTCGATCGAGCCCGATTCGCGGAGATCGCTGAGCATGGGGCGCTTGTCGTCGCCGCGGCGCTCGCTGGCACGGGAGAGCTGGGAGAGGGCCATCACCGGCACATCGAGTTCCTTGGCCAGAGCCTTGAGGCCGCGAGAAACGGCCGAAACTTCCTGGGTGCGGTTTTCGTAGTGCTTGCCGCCGGCCGAGACCAGGGTTGCGGTCATCAACTGCAGGTAGTCGATCACGATGAGGTCGAGTCCGCCGGCGTTCTGCTTGAGGCGGCGCGCCTTGGCTCGCATTTCCGAGAGCGAGATGCCGGCCGAGTCGTCGATGAACATGTGGGACTCGACCAACTGGCCGAGGGCGCTCTGCAGCTTGTCGTGGTCTTCGCGGCCCAGGAAGCCGGTTTGCAACTTGCGCTGGTCGACCCAGGCCTGGGAGGCCAACATGCGGCGCAGTAGCGATTCCTTGCTCATTTCGAGGCTGAAGACGGCCACGATGGCGTTGTGGTTGACGGCGGCATTCTGGGCAATGTTGATGGCGAAGGCGGTTTTGCCCATGGAGGGACGGGCGGCCAGGATGAACAGTTCCCCTTTTTGCAGGCCGCTGGTCATGCGGTCGAGCTCGATAAAGTCGGTGGCCAGGCCGGTGACCTCGCGGCTCTCCTTATAGAGATTGTCGATGGAGCCGAAGGAGCCGGCGACGATCTGGTCGAGGCTCTGGAAGCCGTGCGAGAGGCCTTTTTCGCTGACCTCCATCAACTGGGTTTCGGCGGCGCCGAGGACTTCGAGGGCCGATTCGCCCTGGTCGGCGGCGCGGGCAATGGCCGAGGAGCAGATGGCCATCAAGCGGCGCAGCAGGCTCTTGTCCTTGACGATGCGGATGTACTCTTCGATGACCGGACGGCGGGGCAAACCCTCTGTGAGCGAGGCGAGATAGGCCACGCCGCCCACGGACTCCACTTCCTTGTACTTCGACAGCTCGGCGGACAGGGTGACGATGTCGACGGCGCGCTGCTCGTTCATCAACTCGGTCATGCGCAGGAAGATGCGGCGATGCGAGTCGAGCGAGAAATCATCCGCCTCGAGCTTTTCCGAGGCCTCGGAG
>Ga0224529_1000180_pt1 | contig 49526 bp, 34 predicted proteins | sample CBST50metaG_FD_179893 | JGI IMG/M metagenome (GOLD analysis project Ga0224529, IMG submission 179893) | Peat soil microbial communities from Stordalen Mire, Sweden - C.B.S.T50 | ecosystem: Environmental > Terrestrial > Soil > Wetlands > Peat | place: Sweden: Norrbotten County, Stordalen Mire...
CATGTTCACCCGGTTCGAGCCGCAGCGAAACGCCGTTGAGCGCCGGCTGTGCCTGGCCCGGATAGGTGAATTGCAAATTTTCCGCCGCCAATGTCGCGTTATTCTCGCGGGATGGGCCGGATGCCGGGAATATCACCGCCGGCTCCCGACTGAGAATATCGGTTATGCGGCTGGCGGAGGCCATGACCTGGCCGAGATGCTGAAAAGCACCGGCAACCGGGCCCAAGGCTTCAAACGACGCCAGAGTGGTGAATACCAGCAGGGCGATCAACGCGCCGGGTTGAGCATTGCCCCCGAAGCCATCGGCGGCCAGCCACAGCAGTATCGTCACCGCCAGACCGGTAATCAGCGTCAGCAAAGCTTGCGACAAAGCGGACAAATTGGCCTGCCGCTGTTGTTGTAGTTGCCAGCGGCGTTCAGTTTCGTCCAATTGGTAGCGATAACGTCGGGCGGCGCCATAGACGGTCAGTTCGGCATTGCCTTGCAGCCATGCGGCCAATTGCTGCCGATAAACAGCGCGCAGTCCGGTCAATTCTTTGCCGATGGGTTTGCCTGCGTGATAAAACAACGGTGGAAACACCACCAGCACCGTCAGCATCATGGCGCCTAACGTCAGCGCCAGCCGTACATCCAGCCAGCATAATCCGATGGTGACCGACAGGATCACCAGTAATGCGCTTAGCAATGGCGATATCACCCGTAGGTAGAGGTGATCAAGCGTATCCACGTCCGCCACCAGGCGATTGAGCAAGTCAGCCTGGCGGAACCCGGCAATGACACCGGGAGAGAGCGGCAGGATTTTATTGAAGGTATCGATGCGCAAATGTTGCAATACGCGAAAAGTGGCGTCATGGCTGACCACGCGTTCCGCCCAGCGCCCCGCGGTACGGGTAATGGCCGCGCCGCGTACGCCGGCTGCCGGCAACATATAGTTGAAACTGTACAGCCCCGCGACGCCGGCCAGAGCCGAACCGGCCAGAAACCAGCCCGACAGGCTCAATAAGCCGATACTGGCCATTAATGTGACGATGGCCAAAAGCACGCCCAGGGCCATACGCCCGCTATGCAGTCGGTAAAGCGACAGGAAAGGTAATAATACGCGCATTTTCAGCATTCTCCGCGACGATGAGCCAGCAGGCGGGCAAACGGACCGGTTTGGGCAGATAACTGCTCAAAGCGTCCCTGCTGAAGGATTTGACCGTTGCCCATGACCCAGATGATATCGAACTCGCGAATTTGCGTCAGTTGATGGGTGACCAGCACGGTGGCTTGATGACGAGAGGCGTCATCAAGCGCGCGTATTACCAGCTCTTCGCTATGGGCATCCAGGCTGGCGGTGGGTTCGTCGAGCAACAATAGCGCCGGCGTCATCAGTAAGGCGCGCGCCAGGGCGACCCGTTGCGCCTGGCCTACGGACAAACAGACGGCATTTTCTCCTACCGCGCTGTCCAGGCCTTTCGGCAGCAAAGGCAGGAATTCACGGACGTAGGCTTGATCAATGGCTTGTTCCAATTCAAACGGGCTGGCATCCGGTTTACCAAGCAAAATATTGTCGCGCAAACTGTCGGCGGGCAAAAAGGGATGCTGACTGATCCAGCTGATCTGCCTGCGCCAGTGCTGCGGCGCCAGATCGCGTAATTCGCGGCCATTGACCAACAAAGAGCCTTCGTAAGGTAAAAATCCCAGCAGGACATTCAATAACGAGCTTTTACCCGCACCGCTTTCGCCGACGATGGCGACCCGCTGTCCGGCTTCCAGAACGAAATCCAACGGGCCGGCCAGCCGGGCGCCGTTGGGCGCCAAAATAAGCAGGTTTTTGGCCGTCAGCGTCATCGGTCCTGATTGCGGATCGCGTTCTTCCGTGCCTTCGCCCTGCAGACGGGCGTCGGCCTCGAGAAAGGTGAGCAGGGTATCCGCCGCGCCCACCGCTTGGGCCTTGGCGTGATAAAATGTCCCCAGATCACGTAGCGGTTGGAAGAACTCCGGCGCCAGAATCAGCGCCAAAAATCCGGCGAATAGCGTGACGCCGGCGCCATAGCTGCCGAAATGCAATTCCCCCAGATAGGAGAACCCAAAATAAACGGCCACGACGGCAATGGAAATCGAAGCGAAAAACTCCAATACGCCTGACGAGAGAAACGCCAGACGCAGGACTTCCATGGTATGCACGCGAAAATCATCACTGGCGCGGCCCAAATGAGCGATTTCCTCATGCGCCCGATCAAAGAGTCTCAGGGTATCCAGACCGCGCAAGCGGTCGAGGAAGTAACCGCTTAATCGCGACAGGGCCAGGAAATTTCGGCGGTTGGCGTCGGCGGCACCCATGCCGACCAAGGCCATAAACAGCGGAATCAGCGGCGCGGTGCAAAACAGGATCAGCGCCGCGACCCAATTAAGCGGCGACAGAATGATGAGTATCAGCAAGGGCACCAGAGTAGCCAATGAAAGCTGCGGCAGATAGCGGGCATAATAGTCATGCATATCTTCAATCTGCTCGAGCAGCAGGCTGCTCCAACTGCCGGCGGGTTTCCCCTGGATCCAGGCCGGCCCCAATAGTTCCAGCCGATCCAGCACCTGCCGGCGAATTTCCCTACGCAGTATCAGACCGGCGATGAAACCAACGCGTTCGCGCAGGACGTTGATGGCTGCCCGCAGAAGAAACAGGGCGGCCAGGGCGACAAAATCGGCCAACAACCCGGCGCGCGGCTGATGTTCCATAATCAGCGCCTGTAATAGATGCGCTAATACCCAAGCCTGGGCGACGATAACCAACGCGCTGAAAAACCCCAGCAGCAGAGAGAGCCGCAGCCAGCGCTTGACCCGCGCGCTTTGCGATTTGAGCCAACGTACGAGTATAGAGTTTCGGTTTTTATCCATTAAAAAATTTCAGCCGCCGCCATGTGTGTCGATTGACTTTACCGGTGCCGGGCAGCTCGCGGTCCGCCCGGTTTTCCGGCAAAAAGCTTTAAGAGCCTGACATCGCGTCAGGCTGAAGAAGATGATTCTATTGGGATAGTGGGTTATCGAGAAAGCGTGAATGGCCTACGGCGAGCCATTAACGTTGAACGGCATCCGCCAGTCCGTCCAGATAACGCTCGGCATCCAAGGCCGCCATGCAGCCGGTGCCGGCGGAAGTAATCGCCTGCCGATAGTGGCTGTCCATAACGTCGCCCGCAGCGAATACCCCGGGAATACTGGTCTGGGTCGCATTGCCGTGAATACCGGATTGCACGCTGATATAACCGTTTTCCAACGCTAATTGATTGCCAAAAATGGCGGTATTCGGGCTATGGCCGATGGCGATAAAGACGCCCGCCACCGTCAATGCCGTAATGTCGCCGCTGAGGGTATGTTTCAGGCGAACGCCGGTGACGCCGCTCTGATCGCCGATCACTTCTTCCAGGGTTTGATCGGTATGCAATACGATATTGCCGCTTTCCACCTTGGCGAGCAGTCTGTCAATCAGGATTTTTTCCGAACGGAAACTGCTGCGGCGATGGATGAGGTGCACTTCGGCAGCTATATTCGAAAGATAAAGCGCTTCTTCCACCGCAGTGTTGCCGCCGCCGACCACCGCCACTTTCTGATTGCGGTAAAAAAAACCATCGCAGGTGGCGCAGGCCGATACGCCTTTGCCTTTGAACGCCTCTTCCGAGGGTAAACCGAGATAACGCGCCGACGCGCCGGTGGCGATGATCAGCGCGTCGCAGGTATAAACACCGCTATCGCCGAACAAATGAAACGGTCGTTCGCGCAGTTCCACCTGGGAAATATGGTCGAACACGATGTCGGTATTGAATTTGGCGGCGTGGGCGGCCATGCGTTCCATAAGAAGGGGGCCGGTAAGCCCTTCCGGGTCGCCGGGCCAGTTTTCAACTTCGGTGGTGGTGGTCAGTTGGCCGCCTTGCTCCATCCCGGTGATCAACACCGGATTAAGGTTGGCGCGCGCAGCGTAAATAGCGGCGGTATAACCCGCGGGACCCGACCCCAGGATGATTAATTTACTGTGTTTCACCGTTGACATGGTTTCCTCTTATAAGCCGCACTGACATTTGATGCTTCGATTGTAGGGAAATTACCAGATTATGGAAAGAGCGCAAAAGGCGGTTAACGATTATTACTATCGTTAAGGCCGATGAAGAAAAATGCTTGCCGCTCCGTCAGGGTATTATCAGGTAAAAAAAACCATTTTACCCCCCGACAGTGACCCGGCGCGGGCTTTTATCGGCATGTTGTTCTGATTTTTGTTGTTTTACTTTGACAATCCGCTGTGCTTTTGCGAAAACATCAGGGTAAGAAGAAATTATTCGACTAATAGCGATCCAGAGGATCAGTTTCAAGCGAGCCGGAAGGGTACGAAAGCGTAACCCGCCGGTTTTCAAGATTAACCGGCCAAACGCCGGTGAAAAAATTCTCCGCTGTCGTCGTCGTGGTTTGGACAAACAGCACGGGCGGCGGCGGAAATAGTCGGCCTTATAAGAAAACAGATAACAGGTCTTAAAGCAAACCCTGAAACATTGAAGTCGGCAGGGGTATGGCAAGTGCAGGGAAGAAATGAAGAGAGACAATAATAATGGTAGACAATAAAAAACGTCCCGGCAAAGATCTCGACCGAATCGATCGTAACATTCTCAATGAGTTGCAGAAGGATGGACGGATTTCGAATGTCGAACTTTCTAAACGGGTAGGATTATCACCAACGCCTTGTCTGGAACGGGTGCGTCGTCTCGAGCGCCAGGGTTTTATCCAAGGTTATACCGCGTTGCTTAATCCGCACTATCTGGACGCGTCTTTACTGGTTTTCGTCGAGATTACCCTTAACAGGGGCGCGCCGGATGTGTTCGAGCAATTCAATACTGCTGTACAGAAGCTGGAAGAAATTCAAGAATGCCATTTGGTTTCGGGCGATTTTGACTACCTGCTGAAAACACGAGTGCCCGATATGTCGGCTTATCGTAAATTATTGGGCGAAACCTTGCTGCGTCTGCCGGGAGTGAACGATACCCGGACTTACGTGGTCATGGAAGAAGTCAAACAGAGCAATAGATTGGTCATCAAAACGCGTTGAGTAATATCACAGGTGCAAAATCCGCGGTTTTGGATTACACTCCTGTGAATTCATACAGTCCCAGCGCCGGGCAGCATGTCGGCGCTGTTGTCATGTTGGTTATATGTTGGTTAAAAGCAACCTGGAGAGCCTTTCTTGAGCCAGGAATACACTGAAGAAAAAGACGTTAGCTTAAAAAGACTCAGCAGCGGCCGTCGAGTACTCGAGGCTGTCATGATTGTCATGGTAATTTTTGCCCTTTACCTGATGATTTCCCTGGTCAGCTTCAACCCCTCCGATCCGAGTTGGTCGCAAACGGCTTGGCATGGACCTATTCATAATCTGGGCGGCGGAGTAGGGGCGTGGTTTGCCGATACCCTGTTTTTCACATTCGGCGTGCTGGCCTACGCGTTGCCGCCTATCATGCTTATCTTCTGCTGGAATTCAATCCGCCAGGGCGGCGAGCAGGATTATGTTGATTATTTCGCCTTCGCTCTGCGTCTGATCGGCACGCTGGCCTTGATATTGACTTCCTGCGGTTTGGCCGCGCTCAATGTCGACGATCTTTACTACTTCGCCTCGGGCGGGGTCATCGGCAGTTTGCTGGATAGCGCTATTTCTCCCTGGCTCAACGGCATTGGCGCCACGCTGACCCTGTTGTGCGTTTGGGCCGCTGGACTGACCTTGTTTACCGGCTGGTCTTGGTTGACCATAGCTGAAAAAATTGGCGGCGTGGTGTTGGGCAGTCTGACAATCATGTCCAATCGTTCCCGGCGCAACGAGCTGGATTACGATGAAGAAGATGAAACCTATGATGACGCGGACACCGCGGGCGAAGACATCATTGTTGAGACCGTAGCGGAAGATAATGACCTGGCCGATCCGTTGTTCTCTACGCCAAGCACCCCGCGCGGTGCCGATGACGCGCCGTCGACTCCAGCGGTTGAAAACGCAGCCGAAAGCAAGGAAATCAAGGATGGCGCTGGCAAGGCCATTAATCTTGGTCCGGCGGTTCCGGCGGCCGGCGCGGTTGTCGCCGTATTAAAAACGCCGTTGTCCGCGGCTCAGCCGGCTGCGGTAAACAGCGCGCCATCACTTGTCCATGGTGTCGGTTCGAGCGCCGGCGCGCCTGTTCCCGTTGTCGGCGCGAGCGCCGGTGCGCCGGTTGACGAGTCGCTGCCGGCGGCGCCAGTGGCTGAAGTATTATCGGAAGCAGTACCGCAATACCATTTTGAACTGCCGGCTGAAGCGCCCGCGTCCACCCCGGGCGTTCTTAAAACGGATGACGACGATGGCCCGCGTTTGGGCGATTGGCGTATTGGCAGTCAGGATGAGGTACCCCATTCGCCGGTTATCGCCGCGCCGTCCGACCATGGGGTTCCAGCGCAGACCTTTACGCCGGCATTCAGCGCCGCCGCCGATGCCAATCCCCAGGTCAAGCAAGGCATCGGACCCGAATTGCCCAGGCCTAAGCCGGTGCGCATCCCCACCCGTCGCGAATTGGCGTCGTACGGGATCAAATTGCCGTCGCAACGCCTGGCCTCGCACCACCACAGCCACCAGGACGTTGAAGTCGCCAAATCCGCGCCCTTGCCGAATGAAGATGAACTGGCTGATCAATTGGCGGATCAACAGGTGGAACTCCATCGTGCGTTCGTCGAACAACAAGCCCAGCGTTATGGCCGGCAGGATGTCGACCCCGATGACGAGGACGATTGGGAACAGCGGCGCCTCGCCGCCGAATTCAAACGCCAGCAGGAACAGCGCTATGCTTCCACGCCTTCGGACAGTCCGGCTGCCATAAAGCCGGCTGCGGACTGGCAGGAGGCGATCTCGTCTTTATCCGCGGGCGCGGCGGGGGATGGCCAAACGGCTTACAGCATTTCCCCCATGAAGGATTTGGTGGATGATGCTCCTATCGAGCCTTTATTCACGCCGCTGGCGCCAGAAATCAATGAACATGGATCTGGATCTCTGGCCGATCATGACGATGGCCCGGCTGTTGATTTCCTACCGGCCAGTGAAAGCGCTCAGTTGGCATCGCCGTCGAAACCCATCGCTGGGTCGACGGTTTACGACAACGACCCGGCAACATCCTCCTCATCACTGCCGCCTGTTGCCTCTGCTACTCCGGTTTCCGCTGTGCCGGCCTTCTCAAGTCCGATACCTGCGCCTTCGATAATGGATAATCTGATCCATCCTTTCTTGATGCGCGACGAACGGCCCTTGCAAAAACCCAGTACGCCTTTGCCGACGCTGGATTTATTGACCAAGCCGCCGGCTGAGGATGAACCAGTGGATATGTTTACGCTGGAACAAACGGCGCGGCTGGTGGAAGCGCGATTGGCCGATTATCGGGTCAAAGCCGATGTGGTGGGTATTTCCCCCGGTCCGGTCATTACCCGATTTGAACTGGATTTGGCGCCCGGAGTGAAAGCGGCGAGAATATCCAATTTGTCGAGGGATTTGGCCCGTTCGCTGTCGGCGGTGGCGGTACGGGTTGTGGAGGTGATTCCCGGTAAGCCTTATGTCGGTCTTGAACTGCCGAATAAACGCCGTCAGACCGTCTATCTGCGCGATGTGCTGGATTGCGATAAATTCCGCGACACGGTTTCGCCGCTGGCTATTGTGCTGGGGAAAGACATCGCCGGCCAACCGGTGGTGGCGGATTTGGCGAAAATGCCGCATCTGCTGGTGGCAGGTACCACCGGGTCGGGTAAATCAGTCGGGATCAATGCCATGATCCTCAGCATGTTGTATAAAGCGACGCCGGACGAAGTGCGCTTTATCATGATCGACCCGAAAATGCTGGAATTGTCGGTATATGAGGGCATTCCGCATTTATTGACTGAAGTGGTCACCGATATGAAGGACGCCGCCAACGCTCTGCGCTGGTGCGTCGGCGAGATGGAACGCCGTTATAAATTAATGTCCGCGCTGGGCGTGCGTAATCTTGCGGGATACAACGAGCGCATCGAGCAAGCGATATCCATGGGTCGGCCGGTGCCCGATCCTTTCTGGAAACCTGGCGATGGGATGGCGGTAACTCCGCCAATGCTGGAAAAATTGCCTTACATTGTCGTGTTGGTGGATGAATTCGCCGATCTGATGATGGCGGTCGGTAAAAAAGTAGAAGAGCTGATTGCCCGTCTCGCGCAAAAAGCGCGGGCCGCGGGTATCCACTTGGTCCTGGCGACGCAGCGCCCCTCGGTGGATGTGATTACCGGACTGATCAAGGCCAATATCCCGACCCGCATTGCTTTCACTGTTTCCAGTAAAATCGATTCGCGCACCATTCTCGACCAGTCTGGGGCGGAATCCTTGTTGGGTATGGGCGACATGTTATATATGGCGCCGAATTCGTCGATTCCGATCCGGGTGCACGGGGCGTTTGTTCGCGATCAGGAAGTGCATGCGGTGGTCAGCGACTGGAAAGCGCGCGGTCGGCCGCAATACATCGACAGCATCACCAGCGCCGGCGAGGAGGGTGATAACAGCGCCGGCGGGTTGGATGGCGAGGACTTGGACCCGTTATTTGATCAGGCGGTGCAATTTGTGGTGGATAAACGGCGAGCCTCGATTTCCGGCGTGCAGCGGCAGTTCCGTATTGGTTATAATCGCGCCGCTCGTATTATTGAGCAAATGGAATTGCAAGGCATTGTCAGTACCCCAGGCCATAATGGCAATCGCGAAGTGCTGGCTCCGCCTTCTCAGGAGTGATCGCAACTATTGCACTATCCGGCGAGCCGCAATACGCGGCCTTTATGCAAAGATGCGTAAATCGGGCTATTTTCAGAGAATTAACCTATGCCTGACGACATCCTCTCCGCTAGAGTGACTCGTTCAGCGTATTGGCGCTTGGCCAATGATGTTCGCCCAATGCTTTTAATATTTTAGGGATATGTATAAATGAAAAAATGGTTGGTTGCCGCTTGTCTTATTAGCGCCATCGTATCTTTACCGGCACTGGCCGATGATGCCCGTGTACTGCAAAGCCGTTTGAATCAGGTCAACAGCTTTCATGCCAGTTTCACTCAAACTGTCACCAGCGCGGAAGGCGGCGCGGTGCAGCAGGGCGAAGGCGAACTTTGGGTTAAACGGCCTAATCTTTTCAACTGGCACATGGTATCGCCTGACGAAAGCGTATTGGTTTCCGATGGTCAAACCTTATGGTTTTACAACCCGTTTGTTGAGCAAGTCACGGCGACCTGGCTGAAAAATGCCACCGGCAATACGCCGTTTATGCTGATTACGCGCAACAGTCCGGACGACTGGCAGCAGTACAACGTCAAACAACAGGGCGATCAGTTCATGTTGACGCCAAGAACTGCCAAGGGGAACTTGAAACAGTTCACCATTAATGTCAGCCCCAGCGGCACCATTAACGGCTTTACCGCCATTGAGCAGGATGGGCAGCGCAGCGCTTATCAACTGAAAAGCCAGATCAACGGGCAGATTGATCCGGCGAAATTCCGATTTGCGCCGCCCCAGGGCGTAACCGTGGATGATCAACGCCATTAAGGTGACATGATCAATAGGCCTCTCGCTTCTTTGCGTTTCAGCCGTTGGCCGCAGGGATGCGAATCGCCGGCCTGGAAGGCGTTGTCAGCCGGCAACATTCGCCGGCTTTGCACAAAACGTTGCCGAGGGGTATCCGTGATGGGCTGTTGCATTCCAGAATATGGGCTGACCCAATAGGTATTCAATTGAAAACCTCGATGCCGTTTTCCGAGCTATCCCACTCTGTATCGGGAGGAAACCATGTCTGACCTGTTCGCGCAAGAGCCCATCGCCCCCTTGGCTGAAGCGCTTCGCCCCAAAGTGCTTGATGAAGTCATTGGGCAGTCCGATCTCCTGGGCGAGGGAAAGCCTCTCAAATTGGCTTTTCAGTCGGGCAAGCCTCATTCAATGATTTTGTGGGGACCGCCCGGTGTGGGTAAAACTACGCTGGCACGATTAACGGCGCAGGCATTTCATTGCGAATTCATTGCCCTTTCCGCCGTGTTTTCCGGCGTGAAAGATATCAGATCAGCGATGGATCAGGCGCAACAGAACTTGGTCCAGGGCAAGCATACAATCCTGTTCGTTGACGAAATCCACCGTTTTAATAAATCCCAGCAAGATGCTCTTTTGCCCTATGTCGAAAGCGGACTGGTGACATTTATTGGCGCGACGACGGAAAATCCCTCTTTTGAAGTGAACTCCGCACTTCTGTCGCGGGCCCAGGTTTATGTTCTAAAATCGCTGACGGAAGAAGAGCTCAAGCTGCTGTTGAAGCGCGCGCAAGAAAAAGCCTTGGGTCATCTGCAGTTTGACGACCTGGCCATCGACACCATCATCGGTTATGCCGATGGCGATGCGCGCAGGCTGCTTAATTTGCTGGAACAGTGCAACACCGCCGCAGGCGCCTCCGGCGTCACCCTGATTGACGCCAAATTCATCCAGAATGCGCTTACGCTGAATTCCAGAAGATTTGATAAGGGCGGCGACAACTTCTACGACCAGATTTCAGCCTTGCATAAATCCGTTCGCGGTTCCAACCCCGACGCCGCGCTTTATTGGTTATGCAGAATGTTGGATGGCGGCGCCGACCCCCGTTATTTGGCCAGAAGGATTGTCAGGATGTCCTGGGAAGATATCGGTTTGGCCGATCCCAGAGCTATCCAACTGGCTAATGATGCCGCATTGACTTATGAACGGCTGGGCAGTCCGGAAGGTGAATTGGCGTTAGGGCAGGCGGTAATCTATTTGGCGATGGCGGCGAAAAGCAATGCGGGTTACATGGCTTACAACCAGGCACGCGCGTTTGTGAAACGGGATAAAAGCCGTGAAGTCCCGGTACATTTACGTAATGCGCCCACAAAGTTGATGGAAGAGTTGGGTTATGGTCACGACTATCGTTATGCTCATGATGAACCCAATGCCTATGCTGCCGGTGAAACGTATTTTCCCGACGGCATCGACGAACCCGGTTGGTATCGACCGACCCCACGGGGTCTGGAAATCAAAATAAGTGAAAAGCTGGCCCAATTGAGAAAATGGGATGCCGAAGCCGGGAAAAAGAAAAAGTAAGACACTGCCATGGAGGGCATTGCAGATAATGTGCTTAAAAATTCAATAACATCTTTTCATTAGCATATACCCGTCCTTGCCAGAGTGAAGTTGGACAAAATCGGGGTCCTTTGCCCATACATATTTATGTTCTTTTTTATCGTAAAAACCTAGCCACCTAAAATAACCTTTTTCATTCGAAATGTTCATTTCTGCTATACTTTTTGATGGGTCAAAATTATGCCAGCTTAAGTTCATGCCGCCACGCCCAAGATCTAATGTTTGTGTATAAAAAATTTCGATTACACCGCTAGCGCGCTGTACGGATTTAACAGATATGGCAATTTGATTATCATTTACGATCAGATCAGTGTGATTATGAGAAAGATCAACAAAAAATCCATCATCGTCGCAAGACGTTGCCCAAACACCAAAATTAGCACACACATAGTGTGGAAATAAAAGAGAGAAAATAAACAAAATTTTTTTCATTTCAATCTTCACTTAAAAAGCCAGAAAGATAACCGATGGCTAAATGGAGATCTGTCTTTCCCTTAAGCTCTTCATCTAAAAATTTTTCATATAACTCGATACATTCTTTTTTGTTTTTTGATGGCTGTCCATAGCGGCCAGGTGGGAGACTTGCCCATTCATAACTGAGAATATCCATTGCTCCATCAATATCCCCTGAAATAATTTTTTTTAAAGAGCCCTTTCGCTTAATTTTTAATAGAACGAGACAAAATTTATCCTGAGAAACAGGGGTGAAGTCCTTTATTTCGTATTTATCCTTGGCCAAAATCATTTTCTTGTCATTCCAGGTATAAGCCATAACTTGGTATGCCCCTGCCGCAGAAGAAGTCAGTCCACCACTACGTATAGATATGTGTGGATGGTTACTAAAATTTTTATGGTAGTCTTGAATAAATGATTGTCCGCCAAAAAGGGTTTCATAACCTATTTCACCCATTGTACCTTCTCCGACTCTAATCATTCTCATAAACGCCCTTACCCTAGCTTCTTCTAACGTGATGAATTCAGTAGTATCTATGGCTTTTAAAAACTCTGTCGGATGACAATGCCACACCGGCTTGCCTTCGCTAAACGCCGGTACTTGACTCATCCATTCCTGATCATCCAGCCATTGTTTTCGATATGGCCATAGATGGCGGTCATCATCAGAAAAAAACGACCGCCAGCGTTGGTGAGAACTCCCGCCAAACCATTCACTGTCATGCTTTACCACCAGGCGTCGCAGCATTTGCGGCACATCCTGTCCAGGATAATGCAGCCCGCGGAATAGCTGCTCATTAAGCTGCTCCGAATCGTATCCCGAAATTCCGCCATCCTCATTAAGGTCTGCCAGCATAAGCAGTGATTGGTAGAAATTGCTTGCCATCGCACACTTCGAGCTACGAGCACGTCCAACGCCCTGTTCAAAGCGCAGCAGCGCCTGTTTGACCCAGCTCTCATTGAGTGAGCGGGAAAAATCATCGGACGGCGCTTCCTGCAGCGCCACAAAACCCAATTTTCCCAGGTCGTGCTGGCTGAGTTCAGTCACGTCCTCCTGCCTCATCCAGGTATACGGTCTTATCTTAAACCAGGTCACGTCCTGGGCATCACGATGAGGATGCGTGTCCTCGCGGCGCAGTATTTTCCCCCCCATCAATTTGCGTCGCCACCCCTTCCATAGCAGTGAAGGCGGCATTTTTTCCGTCGCTGTTCTTCAAATACAGGGGACGCTCGCCTTGAAGTTTTACGTACTGCTGCCCGGTACGCAGATGTTTCGGGTTACCCAGAAAAGTCAGCAGGTTTTCATCCGTACTGATAACCTCAATATGCGCGACCCAGTCCGTATCCCTGATCGGCGCCGTCTTATTATTCGAGGTTTCATTGCTTGACAGAAATCCCACCGCATCGCCGGCCTGTATGGCGACAGGGACGGTCGGATTTACCACCTGATCATAAACGCCGTGCGCGATAGCCTTTTTCATCCAGCCGGGCATGAGAATATGCGCCTCGCCGTCCTCTGTCAGGAACTCAGCACGAAGCGAAATCCAGAATTTATCGCCGCCATCTGCGCGTTGCGCCAGTCCAAAGGGTTTCGGTTTACCGTTAATCAGAAAGGTTTCTTGTCGCACAACCACGACGCGTTGACCGGCCTACAGGGGGGTAGGGCCGAGCTTACCGGCGCTGACTGGCCAGTCGTTTCGTTGCCGCTGTAGCGCCTGCATGGTATTCCGTTGCCTTGCTTGGTCACCTGGTAACATCGGGCGATCGGATAATCGGACACGGGCGCCAGGTGCATATAAAGCGAGTGAAAGGCCAGCCAGGTACTTTCATCCGCCGGGTCCGGTCGGTGAGTGGAGCGAACCAGCACAAAGGTACTGGAATAACACAGCGGATTGCCAAGCGTATATTCCGCCGTCCGGTAATGACGGTTAATCCGCCAGGCGACTATCTGGCCCCCTGCCATGCATTGCAGTGGCACCGCCCGGTCTGGCGTTGTCGCATTGAGCACTGAAGCCGGCGCTACCTCGCCATTCACATGTATGCCGCTGTGCCACATCCGATTGGCGCCAATGAGCCACCGTCCCCCCGCCATTTTGCCGAGCGCGGTCATCAGTTCATCTTGGTTGGCATATTCCTGTCCGTCTGCTTTGCGTATTGGGTACCTGGTTTCCATTTTTAGTCCTTCAGCTCAGTCCCTGCCAAGTGCTGACTCTCGCAGGGACAGACGCGGAAAGGGAACCGCCAAAAGCTGATTTCATGGCAGCCAATGGCTCGCAGTCACAGTGAATTGCGACATTATCTTAGTGGGTAATATCGGCAGGGACTTTGCAGACAAACAAGACGTTATGGCTGCGTGACCAGGTTTGGCAGGATCTGTATCATGTCAGTCACTATATCGCCCAATCCTGTTTGGTCCTCGTGCTTGAACTCGCGTCAATGCCGATGTTAACGCAGCCTGCTGATTATCATCATGCGATGCGCAGACGTGATAAAAATCGCTGAAAAGCTTGCCTGGCTTGACGTGCGGGATGAAAATAGCTCAACAAAACGCTACCGATAAACAGCCTGTTTTGGTAAGGTGAGCGAAAGTAAATTCGTTGCCGCGAGCGCATTGAATGCCTTCGCGAAGTCATAAACATCAATCTGATAACTATAAGCACAGGACTAGCATGCTTGATCCTAATCTACTGCGTAATGAGCTGGACGCGGTTGCCGAGAAACTGGCTCGCAGAAGTTTTAAGCTGGATGTTGATACTCTGCGTAAATATGAAGAACGCCGCAAAGTATTGCAGGTGGAAACTGAAACGCTGCAAGCTGAGCGCAATTCCCGATCCAAATCGATTGGCGCGGCTAAAGCCCGTGGAGAAGATATCGAGCCATTGCGGCAGGAAGTCAATCGACTGGGCGAACGCCTTGATGCGGCTAAGACTGAATTGGACGGCCTGCAAAACCAGATTCGCGATATATCGCTGTCGATTCCGAACATTCCCGATGCGGTAGTGCCTTTCGGCAAGGACGAAAACGACAACCTGGAGATTAGCCGTTGGGGTGAACCGCGCCACTATGACTTTCCGGTGCGCGATCATGTTGCGCTAGGCGAAATGTCCGGCGGTTTGGACTTTGCCTCGGCGGTGAAACTGACGGGTACGCGATTTGTGGTCATGAAAGGCCAGATAGCCCATTTGCATCGCGCATTGTCGCAATTTATGCTCGATTTACATACCGAACAGCATGGCTACCTGGAAACCTATGTCCCGTATCTGGTTAATCATGCCTCTTTATACGGTACCAGCCAATTACCTAAGTTCGCCGAAGATCTTTTTCATACTAAGCCGTTGAGTGAAGAGGCGGATAGCAGTGCCTACGCGTTGATCCCCACAGCGGAAGTTCCGCTAACTAATCTGGTCCGGGATGAGATACTGGATGAAGACGCGTTGCCGTTGAAAATGACTGCGCACACGCCTTGCTTCCGTTCTGAAGCGGGTTCATATGGCCGGGATACCCGTGGTTTGATCCGTATGCATCAATTCGACAAGGTTGAACTGGTGCAGGTGGTGAAGCCGGAAAATTCCATGCTGGCCTTGGAAGAACTCACTTCTCATGCTGAGAAAGTTCTGCAATTGCTAGGATTGCCTTACCGTAAAATTCTGCTTTGCACCGGCGACATGGGCTTTGCTTCTTGCAAAACTTACGATCTGGAAGTCTGGCTGCCAGCGCAAAATACCTACCGTGAAATTTCGTCCTGCTCCAATATCGGCGATTTCCAGGCCCGTCGCATGCAAGCCCGCTATCGCAGCAAAGAAGACAAAAAACCGCGCCTGGTTCATACCCTCAATGGCTCCGGTCTCGCGGTGGGCCGTACCTTGGTCGCCGTTATGGAAAACTACCAGTTGGCGGATGGGCGCATTGCCGTACCGGAAGTTCTGATACCGTATATGAAGGGCTTGACCCACATCGGGTAAAACCGATAAGGCGCTGCCAGCGAGCGGGATTAACGAAAGCGATTATCGGGGGCGCAGGCCAAGTGGGGTCTAATCGGCAAAAGCCGATTGCCCTACGGTATGAGCTCCCAAGGTATGAACGCCCCAAGGTATAGTCACCCCAAGGTATAGTCACCCCAAGGTATGAACGCCCCAAGGTATAGTCACCCCAAGGTATAGTCACCCCAAGGTATAGTCGCCCCGATACGCACCGAATCAGTTCCAAGCGGGGTCAGCGACCCTGTCGGCAGCAAAAAATGCTGGCGATTATTTGGTCAGATTGACATTTGCCACCGCAATCGCCATGATGCGCGCAAACTTTCATTTTCGATTCCGGTTTGCACTCTATGTCCGTCTATTCCCGCCCGGTGGTGATGTTACTGACCGGGCTGCTGTCATTAACCATTTCCATCGCTGTGCTTAATACGCTGGTCCCTTTGTGGCTGGCGCATCTGTCGCTCTCCACCTGGCAAATCGGATTAATCGGCTCGTCCTATTTCACCGGCAATCTGGCCGGAACCCTACTGGCCGGCGCGCTGATCAAACGAGTCGGCTTCAACCAAAGCTATTATTACGCCTGCGTCTTGTTTGCCCTCTCCACGCTTGGTCTGGGTTTATCCGCCGAGTTTGATAGCTGGCTGTTTTTCCGGTTCCTGGCCGGCATCGCTTGCGCGCTGATTTGGGTAGTGGTGGAAAGCGCGCTTATGCGCAGGGGCACGTTGCATACGCGCGGACAACTGCTGGCCGCTTATATGATGGTGTATTATCTGGGCACCGTGATTGGCCAGCTTTTGCTTAGCGGCGTATCGACCATGTTAATGTCAGTGCTGCCGTGGGCCATTACGCTGATAATCGTTTCCGCGTTGCCGTTACTGTTTAACCGCATTGACAGTCAGGTTAAGCATACCCCACGCGTCGCCGTCTGGCCGATGCTGCTGCGCCGCAATGCCCGCCTGGGTATCAATGGCTGTGTTATCTCCGGGGTAGTGCTGGGGTCGCTCTACGGCTTGATGCCTTTATATCTTGCGCATCTCGGTTTAAGCGATGGCAACGTTGGCTTTTGGATGGCGTTGTTGGTGAGCGCGGGTATTATCGGCCAATGGCCTGTCGGCTGGCTGGCGGATCGATACGGCCGTTTGTTTGTCTTGCGCGGCCAGGTCTTTCTGGTGATCGCCGGCAGTCTGCTGATGCTAAACGACGCAGTAATGGTCCCCGCGTTGTTTTTGTTAGGGTGCTCGGGCTTCACCCTTTATCCGGTCGCCATGTCCTGGGCCTGCGAGAAAGTCGCCGCCGATGAATTGGTGGCGATGAATCAGGCATTACTGCTCAGTTATACTATCGGCTGCCTGGCGGGCCCAAGTATGACCGCCATCCTCATGCAGCGTTATTCGGACCAATGGCTGTTCTTAATGATTGCCGCAGTGGCGGTTTTCTATCTGGCCATGTTGCTGCGCAAACCGCACCATCACCAGACTCCTGTTACCACCGCCCGTAATCCCTAAGTCCCGTCGTGGTCGTTTAACCGCACGGGCAGCAGAGGCTACGTTATTCAGCCTTGGATCATTGTACTCATGATATGTTCGCCATATAAGCCGGCTCCCCGGGGAGTTCAGTGCGGCTTAGCACTGCGCAATCCCCTTCATTGCGCTGTTCAAACCGCCAACAACGGTTATGGTATCGGGCAACGCTATTGCGATGGGCGACGCTGAGCAATGTGATATCGGGTAATGTTTCAATGAGCAGCTGATACATCAATTGTTCATTCTCATCATCCAGCGCGCTGGTCGCTTCATCGAGAAACAAAATGTCCGGTCTAATCAGCAACGCGCGGGCAAAAGCCAGCCGTTGCTGCTCACCTGCGGAGAGCCAATGACTCCAGTTGGCTTCTTCATTCAGCATTGGTTTCAAATTCGCCAAATGACATTTGTCCAGGATGGACAACATCTGTTCCTGGCTGTAGTGATCCGGTGCTTCCGGGTAACAAAGCGCGCCCTGCAGACTGCCGATGGGAATATAACTGCGCTGCGGAAGAAAGAGGATTTTTTTGCCGGTCTGCAAACCTATATCGCCGGTGCCATAAGGCCATATGCCGGCAATGGCGCGAAGCAGCGTCGATTTGCCGCAACCAGACGGACCGACCACCAAGACTTTTTCACCTGGGGCGATGGATTGAGTGATGTTCTCGAACAGCGCCTTGCCGTTGGGAATGGTCAAGGTGAGATCATTTAAGGTCAATGCGTTTGTCAACGTCGGCTGGCGCAAAATAGCGGTATTCTGGCTGCTGTGGCGATCCACCGCGGCGTTAAAACCCGCTAGTCGGTTGATACAGGCTTTCCAGCTGGCCAGCTGATTAAACGCATCGATAAACCAGGATAACGCTCCCTGGATTTCGCCGAAAGCCGAAGAAATCTGCATCAGCGTGCCCAGTTGGATCGCGCCGGAGAAGTAGCGGGGCGCAGCCACCAGGATCGGGAAGATTATGGCGAACTGGCCGTAAAAATTGCTGGCGACATTCAAACGTCGACTCACACGCATGATCGACCACCAATTGGCGCGGATGGATTCGAATCTGCCGTCCAGTTGTTTCGCTTCGCGCTGTTCCCCCTGGTAAAGCGCAATGGCGTCGCTGTTTTCGCGAATACGGATCAGGCCGAAACGAAAATTCGCCTCATAGCGCTCTTGCTCGAAACCCAGCCGTACCAGCGGTTTGCCTACCCGCCAAATCAATAACGAACCTAGCCCGGCATACAATATGGCAAACCACACCATATAACCCGGGATAGTGAAATGATGTCCGCTCAGGATGAAAGACAAGGGACCGCTTACCGACCAAAGAATGGTAATGAAAGAGACAAACGAAACGACGCTTGAAAGCAGTCCTAACGATAACGATAACGTGCCGCTGGTCAAGGCGTTGAGGTCTTCGGCGATCCGCTGATCCGGGTTGTCGACGGTTTGTTGTTGTTCGGTGTGGTAATAGACGTGATGATGTAGCCATTTATCCATGTATTGCCGGGTCATCCAACGCCGCCAATACATTTGCAGGCCTTGGGTCAGGTAAATTTTATAAATGGATATCAGGATGAAGATCAACGCCAGCCAGGTGAAATGAAACAGTTGCTCTTTGAAAACCGGGAAATTTTTATTCTGCAAGGCATCATAAAATACCCGATTCCACTGATTAAACAGTACGCTGATATAAACCGTGGTTAATGAGAGTAAAACAATCACGGCCAACATTCCCCAGGCCCGCCATTTTTCCTCGGAACGCCAGAAGGGCTTTATTAACTGCCACACTTCCCGCCAATGTGCAGCTTTGATTTCTCTTGCTTTCATAGGTAAACGATCATATCAATTGCCAAAGCAGTTATAATACGTGATCGCTACAAAGTTCTCCGAAAAAAATAAGCCAGTTTGGTAAGGAAACATGTAAACGGCGGGAAAGTTTTTGACAAAACCGGTGACATTAAGTCATCGTTCTCTTCTGGTTCGGCGGGAATCGCGCTTTGCCCGCAAATGTCCAGCCATTAAGCCGGTCAGGACACTTGCGGAAATTAACTTATTCAACGAAAGTGAAGTGATAAGATTAATACATCACTTTATGACCATAACTGGCCAATATAGATTTAACCCGCTCCATGGTTTCAGTGGTAGGGGGCTTTACGCCATCGAGCTTGTATTCTTCACCCATGGCGATCCATTTATGTTTACCTAACTCATGATAAGGCAGCAATTCGATTTTTTCGATATTGGCCATATCTTTGGTAAATTCGCCTAACATATGCACGGATTTATCGTCATCCGACCAACCCGGCACCACCACGTAACGGAGCCAGGTGCGTTTATTGATTTTTTGCAGATAACGGGCGAAATCCAGCACCCGATGATTGGAAACCCCCACCAGATTCTGATGGATGTCATCATTCATTTCTTTGATATCCAGCATCACCAGATCGGTGACATCCAGCAATTCATCGATAACCTGATCGTAATGGCGCACATAACCGTTGGTATCCAGACAGGTGGTAATACCTTCGGCATGGCATGCCCGGAACCAGTCGCGCACGAACTCGGCCTGTAAAATGGCTTCACCGCCCGAAGCGGTCACACCGCCGCCGGAGGCATTCATGAAATGCCGATAGGTGACCACTTCCTTCATGATCTCCTCAACGGAGATTTCCCGGCCGGCATGTAAATCCCACGTATCGCGGTTATGGCAATAAAGGCAACGCAACAGACAGCCCTGGAAGAAAATAATAAAACGAATGCCCGGACCATCGACGGTACCGCAGGATTCAAATGAATGGATGCGACCTAATACTGACATTGCGGGGTTTTCTCCATTATAACGAACAATGTGCTTTGGCTAGCCAACTCAAAATAGCGCTTCTAGCCAAAACATACTGACCGGAATGTGCTGCTCAAAAAGGACACAGGTGATAAAAAGGCCCCACTTGCGTGGAGCCTTCATTTTACGCCTTTTCAGACGACGATGGAAATTACATCGACGCCGTGAAAGTACGGGTGATAACGTCGTTTTGCTGTTCTTTGGTCAATGAATTGAAGCGAACCGCATAACCGGACACACGGATGGTCAGGTTAGGGTAATCTTCAGGATGTTCCATGGCTGCAAGCAGCATTTCACGGTTCATCACATTGACGTTCAGATGCTGACCGCCTTCTACGCCGGCTTCATGATGGAAATAACCGTCCATCAAACCAGCCAGGTTGGCTTTACGTACATCTTCGTCTTTGCCCAATGCTTTAGGGACGATGGAGAAGGTGTAAGAAATACCGTCTTTAGCATAGGCGAACGGCAGTTTGGCAACGGAAGTCAGTGAGGCAACGGCGCCTTTCTGATCACGGCCATGCATCGGGTTGGCACCAGGTCCGAACGGCGCGCCAGAACGACGTCCGTCAGGCGTGTTACCAGTCTTCTTGCCATACACAACGTTAGAAGTGATGGTCAGGATGGACTGAGTCGGCACCGCGTTACGATAGGTCGGCAGTTTCTGAATTTTCTTCATGAAACGTTCAACCAGGTCGCAAGCAATGTCATCCACGCGGGAATCATTGTTGCCGAACTGCGGGTATTCGCCTTCGATATTGAAGTCGACAGCCATGCCGTCAGCGTCACGTACCGGTTTAACCTTGGCGTACTTGATGGCGGACAGTGAGTCGGCGGCGACGGACAAGCCGGCGATGCCACAAGCCATGGTACGATAAACGTCACGATCGTGCAGCGCCATCAATGAAGCTTCGTAGCTGTACTTGTCATGCATGTAATGGATGATGTTCAGTGCGGTGACGTACTGTTTGGCCAGCCAATCCATGAAGTGGTCCATGCTTGCCAGCACGGTGTCGTAATCCAATACGGCATCCGTAATCGGCGCGGTTTTCGGACCGACCTGGATTTTGGCTTTTTCGTCCATGCCGCCGTTGATTGCGTACAGAACCATTTTAGCCAGGTTGGCGCGGGCGCCGAAGAACTGCATTTGTTTGCCGACAACCATCGGGCTTACGCAGCAGGCAATGGCGTAATCGTCATTGTTGAAATCGGGACGCATCAGGTCGTCGTTTTCATACTGTACGGAAGACGTATCGATGGAAACCTTAGCGGTAAATTTCTTCCAGCTGATCGGCAATTTTTCCGACCACAGGATGGTCATGTTCGGTTCCGGCGCCGGTCCCATGGTGTACAGGGTATTCAGGAAACGGAAGCTGTTCTTGGTCACCAGGGTACGGCCGTCAACGCCCATGCCGCCCAGTGATTCAGTTGCCCAAATCGGGTCGCCGGAGAACAGTTCATCATATTCCGGAGTACGCAGGAAACGTACCATACGCAATTTCATGACCAGATGGTCAATCAATTCCTGAGCTTGTTCTTCGTTGATTTTGCCTGCTTTCAGGTCACGTTCAATGAAGATGTCCAGGAAAGAAGAGGTACGACCGAAAGACATGGCCGCGCCGTTCTGGGATTTAACCGCGGCCAGATAGCCGAAGTAAGTCCATTGAACAGCTTCTTGCGCGGTTTTTGCCGGAGCGGAGATATCGCAGCCGTATTTGGCGGCCATTTCCTTGATTTGACCCAAGGCGCGATGTTGGTCGGAAATTTCTTCACGCAGACGAATGGTCGCTTCAAGATCTTCGCCGTTTTCCAGTCTGCTTTGCAAAGAGGTGAACTGGGCGAATTTATCTTTCATCAGATAGTCGATGCCGTACAGGGCGATACGACGATAATCGCCGATGATGCGTCCACGACCATAAGCATCAGGCAGACCGGTCAATGCACCGGTCTTACGACAGCGCAGAATGTCAGGGGTATAAACATCGAATACGCCCTGGTTATGCGTTTTACGGTATTCGGTGAAGATTTTCTTCAGTTCCGGGTCCAGCTCACGGTTGTAAGCCTTAAAGGAACTTTCAACCATCTTGATACCGCCGAAGGCGATAATGGCGCGTTTCAACGGTGCGTCAGTTTGTAAACCAACGATTTTTTCCTGGCTTTTATTGATATAGCCGGCATCGTGAGAAGTAATGGTAGCAGCGATATCGGTATCGAAATCAACCGGCGCATGCGTGCTGTTTTCGATTTTGATGCCTTCCATGACCTTGGCCCACAGCGCTGTGGTAGCGGCGGTAGCACCAGCCAGGAAGGATTCGTCGCCTTCATAAGGAGTATAGTTTTTTTGAATGAAGTCGCGAACATTGACTTCTTTCTGCCAGTCGCCTGCTTTAAAACCTTCCCAAGCAGTGGCTAGTTTTTCATTCAGATCGGTCATTTTATACCTACCTTCTAATAATGTGGATTTCTGTAAAACCCGGCTTTACGGCGAGCCAATTAATGGTTATTCCCGCCGCGCAGATAAATTACCCAATATGTTAATCCTACCAGCAAACCCCCGCCGATGATGTTGCCGATCGTCACCGGGATCAGATTATCGTAAATAAAGCTGCTTACAGTAAGATGTGGAAATTGATCAGGCGCCATGGCAATGGCATGCCAGAAGTCTGGTCCGGCAAAATCTTTGATGACAATACCCAATGGAATCATGAACATATTGGCGATACTATGTTCAAAGCCGCTGGATACGAACATCGCTACAGGGAAAATCATGGCAAACATTTTGTCAGTCAGGCTACGGCCGGAATAACTCATCCAGACCGCCAGGCAAACCAGCATATTCGCCAAAATCCCAAGGCAAACCGCCTCGATGAAAGTATGGTGCACTTTATGGTCGGCGGTTTGTAAAACATTCAAACCCCAACCGCCATTGGCCACCATATGTTCCCCTGAGAACCAAATCAGGGCGACGAAAAACAATGCCCCCACCAGATTACCGAGATAAACGTTGATCCAGTTACGCGCCAATTGACCCCAAGTGATACGTCCGCTGGCCTTGGCGACCATAATCAGTACCGTGGAGGTGAAAAGGTCGGCGCCGCAAACCACGACCAACATCAATCCCAGGGAGAAACACACGCCGCCTATCAGTTTGGATATGCCATAAGGCAAAGCGGCGGTGCCGGTGGTGGCGGTAATATAAAAAGCAAATGCGATGGAAATGAAAACGCCCGCAGTAATCGCCAGAAAAAATGTTTTAGCTGGATGTTTTGTTGCTTTGTAAACACCAGTTTCTTCGGCAACCTTTGCCATGGCGGCAGGTAACAATAAATCAAAGGGGTTGTCGGCTTTCACACTAACTCTCTCGACATAAAAGCATAAATAAACGTTGTAATTCTAACAAAGCAGTATAGAGCAAAAATTGATATGGATCATAATCGCCCAAATTCATCAGTCTAAAAAACCGGCAAAATAGGGTAAAAATCGCTCAAGCTAATGAAAAATATACGAAAAATAAATTTTAATATTTATACTAAATTTTGAAGGGCGGTTTTTACGCTTCTTTATTTCAGTTAATGATGAACGTGATATGTGGCGTTTGTGTTTCAATAGCTTTGGTCAGTTAAGTTTTATTTTACTTTAATGCAACAATAACCCGTAATATGGAACCTTAGCGAGCACTATATTTCCCGTAGGGCGATTTTTTAATATCGCGCAAGCGTATTCAGGTTTAAGTACGCTGATTTATAACAATTAAATTGCACGGCGGTTTATTTTTTTCGCTTAATTTTGTTTTGCACCGGTTGTCTGGCCATCATCACGAAGCGGCAAACACTATCCGCTGCCGAACGTGATGAACGAGGCCGTGAGATCCTATTGCCAGTGGCGGCGTTTCGCCGATTGCAATTTTTCATAGGCCGCCAGCAAGGCCCGATGAGCCGGCAATGCCAGCAAATCACCGTCAATTGTAAACAAACCGGCAAAACAATGTTTGCCCAGTAATGCGGCGGCGGCGTTTTTAAGTGCCTCTGCGCCGTACATCCGTTCGAACGCGGCATGATACTGCGCCGGTTCCCGTTCGGTATCCTGCGCGAGTAATAACAACCCATGCAGGCAGCGGTAGTAATTTTCCCTTTGCGGGGAAAATACCGAAAGATTGAAATCGCGGGTCCATTCCGTCCAGAGCAATGCTTGCGCGAGATCGCCGCCCGCCAGCGCCAGCATGGCTTTCAATTCACCCACACGCAAAGTATGCCAGCCATTGTCTTTGCCGGTGGCCAGCCCCAGCAATTCCCTTACCCGGGTAAAATCATCAAGGCCTTCGTCGTCAAGCCGCTCGATCAGCGCCAGATAGTGCTCCGGCGGCCATTGGCTGTCCGGCAGGCTTAGCAGCGTTTCGCGCAGATGGGCGGCCATGGTGTTATTGGCAAGTAATAAATCCTCGGCCGGATAAATATCCGACATGCCCGGCACCAGAATGCGGCAGGCATAAACGCCGAGATGTTCATAATCGGCGATATAAACCTCCGCTTGCAGGCGCTGGAAAATGGCCATCATGGCGATGAATTCGGACGAGGTGGTATCGCTGAAATTCCAATCGACAAAGGGATAATCGGCATGTTCTTTGAATAAATCCCAGGAGATCAAACCGCTGGAATCGATAAAATGGGTCTCCAGATTGGTTTGTTCCGCCACTTCCTCATTGTCGAACGTGGGCGGCAGAAAAACATCCAGCTCTTTAAGGCTACGGCCCTGCAGTAATTCGGTCACAGTGCGTTCCAGCGCCACGCCGAAATCCGGATGGGCGCCAAAGGAGGCGAAACAGCTGCCGTTGGCGGGATTGAATAACACCACGCAAATGACCGGGTATTCGCCTCCGAGCGAGGCATCGTAAGCCAAAATGGGAAAGCCTTCCGCTTCAAGTTTATCCAGCGCCGCCACCACTCCTGGATAGCGTTGCAATACGGGCGGGGGAATGGGCGGCAGGCTGATGGCTTCCGCGATGATGCGGTTCTTGATATGACGTTCAAACACTTCCGACAAGGCTTGCACCCGGGCTTCGCTAGCGGTATTGCCGGCCGACATGCCATTGGAAACATAGAGATTGCCGATGATGTTCATCGGAATATAGATTGTCTCTTGATCAGATTGGCGTTTGAAAGGCAACGCGCAAATACCGCGCCGGGCATTGCCGGACTGTAAATCAACCAGCGCGCTGGCGGTTAACTCATGTTCGGGATCGTAGAACGCCCGCAAATGATCATCGAGGATGCCGTCGGGCAAGCCGTCGTCATCGGGCAGGGGAAACCACCGCTCATCGGGATAATGCACAAAGTCACCTTGGGCGATGCTGTTTCCAAGGTAATAATCGGCGAAAAAATAATTGGTGGAAAGCCGTTCAAAATACTCGCCCAGCGCCGATGCCAGCGCGGCTTTCTTGCTGGCGCCTTTGCCGTTGGTGAAACACAGGGGGCAGTCGCGATCGCGGATATGCACCGACCAGACATGAGGGACCGGATTGAGCCAGGAAGCTTCTTCGATATTGAAGCCCAACGTGGTCAATTGTTGATAAAAACGGGCGATGGAATCCTCAAGGGCGGCGTCTTTTCCGGGAATAAATGTTTTAGTCATGGCGTTCACTTTATTTTGACGGTTAAAGCGGCATATTACGGTGTTTTTCCCCTCGTCTCCATGTCATTATGGTAAACAATTCACACTCGCGGAATGACCTCGCTGTCGGATAACAGGCCTCTTTCCGGGCACCCGTCACGACGGTAAAATGCGATAGATAGTCAATATCCGTTGCGACGCCCGGATGTGAGTGATAAAAACGATAGCAGAATACCCACAAGATGACGGGTATGGTTTGCAACGTTATCGGCCAATGTAGTGAGGGGAAATGAACCAGGTATTTAATTTTAGCGCCGGCCCAGCAATGATTCCGGTGGAAGTCCTGCAACAAGCGCAACGGGAACTATGCAATTGGCAAGGACTGGGTACGTCGGTTATGGAAATCAGCCACCGCGGCAAGGCGTTTATCGAGGTTGCGCAAGAGTCCGAACGGGATTTGCGCTCCCTGCTGAAAGTCCCCGATAATTATAAAGTGCTGTTCTGCCATGGCGGCGCGCGCGCGCAATTCGCCGCCGTGCCGTTGAATTTGCTGGGCGCTCGGGCCAGCGCCGATTATATCGATGGCGGTTATTGGGCGCATAGCGCCATTGCGGAAGCGAAAAAATATTGCGACCCGAAAATAATTGACATTAAAACCCGCATTGACGGTCTGCGCGCCACCAAACCGATGAAAGAATGGGTTTTGTCCGCCGACAGCGCGTATGTGCATTACTGCCCTAACGAAACCATCGACGGTCTGGCTATCGACGAATTGCCCGATTTCGGCGATAAGGTTGTGGTAGCCGACTATTCGTCCACCATTCTTTCTCGTCCCATCGATGTGAGCCGGTTCGGCGTGATTTACGCCGGCGCGCAGAAAAATATCGGACCGGCCGGCTTGACGCTGGTTATCGTACGCGAGGACTTGCTGGGCAAGGCCCGGACCGAACTGCCATCAATCCTGGACTACAAGGTCTTGGCGGATAACGATTCCATGTTCAATACCCCGCCGACCTTTGCCTGGTATCTCTCCGGCCTGGTGTTCAAATGGCTCAAGGCGCAGGGCGGTTTGGCGGCAATGGATAAGCGCAATCAGGCCAAAGCCGATTTGCTGTATCAGTTTATCGACGGCAGCGATTTTTATCGCAACGATGTTTCGCCGGCGAACCGTTCACGCATGAACGTGCCGTTCTTGTTGGCCGACGCCGGATTGGACAAGGTTTTCCTGGACGAGTCGGTGGCCGCTGGTCTGCATGCCCTGAAGGGGCATCGCGCGGTAGGCGGGATGCGCGCTTCACTTTATAATGCCATGCCTTTGGCGGGTGTCGAAGCGTTGGTGGCGTTTATGGCTGATTTCGTCCGGCGACACGGCTGATTTCCGCTGTTTTGCGGCGCAACCATGATTCGCAGACCAATAACCCCGGGCTAATTGCCGGGGTTATTGATTTTACTATTGCTGGAGAGCGTGTTTCACATGCAGGATTCCCTGACCTTACAACCGGTAGCGCATATTGATGGCACCATTCATCTTCCCGGCTCCAAAAGTGTTTCAAACCGGGCCTTGCTGCTGGCGGCCCTTGCTCGGGGCACCACCCGCCTGACCAATCTGCTTGATAGCGACGACGTGCGCCATATGCTGTCGGCCCTCGCCGCGCTTGGTGTAACGTATCGCCTGAGCAAGGATCGGCGGCAATGCGAGATTGACGGGCAGGGACAGGCGCTGTCCGCCCCCGCCCCCCTCGAACTGTTTCTCGGGAATGCCGGTACCGCTATGCGGCCACTGGCGGCCATCTTATGCCTGGGACGGCATGATATCGTTCTGACCGGCGAACCGCGGATGAAAGAGCGTCCTATCGGCCATCTGGTGGATGCCTTGCGTCAGGGCGGCGCCGACATCGATTATCTCGAACAGCGGAATTATCCGCCGCTGCGCCTGCGCGGCGGGTATAGCGGCGGAAACATCGAGGTGGACGGCAGCGTTTCCAGCCAGTTTCTCACCGCTTTGCTCATGATGGCGCCGCTGGCGGCGGAGGATACCGTGATCCGCATTAAAGGCGATCTGGTTTCCAAGCCCTATATCGATATCACCCTGGCGTTGATGAAAACCTTCGGCATCGACGTCGTGCATGAAAATTACCGGGTATTTCGTCTGGCGGGGCGTCAGGGTTATCGCTCGCCGGGCAATTATCTGGTTGAAGGCGATGCCTCGTCGGCCTCCTATTTTCTGGCGGCGGCGGCCATTCGCGGCGGAACCGTCCGCGTCACCGGCATCGGTAAAAACAGCGTGCAAGGCGACATCCGTTTCGCCGATGTGCTTGAACGCATGGGTGCGGTCATCCGCTGGGGCGAGGATTTTATCGAATGCAGCCGCGGTGAACTGCATGCTATCGATATGGATATGAATCACATACCCGATGCCGCCATGACCATTGCCACCACTGCTTTATTCGCCGACGGCACCACCCGGTTGCGCAATATTTATAATTGGCGGGTAAAAGAAACCGATCGGATAACGGCCATGGCCGTGGAACTGCGCAAAGTGGGCGCCGAAGTGGAGGAAGGCGAGGACTTCATTGCCATAACGCCGCCGAAGACACTGAAGTTGGCGACTATCGGAACGTATAACGACCACCGGATGGCGATGTGTTTTTCGCTGGTCTGCTTATCCGATACGCCGGTCATTATTCTTGATCCCAAATGCACACATAAAACTTTCCCGGATTATTTCCAGCAACTGGCTGCCATCAGTACGTTGAAATAGACCGGCGGTTCGCTTGATTCCGGGGCGGCGTCTTCTACAAAAAGTGTGAATATAGGGGTTTAATACCGCCATTTATGGCCCGGCGCGCAGGCCGGGTCGCGCAAAATTGCCAGCGACGGGCTACACTCGACCTAACAGCGATATCCAGATGTCGAGTTGCGGGGAGCATTGCCAACACACCTTCAACTTGAAAGATGACGGGGATATAAGATGTTTGGATTTTACGTCAGGTATATGTACGGGTAAGCTATGTTCCATAATGATGCAGAAAATGCCTCATAAGAATGTTCATCAAAATGGAAATGAGTTTCCCGCTAAGAGGAGAAAACAATGGCAGCAGTGGTCCCGGTCATCACTATCGATGGGCCGAGTGGTGCAGGGAAGGGCACGTTGTGTCAAGCATTGGCGGAAACATTGCAATGGCGTCTGCTTGATTCGGGAGCTATTTATCGGGTTTTGGCTTTGGCTTCATTACATCATCAGGTGGATATCGCCTCTGAAAACGCCCTGGTGCCGTTGGCGGCGCATCTGGATGTGCATTTCAACGTATTGGACGGTCAATTGGAGATCATTCTTGAAGGCGAGGATGTCAGCCAGGAAATCAGGACCGAAACCGTGGGTAATACCGCGTCGAAAATCGCCGCTTTTCCGCGGGTTCGCGAAGCCCTGTTGCGTCGTCAGCGGGCATTTCGCGAGATGCCCGGGCTGATTGCCGACGGGCGGGATATGGGTACGGTGGTGTTCGCCGATGCGCCGGTGAAGATTTTTCTCGACGCCTCGCCGGAAGAAAGAGCTCACCGACGCATGCGGCAGTTGCAGGAAAAGGGGTTTAGTGTTAACTTTGAACGCCTTTTATCTGAGATAAAAGAGCGGGACGCTAGAGACAGAAGTCGGCCGGTCGCACCATTGATGCCTGCCCCAGACGCCCTGGTATTGGATTCAACAGCCATGACTATCGATGAAGTGATAGCCCTTGCGTTGGCTCATTCCCGGCGGATTTTGGCATTGTCATAGTGTCGAAAGAACCAATTACCCCGTTGCAAGGATCGGCAATGGGGCGTGTAAAACAACCCCATCAAGCAGGATGCAGGATGGACGTTAATCAAAAACACCTGAAGATTATCCAATATGACAGAATCTTTTGCTCAACTCTTTGAAGAATCCCTGAAAGAAATCGAAACCCGTCCCGGTTCGATTGTACGCGGTACTGTTGTTTCCATCGATAAAGACGTGGTTTTGGTGGACGCTGGGCTTAAATCTGAATCCGCTATTCCAGTCGAACAATTCAAAAATGCCCAAGGCGAACTGGAAATCAAGATCGGCGACCAGGTCGACGTTGCGCTTGATGCGGTAGAAGACGGTTTCGGCGAGACACTGCTGTCCCGTGAAAAGGCCAAGCGTCACGAAGCTTGGTTGATGCTGGAAAAAGCCTATGAAGACGCCGCGACTGTTACCGGCATCATCAATGGTAAGGTTAAAGGCGGTTTCACCGTCGAACTCAATGGCATCCGCGCGTTTTTGCCGGGTTCATTGGTCGACGTGCGCCCGGTACGCGATACGCTGCACCTGGAAGGCAAAGAGCTTGAGTTCAAAGTCATCAAGCTGGATCAGAAACGTAATAATGTTGTGGTTTCTCGTCGTGCGGTCATCGAATCCGAAAACAGCGCGGAACGTGATCAACTGCTGGAAAACCTGCAGGAAGGCATGGAAGTCAAGGGTATCGTCAAGAACCTGACCGACTACGGCGCCTTCGTTGATCTCGGCGGCGTTGACGGCTTGCTGCACATTACCGATATGGCCTGGAAGCGCGTTAAGCACCCGAGCGAAATCGTTAATGTCGGCGACGAAATCACTGTCAAGGTTCTGAAATTCGACCGTGAACGTACCCGTGTTTCCCTGGGCTTGAAACAACTCGGCGAAGATCCGTGGGTTGCTATCGCCAAGCGTTATCCTGAAGGCACACGCCTGACCGGCCGCGTCACCAACCTGACCGATTATGGCTGCTTCGTTGAAATCGAAGAAGGCGTTGAAGGCCTGGTTCACGTATCCGAAATGGATTGGACCAATAAAAATATTCATCCGTCCAAGGTTGTCAATGTTGGCGACGTTGTTGAAGTCATGGTGCTGGATATCGACGAAGAACGCCGTCGTATCTCCCTGGGCCTGAAACAATGCAAAGCCAATCCGTGGCAGCAATTCGCTGAAACCCATAATAAGGGCGACCGCGTTGAAGGCAAAATCAAGTCCATTACCGATTTCGGTATCTTTATTGGTCTGGATGGCGGCATAGACGGCCTGGTTCATCTGTCCGATATCTCCTGGAATGTTGCTGGCGAAGAAGCTGTTCGCGAGTACAAGAAAGGTGACGAAATCGCAGCAGTAGTCCTGCAAGTCGATGCGGAACGCGAACGTATTTCCCTTGGCGTGAAACAACTGGCTGAAGATCCGTTCAATAACTATCTGTCTTTGAATAAGAAAGGCACGATTGTTACCGGTAAAGTCACTGCAGTTGACGCGAAAGGTGCTACAGTTGAATTGGCTGGTGGCGTTGAAGGTTACTTACGCGCCTCAGAAGCCTCGCGTGACCGGATTGAAGACGCTACACTGGTTCTGAACGTGGGTGATGACGTTGAAGCGAAATTCACTGGCGTTGATCGCAAAAACCGTGTTGTCAGCTTGTCGGTACGTGCCAAGGACGAAGCTGATGAGAAAGATGCTATCGCTACTGTGAACAACAAACAGGAAGATACCACCAACTTCTCAAGTGCAATGGCTGAAGCTTTCAAGGCCGCGAAAGGCGAATAATAATGGCGGGGCGGCATTTGCCGCTCCTGGACGGTAGCTAAGTGAGTCGTGCACTACTTTATTATGGGGGGTGCGCGAACTTGGAGGAATTATGACCAAGTCTGAACTTATTGAAAGACTTGCTGGCCAGCACGCTCATATACCGGCTAAAGTTGTTGAGGATGCGGTGAAGGAGATGCTTGAGCATATGGCGACCACACTCGCCAGCGGTGAACGCATCGAAATTCGTGGTTTCGGCAGTTTTTCACTTCACTACCGTGCACCGCGTGTCGGACGCAATCCTAAAACCGGTGATAAAGTGGAATTGGAAGGCAAATATGTCCCCCATTTCAAACCCGGTAAAGAACTGCGTGATCGCGCCAATATTTATGGTTCATAACGGCTAGAAAGCGTTATTTCTTGTCGTTAATGAACGTTCGTATAAAAGACACCTTCGGGGTGTCTTTTTTTTGACCCTCATGTCGCTAGTCCGTTTGGTGTAGGATATTTGGCTTGCGCGGAGTAGACGCGAGAAATTTGCATAGAGGTTCAGTAGCAATGAAGATAGTGACAGTATTCAGACCAGGTGGCGATTATTCAATAAAACATGTGCGGTGGATACACAAGCAACTACCAAAACACGTTGAGGCTTTGTGTTTTTCAGATATCGCCATCCCTGGGGTTGAAACAATTCCATTTAAGTACGATTGGCCAGGCTGGTGGTCAAAAATTGAGATATTCAATCCTAACGCAATTGATGATGCTGTTTTCTACCTGGATTTGGATACGGTGATAGTCGGCGATATTACGGACATTTTGCGGAATAAACATACCGCCTTATGTGCTGATTTTTATTATCCGGAAAAAACCAAAAATTCCTCAATCATGTATATTCCCCAAGAAATGAAATCACGAGTTTGGGATACATTTTTGCGCTTTCCGGATATGTTTATGAAAGCCCATGCCAACGGCGGCGACCAAACGTTTATCACCGCGTTATTGCCTGAAGCAAATACATGGCAACAACTGTTTCCGGGGCAAGTCGTAAGTTATAAAAAACATGTGGTAAAAAAACATCGGAAACTTGAGCATGCCACGGGCAATGGCAATTTACCGCAAAATGCCAGGATAGTGTGCTTCCACGGTAAGCCGCGACCTTGGGATGCCAACGAGCCGTGGATCCCGGTTCTCGGTTAGTCCCTATCGGCGAACCTGCCTGTTGTCGTTTCACCAAGGCGAAATTGCGAGCGGCGGCGCATCGCTAATGGCATGAGTGCAAATAAGCATTATTTTTACCGGCCATCTTTGCTTATCGGCGAGTTGGCTGTGGCGCCAAATTCAGCAATGTTGAACAATCGGTCATTATTCCCTGCATGGGGTTAACCGATTTTCTGCCTGACCGGATTATGGATGCCGCTATCACTCAGTCATCTTGCTTTTGCCGCCATTATCGGCTTTCTGCCGCTGTTGATATTGCCGCAATTACCGCCCATTACCTGGCTGTATGCCCTCATGGCCGTGGCATGGCTGCTAACCTGGAGCCGAATTCGGCTGGCTTCGTTAGCGGCCATCGCCCTGGCCAGCTTTGTCTGGGGGTGCTGGAGCGCCGATCGCTTATTAGGGCAAACGTCGGAATTGGCACAGCCTAAAATCACTGTTCGGGCGCAAATCATCACTATCCATCATGCTCAGGCGCGCAACAGCGCGGTGATCAAAATCCTGCGGGCGGGCGGCCGGCGTATATTCCCGCCGGTATATGCGTCGGTGAGTTGGCAAACCTTGCCTGAATTCTGGTGCGCCGGTCAACAATGGCGCATGACGCTAAAACTGCGTCCGCAGCACAGCCGGTTGAATGAGGGCGGTTTTGATAGTCAGCGCTGGGCGCTGGCCAATCATCAGCCGTTGGCGGGACGCGTGATCAAGGCTCGGGTGATCGATGCCGGTTGCAGTTGGCGCCAGAAAATTATCGATAGGGCCTATGACTCTATCGGCCGTCTTGCCTGGTCGACCATTTTGCTGGCGCTGGCCTTCGGCGAGGGTAGAAACATGCCGGAAGAGACCAGGCTTGTGTTGCAGCAAACCGGCACCGCTCATTTGATGGCCATATCCGGTCTGCATATCTCCCTGGCGGCCATGTTCGGCTGGCTGGTGGCGCGGGGCGGGCAGTTTTTTCTGCCGATGCGCTGGATAACGCCCTCGTTGCCGCTGCTGGTCAGTTGGGGCACCGCGGCGGGATATGTCTGGATCTCCGGCGCCAATTTCCCGGCCATCAGAGCGTTGGTGGCGTTATCGTTGTGGATCTTGCTTCGTATCCGCGGGGTGCGATGCAGTGCCTGGCAAGTCTGGCTGTGGTGCGTGGCGTTAATTCTGGCGACCGACCCGCTAAGTATTTTATCCACCAGTCTGTGGTTATCCTGTCTGGCGGTGGCGGCGCTGATTTTCTGGTTCCAGTGGGCGCCGCTGCCCATCGCCTGCCAGTCGGGCCGGCGCTGGGTCATCCTGCGCTGGCTGCATCTGCAAGCCGGCATGACCTTGTTGTTGTTGCCGCTGCAATGGGGATTGTTCCATGGCGCCAATCTACAGTCGTTGCCCGCTAATCTCTGGGCGGTGCCGCTGGTTTCCCTCATAACCACGCCGTTGATTCTCAGCGCGCTATGCCTGTCGGCATGGCCGCAAGTCAGCTTTATCTTATGGTGGTTGGCCGACCGTTCGCTGACGGTGGTGTTTATGCCGCTGCCAGTATTGCAACGAGGGTGGATTGAACTGGCCGAAACTGGATTGCTGCTCAGCGCGGCTGGTTGGTTGGCGGTCATTATCTGGCGCTTCGGCTGGTGGAAATCCTACTGGCTGAATATGATCGTCTTATGCGCATTGCTGTTTTTACCGCGCGACAGCCTTCGGCCTCGTTGGCGGCTGGATATGCTGGATGTCGGTCATGGCCTGGCCATAGCCATTGAACGCAATGGCAAAGCCTTTTTATACGACACCGGTGCGGGTTGGCGCGGCGGCGATATTGGTAAAGCCGAAATCGCGCCTTATCTCAAATGGCGCGGTCTGACGCCGGAGGCCATCTGGCTCAGTCACAGCCACCAGGACCATATCGGCGGTCTGAAAACGCTAAAAAGGTTGTATCCATTGATTCCGGTGGTCAGTTCTTACCGGCATCCCAATCACCAACCCTGCGTCAGGGGGCAGCAATTTGTTTGGCAGGGATTACAGTTCAGTGTGTTATGGCCGCCTAAGCAAGTGGCAAAAGCGGGTAATAACGACTCCTGCGTGATAAGAATTGATGACGGGAAGCATAAAGTCTTGTTAACCGGCGATATCGAAGCGCCCGCGGAAAGGGCGTTGCTGCGCGCCGAACGGGGTCTGTTGCGGGCGGATATTTTGCAAGTGCCTCATCATGGCAGCAAAACCTCGTCCACCCGGCCATTTTTGATCGCGGTCAGACCCCGGGCAGCACTGGTATCGGCGGCGCGGTTCAGTCCATGGCGCCTGCCGGCGCCCAAGATTCGGGATCGCTACCGGCAGGAGAATATCGACTGGCATGAAACCGCCCAATCAGGGCAGATTAGCGTCGAATTTTACGACGCTAATTTTTTGATAAAAGGGTATCGACAGCAAATTATGCCAAGATGGTATCACCAGTGGTTTGGCGTCTGAGCAGATAATAGGTAGAATGGTCGGCTATTTAGTCCAAGCGCTGGTTAATAATGAATGCTTAATGATAAAGATCTCTCCACCTGGCAGACTTTTCGTCGCCTCTGGCCGATGATCTCCCCTTTCAAGGCCGGCTTGATCGCCGCGTCTGTTGCGCTGATCCTTAATGCGGCCAGTGATACCCTGATGCTTTCACTGCTTAAGCCATTGTTGGATGACGGTTTTGGTAAAACCAATGCTAAAATTTTAATGTGGATGCCGCTGGTGGTTATCGGCCTGATGGTTGTACGAGGCGTCACCGGTTTTGTTTCAAGCTACTGCGTATCATGGGTGTCAGGCAAAGTCGTGATGCAAATGCGCCGGCGGTTGTTCAGCCACATGATGGGCATGCCGGTCTCCTTTTTCGATCAGCAATCCACCGGGACATTATTGTCTCGCATCACCTATGACTCGGAGCAAGTGGCCTCATCCTCTTCGGGCGCACTGATTACCGTTATCCGCGAAGGCGCGTCGATAATCGGTCTGTTCATCATGATGTTCTATTACAGCTGGCAGTTATCGCTGATTCTGCTGGTGATTGCTCCCCTCGTTTCGGTCTCCATCCGTCAAGTGTCGAAGCGTTTCCGCAATATCAGTAAAGCCATGCAGAACACCATGGGCCAGGTGACCACCAGCGCCGAACAAATGCTGAAAGGGCATAAAGAGGTATTGATTTTCGGCGGTCAGAAAGTGGAAAGCGAACGTTTCGACAAAGTCAGCAACCGCATGCGGCAGCAGGGCATGAAGATGGTGTCCGCCTCTTCGGTTTCCGATCCGGTTATCCAGTTCATCGCATCGCTGGCCCTGGCCTTTGTACTGTATGCCGCCAGTTTCCCGAGCGTTATGCATAACCTGACCGCCGGTACCATAACGGTGGTGTTCTCGTCAATGATCGCCCTGATGCGCCCGCTGAAATCGCTGACCAATGTGAATGCGCAATTCCAGCGCGGCATGGCGGCTTGCCAAACCCTGTTCGCCATTTTGGACATGGAAAAAGAGAAAGACGAGGGTACGTTGGTCGTTGATCGCGCTGAGGGCAACATCGAGTTCCGTCATGTCACTTTTGTCTATCCGGGCAGCGAATTGTTGGCCTTGCGGGATATCAACCTGCAGATCCCGGCCGGCAAAACAGTGGCGTTGGTGGGACGTTCCGGTTCCGGTAAATCCACCATCGCCAATCTGATGACCCGTTTTTATGACGTGCAAGACGGCGCGGTGTTGCTGGACGGCCATGATTTGCGGGAATATACCCTGTCGTCGCTGCGTAATCAGGTGGCGCTGGTATCGCAGAATGTGCATTTGTTCAATGACACCATCGCCAATAATATTGCTTATGCCCGCAAGGATTGTTTCACCCGTGAGGAAATCGAAAATGCGGCCCGTATGGCCTACGCCATGGATTTCATTGAAAAAATGGAACATGGGCTGGATACGGTGATCGGCGAAAACGGCGTACTGCTTTCCGGTGGTCAGCGGCAGCGTATCGCCATAGCGCGCGCGCTGTTACGTGACTGTCCGGTGTTGATTCTTGATGAAGCCACCTCGGCGCTGGATACCGAGTCGGAGCGCGCCATTCAGAAAGCGCTGGATGAGTTGCAGAAAAATCGCACGTCGCTGGTGATAGCCCACCGTCTCTCCACTATTGAAAAAGCGGATGAAATTCTGGTGGTGGAAGACGGGCGCATTGTGGAACGGGGTACGCACACGACGCTGTTGGCGCAAAAAGGCGTTTACGCCCAGCTGCACCGGATGCAATTCGGCAATGATTGAAAGCATGTGGTTCGGCCATTCACGCTGGTTTTGGCTGTTGCTGCCGTTTTCCTGGCTTTACGGCCTGGTCAGCGGCTTAATCAGGCTCAGTTATCAAAGAGGATGGCGTAAGGTAACGCGTTTTCCCCTACCGGTCGTGGTGGTCGGCAATCTGACCGTGGGGGGCAATGGCAAAACCCCGGTGGTGCTATGGCTGATTGCGCAATTACAGCAGCGGGGCTGGCGGGTCGGCGTGGTTTCCCGCGGTTATGGCGGCCGCGCTGATCATTATCCGCTGTTATTGAATAACGCCACATCGCCTCGCCAGGCTGGCGACGAGCCGGTCATGATTTTCCAGCGCACCGGCGCGCCGGTGGCGGTGGCGCCGCGCCGAGTGGATGCGGTGGCCGCATTGCTGCGCCAGCAACCGTTGGATGTGGTCATTACCGACGACGGCTTACAGCATTATGCTTTGGCGCGCGATGTCGAATGGGTGGTGGTCGACGGGGAACGCCGATTCGGCAACGGCTGGTGGTTACCCGCGGGTCCGATGCGTGAGCGGGCCGGTCGGCTGCGCAGCATTAGCGCGGTGATTGTCAACGGCGGCCGGGCTTTGCCGGGCGAAGTCGCGATGCGGCTGCAAGCGGGAGAGGCCATTAATCTGCTCAACGGACAAACCTGTGCGGTTAAGGCGCTGCCCTCGGTGGTGGCTATGGCGGGCATTGGCCATCCGCCGCGTTTTTTCGCCACATTGCGCGGGCTGGGCGTCATCCCGGCGCGGGAAGTGGTTTTCGCCGATCACCACGATTATCAGGCGGAGCAACTTGCCGCCCTGACCTTACCGGGCCAGTCCCTGGTCATGACCGAGAAAGATGCGGTGAAATGCCGAGCTTTCGCTCAAGCCAACTGGTGGTATATTCCGGTGACGGCTCAGTTGCCGGCGAATGAAACTGATCGTTTGCTGGCGCCTATCGAAGAACTGATTCGGCAACGTCGCCAGGTAGCGCCCGAGTCTCTGGTAAAAACGGTTTAGTTCAATTGCGGGAAGGCTTCTCCCACACGGGCGGACAATGCGGTTGCAGGTGATAAGCGTTATGATGCCAACACGCTGATAGCGAGCAGAATGACGGGTAGGGCAGATAGCAGAAAAACAATCGACCCGATCATGAACCATGACCGGGCCGAAAGAGCGATGTTAGATGTGCTTAGCGGCTAAAGTTAGCGAACAAAGCAACAATTTTATTTAATGTTTTCATGGCAGGTTGTCTCTTGAATTCGTTAAAGTGTGATGTATCTCACAAAAAAAATATTACGCCGTTCCTTTCGTGATATCAATTCTTTTTGCTTAAATTTTGATAGGCGACGCCTCTTACTCTCATCGGGCGTATCCAACATGTCAGTAACATAAAAGGTGACCGGGAAATAAGCTCGTCACTTCATCAATACCCGACGGCGCATGCATTATGGTATTCTCTGGGCCATTAACTCATGCAGTTAGGTACGCTGGAGGAAAGATGGATCACCGGTTGCTGGAAATCGTGGCTTGCCCCGTATGTAATGGCAAACTCTATTTTAATAAAGAAAAACAAGAACTTATCTGTAAATCCGATGCGCTGGCCTTTCCGGTGCGCGAAGGTATCCCGGTCTTGCTGGAAAGCGAGGCGCGTTCAATGACGCTGGATGAGAAAAATCAATGAGCTTTGTGGCGATTATACCCGCGCGGTTCGCATCCAGCCGCTTGCCCGGTAAACCCCTGGCGGATATCAATGGCAAACCGATGGTGGTGCGCGTCATGGAACGCGCGCAGCAATCCGGAGCGTCCCGGGTTATTGTGGCCACCGATCATCCCGGTGTGGTGGACGTTATCAAGCAAGCGGGCGGCGAAGTTTGCATGACGCGCGCCGATCATCACTCCGGCACCGAGCGTCTGGCGGAAGTGATTGATCATTATCATTTCGACGATGAACAGATCGTGGTCAATGTCCAGGGCGACGAACCCTTGATCCCGCCGGTCATTATTCGGCAGGTGGCGGAAAATCTGGCGCAGTGCCGGGCGGGCATGGCCACCTTGGCGGTGCCGATCCATACGGCCGATGAAGCGTTCAATCCCAATGCGGTCAAGGTCGTGATGGATGCTCAGGGGTTTGCGCTCTATTTTTCGCGCGCGCCTATCCCCTGGGATCGCGAGCGATTCTCTCAGTCCAGAGATCTCATCGGCGATACTTTCCTGCGCCATATCGGCATTTACGCCTATCGTGCCGGTTTTATACGCCGTTATATCCGCTGGCAACCCAGTCAGCTCGAAAAAATAGAAATGCTCGAGCAACTCCGGGTGCTTTGGTATGGTGAAAAAATCCATGTGGCGGTGGCGCAAGAGGTGCCTGGTATCGGCGTTGATACCCAGGAGGAACTGAACCGCGTCCGGCAATTGTTGCTCCAAGGCGCGCAATAAGCTGGTGAAGCGGAGTCTTCTGATGAAACGGAAGACTTCGTTTGCAGTGGCCGCCATGGTATTTTCCCGCTAAAACTTGATCTGCAACGAAGAATTGTCCCTTCGATGCCAGCATCATGGCCTATGTTTAGAGTTTACCCGCCCTTGTCGCCTGATTGAGGTTAAGTTGGTCATGGAATTGTTGAAAGCGGAATTAAGCGCGGTGTTGGGCGAGTCGCTCAGTCGACTCGAACGGATAAGCGAACAGCCTTACGCGCATCTTTACGCCATGTATGACAAGGAAGGAAACCCGCTCTCTTTACTGGCCAAAGGCTATGTCTGCCAGGGCATCGCCCAGCAGGAAGCCTACAAGCTTTCCATGCTGGCCCGAGAAGGGGAAGTCAGGTTGCCGACGGTCTATGGTCTGGTGGTCACCGAACAGACTCCCTATAAAGAATTATTGTTGATGGAACGATTGCGCGGCGTGTCGGTTGAAGCGCCGACCCGTACGCCGCAACGCTGGGAATTGCTGAAAGATCATATTGTGGAAAGCCTGTTGGCCTGGCACCGTATTGATAGCCATGGTTATGTCGGCACGGTGGACAGCACCCAGGAAAACACCTGGCCGAAGTGGTATGCCCAGCGTATCGAGGTAATTTGGTCCACCCTATTAAAGGTTTCGGCACCGTTGCTGAACGCGGAAGATCGCCGTTTGCTGTTTCGTACCCGTCAAAGCCTGGACAAGCTGTTTGCCGACGAACACGAAAATTGCGTACTGGTGCATGGCAATCTGACGTTGCGCAGCATGTTGAAAGATCCCCGCTCAGACCAACTGCTGGCTATGCTTAACCCCGGCACCATGCTATGGGCGCCGAGAGAATATGATCTGTTCCGTTTGTGTGAAGACGGCATGGCTAAAGATTTATTGTTTCACTATCTCAGTAAAGCGCCGGTGGCGGAAGGCTTTCTTTACCGTCGCTGGGTCTATGGCATCTGGGAAGCGGCTGCGCGCTATATTCATACCGGATTATTGGATCGCGCCGTATTCGAGCTGGCTGAACGCGAGTTATTGCCCTGGCTTGAGTAAGCGGCCGGCGCGTCGCTCACGCCGGTTATTTTTTGCCACAGGCGACCTAAGCTTTCATACCAGGCGCGCTCGGCATGCCCCAGCCACAGCGGCGAAGGCATGACCCGCTCCCAGGGATTCAACGGACTGACGATGGCCAATTGATTGGCCGGCGCCGGAATCGGCGCCAATCCCTGCGATTGGAAAAAGCGCATCGCCCTGGGTAAATGATTGGCCGACGTGACCAAAATAAAAGGAGCCCGGCCCACCAGCGTCGCCACGCTCGCCGCTTCCTGCCCGGTATCGCGCGGTTTGTCCAATAAAATGATATCCCCGGCAGGCACCCCCAGGCTTTCAGCCACCAGTGCGGCGGTCTGTGCGCTACTGACCGGATTGCCTTTGGCCGCGCCGCCGGTGAACACCATTTTGGCGCCGTGCAGTTGGCGATATATCCTGATGCCTTCAACCACCCGCGGCAGGCTGTTATTGATCAGATTAGAGCTTGGCGCCCATAAGGGGTTGAAGGTATAGCCGCCGCCCAATACCACGACATAAGCGATATCGGTTCGCTGTCCCGCATAGGTCGGATACGTGTCCTCCAGGGGGGCGAGCAGTTTGTCCGCAACGGGTTGCAAACTGAGCAGCAACAGACATAACCAGCCTGCCGACGCCAGGGTTTTCCCGGTTTTCTGCCAACGAGTGAGCCAAACAAGATATAATCCCGCGCCTATCAGCAGCAACAGCAGTGGTAAGGGCAGTAGCAATCCGCCGACAATTTTTTTTAGCGAAAAAAGCATTAAAAACGCTCCAATTGGATGTAACTCAATCAACCAGGTACAATCCAGCACCATAAAGATTCATTCTAAGCTAGCCTGTGACAAAATGGTCAATTGACTACGGGTTTCTGGTAACAACGCCAATCCCGAATGCCGTACCCGGAGCACCGACAATGCAGGATCGTAATTTTGATGATATTGCCGAGAAATTCGCGCGCAATATTTATGGCACCACCAAAGGACAGATTCGCCAGGCGGTGTTGTGGCAGGACTTGCAGGCCTTATTAACCCGTTTGCCGCAACGTCCCCTGTCGATTCTCGACGCCGGCGGCGGCGAGGGGCGCATAGCTTGTCTACTGGCGGCGCTGGGCCATCAGGTTGTGCTATGCGATTTATCGGCCGATATGATTGCACGGGCGCGGCAGGGCGCCGAGCAACAAGGCGTGCTTGATAATATGCGATTCGTCCAATGCGCGGCCCAGGAAATGGGACCCCATATGGCAAAGCCGGTTGATCTGATATTGTTGCATGCTGTGCTGGAATGGGTGGCCGAACCCCATGAGCTGCTGGGCAAATTGTATGAATATCTGGCCCCGGCTGGCGCTCTGTCATTAATGTTTTACAATAAGCACGGTCTGGTTATGCGTAACATGATCCTCGGCAATATGGAATTTGTCGCATCCGGTATGCCGAAGCGAAAAAAACGCTCTTTGATGCCGGACCATCCCTGCGACCCCGAACAGGTCTACGGCTGGCTGACCGAGATGGGCATGAGTGTCAGCGGTAAGAGCGGCGTTCGCGTGTTTCATGACTATCTGCAAAATAAACAGCAGCAACAGGATGATTTCCCGGCTTTACTGGCGATGGAACAGCGTTACTGCCGGCAGGAGCCTTTTATCAGTATGGGACGCTATATCCATGTCATGGCGCATAAACTTCCCTAAAGGATGAACTATGAGTGATTTTTCCCAGACTGTCCCCGAACTGGTCGCCTGGGCGCGTAAGAATAATTTTTCGTTGTCGTTGCCCATTGACCGGCTGGCGTTTGTGCTGGCCATCGCTACGTTGAACAGTGAGCGCATGGACGGCGAAATGAGTGAAAGCGAGCTGGTGGATGCGTTTCGCCACGTTAGCAAGGGATTCGAACAGACGCACGAGACGGCCACGGTTCGCGCCAATAACGCCATCAATGATCTTGTGCGCCAGCGCCTGCTCAACCGCTTTACCAGCGAACTGGCCGATGGCAATGCCATTTATCGGTTGACGCCGCTGGGTATCGGCATCAGCGATTATTATATCCGTCAGCGTGAATTTTCCACGTTGCGTTTATCCGTCCAATTGTCCATTGTCGCCCAGGAATTAGACCGGGCCGCCAGCGCGGCCGAAGAAGATGGCGATGAGTTTCATTGGCACCGCAATGTGTTCGCTCCGCTGAAATATTCGGTCGCCGAGATTTTCGACAGTATCGATATGACGCAACGCCTCATGGATGAGCAACAACAGTCGGTCAAAGACGATATTGCCGCGTTATTGAACCAGGATTGGCGGGCCGCCATCGCCAATTGCGAAATGCTGCTGTCGGAAACGTCCGGAACCTTGCGGGAATTGCAAGATACCCTGGAGGCGGCAGGCGACAAGCTGCAGGCCAATCTGCTGCGCATCCAGGATGCGACTCTCGGGCATGAAGATTTGATGTTTATCGACAAACTGGTCCTGGATTTGCAGACCAAGCTTGATCGCATCACCAGTTGGGGTCAGCAGGCCATCGATTTATGGATCGGCTACGATCGCCATGTCCATCGTTTTATCCGTACCGCGATAGATATGGATAAAAACCGGGTGTTTGCTCAGCGGTTGCGTCAGTCGGTACAGCACTATTTCGATCATCCCTGGGCGCTGACTTTCGCCAATGCCGATCGGTTGATGGACATGCGCGATGAGGAATTGATGTTGCGCAGCGAAGAAGTGACCGGCGAACTGCCGCCCGATATGGAGTATGAAGAATTCAACGAGATTCGCGAGCAGTTGACGGCGATGATTGAAGCCGCTTTGGCTGTTTATAAACAGCAGCAATTGCCGCTGGATCTCGGCCAGGTGCTGCGCGACTACTTGGCCCGCTTTCCGCGGGCGCGTCATTTTGACGTCGCGCGCATTTTAGTCGATCAGGCCGTCCGTCTGGGTGTGGCTGAATCGGATTTCTCTGGATTACCGCCGCAATGGCAGGCAATCAACGATTACGGTGCTAAGGTACAGGCCCATGTCATCGACAAATATTGAAGAAAACATGCCGGTTAAACTGGCGAAAGCACTGTCCAATACGCTGTTTCCGGCGCTTGACAGCCAACTGCGATCCGGCCGTCACGTTGGTGTGGAAGAATTGGACAACCATGCTTTCTTAATGGATTTTCAAGAGGAGCTGGAGGGCTTTTACCGTCGCTATAATGTGGAATTGGTGCGCGCGCCGGAAGGATTTTTTTATCTGCGCCCGCGTTCCACCACGCTGATTCCCCGTTCAGTCCTGTCCGAACTGGATATGATGGTGGGTAAAATCCTGTGTTACCTCTATTTAAGTCCCGAGCGCCTGGCTCACGAAGGCATTTTTACTCAACAGGAACTTTACGACGAACTGCTTAGTCTGGCCGACGAAACCAAATTGCTTAAATTGGCCAACCAACGTTCCACCGGCTCCGATTTCGACCGGCAGAAGCTGCAAGAGAAAGTCCGCTCTTCCCTTAATCGCTTGCGGCGGTTGGGAATGGTATGGTTTATGGGCAATGATGCCGCCAAATTTCGCATCGCTGAAGCTATCTTCCGCTTCGGCGCCGATGTGCGCAGCGGAGACGATCCGCGCGAAGCGCAACTGCGGATGATCCGCGATGGCGAGGCCATGCCCATTGAACACGCTTTATCCCTGAGTGACTTTCAGGATGACAATGACGGAAACGAGATGATCAACGAAGGGTCGTCGGATAGCGCCGAGGATGAACAGGCATGATTGAACGCGGTAAATTTCGCTCACTGACATTGGTTAACTGGAATGGGTTCTTTGCCAGAACTTTCGATCTGGATGGGTTGGTGACCACCTTATCAGGCGGTAACGGCGCGGGAAAATCCACCACCATGGCCGCCTTTATCACCGCGCTGATTCCGGATTTAACCTTGCTCCATTTTCGTAATACCACGGAAGCCGGGGCCACCAGCGGATCGCGTGATAAAGGGTTGCACGGCAAATTGCGCGCCGGGGTGTGTTACGCCGCCCTGGATGTGGTCAATTCACGTCATCAGCGGGTGCTGGTGGGTGTCCGGTTACAGCAAATCGCTGGCCGCGATCGCAAGGTGGATATCAAGCCTTTCATGATCCAGGGGCTGCCGACTGCCCTGCAGCCGACCGAAATCCTGACCCAGATTGTTGGCGAGCGGCAGGCGAGAGTGCTCGGTCTGCAAGAACTGAAAGAACATATTGAATTGATCGAAGGCGTGCAATTCAAGGTGTTCAATTCCATCACCGATTACCACGCCTTGATGTTCGATTTGGGTGTTATTCCCCGTCGTCTGCGCACCGCCGCCGATCGCAGCAAGTATTACCGCCTGATTGAAGCGTCGCTGTATGGCGGCATCTCCAGCGCCATTACCCGCTCGTTGCGCGACTACCTATTGCCGGAAAATAGCGGCGTGCGCAAAGCGTTCCAGGATATGGAAGCCGCGTTGCGCGAGAATCGCATGACGCTGGAAGCGATAAGAGTCACCCAGGCGGACCGTGACTTGTTCAAGCACCTGATTTCCGAGGCCACCTCTTATGTGGCGGCTGATTATATGCGCCATGCCAACGAAAGACGCATTCATTTGGATCAGGCGCTGGCCTTGCGGCGCGAATTACTTGGCGGGCGGCGTGAATTGGCCGCCGAGCAATACCGGCATGTGGACATGGCGCGTGATTTGGCGCAGACCGTTGAAGGCGAAACGGATCTTGAAACCGATTATCAGGCCGCCAGCGATCACTTGAATCTGGTGCAGACGGCGATGCGCCAGCAGGAAAAAGTCAATCGTTATCGGGACGACCTCGAGGAATTGAACTTCCGGCTGGAAGAGCAAAATGAGGTAGTCGCCGAAGCCGGCGAATCCCAGCAGGAGAATGAGGCTCGACTGGAAGCCGCCGAACAGGAAGTCGACGAACTCAAAAGCCAGCTTGCCGATTATCAGCAGGCTCTCGATGTGCAGCAAACCCGCGCCATCCAATACCAGCAAGCGTTGCAGGCGCTGGAACGCGCGCGCGAACTCTGCGTGTCCCCGCAGTTGAATGCCGACAATGCCGAGCGGGAACTGGCGCTCTTCCAAGGTAAAGAGCAGGAAGCCACCGAGCGTCTATTGCAATTGGAACAAAAACTCAGCGTGGCGATGGCCGCGCAAAACCAATTTGAACAAGCGTATGATCTGGTGGTGAAAATCGCCGGACAGACCGCTCGCAGCGATGCGTGGCAAGTCGCCCGCGATTTATTGCGCGATGCCGCTTCTTTGCAGCACCAGGCGGATCGGTTGCAACCTTTGCGCAGCCAGTTAAGCGAACTGGAACAGCGTTTGCGCGAGCAACAGGAGGCCCAGCGTCTCTTGGCTGAATTCAGCCAACGCCTCGGCGCCGAATACCAACCGGAGGACCTGGAACAGGCGCAGGAGGAGCTGGAAGCGCGAGTCGAGACATTGTCGTCGGCGGTTGCCGAAGCCGGCGAAACCCGCATGACCCTGCGCCAGGAATTCGAGCAGATCGAACAGCAATTGCAAGTATTGACCCGGCGCGCTCCGGCTTGGCTGGCGGCGCAGGAAGCCTTGATCACGCTGCGGGAGCAGAGTGGAGAACCGCTGGATAACGGTTCGCAACTTACCGAACATATGCAGCAATTGCTGGAACGCGAACGCCAGACCACGGTGGAACGTGATGAAGTGGCCGGCAAAAAGCGGGCGATCGAAGAGCAAATCGAACGTCTCAGCAATCCGGGCGGCAGCGAAGATTTGCGTCTGGCGACACTGGCCGAGCGTTTCGGAGGGGTGTTGCTTTCGGAAATCTACGACGATGTGACGTTTGATGACGCACCTTATTTTTCGGCGCTTTATGGGCCGTCGCGTCATGCGATCGTAGTGCCTGAACTTGCCAGGATTCGCGATCTGCTGGACGGGTTGGATGATTGTCCGGACGATCTTTATCTCATCGAAGGCGACCCGCAATCCTTTGATGACAGCGTCTTCGGCATCGAGGAACTCGATCGCGCGGTATTGGTCAAGGTGGCTGATCGCCAATGGCGCTATTCTCGTTTCCCCGCGGTGCCGCTGTTCGGACGCGCCGCCCGTGAAAACCGGCTGGAAAGTCTCAATGCCGAGCGGGATGTCCTGGCGGAACGGTTCGCCACTCTATCGTTCGATGTTCAAAAATTGCAGCGGTTGCATCAGGCGTTCGGCCGTTTCGTCGGCGCGCACCTGGCGGTAGCTTTCGACAGTGATCCAGAAGCGGAAATCCGGCAGCTCAGCGGTCGTCGCGGCGAACTGGAGCGCTTGCTCAATGACCATGAAAACCAGCATCAGCAGCAACGACAACAGTATGATGCGGGACGCGAGGGGTTGAATTTGTTAAACCGGTTGATCCCCCGGCTGAATGTACTGTGTGACGAAACCTTGAGTGATCGCCTGGAGACCATTGCGGCGCAATGGCAGGAATCACAGGATGCGGTCCGTTATCTGCAACAGCACCGCGCCGCGCTGGCGCAATTGGAGCCGTTGGCCGCGGTCTTGCAAAACGATCCGGAACAGCATGAACAATTGCAGGCGGATTACCAGCAAGCGCAACAGGCGCAGCGCCAGGCTAAGCAGCAAGCCTTCGCCCTGACCGAAGTGGTGCAGCGGCGCGCTCATTTCAGTTATTCCGATTCAGCCGGCATGCTGACGGAAAATTCCGATCTGAACGATAAACTGCGCCAACGGCTGGAGCAGGCGGAAGGCGAGCGTAGCCGGGCGCGCGATGCATTGCGTCAGCACCAGGCGCAGTTATCTCAGCTCAGTCAGGTGTTGGCCTCGCTGAAAAGCGCCCATGACGCTAAACGGGATATGTTCCAGGAACTGACCCAAGAATTGCAGGAAATAGGCGTACAGGCCGATGACGAGGCCGAAACCCGCGCCCGCGAGCGCCGCGACCAATTACATTCCGCGCTCAGTCAAAATCGCAGCCGCCGCAATCAGTTGGAAAAACAGGTCACCTTCTGTGAAGCGCAGATGGACAGTCTGACCAAAAGGCTCAATAAGCTGGAGCGGGATTATCATCAGATACGCGAACAGGTGGTGACGGCGAAAGCCGGCTGGTGCGCGGTAATGCGGTTGGTCAAAGACAATGGCGTCGAACGGCGCTTGCATCGTCGAGAATTGGCTTATATGGAAGCGGATGATTTGCGCTCCATGTCCGACAAAGCCTTGGGCGCATTGCGTCTCGCGGTGGCCGATAACGAGCATTTGCGCGATGTTTTGCGGCAATCGGAAGACCCAAAACGGCCGGAACGGAAAATCCAGTTCTTTATCGCGGTTTACCAACATTTGCGCGAACGTATTCGGCAGGACATTATCCGCACAGATGACCCGGTGGACGCCATTGAACAAATGGAAATTGAACTCGGCCGACTGACGGAAGAGTTGACCGCCCGCGAGCAGAAGCTGGCCATCAGTTCCCGCAGTGTGGCCAATATTATCCGCAAAACGATTCAGCGTGAGCAGAACCGTATCCGCATGCTCAACCAAGGCTTGCAGGCGGTCAGTTTCGGCCAGGTTAAAAGCGTACGCCTCAATGTTAATGTGCGCGAAGCCCATGCCACCTTGCTGACCGTGCTCAGTGAACAGCAGGAACAGCATCAGGATTTGTTCAGCAGCGCCCGGCTGACCTTTTCCGAAGCGCTGGCGAAATTATACCAGCGGCTCAATCCACAGATGGATATGGGGCAACGGACGCCGCAAACCATCGGCGAAGAATTGCTGGATTATCGCAACTATCTGGAAATGGAAGTGGAAGTCAACCGCGGCGCCGACGGCTGGCTGCGGGCCGAGAGCGGGGCGCTTTCAACCGGCGAGGCTATCGGCACCGGCATGTCCATACTGGTGATGGTGGTGCAAAGCTGGGAAGATGAGTCAAGCCGATTGCGCGGCAAGGATATTTCGCCGTGCCGGCTGCTGTTTCTTGACGAAGCCGCCCGGCTGGACGCCAAATCCATCGCCACCTTGTTCGAACTCTGCGATAGGCTGCAAATGCAACTGATTATCGCCGCGCCGGAAAATATCAGTCCGGAAAAGGGCACGACCTACAAATTGGTCAGAAAGGTTTTCAACAATCAGGAACATGTGCATGTGGTAGGCTTGCGCGGTTTCGGCGCCGACCTGCCGGTTCCGGCGGTGACGCCCGCGCAACAAGAAGCAACCTCCGATCAATAATTCGGCAATTGCGCCGGCCCCCCTGAAAGGCGGTCGGCATTTGCTGGACACTCCCCCGCAATAACCGATATTGCTTTATATCGGGGCTTTTCCGTAATTTTAATCATTAATCAGGTTGCTGGATTTCATGATTCCTGATTCCGATGTGAGCGCCTGCCCTGGGCAATTGAATTATTTGTCATTTCCTTGCAGTATCATTAATACGAAATGATCTTCCAGCTTATATACTAAGAACTAGTCCGGTGTAAGATTAGGATAAAAATAATTAACAATTCAGCATACAGGGGACAAAGGATGTTACTGACAAATACTTTGTGTTGGCGTAGTACGGTCATCGGCGGCCTGCTGGCATCGAGCCTGTTGCCGTTGTTTGCCCCCCCGGCTCAATCAGCCACGCTGCCGAATACCTCTGGACCGCATTCTCATACGGCGGGTCATGAGACGGGCGTGGCGACCATGATGATGCCTGCCGGCGTTCAACTTTACTATGCCGGTGATCTCTTAAGGATTTACGCGGGTCGCCATAATCGATTGCTGTGGCAGGATCGCGATGCGGTGCGGCAGTTTCAACAGCAATTGGCCGAGTTGGCGTTATCCGGGGTACAGCCGCAATTTATCACCTGGACGCAGTGGCTGACCCGGCCGGGGCTCAGCGCGCAGGCGCGGGATGTGATTTTGTCCGACGCCATGCTGGGCTATTTGCAATTTGTCGCGGGGGTCGAGCAAAACGGCGAAAAATGGCTCTATACCGATAGCGCCTATCGCCTGTCTTCACCGCCCGCGATGATGGTGCAGCATTGGCTGCATTCGGTTGATGAAGGCGATAGCGAGGCATTTATCGCTGCCTTGGCTCCCCAGCATCCCCAATACCCTAAAATGCATTTGGCCTTGAAGGCCATGTTATCGGATCATCACCCCTGGCCGCGTTTAAACGGTTCCGATAGCCTGCGACCCGGCCAGCTCAGCGATGATATTCCCGCCTTGAGGGAAATATTGCGCCGCAGCGGTATGTTGACGCCGCCCCAGCCGTCAACTCCGGTGGTCGCCGATAATACCCCTATCGACGGCAAAACCTCCGCGCCCGTCAACCATGTGCAACCGTCTGTGGTGGTCAGTCCGGCGGCGGATTCGCTCAAACCTTCCGCATCCACCTCCGACCCGGCCGTGGTCGCCACCGTTGACCCGCAGGACAAGGTTTATTCTCCAGATTTGGTGGACGCGGTTAAACGCTTTCAAGTCTGGCAGGGTTTGAACGCCGA
>Ga0224529_1000181_pt1 | contig 49482 bp, 40 predicted proteins | sample CBST50metaG_FD_179893 | JGI IMG/M metagenome (GOLD analysis project Ga0224529, IMG submission 179893) | Peat soil microbial communities from Stordalen Mire, Sweden - C.B.S.T50 | ecosystem: Environmental > Terrestrial > Soil > Wetlands > Peat | place: Sweden: Norrbotten County, Stordalen Mire...
CGCGCCCACTGCCTTCAGAATCGCCAGCATATCCATGCGCTGTTCCAGGTGCGCGTGCATGGCCATGGCCACGCCGATGGCGCCCAGCACCATGGCCACCAGGCAAATCAGGCTGAGAATGGCAGTCGAGTTGTCCAGCCCCTGGCTCAACCCCGGATTGCCCTCGCGGAAGTCCATCACCTGCGCGTCGGGCAAGGCCGCTTCCACCTGCTTGCGCATCGCCACCGGGTCAACTTCCAGGGGAAGTTTCATCAGCATCCTCTGGCTGGCCCGGCTGCCGGCCGCCAGCAGCCCGGTGCGCTCCAGAGCCGCGCGAGAGATCATCACCCGCGGCCCCATGCCGGCCCCTGCCGTGATGCGGTCCGGTTCCTGGCGAAGAACCGCCGCAATGCGAAAGCTCCTCCCGCCCAGCCGCATCGTCTGGCCCACGCTGGCTTTCAACCGAATCAGAAACTCCTCGGCCACTACCGCCGAATCGCCCTCCAGAGCCTGGCTCAGGCTCATCTCCGGCTCCAGTTCGGCCTTGCCGTAATAGGGATACTCGCTTGGATCCACTGCCTTGAGCGTCACCAGCAACGGCACCGGGTCGGGCGGAACCGAGGCCATGGAAATGGTCTCCGTCGTCCAGGTGGTGCGGATTCTTCCGTTTCCCTGCTGCACGATCGCCGCAAGCTTCTTCTCTTCGTCGGCCGTCGGCAGGTGAAAGAGCCGCGCGCTCAGGTCGCCGGCCATCAGCGCGCGCGCCTCGGTGCTCAGCGTGCGCCGGAAGCTCTCGCTGAAGCCGCGCACCCCCACCAGCGCCGCTACGCCCACCGCCACCGACAGCACCACAAAGGCAAACTTGCCCGGCGCGGACTTCAGGTCCCTCCAGGCAATGGCCCCCGCCCGATTCCAACTCAGCGCGTGCCTAGCCATTCTTTTCCTCGTTCCGGACCAAATCCTCGTCTTCCGCTGGAGTCCTGCTGGAATCGGACAATGCCCCCTCAAAAGGCAGGCTGTCTTCCACGATCATGCCGTCCTTCAGGACGATTCTTCGATCGGCCCGGCTGGCTACCTCAGGGTCGTGCGTCACCAGAACCAGCGTCGTTCCCGCACGCCGGTTCCGGTCGAGCAACAGGTCCAGCACCAGCTTGCCGTTCGCAGAGTCCAGATTGCCGGTCGGTTCATCCGCCATCACGATGGGCGGCTCCACCACAAACGCCCGCGCCAGCGCCACCCGCTGCTGTTCGCCGCCGGAAAGCTGTATCGGATAGTGGTCCACCCGTTCGCCCAGACCAACCTCCTCCAGCAGTCTCCGCGCCTTCGCCAGCCCACTGCCCTCCAAATTCAACTCATAGGGCAGCAGAACGTTCTCCAGAGCCGTGAGTGTCGCAATCAATTGGTAGGACTGAAAGACAAAACCTATCTTCTCGCCGCGCACCTGGGCCAACTGCGCTTCGGCCAGATTGTGGATCGGCACGCCGTCCAGCCAGATCTCGCCGGAGCTGGGCGTGTCCAGCCCTGCCAGCAAGCCCAGCAACGTGCTCTTGCCGCTGCCGCTGGCGCCCACAATGGCCACGAACTGCCCCGCGGGAATGGTCAGGGAAATCCCTTTCAGAATCTCCACCCGCCGCGCCCCGTTCTGAATCCACTTCTTCGCGTCCCGAACCTCGATCACTCTCACAACCTCCTGGAGCCTCTGTCTATTCCCTACTCCCTGTTCCCCTGTTCCTTTACACTGCTCTTGTGGACGTTCGCCGCACGCTTCTCGTTTCGCTTTCCCTGCCGCTTCTGGCCGGTTCCCTCTTCGCCGCGCAGGCTCAAGCCGCCGACCGGCCCATCCTGGCTTGCTACGGCGACAGTATCACCGCCGGCTACGGCCTCCAGAGCGGACAATCTTTTCCCGACGCCCTGCAGCGGGACCTGGACCGCGACCACTACCGCTACCTGGTGAGAAACCAGGGGACCAGCGGCGCCACCACCAAGGACGCCGTCGCCGGCCTGCGTTCGATTCTGGCTCTCCACCCGGAGATCGTCCTCGTCGAGTTCGGCGGCAACGACGGCCTGCGCGGCCTGCCCCTCGATCAGACCCGCCGCAACCTCGACCAGCTGCTCACCGCCCTTGAAACCGCCCACATCCGGATTCTGCTGGCCGGCATCACCCTGCCCCCCAACTACGGCCAGGATTACATCCTGCAATTCGAGCAAATCTTCCGCGACCTGGCGCGCAAACACCACGCGGCCTTCGTTCCCATGATCTACAAAAACCTGGTCAACGTGCCCGGAACCATCCAGCCCGACGGCATCCACCCCACCGCCAAAGGCTCGGAAATCATCGCCCGCACCCTGCTGCCCGTCCTGGTCCCGCTGCTGCGGAAATGACGGTGAAACAGGGAGTAGGGGTCAGGGGTCAGGGATCAGAGATCAGGGGTCAGAGATCAGAGATCAGAGAACAACGCTCTGCGGCCTGAGGCAATTGAAAGCCGCGCCTCCACTCTTCTTGAAACCCGGAAGCACAAACCCTCACGGAACAAACTGATCCCTGAAACCTGATCCCTGAAACCTGCCTCACCCCATCACCACTACGGGCTGAAACAGCGTTCCAGCCACCCTTTTTGCCACGCCCACCAGCTCCCTCTGGCTGGCAAAGACCTTCACCAGCGGCGCCTGTGAAAACTCCGGCAGATTGGCCTGTGCACCGTTTCGCAACCGTCCCAGGGCCATTGCATCCCCGGTGACCGCCGGCATCTCCGGCAACAAACTGCGCGGATGGATGCAGAGCATCTCCAACGCATCAAGGTTTGCGGCCAGGGGAAGAAGTTCCTCCAGCGTATGCGCCCCCTCCAGCGTGAAGACGCCTGCCTGGGTGCGCCGCAGGCTGCTCAGATGCGCCCCGCATCCCAGATCCTGCCCCAGTTCATGGGCCACCGAACGCACGTAGCCCCCGGCGCTGATGCTCATGGCAAAGCTGGCCTCTGCGTCCGTGAGCGCAAGAATTTCAAAAGATGAAATACGAATGGTGGCGGTCTTCAGTTCAACGGGTTTGCCTTCGCGCGCCAGCTTGTAGGCCGGAGTGCCGGCAATTTTTTTCGCGGAAAAGGCGGGCGGCATCTGCTGCATTTCGCCATGGAAGCGCGCCGCCGCATCGCGCACCCGTTCAAGCGTCAAGGGCGGATTCACCGCGGCCCAAAGGTCCGGCCCGGCCGCCGCCCCCTCGGCATCGTAGGTGTCGGTTGCGAATCCGAACCGGATGGTTCCCGTATAGCTTTTTTCAGCGGAAGAGAAATACTGCGCCAGCCGGGTGAATTTACCCAGCAGGAGCGGCAGGACGCCGGTAGCCATCGGATCGAGTGTGCCGAGGTGCCCGATGGAGCGTTCCCCGGTAATCTTGCGCAGCTTTCCCACTACATCGTGGCTGGTCATGCCGCTTGGTTTGTCGATAATCAATAGCCCGTTCACCTATCAACTGTAGCCGACCGGGCCTTCCGGCTTACAACGCCCCGTTGCCCGACTGATAGACCAGCGACAAAAACTCCGAGCGCGTCTCTTTCTCATGGAAGCAGCCGACCATCGCCGAGGTGACGGTAGAGGAATGCTGTTTTTCAATGCCGCGCATCATCATGCACAGGTGGCGCGCCTCGATCACCACGCCCACGCCCTGCGGTTCGATGGCGTGCTGGATCGCGTCGGCAATCTGCCGGGTCAGGCGCTCCTGCACCTGTAGCCGCCGCGCAAAGACCTCCACCAGCCGGGGAATCTTGCTCAACCCGATCACCTTGCCCTTGGGAATGTAGGCCACGTGCACCCTGCCGAAAAACGGCAGCATGTGATGCTCGCAGAGCGAGAACATCTCGATGTCCTTCACCATCACCATCTCGTCGTAGTCCACGTCGAACAGGGCGCCGCGCAGAATCCGCGTCGGGTCCTCGTCGTAGCCCTTGGTCAGGAAGGCCATGGACTTCTCGACGCGGTCGGGCGTGGCCAGCAGGCCGTCACGGCCGGGGTCCTCTCCCAAGCGGCTTAGAATCTCGCGGTACATCTCCGGGGTCGAGAACCCGCTCAGGCCCTCCGCTGCTTCCTTTGCCCGCCGCGCGGGCATGTTCACTGCAATCGGCTGCGCCATGCTCCTCATCCTCCCGCCCTGGGGAATAGGGCGAACTGCATTCTTTTCCGCAAAAAAGCTTGTTCAATCGGCTTCAAAAGCCCAGTCTCATGCGCCGCAATACTCGAAGAAATTATTCTCCGTCTCTTCCACGCGCACCCGCACCAGTTTCGCGGGCTGCAGTCTTCCATCCAGAAGGTCAAAAACCGCCCTGCATAGATTCTCCGTGGTCGGGACCCGAGTCTGAAACAGCGGGTCCAGATTCAGGTTCGCATGGTCAAACCGGTCCATCACCTGGGCGCGCACCGCCTTATCCAGCGTCGCCATGTTCACCACCATGCCGGTCTCCGCGTCCACCTCTCCACCCACCAGCACTTCCACCACGTAATTGTGTCCGTGGCCGTGCGGGTTGTTGCACTTGCCATAGGTCGCGCGGTTCTGCTCGGCGGACAGCGACGGCGCATGAAGCCGGTGGCTCGCGCTCAGCATGTAGCGGCGGCCAAAATACGCCTTCATGCCTCACCCCGGTCATCCACCCCACGAACGAAGACCTGTTCGTGGGGGCCCCGGTACTCTGCAAAAATCTCTGGCGTCTCGTAAATGCGTATGCGGCTCAACTGCGCTCCGCCCGCCGCCGTCACCGCCGGCTCCAGCCGCCGCCACGCCGCAATGGCAAGGTTCTCCGTGGTCGGAATCGTCTGCGCGAATTCCGGCGCTTCCAGGTTCAGGTGGCGATGGTCCCACGCCTCCAGGACCTCGCGCTCCATCACCTCCCGCAGCCACTTCAGATCCACCACAAAGCCCGTCACCGCGTCCGGCTCGCCGCCTACCGTCACTTCCAGCGTGTAGTTGTGCCCGTGCCCGTTGCGATTCGCGCACCGTCCGAAGACCTGCCGGTTCTTCTCCTCCGTCCAGCCCGGATTCCAGTAGTAGTGCGCGGCGGAAAAGGTGGCGCGCCGTGAAAGATAGATCATTCCGACCTCTCGTTAAGAAAGATGCCCCAGCCCCCGCCGAAGTTTCATCCGGTGCAGAGCCTGTTTCGCCTCGTCAAAAACAATCGCCCAATCCCACGCAGCCCATGAAATGCCGGTTGCCCCAGGTCCGGATTTTCGGACCTGGGAAACCACAAATCTCAGGCGCAACCTGTGAGATCACGCGCCCGGAAACCTACGCCGCGTAGCTCCTGCCCTTCCAGCTCACCTGCTTCAGAATCTTGTGCTGAAACCAGCTTCGGTAAAGCAACACCACAAACAGCGGCAATCCCAGCGGCGCAATCGCGCAATCCCAAAAAGGAAAATTCGACTTCGCCACCCGCCCGTAGAACCGAAACAAATTCCTCACCCACAGGATCGCCAGCACCCACCCCGCCCCCAGCCATTGCAGCGAGTGCCCGCCAAACCTTGCGCTCCACAGCTCGACCGCCAGCCACGGCAAGGCCACCAGCAGCAGAATGTCGAGGAAACGCCACACTGTCAGCGCCAGCGTGTTGTCGAAGAGCAGCGCCAGGTTCTTGGTCCAGCCTTCGATCATAGCGCTGGTCGTCCGATACATCCGTGTGGAGACCGCGTCCTCGGCATAGCGGAAGCGCAGCCCCAGCTTGCGCCGCTTGGCCAGAAAAGCCAACTCCACATCTTCCAGAACATCCTTTGCCACCGCCGCGTGCCCGCCCAGCCGCCGGTAGGCTTCGCGCTCGATCAGCAGAAACTGACCGTTAGCCGCGGCAATCCGCTGGTTGGGGTCCGAAACCTTGGCCGGCGGATAGGCCAGCGCCAGTTCGCAAAAAACCAGCGGCATCAGCGAGCGCTGCGCCACCCCCGTCACCACCTGCCGCGGCGAGTAGCTCAGCATCCCAACCTTGTGTTTCTTGGCCTCATGGATGGCGCGGTGCAGGTTTCCCGGCTCGTGAACCGTGTCGGCGTCGGTGAAGAGCAGCCACCGTCCCCGCGCTTGCTTCGCCGCCGTCCAAACCGCATTGTTCTTGCCCGTCCAGCCGTGTTCCAGCTTGCCGGCCTCCATCACCGTCACCCCGGCAAAGCTCCTGGCAATCTCCGCGGTGCGGTCCGTCGAGTGGTCGTCCACCACGATCAGCTCCCAGTCCTTCCCCAGCTCGAAAACATCCTCGGACTGGCTCACCAGCGACTCCAGGCACGCCGCCAGACAGTCTTCCTCGTTGCGCGCCGGGATCATGACGGTCAGCTCCATCAGCTCCGCCGGCTCCGGCTGGTCAAACACCGTCCCCGGCCGCGCCTGCAGCGTCTCCAGCTCCCCTGGGCTATCGGAAAGTCCCAGTACTGGCTTGAATCCGCTCTCCTCAGCCGTGCCCTTCTCCTGCCGCGTTTCGTTCTCCATTCGCCGCAACCCTTTCGTGATGGCTCTTCCGCTCCGTATTATAAGGAGGTGGCGTTCTCTCGTTTTCTTCCCTTGATTCTCCTCTTGCCGTTGGCCCTCGCGCCCGGCTGCGATCGCGGCGCGCATCCGGCCCAGGTGGGCAAGCGCGCCCCCGACTTCACCGTCTCCGATGGAACCACCACAGTGCATCTGGCCAACTACCGGGGCCAGGTGGTCCTGGTGAACTTCTGGGCCACCTGGTGCCCGCCCTGCATCCAGGAGATGCCGGCCCTCATCCAGCTCCACCACGAGCGCCCCGATCTCGCCATTCTGGCCGTCAGCATCGACGAGGACCCCGACGCCTACTCCAGCTTTCTTGTTCGCCGCCACGTGGATCTGATCACCGTCCGCGACCCCAGCCAGAGCGCGGCCAAGCTTTACCACACCGACGGCTGGCCGGAGACCTACATCATCGACCGCCAGGGCGTCATCCGCCGCAAGATCGTCGGCGACCCCGACTGGTCCAACCCCGAGATTCGCGCTTTCCTGAAGAGCCTCTAGATTCTTGCTATCATCGCCCTATGACCACGGTGGAAATTCTCTTTCGCTATGCCACGCCCCCAACGGAACGGGTGACCCTGGCCCTGGCCGGCACCTGCGAGGTCTACGGCATTCGCCGGCTCAAATTCGATCGCGCCGCCCAAACCCTGCGCGTGGAGTACGATGCCACCCGCCTCAACGCCGCGACCGTCGCCCGGCTGGTGGGCCAGGCCGGCCTCGAAATCACCGAGCAGCTTCCCTTGTCCGAGCCGCAACTCCTCCCCGATCCCGCCCCATCCCAACCGCTGTCATCCTGACGCGCAGAGGAAGGATCTGCAGTTGCTTTCGTTCGCCACTGCCCGCCCAAGGGTGTAGGTGCAGGACGCCGACCTGCACGAAGACAGCTAGTTCACTTTCGTCATGGCGAGCCGCAGCCGCACGTTGTACGTCGGTGTGACCGGGAACCTGCAGAAGCGAGTCTTTGAACACAAATGAAAGGAGCACGACGGCTTCACAGCGCGTTACAACTGTGATCGTCTGGTATGGTTCGAGCATCATCAGGATGTGCAAAGGATGATCACGCGGGAAAAGGAACTGAAGGGATGGAGACGGGCGAAGAAGATTGCATTTATCGAGTCAGCCAACGCAGCATGGGTCGATCTGAGCCATGACTGGTACGACTGCGAACCTGCTGATTACCGTAGAGCGCTGGATCGAAGGAACGCCTGAAAAGCAACTGCAGATTCTTCCGCTGCGCGTCAGGATGACAGCGGTTGTGTTGGTGCGCCCGGAGAGAGTCGAACTCCCCACCCCTTGGTTCGAAGCCAAGTGCTCTATCCAGATGAGCTACGGGCGCACAAAAAAAAGGCATCCTGAAAAACGGAATCTGGGAAATCGAGGAGCGGCTGTCTTGGGGATGGCGTCTTGAAAATGGTGCGCCCGGAGAGATTCGAACTCCCGACCCTTTGGTTCGTAGCCAAATACTCTATCCAGCTGAGCTACGGGCGCACATGTTGACTTCCCAATAGTACCAAATTTTTTCCCTTTTGCGGAAATTCACACGAGCAGCCCGCCAACGCGTCGGGGAGCTTGAACTGCCCGTGCTCCAACATTGAGACCTGGGAAATCACCTGCTCGTCCCATCCCAAGCGTCCCGCTCAGCTTCTTCCCTTACGGCTTGAATTCCTGGCTGGCCTCGACCTCGAAGCTGGCCTGAACCGGCAGCTTGTCGCTCGACGGGCCCGCCAGCACACGCACCTGTTCCTTCTCCACTTTCCATGCATGGCGCACGGCGTCCCAATAGGCCAGGTCGCGCGGCTTCAAATCCAGCGTCACGCTCTGCTCCGCGCCGGCCTTGATCCGCACCCGCTTGAATCCCTTCAGTTCCAGCCGCGGGCGCTCCACCTGCGAACCCAGATGCTGCACATAGAGTTCGACCACCTCGTCGCTCGAGCGCGTGCCGGTGTTCTTCACCTTCACCGTCGCCTGCACTGTGCCGTCCGCCTTCACCTTCGGCGCGCTCAGGGTCAGGCTCTCATAGGCGAAAGTGGTGTAGCTCAACCCGAAGCCGAACGGATAGAGCGGCTTGTCCTTGCTGTAGAGATAGGTGCGTCCATGGGTCAGGTCGTAGTCCAGGATGGGCAGCAACTGCGCGTCGCCCGTGGGCCAGGTCTGGGTCAGCCGGCCGGCCGGCGCGTAGTCGCCGAAGAGCACGTCGGCCAGCCCGTGGCCCTCTTCCTGGCTGTTGTGCGTAATGTGCACGATCGCCGGCACATTCTCCTGGCTCCAGACAATGGCGTAAGGGAAGCTGGCCCGCAGAACTTCTACGGTGTGGGGATTCGCGGCAAAAACCTGCTTCACCAGCGCTTCCTGTTCCAGAACGATGGTCTTGCGGTCCACGTCCTCCTTGCCGTTGGAGGGAACCGGACACTGATCCCATCCTGCGTTGCACGTCGGATGGTTGCCCACAATGACGATGGCCACGTCAGCCGAGCGCGCCAAGGCCACCGCCTCAGCAGCGTTGGAGCCGTCAGAGAAGGAGACCTTCACGCTGGGCCCCGCGGCTTCCTTGATGCCTTGCAGGCTGCTGACCGCATAGGGCGGCGTGCCGCTGTACCAGTCCAGCAGCACCTGGTCGGCCCACGGGCCGATCACGGCAATCGTCTTGAGCCGCTTGAGATCGAGAGGCAGCGTGTTGCCCTGGTTCTTTAGCAGCACCACCGACTCGTCGGTGGCCAACCGCGCCAGCGCTTTGCTCGACGCCTGCTCCCACGGCGGCAATTCCCCATTGGTCTCTCGGCCGATCTTCGCATAAGGATCCACGCCGGCAGGGTCCAGCTCGCCCAGCCGCAGATAGACGCGCAACAGGTTCTTTTCAGCCGCGTCCATATCGGCTTCGGTGACCAGGCCGTCCTTGAGGGCCTTGCGCAGGTCATCCATGTAGTTGTCGAGGAAATGGTTGATCCCCGCCTTCACCGCCGCCGCCGCGCCGTGCTCCTTGTCAGGGAAGGTCTTGTGCGCGGTAATCAGCAGGCCCAGCGCGCCACCATCGGTGCAGATCAGGCCGTCGTTGCCCCACTCCTTGATCATCACGTCCTTGAGCACCGGATGAATCATCATCGGAGTGCCGTTCCAGGAGTTGTAGGCCGCCATCACGGCGCGCGATCCGCCCTGCTCGAACCCCATGCGGAAGGGCACAGAATAGTACTCGCGAAAGAGCCGCTCGCTGAAGTCGGAAGAGGTGTGCGACCTGCCCTCCTCGTTTTCGTTGGCCAGGAAGTGCTTCATCAGCGACGCAGACTGCCAGTGCTTCGGGTCGGGTCCCTGGAGCCCTTGAGCAAAGGCCACCGTGAGGGTTCCCACCAGAAACGGGTCTTCGCCCATGGACTCCTCGGTCCGGCCCCAGCGCGGATCGCGGCTCAGGTCGGCGTTGGGCGCGCGAATCACGACTCCGCCGCGGTCGTAGACCGGGTTCTGGTAGTCGTAGCGGGCCTCATAACCTTCCAGTGTGGCGATTTTCTTCAGCAGTTCCGCGTCCCAGGTGGCGCCGAGTCCCTTTTCCTGCGGAAAGGTGGTGGTCGGCAAGGGCTGCTTGCCCCGTCCGCCCCAGCCGCCCGGCCCGCCCAGCGCCAGACCGTGCAGTCCCTCTACCTGTCCGGAAAAGGCCAGCCCCAGCCGCGGAAATTTCGGGTGGTCCGACATGAGCTGAATCTTCTCTTCCAGCGTCATCCGCCCCAACAGGTCGGCAATCCGCTGCTCGTCGGTCAGCTTTGTGTCCCGGAACGGGTAATCCGCCTGCGCCGAAGCCATCCGCGCCAAGCCCAGCACCAAAACAAGCCCCGCCATCCATCCCGAAACAACACCCCACCGACGCCCTGGACGCATCACCGTTTCCTCCTCGTTAAGAACAGCGAAGATTACCACAGTGGAGGCAGCGCTGGCTTCAAGTAAATCGGTTGAGCCGGTTTGGAGGGGCAAAACAAAAAGGAGCGAAACGCGTAGGCGCTTCACTCCCTTTTACTGAACTGCGCATGAACTCAATACAGCCGGAAGTTGATCTCGACGGTCATCATCACCGGGACAGGCGTCTTGCCGTCTTTCAGGGCCGGTTTGAACTTGAACTGACGAACCGCCTCCAGGGCCTTTTCGTCCAGGCCCATGCCCAGCGGGCGAACCACCCGCGGATTCTGCGGATTGCCCTGCGCATCGACAATGACTGAGATGAGACAGATTCCCTGGTACTTTGATCGGCGTGCCTCGTCGGAGAATTCCGGGTCGACGCCGTGTGTCAGAACCGGCGCGGAAATTTGGCCGCCCACCCTGTAGACTCCGCCGCCGGCATTCCCGCCTGAACCCGGCCCGTAGCCGTTGCCGCTGCCCGAACCCATGCCGCCGCCATACCCCGTTCCCATGCCACCGCCGCCACCTTGGCCGTTTGAAGCGAGCCGCACGTTGGCGGAATTCTTGACGCCGATATTCGGCAGCATCGGGTTATCCGGAAGGACAATATCCTTCTGCACATTAATGGCGGCTTCCATCGGCAACAGAGGATGGTCGATCGTCTGCACCTGGGGAGGCGTGATGGGGTTCTTTTCAAATTTGGGCAGTTTGCCCTTGCTGGCATCGACCAGGCTGTGGTCGCCGCCGCCGCCGCCGCCGCCAGCTTTGGTGTCGGACTTGGGCGCCTTGAACTCGCCCACATCGATGTCGGTTGCCGTCAGAACCGGCTTTGTGAACTTGTCGATAAGGACCCTGGCCCCAAAGTAGAGCACCGCAGCCAGAATAAGGAGGTTCACTCCCGTGGCAATCCCGATTGCCCACGGATTGGGCTTGACCGCCATCCGGTCCAGCACCGGAATCGGCGTCGAGGTCAGCTCCAGGGGGGGCAGTTTGGGCGGGAAAAAGACATCGTGGACATTCTCGTAGAGAGTCTTCCAGATCGGCGGTTCCTCGAATGGCTTGCCGAGAAAAAAGTCGAGTTCGTGGCCGTCTGTGACGGCTTCGGTGTCCGAGTCTGGCTTTGTAAGTAAGTTTTTTGCCATATTTGTGGCTGGCCCTGTCGTCCCTGGGCGCCCGGCATTCAGTCCGGACGGAAGGCTTCCCGCCTCCAGGCCCATCAATTCATTATGCTCGACTCCGCCCGCCCTTGTCTCGGAGCCAGGTTCAGAGCCCTGCAGGATTCCGTTCTCCATACTCTCATATTCCGGCAATGCCTTGGCTCCCATAAGCAATAGACGACCCCGACGCAAAGTAGTTACCGAAAAACTCTCGTTCCCGCCATTTACACTAGAGAATGAACTAGTTCGCACCACCCCAGGGAGTGAAGATGTCCTCAGCGCCGGAGTTGAAGGCGACCCTTACCTTGCCGCAGACCACCTTTCCGATGAAAGCCAACCTGCCGCATAATGAGCCACTTAGGCTTGAACACTGGGCCTCTATGCGGCTCTACCAGGAGCTGCGCAAGGCCAGCCAGGGCCGTCCAGCCTACCTTCTCCACGACGGCCCGCCCTACGCCAACGGCCCCATTCATCTGGGCCACGCGCTCAACAAGGGCCTCAAGGATTTCGTCGTCAAGTCCAAGACCATGGCCGGCTTCGACGCTCCCTACGTGCCCGGATTCGACTGCCACGGCCTGCCCATCGAAATCAAGGTGGACGAACAGCTTGGCCGCAAAAAGCTGGAAATGCCGGTGCCCGACGTCCTGGAGGCCTGCCGCGCCTACGCGCAGAAGTACGTAGACCTGCAAACCTCGCAGTTTGAGCGCATTGGCTGCTTCGGCCGCTGGGAAACCCCTTACAAGACCATGTCCCGCGACTACGAGGCCCACACCCTGGAGGCTTTTTTCGGCTTCCTTGAAAAAGGCTTCGTCTATCGCGGCCTGAAGCCGGTCTACTGGTGCATCCACGACCACACCGCCCTGGCCGAAGCCGAGGTGGAGTACGACATGCACACCAGCCCCTCGGTCTATGTGCGCTACCGGCTGACCTCCGCGCCTGAGGCTCTCCATCCCGCGTTGGCCGGCCGTCAGGTCTCCACCATCATCTGGACCACCACACCCTGGACTCTGCCCGCGTCCATGGCCGTGGCCTTCCATCCCGATTTCGAATACGTGGCGCTGGTCGCCGAAGACTCACAGGCCTACATCGTGGCCGCGGAACTGGCCGCCTCCGTCATTGCCGCCTGCCAATTGGGCGTGGTGACGGAACTGGCCCGCTTCAAGGGCAGCGCACTCGAGCGCGCCACCTTCCAGCATCCGTTTCTCGACCGCAGCATTCTGGGCGTCCTGGCCACCTACGTCACCGCCGACACCGGCACCGGCGCGGTCCACACCGCTCCCTCGCACGGCGCAGACGACTTCTATACCGGCGTACGCTACGCCCTGGACAACACCTGCCGCGTGGATGCGGGCGGCCACATCCACGTAGACCCTGAAGCCTGGCACCTGGCCACCCCGCCTGCCTTTGAAGGCAAAAAAGTCTGGGCCGCCAATCCCATCATCATGGCCATGCTGGAAGAGTCCGGCGCGCTGATGGGCTCCGCCGACATCAAGCACTCCTATCCGCATTGCTGGCGTTGCCACAAGCCGGTCATCTTCCGCGCCACCGAGCAGTGGTTCATCGGCATGGAGACCCCGGTCAAGCGCCAGGACGGCTCGGAAACGACCTACCGGCAACTGGCCATCGAAGAAATCGACAAGGTGGTCTGGGACCCGGCGTGGGGCAAGGAACGCATCACCAACATGATCGCCACGCGGCCCGACTGGTGCATCAGCCGCCAGCGCATCTGGGGCGTGCCCATCGCAGTCTTCATGTGCGAGGGATGCAATCAGCCCATCATCGACCCGGCTCTCAACCGCGGTATCGTCGATCTGGTCGAGCGCGAAGGCGTGGAGTCGTGGCATACCACCGACATCTCCGTCCTTCTGCCTGCAGGCGCTACTTGTGCGCATTGCGGCGGCAAGGAGTTCCGCAAGGAGACCGACATTCTGGATGTGTGGTTCGACTCCGGCACCAGTTGGTTTGCGGTGGCCGAGTCCGACCCGGAGTTGAAGCCGGCCTACACCGCATTCCAGAGCAAGGACGGTACGGAGTGCCTCTACTTTGAGGGCGGCGACCAGCACCGCGGCTGGTTCCACTCCTCGCTCCTGACCTCCGTAGCCCTGCGTGGCCACGCGCCCTATTCGCACGTCTCCACCTCTGGATGGACCCTCGACGAGCAGGGCCGCGCCATGTCCAAATCTCTAGGCAATGGCGTCGATCCGGTCGACGTGGCCAACCGCATGGGGGCCGAAATCGTCCGCCTGTGGGTGGCCTCGGTGGACTTCCGCGAAGACGTGGCGGCCAGCGAAAACCTGATGAAGCGCTGCTCCGAAATCTACCGCAAGCTGCGCAATACCTTCCGCTTCCTGCTGGGGAACCTGAACGGCTTTGATCCCAGCCGCGACCGCATCCCCGAGGCCGAGCTTCTTCCGCTGGACCGCTACATGCTGGCCCGCACCCGCGACCTGACCGAAAAAGTTCTCGGCTGGTACCAGGCCTTCGAGTTCCACCGCATCTACCACGCGGTGAACGAATTCGCCATTGTGGACCTGAGCTCGTTTTATCTGGATGTGCTGAAGGACCGCATGTACACTTTCGCGCCCTCCAGCCAGGCTCGCCGCTCGGCGCAGACCGTCCTCTGGCAGATCGCGGAAGCCCTGGTCCGCCTGATCGCGCCCATCCTCAGCTTTACCGCCGACGAAATCTGGGAGTATCTGCCCCACGTCGAGGGCCGCGAAACCAGTGTGCATCTTGCGCTCTTCCCCAAACCGCAGGAGATCTTCTCGCAGGACCCAACCGCGCTGCTCGACGAGTGGAAGCAGATTTTCTACGTTCGCGACCTCGCGCTGCAGGAACTCGAGGGAGCGCGCCAGGCCAAGCACATCGGCAAGGGGCTGGAAGCCGAACTGGAGATCGCCGCTTCCGGCGAACTGCTGGCTCTCTTGCGCCGTCATGCCGACGGACTCAAGGAGATCGTGAACGTCTCCCGCGTTACCGTGGTCGAGGGCGGCGAGTTGCAAGTGACCGCGCTGCCGGCGACGGGAACCAAGTGCGCCCGCTGCTGGAACTTCATGCCCGTGGTCGCCGATTACGGCATCTGGAAAAACGTCTGCACGCGCTGCCACTCGGCGCTCACCGAGATGCACATTGAACCGCCGCAGTCCACGGAGGCAGCCTCGTGAGAGTTCTGTTCCCCCGCCGCCTGCCCTGGCTGCTGCTCATCTCCGCCGTGGTCATCTTTCTTGACCGGTTGACCAAGACCTGGGTCACGGCGCGCATTCCCCTGGGCGGCGCCATTCCGCTGATCCCCGGGGTTCTGCGCATCACCCACTGGACCAACGAGGGAGCGGCCTTTTCGCTCTTTGCCGACTCGGCTTCTCCCCACGCTGTCCGCTGGGCGCTGATCGCCTTCTCGCTTCTCGCGGCTCTGGTGGTGCTGGTCGTTTTGGTCCGCATGGGTGAGCGCTTTACCCTTACGACCTTCAGCCTCGCCCTGGTCTTTGCCGGCGCGCTCGGCAATGTGCACGACCGCATCGCCTACGGCTCGGTGGTGGACTTCATCGAGGTCCACATCTTCTCCTACCACTGGCCGGATTTCAACGTAGCCGACTCGGCCATCGTGACCGGAGCGTGCCTGCTGCTGCTTGACTCGCTGCTGCCAAAGAACACCTCGGTCGACTGACCGCTCAACCTATTCGAGGATTCAATGAAGATTTGCCGTCCTGTTTCAACCATGCGCGCCTCCCTTGCCGCCGCGGCCGCGATTGTGTGTCTGGTCATTGTTCACGCCGGCACAGTGCAGGCCCAGCGCCTCCCCAATACCGTTCGCCCCGTGAGCTACACGCTCGCCCTCGCGCCGGACCTCAACGCCGCGACCTTTACCGGTGTCGAGACCATCGACGTGACCGTGAAGGAACCGGTGAACACCATTACCCTGAACGCCGCGGAAATCGTCTTTGAGAGCGTGGCCGTCACAGCCGGCGGCAAAGAGCAGAAGGCCACGGTCACTCTCGACGCGGAGAAGGAGCAGGCCACCTTCACCTTCCCCGAGAAGCTGCCCGTCGGCAAGGCCACTCTCTCCATCCGCTACAGCGGCATTCTGAACAACCAGTTGCGCGGCTTCTATCTCTCCAAAACCGCCCGCCGCAACTACGCCGTCACGCAGTTCGAGTCCACCGATGCGCGCCGCGCCTTCCCTTCCTTTGACGAGCCCGCCTTCAAGGCCACCTATGATGTTTCGCTGGTCATCGACGCGGCTGATACCGCCATCTCCAACGGCCCCATCGTCAGCGACACGCCCGGTCCCGCCGCCGGCAAGCACACTCTCCACTTCGCCACCACACCCAAAATGTCCACCTATCTTGTGGCCTTCCTGGTCGGCGACTTCCAGTGCACCGCGGGCTCGCAGGACGGCGTGGCCATTCGCGTCTGCTCCACCCCCGACAAGGTCGCGCTCACGCCCTACGGCGTCGATATCGCCAAGTACGTTCTTCACTACTACAACAATTACTTCGGCATTCCCTACCCGCTCAAGAAGCTCGACCTGATCGCCCTGCCCGACTTCGAAGCCGGCGCAATGGAGAACTTCGGCGCCATCACCTATCGCGAGACGGCCCTGCTCATCGATCCCAAGACGGCTTCCGACGGCGCAAAAAAGGAAGTCGCCCTGGTCATCGCCCACGAGATGGCACACCAGTGGTTTGGCGATCTGGTGACCATGCAATGGTGGAACAACATCTGGCTCAACGAGGGCTTTGCCACCTGGATGGAAAACAAGCCGGTGGCCGCCATGCATCCGGAGTGGAACATTCCTGAAGTCGTGGCATCGGACGAGGACAGCACCCTCAACCTCGACGCGCAGCCCACCACCCGCGCCATCCGCGCCAAGGCCGATACCCGCGACGAAATCGAACAGATGTTCGACGGCATCTCCTACGGCAAGGCCGGCGCAGTCCTGCTCGACCTGGAACATTACCTGGGCCCCGAGACCTTCCGCAAGGGCGTCCACAACTACCTCGCCGCCCACCTCTACTCGAACGCCACCGCCGAGGATTTCTGGGGCGCGCAGACAGAAACCAGCCACAAACCCGTCGACAAGATCATGGAGAGCCTGGTGGCCCAGCCCGGCGAGCCGCTCATCACCTTTGGCGAACCGGCCGGCGGCAAGGTTTCGGTAGCCCAGAAGCGCTTTTTCGTGAGCCCCTCCATCCAGCCCGATCCCGCCCAGAAGTGGACCATCCCCGTCTGCTTCAAGTCGGCGAAGGGCACGGACTGCCAGCTTCTTGCTCCCGCCACCACCTCGCTTGAGATTCCCGCGGGCAGCGCCTTTGCCAACGCAGGCGGCGTAGGCTACTACCGCAGCGCCTACCCGGCCAGCGTTTACAAATCCCTGGTGGCCAACGCGGAAACCAGCCTGACCCCGGTCGAGCGCATCCGCTTCATCGGCGATGAGTGGGCGCAGGTGCGCTCCAACCAGGCCACCGCGGGCGACTATCTCAACCTTGTGGCCGCCATCAAGGGCGACCCCAGCGCGGAGGTTGTCAGCTCCTCGCTCGGCGGTGTGAATTCCATCTACACGCGCGTTGCCGTCACGCCCGAAGAGCGCGCCGCGCTTGCGGCATGGATAAGCAAGACCTTTGCCCCGGAGTACGCCAAACTCGGCGCCCCATCTCCCAGTGATTCGCCCAACACCCGCCAACTCCGCGCCGAGCTTTTCAACCTGCTTGGCTACTACGGCAAAGACCCTGTCCTCCTCGCGGAGGCCAACCGCATCGCCAATCAATATCTCGCCGATCCCGCCTCCGCCGATGCCACCTTGGGCCAGACCGCCCTGGCCATCGCCGCCCGCAACGGCGACGCCGCACTCTTTGACCGCTTGCAGAAGGTCTTTGAAACCTCCACCAATCCTGAAATCCAGGAGAGCGCGCTGCACCTGCTCCCCCAGTTCAAGGATCCCGCCTTGCTTGAGCGCACCATGGATTACGCCGTCTCCGGCAAGGTCCGCAACCAGGATGCGCTCATCCAGTTCGCCATCGCTCTCCAGATCGACGAGAGCCGCGCCCAGGCCTGGAAGTACATTCAGGCCCATTGGGAACAGGTTCGTGCCTTGTTGACTCCGGAGATGGGCAACGCTCTGGTCGGCTCCGCAGGCAGCTTCTGCTCCGCAGAGGCACGCGACGATGTGAAGACCTTCTTCGCCACCCACAAGGTCCCCGCCGCCGATGCCGCACTCAAGCACGCCGTCGAGCACATTGACGGCTGCATCGAGCTGCGCACCCTCCAGGCGCCGAATCTGAAGCTGTGGCTCGCCGCTCAACCCGGACTGTAAAGCGCACAGCATTCCCACCAACAGAAAAGGCCGCCGAGCTCAAGCCCGGCGGCCTTTTTTCTTTCTTATCTCCGCAGATTCCTACCACGCAATCTTCTCGGGCAGAAACTCCCTAAAAAGCTCGTCGTAATACGGTTTCAACTGCTCCATATCCGGCTTGGCGTGCCCCTTCGAGTAGAGATCGTACTGGTTGAACTTCTGCACCCACTTGAGCATCGCCCGATCCTGCTCATTCGTCAGGTGCTCATACGCCCCGTGACAATGCCACGGATAGAACGAGTGGAAGCGCAGCATGTAGAGCGACTCCACCGGCAGATACGGCTTCATCACTTCGGCAATGTAGCCGTCGTGCCCAAACGACATGTGCACATTTTCCAGCCCGCAGTTCGGTTCATAGATGCCGTACTTTGTCTGGTATTTCTCCACCAGCCGGTCGGGGTTGTTGCGGAAGTATTCCGGAAACACAATCGCCTCCGACCACGCGCATCCCACCGGAAACGTATCGCCCACCACGCCCCATTGCGGCTCGCCATACAGGCACAGGCATTTACCCAGATCGTGCAGAAACCCTGTCAGCACCATCCATCGCGGATGGTTGTCCCTGCGGATCGCCTCCGAGGTCTGCAGCAGATGCTCGATCTGGGTCAGATCCGTGTCCGGGTCGCTCGAGTCCACTAGCGTGTTCAGAAACTCCGCCGCCTCCCAGATGGTCTTCATCCCCTTGTTCAGCCCGAAGTACTGTTTCTCCTTTTCAAGGACATACTCGACCGTCTGCCCTTCGTGGTTGAGGCGATAGAACTCGGCCACGCCCGGTGTGGCGGCCGCGTCGTACACGCGAAACTCTTCCTCGGATTTGCCTTCCTTGTAACGGCCTCCGACAAATTCGTCCCATTGATCCAACTGGGCAAGGGGTTCTGCGGGGTGAATCGAAACGCTCATTGGTCTCTCCTGGGGAATAGTGGCGCGGCCAACCTGCTGCCGCTCTTCTACCAGAACCGCGAAGCGGCAGGCAAGCAAATTCCTGCGCCCCCTCGCCAAGGCCGCGGCCCCTGCGAATCAAGGCAGCATGTGAGCCTCTCCTCTCCGCTTCGATTCGCTACCATGGAACCATGCCTCCATTCCCTCCCGGTCAGACCCTGCTCATCGACGCCGACGATACCCTCTGGGAAAACAACGTCTACTTCGAACGGGCCATCGCCGCCTTCATCAGCTACCTGAACCACCACAAGTACACCCCGGCCGAAGTGCGCAAGACCCTCAACGCCGTCGAGCGCGAGACTATTCTGGCCCACGGCTACGGACTCAGCAGCTTTACCCGCTCGCTGACCACCTGCTTTGAGCGGCTCAGTCCTGAGCCTGTGACCGAAGAAAAGGCCGAGCGCATCCTCGGTTTCGCGCGCTCCATCGCCGAACAGGAAATCGAGCTGCTGCCGGGCGTGGCAGAGACCCTGACCCAGTTGGCCACCCGCCACCGCCTGATCCTGATGACCAAGGGAAACCGCGCCGAACAGGCCGACAAGCTGGCCCGCTCCGGCCTCGCCGAGCATTTTTCCGCCATCGAAATCGTCACGGAAAAGGACCCGCCCACTTATCGCGAAGTCATCCATCGCCACGAACTCGCGCCGCACACCAGTTGGATGATCGGCAACAGTCCCAAGAGCGACATCAACCCCGCTCTGGCCGCAGGCCTGCACGCCGTCTTCCTCTTTCACAAAGACACCTGGATTTTGGAGCACGCCACCCTCGACGCCGCGCCTGAAGGCCAGCAGTTACTCGAACTCGATACCTTCGCCAAGCTATGTACCGTCTTTTAGACCAGGCAGCTCTCTTGACGCGCCCCTTGCGCCTCTGCTCTACTCGTTTCAACGTCATGCAGATCTTCGCCGCCAACGCGAACCGCTTCCCGGCCCCTTGCATCGCTATGCAGATTCAGGCCATGCGAATTACAAGCCCCAATCTGCGCGCGGGAAACGAAGCCTGACCCATCGGATTGAGCAGTCGAGCAGTACCCAGGCCACCACCCGCAGACGCGGCTGGTGGTTTTGCTTTCTTCCGCCATCTTTCCACCGAGGAGAATCTTTTGGAACCTGTCTCTCTGACCAGCATCCAGTCGGCCCGCGCGCGCATCGGTGAAGCCATCCATTGTTCGCCCTGCCAGCTCTCGCACCACCTCTCCGAGTTGACTGGCCTGCCCCTGCACCTGAAGCTTGAGAACCTGCAGCGCACCGGCTCCTTCAAGGAGCGCGGCGCGCTGAACAAGCTGCTCACCCTCAGCGAGACGGAGCGCAAGCGCGGCGTCATCGCCGCCAGCGCCGGCAATCACGCCCAGGGTGTCGCCTTCCACGCCGCCTCGCGCGGCATTCGCGCCCAGATCGTCATGCCCCTGGCTACGCCGCAGGTCAAGGTGGCCGCCACCCGCTCCTATGGCGCCGAAGTCATTCTGCACGGCGCCAGCTACGACGACGCCTGCGAAGAAGCCCTCCGCCGGCGTCTTGCCGAGGGCCGCACCTTTATCCATCCTTTCGACGATGCCGAAGTCATCAGCGGCCAGGGAACCATCGGCCTCGAGCTGCTCGACCAGGTTCCCGACATCGAGGCGGTGGTTGTCCCCATCGGCGGCGGCGGCCTCATCGGCGGCATCGCCTGCGCGCTTAAGGAAACCAACCCCAAGATTCGCGTGGTCGGCGTTGAGCCGGGCAGTCTGCCCTCCATGCTGCGCGCCCGCGAGGCTGGAGCGCCGGTCACCATCTCCGCCCAGGCCACCATCGCCGACGGCATCGCCGTCCGCCGCGCCGGCGATCTGACCCTGCCGCTGGTCTCCCGCTACGTGGACGAGATCGTCACCGTGGACGACGAGGAAATCGCCAGCGCCATCCTGATGCTGCTGGAGCAGGAAAAGACCCTCGCCGAGGGCGCCGGCGCTGCCGCTCTGGCCGCGGTCGTCCAGGCCAAATCCAACCTGCGCCATCGCCGCACCGTGGTGCTGGTCTCGGGCGGCAACATCGACGTCACCTTGCTCTCCAAAATCATCGAGCGCGGCCTGGTCAAGGACGGCCGACTCCTCCGCCTCCGCGTCTATTTACAGGACCGTCCCGGCGCCCTGCTCAACGTCACCCAAATCCTCGCCCGCGAACGCGCCAACATCGTCGAGACCCTCCACAACCGCGCCTATTACGGCGTCAGCCTGGGTGAAACCGTCATCGACGTCACCCTGGAAACCCGCGGCGCAACCCACATCACCTCCATCAGCCACGCCCTCCGCGAAGCCGGCTTCCGCTTCGAGCGCATTCAATAGGACTCCATGTACACACCCAGCTTCAACCAGCTCTCCGACCGCTCACTCCTCATCGAGGCCATGCGCGCCTACGCCTTTGCCATTCTCTTCGGCGGGCAAACGGATGGAAACGGCACAGCGCCGCTGGCCGCCACTCATCTCCCGCTGATAGTGAAGGACGAGGGTCCGCACGGCATTCTCGAAGGCCATTTTGCCAAGGCCAATCCCCACTGGCAATCCCTCGCCGGTCGCGAAACGCTGGCGGTCTTCTCCGGTCCGCACAGTTACGTCTCTCCCACGCTTTACGTCGATCCGCTTTCGGTTCCCACCTGGAATTACATCGCTATTCATGCCTATGGAACCATGCAGCTGATCGAGGACGAAGCCGGGAAAAACGAACTGCTCGAAGGCCTGATCGAAGCGCATGAGCCGGCCTTTCTTGAGCGTTGGCGCGGCTTCCCCCAGGATTTCCGGAGAGACATGCTGGCCGGTATCGTAGGTTTCCGCATCCCCATCGCCCGCATCGAGGGCAAATTCAAGCTCAGCCAGAACCGCGCCGCCGCCGAACGGGCCAACGTCCACACCGCCCACGCCGCCGGATCGGCTGACCAGCAGGCCCTGGCTGCCTGGATGGAGCGGCTCAGCAACTAACATGAACTCCCCGCCCGCTCTGTTCGCCGTTTGACAGTTCCTCCGCCCATCCCTTCAAATGTTGGGCTTGCGCAAGGAGGCGATTTTGAAGAACGGTACTTCGCGGCGGGATTTCGTCAAGGCAGCGGTTGCGGCCTCACTCACAGGTGTCGCAGCTTCCTCACACGTGGCCGCAGAGACTTCCACGCCCTCCACGCCTCCAGACAAGGCCAGCGCTCCGCGGAACCACGCGGCGGCTTCTGAAGAGATCGCCTTCCCCCGCGTCTTCGCCGGCCGCGGGCTGGCGCGCATCTCCTGCCCTCTGGGCGGCATCGGCACCGGCGGAATCGGCTTGGGTGGCCGCGGCAACCTGCAGGATTGGCAAATCTTCAATCGCCCCGAAATCGGCAACGCCCTTGAGTATGCCTTCCCCAGCATGTGGGTCCAAGCGGCGGGCGCAGCGCCGTACAGTGTCGTTCTGGAGCGCCGCTTGCTCCCTCCTTACGATCTTCAGCAGGAAGGCCTCGGCTTTGCCAACGTTCCCGGTTTGCCGCGCCTGGCCGAAGCAAAATTCTCCGCGGCGTTTCCCTTTTCGCGCATCGATTTTGAGGACCCCGATTGCCCGGTCAATGTATCTCTCCAGGCATTCTCCCCATTCTTTCCTCTCGACGCGGACGCTTCCGGACTGCCCTGCGCGGTGCTGGACTACTCCATCCACAATCCCTCCACGTCGGCGGTCGAAGTTGCCGTCGCCTGGTCCATCTCCAACCCGGTGGGCTGGTCGGAGAGCCGCAGCAACGCTCCCCGCCAAGCTTCCGGACTCCACGGCCTCCTGATGACCGATCCGAAGATGGCCGCGGACGATCCCATGCAGGGCTCTTTCGTACTTGCCGCTCTGCCCGTGGCCGACGCCACCTCTGAGGTGCTTCCCTCCTGGCGCGGCGGCGCTATCTGGCGCGTGGGCCCGCAGCATTTCTGGTTTGAGGAGTTTGCCAAAACCGGCCATTTGGGCACGCCTCAGGAGCCCTCGACGCCGGTGGGTTCGGTCGCCATTCGACGGAGCATTCCTGCCGGAGCCACACGCTCGTTCCGCTTCCTGCTGACTTGGCGCTTTCCCAACCGCACCCCCGAGCATTGTGGATGGGATGCGCCGAAAGGCCAGGAGAAGGCTCTGCTCGGCAACTACTACTGCACCCGGTTCCCGGATGCCTGGGCCGTCGCCGCGCACATTGCAGCAAACTCGAAAGACCTGGAACGGAAAACCCGCGCTTTCTCCGATGCGCTCCAGCAATCCACGCTGCCCGCAGCGGTAAGGGACGCCGCCTGCTCCAACCTCACCACGCTTGTCTCCAACACCAGCTTCCGCATCGCAGACGGCAGCTTCCACGGCTTCGAGGGCTGCGGCGACAAGGCCGGCCTCGGCTTCGGCACCTGCACCCACGTCTGGAATTACGAAGTCGCCACCCAGTTTCTCTTCCCTTCCCTGGCCCGTTCGATGCGCGAAACCAGCTTCGGTTACGCCACCGACTCCGACGGCCACATGGACTTCCGCCACAAGCTGCCGCGGGGCTTCGAGCATTGGGGAGCGGCGGCCGCCGACGGCCAGATGGGCCAGATCGTCAAGCTCTACTTTGACTGGACTCTCTCCGGCGACGACGCTTGGCTGCGCCGCCAATGGCCCGCCGCTCAACGCGCGCTTGCCTACGCCTGGCGGCCTGGGGGCTGGGACGAACGCAAATCCGGCGTCATGGACGGCGTACAGCACAACACCTACGACGTCGAGTTCTATGGCCCCAATCCCATGTGCGGCAGTTGGTACCTGGCCGCTCTGCGCGCCATGTCGCGCATGGCCGAGGCCCTCGGCGACCGGGAAACAGCCGGCGACTGTGCGCGCTTGTGTGCGCAGGGCGGCCGCTGGATAGACGCCCATCTCTTCAACGGCGAGTACTACATCCAGCAGATTCGCGGCATCCCTCAGGACAAGATCGCCAGCGGCCTGCAGGAGGGCATGGGCGCGAAAGACTCCATGCATCCCCAATTCCAGGTGGGCGACGGCTGCCTCGTCGATCAGTTGGTCGGCCAATACATGGCCACCATTGCCGGTCTTGGCGACCTGCTCGACCCGGCGCACATTCGCAAAACCCTTGACTCCATCCTCCGCTACAACTTGAAGCGGAGCCTGGCGCATCACGCCAGCGTACAGCGCGTCTACGCCCTCAACGACGAAGCGGCTTTGGTCATTTGCGACTTTACCAAAGGCACCCGTCCCGAAGTGCCGATGCCCTACTATGCCGAGGTCATGACCGGCTTCGAGTATTCTGCCGCCGCCTTGATGATGACGCACGGCATGGTGGACCAGGGCATCGAGTGCATCCGGAACATCCGCCGCCGCTACGACGGCGAAAAGGCCAACCCCTTCGACGAGACCGAGTACGGACGCCACTATGCGCGCCCCATGGCCAGTTGGGCCGCCCTTCCCGTGCTCTCCGGATTCCGCTACGATGCGCGCGCCAGCCGTATGGAGCTTGCGCCCCGCATCAACCGCTCGGCCTTCCGCTGTTTCTGGTCCGCGCCCACCGCCTGGGGCAGCTTCGAGCTCACACCACAAGCGCTGACCCTGACGGTTGCCGACGGCAGCCTTGCACTGAAGGAGTTGAGGATTGCACCCTTCCGCCCCCACGCTCCAGGCTCTTTGAAGGCAGTGAGCGGCGAAGCGGAGATCGTGCACCATCGAACGCCGGTGGACGACGGCGTGCTCATCGAGTTCTCTTCGGCAGTCGAAGTCAATCCAGCCAAGTCGCTACGCGTACTGGCCTGACCGCCTGCATTTTTCTGATTGTTCAACGTTTCCCCGGAAAGAGGTTTCAGCTTGATGCGCAGACTTTTTGTGGTCCTCGGCCTTTTGTTGGCAGTTTCGTTTGCTTATGCCGTTCCGCCCTCCGCACCCACTCCCTGGAAGGAGCTGGTCGACCAAACCATGCCCCTCCTCGGCCATCGCAACTGGATACTGATTGTCGATTCGGCCTATCCGCTCCAATCCTCTACCGGAGTTGAAACCATCGAGACCGACGCCGACCAGTTGGACGTGGTTCGCTACGTTCTTGGGTCCATCAATCACTCGATCCACGTCCGCCCGGTCATCACCATGGACGCTGAGCTGCCCTTCGTCCGGGACGACGATGCCCCAGGCGCCTCCACCTATCGCGAAGAGATCGGGGACCTTCTGCACGGCTACGCCGTCGGATCGCTGCCGCACGAGAAGGTCATCGCCAACATTGACGAGGCGAGCCGGCAGTTTCATGTCTTGGTACTCAAGACCAGGATGGCGATTCCCTATACCTCGGTTTTCATCCGCCTGGACTGCAAATATTGGAGCGCGGAGGCCGAAATGCGCCTGCGTTCGAGGATGGCGGCAGCGCAGAAACCAGCCTCCAAGCCTAATCGATGAGGCTATTTGCAGTGTGGGGGAGCGAAAACAGGAGAGACTTCCCCCTCCTGCACAGCATTACGATAGAACCACCAACCTTTCCTGTTCAGATCGTTCCGGAAAGCACGGTCCTTTGATATACTCGTAGAGTTCACCCCATGCGGAGGTGGCGAAATTGGCAGACGCACCAGCTTGAGGTGCTGGCGCCGCAAGGCATAGGGGTTCAAGTCCCCTCCTCCGCACCAAAATTTCTCTTGTCCGGGCCAACCGGGCAGGGCCCGGAAAGCAGTTCAAGACCATGCAGATTCTCCTCTACTTCGTCATTGTTGTGCACGTGATTGTGTGCCTGTTCCTTATCGGAGTTGTGCTTCTGCAGCAGGGCCGCTCGGCCGATCTGGCCGGCGCCTTCGGCGGACAGGGCTCGCAGACCGCTTTCGGCCCCCGCGCCGCAGCCAACGTGCTCACCCGGCTCACCACCTGGTCGGCGGTCATCTTCATGCTCACCTCGATTTCCTTGACGGTCCTTTATGTGCGCTCGACCGGCACGCACTCGGTCCTGGACAGCAGCAAGCCTGCTCCCATCTCGGCGCCCGCCAAGTCGGGCAAGTAAGCTCCCGCGCTATTCCTCCAGCTTCACCCTCCAGGCGGCAGACCCCACGGTCTGCCGCTTTTTTACGCTTTCCACACGGTTCCGCCCGGCACGATCGATGGGAATCCTGCTGATATAGTTATCCGTCAGCCACATTTTCCACACAACATGACCCCCAAAATGCCTACCGACGTACACCTCACCCGCTGGTCCCGGATCCTGGCCTGGGCCATTGCCGCCCTTTTCTTTCTCGGCTTCTTCTTCTCACCCATCGGCGCGTGGACGGGTCCGATCCTGGCCGTCTGGTTCGTCGGCACCCAGAGGCCCCTGCGTGGCTTTCTCTGGATGATTCCCCTCGCCTTCCTTCCCACCCTGATTGCAAATGGCCGCCTCTCCTCGCCTCCCGAGTTGTCCGCGCCACAATATCTGGGCTGGATGTTCATCGCCGCTCTCCTGGCCATTCTCCCGTTCCTTCTTCATCGCCTCACCAGCCCGCGTCTGCCCGGCGTTCTCTCCACCCTCCCTTTTCCGCTTTGGCAAACTGCCCTTCACGCACTTGTACTCAGCATCCTCCCCGCCCATGTTTTCAGCGCCTATTTTGCCTTGGGCGGCCTATCGAAAAACGTTCCTCTGCTGCACTTTGCGGGTCACTTCGGAGACGCCGCGCTGATCTTCCTTGTCTACTGGTTCGCGGCGGTCGTCGTCTGGATGTGGAACCAGGAATTCCACCGCGCGAAAGTCGCCCTGGGCGCAAGCCTCTTTGCCTCTGTCTTCGTCCTGGCCATCGGCTACGGGCTCTTTCGCCAGTTGACCGGGGCCCCACTTCCTGGGAGTTTTCCCACTGGCACGCCCTTCGCGTGGATTTGCCTTGCCGCAGCCGTTGCCCTCACTTCCTGGGCGTACTTCCGCCCCGGCCAGCGCGCCACCTCGTGGGCCTTTCGGCCGATGACGCTTCGCATTCTGCAGAGCCCTTACACCGGCCACGCCTTGCAGTTGCTTCGCGAGGGCGGCCGCGAAAAACTGGTCAGTTATTCCGGTGAGCGTTTCCCCATTCGCGATGGAATTGCCATCCTCCTCAATCCACAGGACCTGACCGGCTCCAACCGCAAGTACAACCACCTCTATGAAACCATCGGCGGCTTCTACGACGACACCCAGCGCGTCGGCTGCGCTCTCATGGGCTTCGACCGCGACGCCTACGTCCGGAGCTACCTTGGATTCCTCGAAGTCAAGCCGGGCGATTCCGTGCTCGAAACCTCGGTCGGCACGGGCCTCAACTTCAAATACTTGGTCCCCGGCGTCAAGCTCGCCGGCCTCGATCTCTCGCCCGAAATGCTGGCCAACTGCCAAGCCAACCTGCGCCGTTGGCAACTGGAGGCCGATCTCTTTCTCGGCAATGCCGAGAGCCTTCCCTTCGCCGATTCCAGCTTCGACGTGGTCTTTCATGTGGGCGGCATCAACTTCTTCAACGATCGCGGTAAAGCCATCCGCGAGATGATTCGCGTCGCCAAACCCGGCAGCCGCATCCTTATCGCCGATGAAACCGAGGAGCACGTAAAGGCCGCCTACGAACGCTCGCCCATCACCCGCGGCTATTACAAAAATCGCCCGGAGCCCGTCGCCCCGCCCGTCGATCTGGTCCCGCCCCAGATGCTCGAGACGCACATCGAGATCCTGAACGTCATCGGCAAAAATCGCTTCTACGCGCTGACCTTCCGCAAACCTCCCGCTGCATAAGGGCCTCGCCGGACGCAGTGACAAAAGTCTCTTCCAAAGATCAGCCTCTTACGCTACGCTCGGATGGGCCCGGATCCCCTTCTCCGGACCCGTATCAAATTCAGCACATCCGGGGTCGCCATGTCCTTCCGCTCTGTGTTCATCGCTGTTACGGTTGCCTTTGCCTTGATTCTGGCCGCCTTTCTGGTCAATCGTGCGCGCCCCAGGGTGGAAACCGAGCAGCCCACGGCGGACTTTGTCCGGGCCAGCGGCAAGTGCGCCGAGTGCCACGCCCGCCTCCAGTATTCGATCGTGCATGAGTACGAGATGAGCGTCCACGCCAAAAAGGGCGTGAACTGCCTGGACTGCCACCAGCCCGCCGAAGGTCAGCAGAAAAAGGATCATCACGGCTTCGTCATCAGCACCCATCTGACCGCCGGCAACTGCCGCAGTTGCCATGAGGGCATCTACCAGGAGTTCCTCCACAGCCGCCACGCCGCACCCAGTTGGGCGGCCATCTACGGCGAAAAGGGCCTCAAGCCGGAGCAGGTCGCCTTCAGTGAGCAGTTTCAGCCCGGTGGGACCAAGCGGCCGCCGCACCCCTTCGTCACCGCCGAGGGCGGCGCGGCCATGGCCTCCGGCTGCGAGCAGTGCCACTCCGTGGGCAAACCCAACGACGACGGCACCATCGGTTCCTGCACCAACTGCCACTCGCGCCACACCAGCTCGGTCGCGCTCGCCCGCCGGCCCTCCACCTGCGGCCAGTGCCACATGGGCCCCGACCACTCCCAGATCGAAATCTACGACGAGTCGAAGCATGGCGTGATGTTCGCCGCGCAGGAGCACCTGCTCAAACTCGACGCCGACCCCAAAACCCTCAGCACCCGCGATATGTTCGTGCCCACCTGCGCCACCTGCCACATGAGCGGCATCAACGGCCTCAAGGTGACCCACGACCCTTCCGACCGCTTGAGCTGGTACTTGGCCAACGCCGTCAGCGAAAAACGGCCCAACTACCTCCGCGCCCAGACCAGCATGAAGCAGGTCTGCACCCAGTGCCACACCCAGGCTCTTATCGACCGCGTCTACGCGCAGGCCGAGCAGGTCGTCGCCAGCACCAACGTGAAGGTGCTCACGGCCAAAGACATCGTGGACAGCCTGCACAAGGACGGCACCCTCACCGGCCCGCCCTTCTCCAACCCCATCGACTTCACCTACTTCGACCTGTGGCACTACGACGGCCGCACCAGCAAGCACGCTGCCTTCATGGGCGGCGCCGACTTCGTCCAGTGGCACGGCAATTACGGCCTGCTTGAGAAGACCGTCCAGTTGAAGCACGACGCCGATGAGTTGCGGAGGGCACATGGCGCTCACAAATAGGCCCCGGCAGCTCGCCCTGCGCCTGCTGCGTTCGCCCCGCGTCGCCTGGATCTTCGACCTCGAACTGCTGCTCGAACTCTTTGTGGCCTCGAACCTTGCCGTGTTGGCCGCCGACATTGTCCTTGCCCACTCCGTCAACCAGTTCCGCAAACCGGCCGAGTACATTCCGCTCTACTTCTCGGCCGCCGCGCCGATCGTGCTGCTGGCTGGCGCCGTGGCCCGATGGCGTGGTCATTTTCATGCCGCCTGGCGCGACCTCGGTCTGCTGGTTGGTGCGCTTGCAGTGCTGGTGGGACTGGCCGGCGTCCTTTACCACCTCCAGAGCAGTTTCTTTGCCGACCGCACCCTCCGTTCCCTCACCTACGCCGCTCCCTTCGCGGCTCCACTTGCCTATGCAGGCCTGGGATTTCTGCTGATTCTCAATCGCATGGTCGCAGCGCGCTCAGTGGAGTGGGCACGCTGGGTCGTTCTCCTGGCCACCGGAGGCTTCTTCGGGAACTTCGTCTTGTGCCTGACCGACCACGCCACCAACGGCTTCTTCCTCAAGACGGAGTGGATTCCCGTCGTTTCCAGCGCCCTGGCCACCGGCTTCCTCATCGTCCCGGTCTTCACCACCGTCACGCGCCGCTACCTGGACCTCTGCCTGGCCATGCTGGGCCTCCAGGCGCTCGTCGGAATTGTGGGCTTCTGGTTCCACCTGCGCATGAACTTCTACACCCCCGGCGTAAGCCTCTTCGAGAAGTCCGTTTACGGCGCGCCGCCCATGGCTCCGCTGCTCTTCCCCAACCTCGTCGCCCTGGCCCTGATCGGCCTCTGGGAGTTGGCCGCCCATCTCGACGATCAACCTGTGGAACGGTTCAGCGTCTTCGACCGTTTGCTCTCCCTGGCTGCGGAGGGTGCGCCCGAGTCAGAGGGATAATCTGCCGGCGCATCATAAAATAGAGCCATGATCCTTGAGACCTTCCCTGTCGGCCCGCTGCAATGCAACTGCACCATCCTCGGCGACGAAGCAGCCGGCGAGGCCATCGTCATCGACCCCGGCGACGAAGTAAGCCGCATTTACCGCCGTCTGACCGAACTCGGCCTCAAGCTCAAACAGATCCTCGTCACCCATGCCCACATCGACCACGTGGGCGGCGCGCTCCAACTCAAGCGCCTCACCGGCGCCCCCATCCTGCTCAATGAAAACGACCTGCCGCTGCTCAAGATGATGGATTCGCAGGCCGCTTGGCTGGGAATCACGCCGCCGGAAACCGCTCCGCCGGATGAAAACCTCGCCGAGGGCCTGACCGTCGGCCTCGACCACTATCCCGCCCAGGTGCTTTACACCCCCGGCCACACCCAGGGCTCCATCTGCCTCCACTTTGCCCCGCTTAAGCTGCTCATCGCCGGCGACACTCTCTTTGCCGGCAGCATCGGCCGCACAGACCTGCCCGGCGGCAATTCCGGCCAGATCATCGACTCCATCCATTCCCGCCTGCTCACTCTGCCCGACGAAACTAAAGTGCTCACCGGTCACGGGCCCGCAACCACTATCGGCGCGGAACGCAGAAGCAATCCATTCCTGCGCTGGCAGTAAACAGAATTTTTCTTTAATTTATCGTTTTACTTTCAGATAGATGAGCAACTTTCTTCAAGTAACACTTTCACTCCACCACCGGTCCTGTTACCACCAGGATGGATTCCCAAAAAGGTAATCAGTGACGTTACTCCAGTACTGAATTCCGGCTCTGGACCCAACAGACTCACCACCAACCAACCCGAGCTTGGGAATCCGAAGAAGTAGCCCGGCTGAACCCAGACGCCCCGCTCCAGCAACGCCAGAACCGTTTGCTCGTCGGGTTCGAGCGCCGGAATGCGCAGCACCGCGTACCAGCCGCCCTCCACCTCCAGCCGCCGCAGCTCTGGCCACCCTGCAAGCTGCCGGTCCAACTCCGCCAGGTTAGCCTCCACTCGTGTCCGAATCTGCCGCTGGATCGCTTCGCGTCCTTCCAGCCACGCCGGCAGCGCACATTGAACCGGAGCGTTCATGGAAAGAAAGGTGTCGGCGATGACCTCCAGCCGGTCCAGCGCCTGCACCGCCTGCGGGCCGGTCGCCGCAATCCATGCCGCCTTCATCTGCGGCAAACCAGCAATCTTGCTCAACCCGCTGACCACGTAGACCGGAACGCCTTCCAGCCCGGCGGCAAAGCTCTTCGGCGCCTCACCGAAGCCGTAGTCCAGAAAAACCTCGTCCACAATCAGCGAAAGGTCGAACTCCCGGCACAGCCGCCCCAACTCTTCCGCCTCCCAGGGCTTGGTAAAGTGTCCGGTGGGGTTGTTGGGGTGAACCAGCACCATGGCGCGCGTCTGGGGCGTGATCGCGCGGCGGAACCCCTCCGGATCAATCTGCCAGCCGTAGTCGTAAACCAGCGGCGCGGGCTTCAGACGCACGTCCTCCATCCCCGCCAAAAAGTCGAAGAGCGGATAGCCCGGCTGGGGAACCAGCAGTTCGCTGCCCGGATCGCAGAGCAGCCGGAGCAGAAAGCTGTAGGCCTCGCTGGTGCTGGTGGTTAAAACGATCTGCTCGGGCTTCAGCGCCACGCCGTGTCCTGCATAGTACCCGCAAACCGCCTCGCGCGCGCTTATGATCCCTCGCGGCTGAGGGTCATAGTCGAGCGCTTGCGCATTGGCCAGCGCCGCCAGCAGACCGGAATCGTACACGAAGCCGCAACGCGTGGGATTTGAGGCAGTCAGGTCGGCAATCGGCAGCCCGGCTTTGGCGCGCAGCCGGTGAGCCCGCGCCAGTTCGCTTTCTTCCGTGTTCCAGTCTGTTCTACGAGAAAAACGCATGGGCCTTTTCGATCCAATCAATTCGTACGCCGATATGCACGCCGCAACTCGGTCATGCACAATAAAAGCAGGCGTCCCTTTCAACATTACACGGGTGCCCACATGGAGGAGCCTTGGGTTTGCGCGCGGTGATCTTTGACTATGGAATGGTATTGACCGGACTACCGGACTCTGCGGCGCACGACGCCCTGCTCAGCATCACCGGCTTGCCCCTCGAGCGTTTCGAGAGCCTCTACTGGGCCGACCGCCACGCCTATGACGAGGGAAAGCTCACCGGCATGGCCTTCTGGCAGAAGTTCATTCGTCAGGCCGGCCTCAAGCTACCCTCATCCGCCGTCGAGGAACTCAGCCTGTGGGACGCGCGCATGTGGACCACGCAAAACCCCGCCATGCTGGCCTGGCAGGAGCAACTCAAGCAGAGCTCTCTGCTCACCGGAATCCTCTCCAACATGGGTGACAATGTCCTGGCCAATATCGAACGGGAGTTTAGCTGGATTCACCGCTTCGATGCCTTGGTGTGGAGTTTCCAGTTGCACCTGGCCAAGCCCGACCCGGCTATCTATCGCTACGCACTCCATGAGCTTGGCGTCCAGCCCGCCCAGACGCTCTTCCTCGACGATAGAATCGAGAACATTGACGCCGCCCGCGCGCTCGGAATCCAGGCCATTCAGTTTTCTACCGTGGAGCGCCTGCGCTCCGATCTCATCGCACAGGGATTCGACGCCGAACTGCCTCTTCCCTGAGCACGACCGGACTTTCCTGCCCCACTTCAGTCCCTACTTCTTGAAGTGGTAACTGACCCCGAGATTCGCGTTCATCACGTCGAGACCGGGGTTGACGGGCACAATGAAGGCATCGGAAAAATGGAAATCGCTAAATAATCCCAAGCGCAGGTCGAGACGCTCTGTCAACCTGGTCTGTATCTCCATCGCCGACTGCAAGCTGAAGCTCTCATAGGTCGCGTTTTCCGAAACCACCTTCTTGGGAAAGGCGATCATCCCTCCCTTGGCCATCAGGTAAGGCTTCCAGGATTTGCCGTCTCGCCACATCATGCGAAATCCGATCGGCGAAATCGCGAACCCCGGCACCACTTGCCGAGCCGTGGTTGTTGGAGTGCCCCATATATCCGACTTTTGCGCTTCGTTCAGCAGAACCAGCGGCAAAACCTCGGCCACATAGTCCACCCGCGCCTTGAGAAAGTACCCCCAGGAATGGCGGTCGTACTCCAGACCGGCCGTATAGAGCTTGCATCCCGAGCCGCTGGCAAAGATCTTGTAGTGGCCGTAGGAAGCCAGTCCCTCCACCACAAGTTCGCTCTCCACCGGCTGCCTGACCTCGTGCTTCGTCTCCACCGCACTCTCCGTCTCCTGAGAGTGTGCAAGCTGGGCCACAAAAAGACAAAGCGCGACCAGAATAAAAAGGAAGCTCAAATGAAAGTCAACGCCAAAGCAACGCTTACTCCGCCGCGTTTCAAATGGAGGATTATAAACTCGAATGATTGCCAACGAGTCACCCTTTGAATCGAGATAAATCGGACTGTTGGGAGAGCGGTGCGTGCAACTCAGCCGATGCGGCAAGTATAGCCTCAACCAGAAGGTGGGACACAACGCATTTTTGCCCGGCCCATCGACGACACATTCGCTCTACGACGCCATGCCCAGCCCCACCAGGTTGGCGGCGGCGATAATGATCAGCATCCCCGCCCAAAGCAGCCGCACCGGCCTGCTGCCAACCCCGGCCCACTCGCCCAGCGCCAGGCCCACCAGGCCGCCGCACAGGACGTAACCGCTCATGTGCAGCATCCAATTCACATAGGCCAGGTGCGCCGGAATGTTGGCCGCGCCCCAGGCGTAGAAAAAGAATTGAAAATACCACATGATTCCACCCGTTGCGGCCAGGCTTGCGTTCTTCACAAGCCTCCCTCCGGGCTGGCTCAGATCCTCCCGCAACGATAGCTTCTTCACCAAGGCCAGGCGGATAAAGCAATAACTCAGGTTGACCAGCGCGCCTCCGCCCATGATGACGACATAACTCGGCATCGCCGCATACAGGGAATTCACCCCCAGGTGCAGCGCCGCGGCCTCCATCGGCTTGGCTGCGTCGATGGCAAACGACATGCCGGAAGAAAACACACCGCACAACACCGCCAGCAACAGCCCCAACTTCAGGTTGAACTCTCTCGCCGCCCCTATGAGCTGCATCTCTTTCTGATGCCCGGCATAGGAAACCACTGTCACGCCCAGCAGAGCCACCAGCACACCCGCCATATTCCATCCGCCGCTGGCCGTCGTAAACAGGTCCATTCCGTGTCCGTGCAGAAAGGGAGGCATCAGCGTTCCCACCATCAGCGTCACGCCGATGGCCACGCCAATGCCCAGCGACATTCCCAGATAGCGCATGGTCAGGCCATAGCCCACATTGCCCACGCCCCACATTGCCCCAAATAGCGCCACCTTCAACAGCACGCTCGCGTCAATGGAGGCATAGAATGCGTGGATGTTCGGAAGCAGAAAGAAGCTCACGGAGATGGGAAGCAGTATCCAGGAAAAGAAGCCCGCAACCGCCCAGGTGGTCTCCCACGACCACTTCTTCACTTTCCCAATCGGCGCGTAGAACGAGGCTCCGGATGCCGCCCCCACCATGTGCCATCCGATTCCTGCGATGATCGACGTCATGCGTATTCCCTCTCTCCGTCCAACTCTCGGCCTGGCGCACTGCGCACGGGCCAGGCACTCCCCAACCGATCGAAACAGTTCCCGTCCCAGCCGCCGATCATTTTGTCTGTAGGTCTCTGACCGCTTGAAGTCGTACCAACGCTGGGTGCCCCAGGTCCCGGGGTCCCCAGCGACAGGTCTTCGTCGCTGGGGTGAGGATTCGATTTTGGGACCTGGGAAAGCACGAACTCAAGGCACATCATCACGCGGTCGGAGACCTAGTACACGACCGTGAAAGTATAACTCCCCGCTTCTAACTCAAACCCGCTCCAGCCTGCGCGAGTTACAGCCTTTGCCTGCTTGCTCTGGCTGAGCGGAACGCCTTCCAGCTTGTACTTGGCCGCTTCCTCCGCGTTCAACCTGAGCCATCCTGTGGTGTTGGCGGGGAGCGTCACATGCCACCGGGCCGTCGTTCCCTCCACTTTCCAGTCGGAGTGAATCTTTCCATACGCCGAGTCGTAGTCGAAGGCGATGTGCCCGAGGCGTGCGTCGAAGGTCGGGTGCAACTCGACCGTGTGGAATCCCGCATCCAGCGGGGTCGCGTCCACGCCGGCGGCATAACGTGCGATCCAGTCCCCCACCGCGCCATACGCGTAATGGTTGTAGGAGTTCATACTCGGGTCGTCCTTCATCTTGTCGCCGTTCCAACGCTCCCACATGGTCGTCGCGCCGTGCTCCACCAGGTAGCCCCACGACGGATAGTCGGTGTTGAGCAAAAGCTTGTAAGCCAACTGGGTCTTCCCCGCCTTGGTCAGTTCTTCCAGCAGATACGGCGTTCCCAGAAAGCCAGTGCCCAGGAGTCCATGGTTGGCTTCAATCTTGTCCGCAAGTTTCTCAGCGGCTTTGGCGCGAAGAGCCTCCGGCAATAGATTCATATGCAGCGCCAGAACATACCCCGCCTGCGTATCGCCGCCCTTGCCCTTGTTCGCCTCGTCGTTCTTGTCCGCGCCGGCCACAAATCCGTCGTCGCGCACAAATTTCTTCTCGAATGCAGCGCGGATCTTCTCGAAGATACGTGCGTACTTCTCCTCATCTGCGCTGCGGCCAGTGGCGTGCGCCATCTCGCGCATCAGTGTCGCATCGTAAGCCCAGTAAGCCGTCGCGATGAGTGTGTAATCGGTCCTTCCCTCCGGCGAAAGCCAGTCTCCGAAAGCGATTCCGCTCTCATGCTTCCACAGGCCGTCCGGGTTTGTGGCATTGATGGCGGCAAGATACTTTTCCATCGCCGCCCAGTTCTGCTCGATCATGCTGGTATCGCCATTCTGCAGCCACGAGGTCCAGGGAATCACGACTCCCGCATCGCTCCATCCCGCGCCGAAGCCCATATTGGGCTGCGCGGTTCCCGGCGAGTAGATCCCGAAATACGCCGTCCCCGCCTGCGTGCCACGCATGTCTCCCGCAAACTTGCGCGAGAACGCTGCCAGGTCCATGTTGTAGGTCGCCGCGCGCCAGAACACCTGCGCATCCGCCATCCAGCCCAGCCGCTCGTCGCGCTGCGGACAATCCGTCGGCACGCCCACAAAGTTCGAGCGCTGCCCCCACTGGATGTTGCTCCACAGCTTGTCAATCATCGCGCTGCCGGTTGTGAGCCTGGCAGTGAAGGGCGCATCCGTATGCAGCACCACTGCGGTCACTGCGTCCTTTGCGGGCGCCGTGGGAAGTCCCGTAACCTCCGCATAGCGGAAGCCGTGGAAGGTAAACTGCGGCGTGAACTCCTCCACGCCCTTCCCGCTCAGGATGAAGTGGTCCGTAACTTTCGCCGTGCGCAGATTGTCGGTATAAATCGTGCCGCCCGCATTCACGATCTCCGCAAACCGCAGCTTCACGTCCGTGCCCTTCGGCCCCGCCACCCGCACCCGTTCCACGCCCGCCAGGTTCTGGCCAAAGTCGTAGACATACACGCCCGGCTTCGGCTCGGCAACAGATTTCGCCGCGACCGTACGCTCCACGCGAATTGCAGGATAATCCTGCGCCTCAATGGCCACCGGCTTGGGATCGATCGATTGCGCGCTCTTCCACCTTGTCGCGTCGAAGGCCGCTCGATTCCAGCCCGGCTGCATCAAACGCGCATCCTGACTTTCGCCGTCGTAGATTTCGGAGTGCAGAATCGGCGATGTATTCGCTTGCCAGCTCGCATCCGTCCCCACCCACTCCACGCTGCCGTCGGTGTGCTCGATGCGCAACTGCGCCTTGAGCGCCGGCGGCGTATCGCCGTAATTATTGGGCTGCTGGAACCATTCGAGCGGCGTCTCGTACCATCCCGGCGCCAGCAGCGCGCCCATGGCGTTGTGCCCATGCGTCAACTGCGCCGTTACATCGTACGTCTGGTACTTCACGCGCTGGCGATAGTCGGTCCAGCCGGGCGTCAGCACATCCTCGCCCACGCGCTGGCCGTTGAGGAAAAGCTCGTAGGCACCCAGCGCCGTCGCGTAGAGCCGCGCCGACTTCACCGGCCGGCTCACATCGAAGTTATGCCGCAAAGCCTTCACCGAATCCGGAATCCACGGGTGGCCGAGTTTCTCATCCGCAATCGTCGCTGTCTTCCATCCGCTGTCGTCGAAGCCCTTCTGCTGCCAACCCGCGTCCGCATGGATTGCAGTCTTCCAATCGCTTCCACTCTGAACGGATGCCGTAGTTCCATCCGCGTACTCGACCACCAGCGTCGCAATCATCGGCGGCGCATCGTTGGGACTGGGCGCGTAGTGTACGGTCTCGATGGCCAGGGTGTTGGCGCCGGCCGCGAGTTTGCCGGTCACATCCGCGCACACAAGCTTCTTCCAAGGCATCTGCTTCCACGCCGGGAACAGATCGGCGACTAGAACCTGCGCACCATTGATCCACGCGGAAACCGTGTCCTGCCCCGTCGCATAAATCGTGGCGCGCAGCACTGGCTTGGCTAACGTAATGCTCTGTCGATACGCCACGCGCTGCTCGGGCGCCTTGTCTGCACCGGGCAACCTCGCATCGGGACTCACGATCCACGCGGCCTGCGCGTGGCGCACAGAGGCCTCTTCGGCCGTCTCGTAGCCGATCCAGTTGGCGGTCCAGGCCTCCTGCTTCATCAGGCCTGTCTCCCACCAGCCAATCGCACTCGCGCGATACGGCTTGCCTTCAGCGCCCCACACCTTCACCCGCCAGAAATACCGCGTGGAGGGTTGAAGCGCCGGCCCGGCATAGCGCACATTCAATGATTCGCCAAGCTTAATGCGGCCGCTCGACCACACGTCCGCATTGCCTTTGTTGAGCGCCGCGGCCTCGGAAGCAACTTGCACCTCATAGGCCGTCTGCTTCGCGCCCCGCGCCGTGTCGGCCAACTGCCAGGAGAACCGCGGAGCAGCATCGTCAATCCCGAGCGGCGTCTTCATCTCGTCCACCCGCAGTTCCACCGGCCCAACCCCTGCCGCCGCCTGCTGTGCCGCCGCCGGCAGACTCGCCGCGCCCAACATCGCTCCCAACAGAAGACCCGGCGCCATCCAGCGCACGCTGCTCCGATTCATGCCTTGCTCACCCCTTCAAAAGAAAGCCTTACCCATTGTGCGGCTATAGCGAAACCAGAGTTACTGTACCTCGGAACCGCAGCCCTCAAGTCGACGCGACCATCAGGGAGCGGCGACCCTGCACTGAGCTCACCAGGGCACATCTACTCTGGTTTCGCTCTCGATTACTTGCCCTGCAAAGCCGTCTCGCTGCGACTCACCGTCACCGGCCCCAGCAACCCCGACGCCAGAAGCGGCGAATTCGCCTTGTACGGTTTGACCGTGGTGAACGTATATTTCACTTTTTCATCCGGCTGTTGATCGCCAATCAGCCGGTTCACCCACGCATTCGTCACCTTGATCGTCAATTGGTTCGCGCCCGGCTTCAACACCCCGGTCACGTCCACGCGGTAAGGCTTGTGCCACACCACGCCCAGAGGCTTGCCGTTCACCGCAACCTCCGCCAGGTTTTTGACTTCGCCCAGGTCGATCCACAGATGCGCGCCCGGCTTGAACCATTCCGCCGGAGCAGTCACCATCTTGGTATAGGTTCCGGTTCCGGAGAAATATTTCACTCCCTTGTCGGAGTTATCGCTCCAGGACGCAAGCTTATCCAGCACGATCGACGGCGGTGCGCCGCGCTCCGGCTGGAAGCTGACCTTCCATTCGTCATTCACGTTGGCAAGCTCAGTCTCCGTCACCTTCGGCAGTGTGCGCGAAGTTGCAGTGGTCGGCTTTCTGAAAACCACGAACACCGTGCCCCATGGCTCCAGCTTCAAGGGCACAGTGGTGCGTCCGTCCGCAATCCGGAAAGATACAGGCTCCGTCTTGCCGGTCTCAGGATGCCATAACTCCGGCTCCTTGCCACTTACTCGGAAGGTTGCATCCACCTGCTCGTCGCGGTCCTTGCGGTTATCCACAAAATAGAGATCGCCCGAAGTCAATTTGCGGTGAGCAAAAAGAATCCGCGTGTCCGCCTCCGGCCGTGAGTAGTCGAAATCCGGTGCCACTTTAAGCGATGCAAAGACATCCTCGAGCTTCTGCCCCGCGTAGACGGCGCCCTTGCCCACCTTGTGCACGCCCGTGCCGTCGCCGAACAACTCGCCGTTCAGCTTGTTGAACTCCGCCTGGTCGTCGGCGAGGCTGGGATCGTCCATCGGCTTCGGTCCCGCAACCACCGCGCCTTCCACAACCAGTTTGTGAATGGCCCGCAGCACCGGCAGAGACATGTGCCGGCTGTAGGGATCCAGGCCCAGCACGCGATAGCTCATTCCGCCCGGAGTGCGGATGCGCCCATCGGCCACGCTGAGCGCGTGAATCACCGCGTCGGCATTGATGTAATCGAAGCCATAGCCGTCCGGCACATCCGGCGACTTATTGCCGAAGATCGCCGTCAGGTTCGAGTCTTCTCCGTAGAAGTAAACCAGGTCCGCGCCGAAATGCCCCTGCTGCAGCAGAAAGCTGCAACGCGCAATGTAATCCATCCAGGGCCCGGCCTGCTCCGCCCAAGTCTCGTTGCGGTTGAACCATTGCCCGAAAGGTCCAAGCGTCAGCCCCGGAGCCTTGCCCACCAGCGGCTGATGCGCCGACTCGTGAATCACAAAGCGGTTGATGCCGTTCAGCAATTCCTGGTCAGCCGTTGGCTTCAACGTTGCCGGCGACCACGCCCATGGCGCTGCCGCCGCGGTCATTGACTCCGCCGCCGCCAGGTTTTGCCCATAGATGTGCGCAACCGATGCCGATTCGCGATCGTCCGCGTTGTAGCCGTACGTCTCGTTGTTGACGCCGGGCTCCTGGGTCCACATCGCGCTCATGGGCACTTCGTTGAATTTCTTCACCTCCATGCCGTCCGCCACAAAGGCGCGCCCGCCCTCGTGCGATTCCCCATAATGGCCCATGCCCCGCTCATGCAGGGTGGCCTCCAACTGCCCGTAGTGCTCGTTGGCAATCAGGTCGCCGATGGTCTTGCGGAAGTCCCACAGAAAGTGGTCGCTGGCTTCGGCACTCTCCACCACTTGCCCCGTAAGCACCGGCATCCATGGCTTCGGATCGTACCCGCGCAGCTTCTTGAACTGGGCAATCATGTTATCGGTCCAGTTCTGCGAACCGGCCTCCCAGCTATCGTTGATCACATAGCGAATGCCGCGCTTGCCCATCAACTCCGGACCCACCGTCGCCTTGTAACTGTCCAGATAAGTGTCGAAATACTTCTTCACAAACCTTCTGTCGAGCTTGTCGACTTCAAGTCCGGTAGCTTCGGCGGTTGCGGGGTGGTTCGTAATCCCGAGCAGCGAGTACCCGAAGCGAACCACCACCCAGTTCCCCGCCGGCGGCGTCCAATCGAGCGTTCCATCTGCCTGCATCTTTGAGGTCAGATCGATCACATCCTGCTTTGCCACAGCATCGGATGCGGCAACCGGGGGGGTTGCAAAACCATAAAGATCCGAATCCGAGGTAAAGGCGGCTTTCTCCACAAAGCGGTTCACCCGCGCTCCGGGATGAAGCACAAGCTCCGCAATCTCATAATCGTTCGGAACTTTTCTTTTCTCGGCTTCAAACTTGGCCGGATCCATGCCCTGCACCCAGTCCGGCGCTGGAGGAGGCGGCTGCCGCTTGAAGGTCACGCGGAAATATTTTGCCGTCACGGCTGGAAATGCAATGGTGTGCTGCGCCGCATCTCCGCCTTCCAGCTTGACCACTACGCGGAAGTTCTGCCCGTCGTCGCTCGCCTCCAGCGCCTTCTCCGGGGTGGTGATTCCCGCATAAACGGCTGCGTTCCAATCCGGATCCCTGGTCACAATGGTGACCGCGCGCATTGTCTGCGGCGCGGGGAACTCGTATTGAATCCACGCCTGCGCGCCCACTGCCGGAATAGGCAATTTGGCCGTCTTCACCAGGTCTCCGTCGCCCAGCATCGCATACTCCGGCGAGCCGCCGCTCGAAGTGATCTTCGGGTGCAACGATTCCATCGGCACATCGCTGGCCGCCCTGCGGTAGGCAATCACCGCCGCGTCCGCGTAGAACTCGGGAATCGCCTTTGCCCCCGCCGGCGGCTGATCGTTGCTCGGCATGTTCTGGAAAGCCCCGGTGTTCGCGGGTGGATGCGCGAGCTTGCCGGTGAAGGGCTTGCCGCCCTCGACCGCCGTCTCGCTCCACACGTATTTCTTCATTCCCTCCGCGGCCGGAACCCACGGCCCGCCCGACTCGCTCCACCCCGGCGAACCGGCAATTGCCTCTTCCATGCCCAATTGATCCGCCAGCACGGTCGCGTATTTGAACGCGTCCTTCCACTCGGGGGTCATATAAGCCAGACGCTTGTCCACCACCTGCGGTGTATCCAAAGCGGCGTCGAAGTTCTGGAAGCCGGCAATCCCGACCCTGTGCATCCATTCCAGGTCCAGCTTGATGCCTTCCTTGGAGATGTTGCCGTTCATCCAGTGCCACCAGACGCGCGGCCGTGCCCCCTCGGGCGGCTGCCGGAAGGCCTCTTCCAGGCCGTTCCCGCCGGCCGGCTGAACCTGTTGCGCCGCCATCGTCCAGGGCATCCCCGCCGCCAGCAGCAACCCCAGAACTCCCCATCGAGTCGTATTCCGCATCGTCATCGCTTCACTCCCGCTTTCAATACCGTACCCCGCAGATTAGCGCAGGCATTTCCCCAAATGAAAAAGTTTCGAGAAGGAAGAACCTTAAGCAACCAGGGGTGCCTTTGTCAAAGGGCTTGCCTAAACCTTTTCCCCTGGTTGGAAACTGCACCTGCCTGACCCCTCGCCCTTTACACTTTCCCTATGGCCCTTCCTATGTACGCCGCCACCACCAGCCAGGGCAAACTCCGCGACTTCCGCACCGCCGCCCAAGCCCATTCGCTGGACATCGAGCCTCTTCCAGATTTGGACAAAATCTCCCCTCCAGAGGAGAACGGCACCACCTTTGAAGCCAACGCCACACTGAAGGCCGTCTACTACTCGCGCTTTGCCCCCGGCGCCCTGGTCCTGGCCGACGACTCCGGCCTGGAGGTCGATGCTCTTCACGGCGCTCCCGGCGTCCGCTCCGCCCGCTTTGCCGCCGATTCAGGCTTGGTGGACTCGCCCGACGCCAACGACAACACCGACGTCTGGAACAACGTTCTGCTGCTGCAAAAGCTGGCCCGTGTCCCCCAACCGCAGCGCACCGCCCGTTACCGCTGCGTTCTGGTCGCCGCTCGCGACGGCCAGGCCCTCCACTCCGCCGAGGGCACCGTCGAGGGCGTCATTCTCGAAGCGCCGCGCGGCACCGGAGGCTTCGGCTACGACCCGCTCTTCTTCCTGCCCGCCCTGGACCTCTCCATGGCCGAACTCGATCTCGAAACCAAGCTCTCGCTCAGTCATCGCGGCCGCGCCATTGCCGCACTGCTGCCCATGCTGCACGCCTGAATCCGCACAACTCTCGTCCAAAAAGTCAAAACCGCGGAGCGGCGCCTTGACGGTGCGGGAGTTGAAAACCAATAATGCAGTTGGAACAAAGAAGACTCTCACAGTCCATTACCGCGCAACCGACTTGACCGGTACCTTTTCCCCGGAACCCTCAGGAGCCGAGAACGCCATGGCAACCGCTGAACGACCAGCCACCCCCTCGCTTCGCCCCGGCGTCCAGCCGCTGCGCGCCGCCCAGGGAACAACCTTCCTCTGGCGCAAGCTCCATTCCCTGCTGGGCATCATCCCCATCGGCGCCTTCCTCATCGAACACCTGCTCTCCAATTTCGAGGCTCTCAAGGGCCCCGCAGCCTACGGAGCGCAGGTTCAGTTTCTCAACAGCCTCCCGCTGGTCCGCGTCCTGGAGTGGGTCTTCATCTTCCTGCCCATCCTCTATCACGGCCTCTACGGCGTCTACATCTGGCTGCGCGGCAAATCCAACATTGTCTACTACCCCTGGGCCGGCAACTGGCTCTACACCGCCCAGCGCTATACCGGCATCATCGCCATCCTCTACATTGGCCAGCATGTCGTCCGCCAGCGCTTCATGGGCATCAGCCTTCCCGAACACCCCATGGCGGCCTTCGCCAAGGTCCAGCAGGAATTGGCCAACCCCTGGATGCTGGCCGTCTACATCGTCGCCATGATCGCCATCTGCTGGCACTTCTCCTACGGCGTATGGCTCTTCGCGGCCAAGTGGGGCATCACCCCCGGCGTCACTGCCCGCAAGCGCTTCGGCTACGTCTGCGTCGTTCTGGGCATCGCGCTCGCCGTCCTCGGCCTGGCCAGCATCTGGGCCTTTGTCGGTCCCAGTTACCCCAACGCTGGCAGCTTCTAGCTGTTGACTGTTAGCTGTTAGCTGGCTGCTGGCAGCGAGAAACGGGTCCCTGATCCCTGATCTCTGACCCCTGATCTCTGAAAAGGATCATTTCATGGCAACACCCAGAATCATCGTGGTTGGCGGAGGCCTGGCCGGACTCGCGGCGGTCATCAAAATCGCCGAGGCCGGCGGCTCCGTTGACCTCTTCTCCATCGTCCCGGTCAAGCGCTCTCATTCTGTCTGTGCCCAGGGCGGCATCAACGCCGCCAAGAACCTCAAAGGCGAAGGCGACACCACCGACAAGCACTTCGACGACACCATCTACGGCGGCGACTTCCTCGCCAACCAGACCCCCGTCAAGGCCATGTGCGAGGCCGCCCCGGCCATCATCGACCTGCTCGACCGCATGGGCGTGCCCTTCAACCGCACTCCCGAGGGCCTGCTCGACTTCCGCCGCTTCGGCGGCACGCTCTACAACCGCACCGCCTTCGCCGGCGCCACCACCGGCCAGCAGTTGCTTTACGCCCTCGACGAGCAGGTGCGCCGCCACGTCTCCGACGGCAAGGTCAAGAAGTACGAGGGCTGGGAGTTCCTCTCCGCCGTCCTCGATTCCAAAGGCGTGGCCCGCGGCATCACCGCCATGGACCTGCGTTCCATGGAGCTCCGCTTCTTCCCTGCCGACGCCGTCATTCTCGCCACCGGCGGAACCGGCGCCCTCTTCGGCAAAAGCACCAACTCCGTCATCTGCACGGGTTCGGCCCAGTCCGCCGTCTTCCAGCAGGGCGTCTACTACGCCAATGGAGAGTTCATCCAGGTCCACCCCACCTGCATCCCCGGCGAAGACAAGCTGCGCCTCATGTCCGAGTCGGCCCGCGGAGAAGGCGGCCGCGTCTGGGTTCCGCGCACCGCTGGCGACTCCCGCCCCTTCCAGCAGATTCCCGCCTCCGAGCGCTTTTACTTTCTCGAAGAGTGGTACCCCAAGTACGGCAACCTCGTCCCCCGCGACGTCGCCACCCGAGCCATTCACAAGGTGGTCTACGAGCTGGGCCTGGGCCTCGACGGCCAGCCCATGGTCTATCTCGACCTCACCCACATCGACCGCGCCACACTCAACCGCAAGCTCGAAGGCATTCTCGAAATCTACGAGAAATTCGTCGGCGTCGACCCGCGCGACAATCCCATGAAGATCTTCCCTGGCGTCCACTACACCATGGGCGGCCTCTGGGTCGACTTCAACCAGATGACCAATATTCCCGGCATCTTTGCCTGCGGCGAGTGCGAGTACCAGTACCACGGCGCCAATCGCCTCGGCGCCAACTCGCTCGTCAGTTGCATCTTCGGCGGTTTCCGCGCCGGCCCCAATGCCCTCGACTACGCGAAGAATCTCCCTGCCCCAAATGGCGACGACGGCCACGCCGCCGAGCTGGCCCGCCAGTCCGAAATCAATGCCCGCCTCCTCAACAACAAGGGCACGGAGAATCCCTTCAAGCTCTGGCGCGAACTGGGCCAGACCATGACCGAGCACGCCACCGTCATCCGCTACAACAAGGGTCTCAAGCAGGCCGACGAAAAAGTCGTCGAGCTGCTCGATCGCTACAAGAATGTCAACCTCTCCGACCGCAGCCAGTGGGCCAATACCAGCTTCGCATTCGCACGCCAGTTGAAAAACATGCTGGAGCTCTCCCGCGTGGTGGCGCAGGGCGCTCTCCTGCGCGACGAGTCCCGCGGCGCGCACTTTAAGCCCGACTTCCCCGACCGCAACGACGAGAAGTTTCTGAAAACCACCAAGGCCAGTTTCACCGGCTCGGCCGAGGGTCCGCGCTTCGAGTACGAAGAGGTCGATACGCAGTACATCAAGCCCCGCCCGCGCCGCTACGACGCCACGAAATAAGCCAAGGGAGATTCGCTGAATGGCAACCAGGACCGTACAATTCGAAATCAAGCGCCAGGCCAGCCCCGATGCTCCCGCCGTTTGGGAGAACTTCGAACTCGAGTGGCGCCCCGGCATGAACGTCGTCTCCGCCATGATGGAGATTGCGGCCAACCCCGTCACCGCCGATGGCCGCCCGACCACGCCCATCACCTACGACTCCAACTGTCTTGAGGAAATCTGCGGCTCCTGCGCCATGCGCATCAACGGCAAAGCCCGCATGGCCTGCTCCGCGCTGGTGGACAATCTGGAGCAGCCCATCCGCGTCGAGCCGCTCAGCAAGTTCCCCCTGGTCCGCGACCTCCAGGTTGACCGCTCCGTCCTTTTCCAGAACCTGATGGCCGTCAAAGCCTGGGTTCCCGTCGACGGCACCTACGACCTCGGCGCCGGCCCGCGCGTCTTTCCCCAGCAGCAGGAGGCCAGCTATCCGCTCTCCAACTGCATCTCCTGCACCTGTTGCATGGAAGTCTGCCCACAGTTCAACGAGGATACCGGCTTCGTCGGCGCAGCCACCATCGCCCAGGTCAAGCTCTTCAACGACCACCCCACCGGCAAGGTCTTCAAGGAGGACCGCCTGCGCGCGCTCGCCGGCGACGGCGGCATTCAGGAGTGCGGCTTCGCCCAGAACTGCGTCGAGGTCTGCCCCAAGCAGATCCCACTCACCAACGCCATCTCCGACATAAGCCGCGACGTTCTCATCCAAAAAGCCAAGGACTTCCTCCGCAGCTAAACACCGATCGAATTGTCTCTATGGATGAGAATCGGCAGCAAAATGGGCGCCCCACATCTCGATGTTGAGATGTGGGATTCTTTAGGCATCCCCGCGCATGGGCGGTAAATCGCAAACGCCGCTCAAGCCGCCTGCCGCAGCAACTCCGCTACCGCCTCAGGATTTCGCGCAATCACCGTAAGATAAGCCCGAGCCGGCGCATCCGGATTCTTGCGGCACTGCTCCCAATCCCGCAACGTGCCCACCGGAATCCGATAAGTGGCAGCAAACTCTTCCTGAGTCAGCCCAATCCGTTCTCGCAGCTTTTTCACATTGACCTGATGGATGAATCCCAGCTTCGCCATCTCCTCATCGCTGCCGAGGGGAAGGGTCGGAGCATCGGGATCGGCCAACGCCGCCGCATGGACCTGCTCATTCGTCAGAGCATCGACAGCATCCCAGTCAGTATCCGTCTCAATCGGCGGATCGCCTGGATTATGATCGACCCAAATCATATCGTTCGATTTCATCGTCCTCCGCCTTTCTTACTGAAATAATCCGCGTGCAGTTCTCGCCCCGTTCGGCTGAGACGACATAGAGAACTCGCCTCGCGCTCAAGCCCAGAGTGAGGTTTCGCTCTTCGCCGTAGTCAAACCTGTCATCAACCCAGAAATCCCGGTCCGGGTCCTCAAGCGCTGGAATTCCGGCCGCAAGAGACAGGCCATGCTTGCGACGGTTCAGGGCATCCTTCTCCGGATCCCACGTGTACCGCATGACGAAAATATACGGCTAGGCCGTAGTGGAGTCAATTGTCGGGTTTGATCCGTCCGCCCTACCCCACCGGATAGCAGCCAGCAATCCACCCTTGCAGCACCGCCGGGAAACATCCCAGCCCCACCACCGCCGCCGCAATCAGCACCAGCACCGCCAGCGTCACCGGGTGCGCCTTGATCGGCGTCTCGTCCACCGCGGGCATCACGTACGCCCGCTTCAGCACCTGCAGATAGTAGTAGAGCGACACCGCGCTCAGAGCCACTGCCAGCGCCACCAGCGCGAACGGAACTACTCCAGCTGACGCGCCCAGCACCGCGGCAAACAGATTGAACTTGGCCCAGAAGCCCACCAGCGGCGGAATCCCCGCCAGCGACAGAAACAGCACCAGCAGCACCGCCGCCAGCACCGGGTTGCGCTTGTGCAATCCCAGAAACGCATCCATCCGGTCGCTGCCCGTCGCCCGCTCCACCACTGCCACCACGCCGAAGGCGCCAATCGTCGTCAGCCCATACGTGAGCACGTAATAAAGCACCGCGTTCGCGCTCAGGTACGCCGGGCCGATATTTCCCTCTGCCCACTCGATCAGGCGTCCCTGTCCCGAATAAACGGGGTGTGCGGCGATTCCCAGCAGAATGTACCCCGCATGGGCGATTGCCGAATACGCCAGCAGCCGCCGCACGCTCACCTGCGCCAGCGCCGCCAGATTGCCCACAATCATCGACGCAGCCGCCACCACCAGCAGAATCGTCGCCAACTGCGGCCAGGTCGCGTAGTACTGCCGCAGAGCCGCCTCCACCACGCTCCTCTGTCCGGTGATCGGGCCGCTTTGCACCAGCCAGTTCATGCTGATCGTCAGCAGCAGCGCGAAACTCGCCACCTTGGAAACGGAAGCAATGAACGCAGCGGCCGGAGCCGGCGCGCCTTCATACGTGTCAGGCGCCCACAGGTGAAAGGGCACCGCCGCCACCTTGAATCCCAGCCCTGCCACCACCAGAATCCACGCCACGTAAAACATGGGGCTGGCTCCCGACGCCGTCATGGACCATTGAATCTGCTTGAGGTTCGTGCTGCCCGTCAGTCCATAAAAGTAGCTGAAGCCAAACAGCAGAAATGCCGCCGACATTCCGCCGAACAGGTAGTACTTCAGCGCCGCCTCGGCGCTCTTGCCGGAACTCTTTGCGAAGGCCGTCAAAATATAAAGTCCCAGGCTCAGCAGTTCCAGCCCGATAAAGATCACCAGCAGGTCTTGCGCAGCGGCCACGACCAAGCCGCCCGAAGCCGCCATCAGCACCACGGCCACATATTCGCCCGCGTGCCGCGTAAAAACGGAATCGATCAGCAGCAGCAGCGTCAGCGCCGTCAGAATCAGGATTCCCGCCTGCGCCGCCACCGTCCCGCCCGATTCCGTCAGCAGCGGAAGTTCGAAATTCACGCCCACGCTTTGGCCGGCAGAAAGGGCCAGCCCCCACAGCGCCGCGCCGCATCCGGCCACGCCCAGCAGCGCCGCCGTGGTCACGCGCACCTTCAGCGCCGCCTTGCGCAGAAAGCCCAGGTCCACAATCAGCACGATCAGCGCCGCAATTTCCATCGCCGTCAACGGCAGCGTTGCGTGAAAGAGATCCCAGTAGTTCATTGTCCCCCTCCCGCAAGCAGCGCCTTCACGGCCGGCTCGATGGTGTCGAGCAGAATTCTCGGATAAAGTCCCACCACCAGGCTCGCGCCCGTCAGCATCACCACGCCGGTGACTTCCGGCCAGGTAATCGCGGCCAGTTCGTGCCCCGGCTCATGCAGATGCGGGTTCGGCGGCGCATCGCTGAAGAAAGCCTTCTGCAGCGCTCTCCACGTGTACGCCACGCCCACCACAATCCCCACGCCCGCCGCAGCCACCCACCACGGATTCACCTTCCACGCGCCCACCAGCACCTGTAACTCGGCCACAAAGCCCGAGAACCCCGGCAGCCCCATTGAAGCCATTCCGGCAATCACAAACGCCCACGCCGCAAACGGCAGCCGCTTCGACAGATGCATGGTTTCAAGTTCCGCCAACTGCCGCGTGTGCGTCCGCTCGTAGACAATCCGTCCCACAATGGCGAAGAGCAGCCCCGCAATGATTCCGTGCGAAAACATCTGCATCACCGCGCCGGTCACGCCGATCTGATTCAGCGTCATCAGGCCCAGCAGCACAAAACCCATGTGGCTCACGCTGGAGTAGCCAATCACGAATTTGAAGTCGGTTTGCGCCAGCGCCACCAGCGCGCCGTACACAATCCCGATCACCGCCAGCAGCGCAAACACATCGCGCCACGACCCCAAACCGATGAACGAGAATCCCCACGGGTCCAGCCCGCGCGGAAACAGCGCAATCCCCACCCGCAGGCAGCCGTATGCGCCCAGCTTCATCACCACGCCCGCCAGCAGCATCGAAGCGGCTGTCGGCGCGGCCACGTGTCCAGTCGGCGCCCATGTATGAAACGGCCACATGCCGGCCAGAATAGCGAACCCCGTAAAGACCAGCGGGAAGCACCACATCTGGAAGCTCACCGGCAGCCCCGCGTGCGCCAGCGCAATCAGTCCCGTCGAATGGCTGCCCGCGGTGGCGTACGCGGCCAGCAGCCCGATCAGCACCATCGCCGAGCCCACAAACGAGTAGAGCGCCAGCTTCATCGCCGCGTACTCCCGCCGCGTCGATCCCCAGATCGAAATCAGGAAGTACTTGGGCACGATGGCGATCTCGTAGAAGACAAAAAGTAAAAAGAGATCGAAGCTCAGGAAGACGCCGTAAACGCCGCCGATCAGCGCCAGGTAAAACGCGAAAAACTCCTTCGTGCGCAGCTCGATGTTCCAACTGAACAAGACTCCGGCCACCGAGGCCAGCCCCGTCAGCAGCACCAGCACGCGGCTGATCCCGTCGGCAGCCAGCAGAAAGTGAATCCCCATCGACGGAACCC